>Ga0310810_10001917_pt1 | contig 22087 bp, 33 predicted proteins | sample NCmetagenome_FD_207641 | JGI IMG/M metagenome (GOLD analysis project Ga0310810, IMG submission 207641) | Soil microbial communities from experimental microcosm in Duke University, North Carolina, United States - NC | ecosystem: Engineered > Artificial ecosystem > Soil microcosm > Unclassified ... | reverse complement strand
GAACACGGTGCTCACCATCACGAGCAGGATGATCGCCTTTATCGGAGAGAACGGAAGCACGGTCGCGTGCGCGACGAGCGCGCCAATCATCGTGATCGCCAGCAGCGCGGCGCCGAGTGCGGCCACCCGCGGCACGAGCAGCAGTACTGCGCCGACGATTTCAATGATGCCCGTCACGTACCGGAGCCACTGACCGAACCCGACCGCGCCGAACAGCTGCACCATTACCGGCGCGTCGCCCAGCTTGTCGAGGCCGGTCAGGAAAAACTGCGCTGCGGCCAGGATCTGGAACGCCCACACCAGGTCGGTGACGGCCAGTGCGCTAGCTGCCACCGGCTTTTCGCGGCGTCGTCGACTTGCGCGTCACGCCTTTTGAGGGTTTGGTGGACTCCTTGGGCGCTTCGTCTTTGTCGTCCTTCTTGCTGCGGAGCCGCTCGGCCGCCGCACGCAGACGCTCGCCGACGCCCTTGGCTTTGGGTTTCGCGCCTTCTGCCGGTTCACCCTCGGTCTTCGCCTTGGGATCGAACTCGCTCCCGACGAGCTCCACCTGCGCCATTTCCGCGCTGTCTCCCTTGCGGAACCCGATGCGCAGGAGACGCGTGTAGCCGCCGGGCCGCGATGCGAACCGCGGCGCGATGGCGTCGAACAACTTCGTCACGACCTCGCGGTCCTGCACGTCCTGCATGACGAGGCGCCGGGCAGTGAGGACGCGGACTTCGTTCGATGCGCCTCCACGGCGGGCGCCGCCATTGGCGAGGCCGCGCTTGGCGACGGTGATAATCCGCTCGACAAAGGGCCTCAACTCCTTCGCCTTCGGCACCGTGGTTGTCAGGTGCTCGTGGCGCAGGAGCGCTGTCGCCTGGTTCCGCAACATCGCGATGCGGTGCTCGGTGACCCGGCCCAGCTTTCGGTGTGCGACTCGGTGTCTCATAACTGTTGTCTCTCGGGCGCGAAGGACGGGAGAGGCTGGACAGGCGCGAGGGGCAAGGGCGAGGGCTCCTGCCCGTCCTGCCTTCCCGCGCTTCCTGCCCTGCCGCCCTTACCGCCCTGTTATTCCTGCGAAGCCGTGGCCGGTTGATCGATCTTCATGCCGAGGCTGAGACCCATCGTGTGCAGGATCTCCTTGATCTCGTTCAGGCTCTTGCGGCCGAAGTTCTTCGTCTTGAGCATTTCGCCTTCGCTCTTCTGCACGAGCTCGCGAATCGTACGGATGTTCGCGTTCTTGAGGCAGTTGTACGAACGGACGGACAGCTCGAGCTCCTCGACGCTCTTGTCGAGATTCTCGTTGCTGACGCCGACGCGCGGCTGATCGGACGAGGCCTCGGCCTGCTGCTCGGCGCCTTCCTCGAGATTGATGAAGATGTTCAAATGATCACGAATCAGCTTCGCCGACAGCGACACCGCGTCGCGCGGATTGATCGACCCGTTGGTCCAGACGTCGACGGTGAGCTTGTCGTAATCGGTCGTCTGGCCGAGGCGCGCCGCTTCGACGAGGTAGTTGACTTTCTTGATCGGCGAATGCACCGAATCGATCGGGATCCAGCCGATGCCGAGATCCTCGTCGAAGTTCTTGTCGGCCGACACGTAGCCGCGGCCGCGCTTCATCCGCATCTCCATGTGGAGCTTGCCGTGGTCGGCGACGGTCGCGATATGGGCGTCCGGCTCGAGAATCTCCACGTCGCCGTCGGCCTGAATGTCGCGCGCGCGCACTTCACCGGCTTTGTCGACGCGCAAGGTCAGCGTCTTGGTGTGGTCGACATGGAGCTTCAACGGAATCTGCTTCAGGTTGAGGATGATGTCGGTCGCGTCCTCGACCACGCCGGGGATCGGCGAGAACTCGTGGAGCACGCCCTCGATCTTGACGGCCGTGATCGCCGCGCCTTCCACCGAAGAGAGCAGCACGCGCCGCATCGCGTTGCCGATCGTCGTGCCGAAGCCGCGCTCGAACGGCTGGGCGTAGAACCGGCCGAACCGGTCGGTGAGGGTCTCGCGTTCGAACTCGAGCCGCTTGGGTCGCTGAAAACCTTTCCAGAGCATCGGATTCTTCCTTTCGAATCCGGGGTCCCTCCCCCGGATTCAGATCCGGGGTTTCCCCGGATTCGCTTACGGGCCCTCAGACGGGCCTCCAGACCTGCAAGTGACCGCCGGCCTCCCGCCGCAGGTCTGTATAAGGCTGCGGGCCGACGGGGTGCGACCAATAGGAAATTAAGAATTGTGAATTATGAATTTCGAATTGAATTCTGAATTCACTCCCAATTCTCAATCCATTCCTAATCCATTCCTAATCCATTCCTAATTCCTAATTCTCAATTCCTAATTTCCTATTTCGAGTAAAGCTCCACGATCAGCTGCTCCTGCACGGGTAGATTGATCTGTTCACGAGTCGGCATCGAGACGATGCGGCCCGTGATGGTGGTCGCGTCGAACGAGAGCCACCCGGGAATGCCGCGGCCCTTTACTTCTTCCATCGCGTGCTCGAGCGTCGGGTTCTTCTGCGTCCGCCCGAGCACGGTGACCAGGTCGCCCTGCTTCACCGAATACGACGGGATGTCGACCTTCTTCCCGTTGACGAGGAAGTGCCCGTGTCGCACGAGCTGCCGCGCCTGGGGACGCGAGGTCGCGAGGCCCAGGCGGTAGACGACGTTATCGAGCCGCCGTTCGAGCAGCTGCAGCAGCGTCTCGCCGGTAATACCGCGCGCGCGCTCGGCGGCCGCGAAGTACCCGCGGAACTGATCCTCGAGCACGCCGTAGATGCGCTTGACCTTCTGCTTTTCGCGCAGCTGAATGCCGTAGCCGGCGAGCTTGGCCTTCCGCGTCTTCCCGTGCTGTCCTGGCGGGAAATTGCGCTTTTCGATGGCGCATTTTTCCGTGTAGCAGCGCTCCCCCTTGAGGAACAGCTTCATGCCTTCGCGGCGACACAACCGACACACTGGACCGATGTAACGTGCCATCAATACCTCAATCAAAATTGGTGAGTTGGCGGGTTGGTGAGTTCGTGATTTGAATTCACCAAGTCACCAAGTCACCAAGTCACCAACTATACGCGTCTCCGCTTTGGCGGCCGGCACCCGTTGTGCGGGATCGGCGTGACGTCGCGAATCGACTTGACCTCGAGGCCCACGGTCTGCAGCGCGCGGATGGCCGACTCGCGGCCGGATCCGGGGCCCTTGACGCGCACGTCGAGCGATCGCATGCCGACCGTCTTGGCCGCGTTGCCGGCGTTCAGGGCCGCCTGCGTTGCCGCGAACGGGGTGCCCTTGCGCGAGCCCTTGAAGCCGATGCCGCCCGCGCTCGACCACGCCACGACATTGCCTTCGGTGTCGGTAATCGTCACCGTCGTGTTGTTGAACGACGCGTGGATGTGCGCGAGTCCGTGATGGATGACGCGCTTCTCGCCGCGCTTTTTGAACGTCTTCTTCCGCTTCCCGCCGGCGCCTTCTTTCTTCTCCGGCTTCTCCGGTGTCGCGGCGTCGGGTGCCCCGTCTGCTTTTGCCATAATTTAGACCGTCTTCTTCTTCGCGATCGCGCCCTTGCGCGGTCCCTTGCGCGTCCGCGCGTTGGTCTTCGTGCGCTGCCCGCGGACGGGCAGGGCGCGCCGGTGGCGCATCCCGCGGTAGCAGCCGATCTCCATCAGCCGCTTGATGTTCATCGAGATCTCCTTGCGGAGGTCGCCCTCGACGCCACCCTGTTCCTCGATCACCCGGCTGATTTTGCGCACGTCGTCTTCGGAGAGATCCTTGACGCGGATGTCGGCGCTGACGCCGGCTTCCGTGAGGATCTTGTTCGAGCGCACCCGGCCGATCCCGTAGATGTAGGTGAGACCGATCTCCACGCGCTTCGTGCGGGGAAGATCAACGCCTGCTATTCGCGCCATATCGTTAGTCCTTCGTCCCTGGTTCCTGGTCCCTGGTCCGTCCCCCGTCCCTGGTCGTTCTGAGTCGCTCGTTCTTCGTCCGGTGCCGCGCACCAAGGACCATGAACCAAGTCCGGACCAAGAACAAAGGACCAAGCACCAAGGACCATTACCCCTGTCGCTGTTTGTGCTTCTGGTTTGAACAAATGATCCGGACCACCCCGCGGCGGCGGACGACCTTGCACTTGTCGCAAATCCGTTTCACTGACGCCCGTACTTTCATCTGAGTAACCTGTCCACAATCAACGCGGAACTCGCAGAAACCGCAGAGCCAGTTTGCTCTGCGTTGCTCAGCGGTCTCTGCGTTGATCGTTGTTTCTCACAGTTTCTCCACAATCCGTCCGCGCGTGACGTCCTTCGACAACTCAATCCGCACCCGATCGCCGACCAGCACGCGCACGAAGTTGCGATCCATGCGATCGGCGATGTGCGCGGTCACCAGTCCGCCGCCTTCGAGCTTCACGCGATACAGCGCGCTCGGCAGCTGCTCGATCACGGTGCCGGCTACGTCCTGACCCGAACCGGTACTTCTCGCGCCGTCAGAATCCACGGCTCTCCTGCCGTCACCGCCACCGTATGCTCGAAATGCGCCGCCAGGCTGCCGTCTTTGGTCACCGCGGTCCAGCCGTCGCCGAGCACCTTCACGGCGGCCTTGCCCGCATTCACCATCGGCTCGATCGCGAGCACCATGCCCTCGGCGAGCCGCGGCCCGCGGCCCGGCTCGCCGTAGTTGGGCACCTGCGGCTCCTCATGCATCTTCTCGCCGATGCCGTGGCCGACGAACTCGCGCACCACCGAGAAGCCGAACGCCTCCACGTGCCGCTGCACCGCGTGGCCGATGTCCGACACGCGGGCGCCAGGCCGGACGCACTCGATCGCTTTGAACAGCGATTCTTCGGTCACCCGAAGCAGCGTGGCGGCGTGCTCCGAGACCGCACCGACCGGCAGCGTAATCGCGCTGTCGCCGAAGTAGCCGTCGAGCGACGCGCCGACGTCGAGCGAAATAATGTCGCCCTCATTCAGCACGCGGCGGCCCGACGGAATCCCGTGGATGACTTCCTCGTTGATCGACGCGCAGATCGTCGCCGGATATCCGTGGTACCCCTTGAACGCCGGCGTCGCGCCGGCGGCGAGAATCCGCCTTTCCGCCAGCGCATCGAGGTCCGCCGTCGTCGCTCCCGGCGCCACGTGCGCGGCGAGCTCCGTCAAGACTTCGCCGACGAGACGGCCGGCCTCACGCATGCGCTTCAGCTCGGCGGCCGACCTGCACACGATCACGGTCGAGGCCCTTTGGCGGCCACTCCACTGGCCGCCGATTCGATCGCGGCCATCAGATCCGCCGCCACGCGGTCGGGCGCCTGCGAGCCGTTTACAGAGCGGAACGTCGGCCGCGTCTGGTAATACTCCACGAGCGGCTGCGTCTGCCGGTGGTACACCTTCAGCCGCTCGAGGACCACGGCGTCGTTGTCGTCGCTGCGCTGCACCAGCCTTCCGCCGCACCGCTGGCAGTCGGCGACCTTCGCTGCAGCCCCGTGCGCCGTCTCGCCGCATGTTTCACAGACCATGCGCACCGACAGCCGCTGCACGAGCTCGGTCTCGGGCACCACGATCTCGACGACGACGAGCGGGTCGCGGCCCTTCACGATTTCGTCGAGCGCCGCCGCCTGGGTGACGGTCCGGGGAAACCCGTCGAGGATGAACCCGTTCCCCACGTCCTTCTGGTCGAGCCGTTCGCGCACGATCCCGATCATGATGTCGTCGCTGACGAGCTCGCCGCGCGCCATGATCGCGCTGGCGCGCCTGCCGATCTCGGTGCGGTTGTGCTCCGCCTCCCGGAGGATGTCGCCCGTCGAGATCTTCGGAATCCCGCGCGCCCTCGCGATCTGCGTCGCCTGGGTTCCCTTCCCCGCACCGGGAGGGCCCAGCATGATGAGGTTCAACGCCAATGCCCGAACCTACGCTCGACGGCCACGGATCCGCGACTTTTTCATGAAGCCGTCATAATGGCGCATGATCAACTGCGACTCGACCTGCTGCACCGTGTCCATCGCGACGCCCACGACGATCAGCAGCGAGGTGCCGCCGAAATAGAACGGCACGTTCATGCCTTCGGTGACGAACCGTGGCAGATTCGCGTCGAGCCACTCGCCGATGAACGGGATAGGCGCCACCATGAAGCCGCTGATCAGGAAATTCGGCAGCAGCGCGATCATCGCGAGATAGATCGCGCCGGCCAGGGTGATGCGCGTCAGAATCGTATCGATGTACTCCGCCGTGCGCTTACCGGGCCGGATGCCCGGCACGAACCCGCCGTACTTCCGCATGTTCTCCGCCACATCGTCGGGATTGAAGATGATCGCGGTATAGAAGTACGTGAAGAAGATGATTCCCGTCACGTAGAGCAGGTTGTAGAGCGGCATCCCCAGACCAAGCTGCGTCGTCACCGCTTCGACCCAGGGGCCCTTGAAGGCCCCCGCGATCGTGGCCGGGAACGCGAGGATCGACGACGCGAAAATGACCGGGATGACGCCGCCCGTGTTGACCTTGAGCGGGATGTGCGTGCTCGAACCGCCATACATGCGCCGGCCGACGACGCGCTTCGCATATTGCACCGTGACCCGCCGGTGGCCGCGCTCGACGAAGACAATCGCGGCGACGACCAGCATCATCACCATGATCAACACCAGGATGCGAATGAGGCCGATCTGGCCCGCCTGCATCTGTTCCACCATCTGAAGCACCGCGCGCGGCAGGCCGACCACGATGCCGGCGTAGATGATGAGCGACATGCCGTTGCCGATGCCCCGCTCGGTGATCTGCTCGCCGAGCCACATGATGAAGCAGGTGCCCGTCGTCAGCGTGAGCATCGTCATCAGCCGGAACGCCCAGCCGGGGTTCTGGACCAGCGGCAGCCCGCCGGCGATCTGCGTCTGCCGCTCGAGGAAGACCGCGATGCCGAGCGACTGCACGAGACTCAGGCCGATCGTGCCGTACCGGGTGTACTGCGTGATCTTTCGCCGCCCCAGCTCGCCTTCCTTCGACAGGCGCTCGAGGTAGGGCCAGACGACGGTCAGGAGCTGCAGGATGATCGACGAGCTGATGTAGGGCATGATGCCCAGCGCGAAGATCGTCACCTTCGACAGGTTCCCGCCGGAGAACATGTCGTAGAGGCCGAACATCGTGTTTCTCGTCTGGTTGGCGAGCTCCTCGAGCGCCGCGGCGTTGATGCCGGGCGTCGGGATGCGGCCGCCGAGACGGAACACGCCCAGCATGCCGAGCGTGAACAGCACGCGGTTCCGGAGATCCGAGACGGTGAAGATGTTCTTCAGGCTTTCCATAACGTGTTCCTGAATTTGGTAATTGGGTGATTGGGTAACTGGGTAATCACCCAATTATGCAATCACCCAATTACCCAATTACCCAATTACCCAATTCCCAGTACCTCTGTGGCTCCCCCCGCGGCGGCAATCTTCTCGGCCGCCTTCCCGCTGAACTTGTGCGCGCGGACGGTCAGCGCCTTGCCGACGTCCCCGCGCGCGAGCACTTTGATGAGCCGCTTCGCGTTCGACATGAGCCCGCGCTCGAGCAGAAGCTCCGGCGTCACGACGGTCCCGGCGTCGAATCTGGCCGCGAGCGTATCAAGATTCACCACTTCGTACTCGACGCGGAACGGGTTGTGGAACCCGCGCTTCGGCACGCGGCGGTGCAGCGGCATCTGGCCGCCCTCAAACCCGCGTTTGAACTTGAATCCCGATCGCGACTTCGCGCCTTTGTGGCCGCGCCCGGCGGTCTTGCCGTTGCCCGATCCCTGGCCGCGGCCGATTCGCTTCTTCGCGTGCTTCATGCCCTTCGGCGGGCGCAGGTTGTTTAAAGACATAACTGCTCACTTTACCTGGTGACTTCGTGATTTGGTGAGTTGGTGATTTCAAATCACCAAGTCACCAAATCACCAAGTCGCCAATTATTTGGCGACCTCTACCAGGTGCCGCACCTTGTGAATCATGCCGCGCGTTTCCGGCGTGTCCTTCAACTCCACCGTGTGGCGGATGCGCCGCAGGCCGAGCCCGCGGACCACGGTCAGCTGATTACGGTTGAACCCGACCGGGCTGACCGTCAGCGTCACCTTCACGGTGCCGCCTTTCGTACTGTCTGTTCTCTGGTTCGCCATCTATTTCTCAAGCAGGTAAAAGACCTGCACTACGCCAACCTCATCTCGAGCAGGTCTAAAGACCTAACGCTACTACGCCAACCTCATCTCAAGCAGGTCTAAAGACCTGCGCGACTACGACCCTCAGTTGTGGCGCAGGACTTTAGTCCTGCCCCTAAGCACTCGCACGCGCGAGATCCCCGATGTCCTTCCCGCGCAGCCGCGCCAGCATCCCGGGATCCTTGAGCGAGTCGAGGCCGGCGATGGTCGCGCGCACGACGTTGTGCGGATTCGCCGATCCGAGCGACTTGGTCATGATGTTCGCGATTCCGGCCGCCTCGACGACCGCGCGCACGGCGCCGCCGGCAATGATGCCCGTGCCGTCTGGCGCCGGTTTCAGCAGCACGCTGCCGGCGCCGAAGTTGCCGACGATTGGATGCGGAATCGTCGTGCCCGCCAGCGGAACACGAATCAGATTCTTCTTCGCCGCCTCGATGCCTTTTTTGATCGCCGACGGCACCTCCTTCGCCTTGCCGACGCCGAAGCCGACGACGCCGTGGCCGTCGCCCACGACGACGAGCGCGCTGAAGCTGAGGTTCTTGCCGCCCTTGACAACCTTCGTGACGCGGTTGATTGACACCACCGTGTCCTTGATGTCGAGCTGCGCCGGATCGATGCGTTCGCGTGTTTTCATGACGTCCCTAAAACTCCAAACCTGCTTTCCGCGCGGCGTCCGCCACGGCGCGAATGCGGCCGTGATACAGGAATCCGCTGCGGTCGAACACGACGCGCTTGATGCCCTTCTCGATCGACCGCTCCGCGATCGCCTTGCCGATCGCCTCGGCGCCTTTGATGTTGCCGCCCCGCACGTCCTTCGGGAACGCCCCCTTGAGCCCCGGGTCGATGCTCGAAGCCGAGACCAGCGTCTGACCGGTGACGTCGTCGATCACCTGCGCGTAGATGTGCGTGACGCTCCGGAACACGCTGAGGCGCGGGCGCTCCTTCGAGCCGGCTATCCTCTTCCGCTGCCGCAGCTGAATGCGGACGCGGCGATCGTCCTTTGTCTTGATCTTCATGTCTTATCTCTTCGCGGGTCTCCTAAGACCGGCCCACATTTTTTCCACCTGCGCCGCGGTCCCCACCCCCGCCGCGAACTCACGCTGACGCCTCGCCGGCTTCGCATGGCCTCGGCTCGGCAGGCGCTATCTCCGGAGCCTGAAGCCTGTTAAGCCTTTGCCCCCGTCTTGCCCGCTTTCTTCTTCAGCACTTCACCGGTGTACCGGACACCCTTCTGCTTGTACGGATCCGGCTTCCGGAAGCGGCGGATATTTGCCGCGATCTGTCCCACGAGCTGACGATCCACGCCGATGACGGTGATGTGCGTCTGCTTGTCGATCGTGATCTCGATGCCCGGCGGGACATCGAGCACAACCGGGTGCGAGTAGCCGAGCGCGAATACCACCTGCTTGCCCTTCACTTCGGCGCGGTACCCGACGCCAACGATGTCGAGCTCGCGCTTGTACCCCTCAGTGACGCCGGTCACCGCATTGGCGACGAGGGTGCGGGCCAGACCATGGAATTTCGCCAGCGCCGGATCGTCGGTCGAACGCCTGGCCTGCAGCGTGCCGTCGGTCAGCTCGAAATTGATGCCGGAAGGGAACACCTGCCGCATCTTGCCTTTCGGGCCCTGGACCTCGACCGTGTTGTCGACCACCTTGACGGTGACGCCTTTGGGGATCGGGATCGGCTTCTTACCAATTCGAGACATTTTCTGATCCTATTTGGCTTCAGGCTTCGGGCTGCGGGCTTCGGGCGTTGCCCGGAGCCTGGAGCCTGGGGCCCGGAGCCCTACCAAATGTTGCAGAGCACCTCGCCGCCTACGCCGGCTTTCACCGCCGCGCGTCCGGTCATCACGCCGCGCGACGTCGTCAGAATGCTGGTGCCAAGACCCGCGAGCACGTCCGGCACATCGTCGCGGCCGAAGTAGACGCGGCGGCCGGGGCGGCTGATGCGTTGGACGCCGGTAATCAGGCGTTCGCCATGTGGTCCGTATTTCAGGAACAACCGCAGCGTCTTGACCGGCGCCGTCGTCTTCGCGACGGCGTCGTCGACGAGCTTGTAGCCCTGAATATAGCCTTCGTCCTGAAGGATGCGGGCGATTTCCGCCTTCAGCCGCGATGCGGGCATATCGACGCGCGTCTGCTTGGCCGTTACCGCGTTGCGGATCCGCGTGAGCATGTCTGCGATAGGGTCTGTCATATCTCCAACCTTCAAACTTGAAATTGGCGAGCTGGCGGATTCGTGGTTTGGTGAGTTGAATTCACCAAATTGCCGAATCGCCTGGTCACCAAATCACCAAGTCACCAAGTCACCAAATCACCAACTGCTCTTTGTCACGCCGGTGACGTCCCCTTCGAGCGCCGCTTTTCGGAAACAGAGGCGGCACAGCCCGAACTTCCGCATGTAGGCGCGGGGACGTCCGCAGAGGTGACAGCGGTTGCGCAGCCGGACCTTGAATTTCGGCTTCTTGTGCTCTTTGGCGATTTTTGCGGTAGTGGCCATTTCGTATCCCTTGGCTTAAGGCTTAGGACTTAAGGCTGACGCCGGCTTAAGCCATGAGCCGTGAACCCTGAGCCTGTCTGTCAACTCTGCCTGAACGGCATCCCGATAAACTGCAAGAGCTTCCTCGCCTCTGCGTCGGTCTTCGCGGTCGTGACGACCGAGACGTTCATGCCGCGGGCCTTGTCGACCTTCATGTAATCGATCTCCGGAAACAGCAACTGGTCACGGAGGCCCAGCGTGTAGTTGCCGCGGCCGTCAAAACCCCTGGGCGACACGCCCTTGAAGTCGCGGACGCGCGGCAGCGCGATGTTCATCAGCCGATCGAGAAACTCCCACATGCGCTCGCCGCGCAGCGTCACCATCGTCGCAATCGGCTGGCCTTTGCGGACCTTGAACTGCGCGATCGATTTCTTCGCGCGGCGCGTGACCGGCTTCTGGCCGGTGATGCGCGCGATCTCGTCGGCGCCCGTGTCGATGAGCTTGGCGTTCGACGTCGCCTCGCCGAGGCCCATGTTCACGACGACCTTGTGGATCTTCGGCACGGCCATGATGTTCTTGTAGCCGAACTCCTTCTGGAGCGCCGGCACGACGTCTTTCTGGTACTTTTCCTTCAGCCGGGTCATTTGTCGACGACTCCCTCGCACTTGCGGCAGATGCGGACCTTGCGGCCGTCGCCGAGCAGTTTGTGGCCGACGCGCGTCTGGACGCCGCATTCGGGACAGACCAGCTGCACGTTCGACGCGTGCAGCGACGCCTCGCGCGAGACGATGCCGCCCTTGACCTGCTTGCCCGGATTCGACTTCGTGTGGCGCTTGATCATGTTCACGCCTTCGACGATGAACCGGATCTGGCCGTTCTTTCCGGGAAGCACCTTCAGCACGCGGCCGCGCTTGCCGCGGTCCTTGCCCGTGATGATGAGCACGCTGTCGTTCTTTCGAATTGGCGTAGCTAAGCGAGACATAATGAATTCTGAATTTTGAATTTTGTATTTAGAATTAAGAATTGAATTTCTCAATTGAATTCTGAATGCTTAATTCTGAATTCCCAATTACCCAACTCCTCAGAGAACCTCGGGCGCGAGCGAAATAATCTTCATGAACCGCCGTTCGCGCAGCTCGCGCGCCACGGGACCGAACACGCGCGTGCCGATCGGCTCGTTCTGGTCGTTGATGAGCACCGCAGCGTTCCGATCGAAACGGATATAGGTGCCGTCGCGGCGGCGCTGTTCTTTCACCGTTCGCACGATAACGGCCTTCACGACCTGCCCCTTTTTCACGTTCGACTCGGGAGTCGCTTCCTTCACCGAGGCGGTTACGATGTCGCCAAGCTTGGCGTAGCGGCCGGTCGACCCGCCAATCGGGTTGATGACGGCGATCTTGCGCGCGCCGGAATTGTCGGCGACGTCGAGGATCGATCGCATCTGGATCATGACGTTATCTCCTGGTGCCTGGTACCGGTGCCCGGTGCCGTGCCAGACGCCGGGTGCCTAACGATGGGCACGCGGCACCTTCTCAAACTTCCGCCGCCTTGCGGACCACGCGGACGAGCGCCCAGCGTTTCCGCCGGCTCATGGGACGCGTCTCGATGATGGAGACGGTGTCGCCGATGCCGGCCGTGCTCTTCTCGTCGTGCACCATGAACTTCGACGTGCGCCGCATGGTCTTGCCGTACAGGCCGTGCCGCACCTGCCACTCGACCGCGACGACGATGCTCTTCTGCATCTTGTTGCTGACGACGACGCCGACTTTTTCTGACTTCTCAGCCATGTTGATCCTTGAATCTGGTAATTGGGTGATTGGGTGATTGGGTAATTGGGTAATCTGCTTGATTCAGTTACCGATCACCCAATCACCCGATTACCCAATTACCCAATTACCCAATTCACCGATCCACTTTCTGTCTGATGAACGTTTTCACCCTCGCCAGATCCCGCCGGACCGTGCGTAACTTGTCGGGCGCCTCGAGCTGCCCCATCGACTGCTGAATGCGCATGCGGAACAGCTGATCGGTGAGGTCGCGCTCCTTCGCGCCGAGCTCGTCGACGCCGAGGTCGCGGAGTTCCGCAGCCTTCATTGAATCTTCTCCTGCTCGAAGCGCATCGCGAACTTCGTGAGAATCGGCAGCTTCGCCGCCGCGAGCTTCATCGCCTCGCGCGCGCTCTTTTCGGGGATGCCCTCCATTTCGAAGAGCACCTTGCCGGGACGCACGACGCAGACCCACTGTTCGGGCGCGCCCTTGCCCTTACCCATGCGCGTTTCCTGCGGCTTCTTCGTGATCGGCTTGTCGGGAAACACGCGGACCCAGATTTTTCCGCCGCGCGCGATGAACCGCGTCATGGCGACGCGCGCCGCTTCAATCTGGCGATCGGTCAGCCAGCACGGCTCGAGCGCGCGCAGCCCGTAGTCGCCGAACGCCACCGTGGCGCCCCGCCAGGCCTTGCCGCGCATGCGCCCGCGCTGCTGCTTGCGGTATTTGACTTTCTTCGGCATCAACATAACGACAATCCTTGCATCTGGTCACTGGGTCATCTGGTTATCTCGTCATTGATTGAGCAATTCGAAAAATCCAATGACCAAATAACCAGATGACTAGATGACCAAATTTATCGGGCTCCCGCGCCTTGTGGGCGGCGTGGGGCCCGCTCTCTGTATTCTTCCTCTCGGCCCCGTTGCGGCACGAGGCGTTCGCCCTTGTAGAGCCACACCTTGATACCGATCTGGCCGTAGGTGGTGCTCGCCTCGGCGAAGCCGTAGTCGATGTCGGCCCGCAGCGTTTGCAGCGGCAGCTGGCCGTGCAGGTACCACTCGGACCGCGCGATCTCGGCGCCGTTCAACCGGCCCGACACGCGGACCTTGATGCCGCGTGCGCCGAACCGCAGCGCCGACTCGACCGCCTTCCGCATGGCGCGGCGGAACGCCACGCGCTTTTCGAGCTGCATGGCCACCGATTCCGCGATGAGCTGACTATCGAGCTCGGGCTTCTGGATCTCCTGAATATTGATGAAGACCTCGCGGCTCGTCCGCTTCTGGATTTCCTGCTTCAGCTTGTCGACTTCCGTCCCTTTGCGGCCGATGATGATGCCGGGCCGCGAGGTGTAGATGTCGATCTTCAGGCGATTGACCGCCCGCTCGGTCTCGATCTTCGACACGCCGGCGTGCGCGAAGCGCTTCTTGAGCGTCGCGCGCAGCTCCATGTCCTCGTGAAGCAGCTTCGCGTAGTCGCGGTCCGAGAACCAGCGCGACCGCCAGGTCTTGTTGAACCCGAGACGGAATCCGAACGGATGAACCTTCTGGCCCACAGTTGCTCCTTCTTTGCCTATTTCTTCTTCGCAGCCGTCTTCGCGGCCGGCGCCCGCCTGGCGGCCGGCGGCTTTTTCGCGACCGGGGTCCGCCGCGCACGCTTCGGCGCGGCGCCGGCGACGTCATCTCCGGCAGACAGCGCGACGACCTTTTCCGGGCGCTCCGAGACGCGCACGGTGAGATGCGCCGTCCGTTTGAGCACGCGGAACGCGCGCCCCATGGGGGCCGGGCGCACGCGCTTCTGCGCGGGACCCTGGTTGGCGTAGCACGCCGACACATACAGGTTGTCCACGTCGCCGCTGAAGCCGTCCTTGTTCTGCGCGTTGGCGATCGCCGAGCGCAGCACTTTGGCGATGTCGTCGGCGATCGCCTTGCGCGTGAACCTGAGCGTCGCCAGCGCCTGGTTGACGTCCTTGCCGCGGATGAGCGCGAGCACGAGCCCGGCCTTCTGCGCCGACGTCCGCACGTACTTTGAGGTCGCGTGCGCTTCGATCATGACTCTTTCCCTGCGCCGCCCGGCTTCGCACCGCCGGCCCCCGCCGGGCCGGACGCTCCGGCGCCGGCCGCACCGGGGGCGCCCGGCGCGCCGCCGACCGTCGCAGCCTTCTCGGCCACGCGCGTTGTGTGGCCCTTGAAGATCCGCGTCGGCGCGAACTCGCCCAGCTTGTGGCCGACCATGTTCTCGGTCACATAGACCGGGATGAACTTCTTCCCGTTGTGCACGGCGAGCGTGTGTCCCACCATTTCGGGCACGACGGTCGATCGCCGCGACCACGTCTTAATGACTTTCTTTTCAGCCCCCCGGTTCATCACCTCAACCTTCTCGAGCAGGTGAGTGTCAACGAAAGGGCCTTTCTTGAGTGAACGTCCCATAAAATTTTCGATCTGTTGATCTGGTAATCTTCGATCTATTCAGCGATTAAATCGACGGTCGACAATTACCCAATCGACAATTCCTTATTTCTGTCTCCGTTGAACGATGAACTTGTCGGTCGACTTGCGGTTCCGCGTCTTGTATCCCTTCGTCGGCAGGCCCCAGGGCGATACCGGGTGCCGGCCGCCGGAGGTTTTCCCCTCGCCGCCGCCGAGCGGGTGGTCGACGGGATTCATCGCGACGCCGCGCACGTGCGGACGCTGGCCCATCCAGCGGCTGCGGCCCGCTTTGCCGATCGACACGTTCTCGTGATCGATGTTGCCCACCTGGCCGATCGTCGCGAAGCAATCCATGCCGATCTTGCGAATCTCACCGGACGGCATCTTGACCGAGGCATAGTCGCCTTCCTTGGCCACGAGCTGTACCGACGATCCGGCGCTGCGCGCGATCTGTCCACCCCGGCCCGGCCGCAGCTCGACGTTGTGCAGCAGCGTGCCCAGAGGAATATTCTTGAGCGGCAGCGAGTTGCCCGGAAGAATGTCCACCGTTTCGCCGGCCACGATCGTGTCGCCGACCTTCAATCCGTTCGGCTGCAGGATGTAGCGCTTCTCGCCGTCTGCGTATGTCAGGAGCGCAATCCGCGCCGAGCGGTTCGGGTCGTACTCGATCGTCGACACTTTCGCCGGAATGTCGCGCTTATCGCGCTTGAAGTCGATGATCCGGTACATCCGTTTGTGGCCGCCGCCGCGCCACCACGACGTGAGATGCCCCGCGTTGTTGCGGCCGCCCGTGCTGTGCATCGGCTCGACCAGCGGCTTGTACGGCTCCTGCGTCGTGATCTCGTCGAAGACCGCGACGGTCTGGAAACGCGTGCCGGGCGACGTCGGATTGAATTTGCGAATAGCCATAAATGATTCTCGTGGTCGGCGATTTGGTGACTTGGTGACTTGGCGAATTCATTCACCAGTTCACGAACTCACCAATTCGCCAACTACGCTCCTTCCAGGAACTCGGGCATCTTCGCCCCCTCGCGCAGCTTCACGTAGGCCTTCTTCCAGTCCGACCGGCGTCCGGCGTAGCGCCCTTGCCGCTTCACCTTGCCGTGCGCGATGGCCGTGCGGATGCTGTCGACCTTGGCTCCGAGCAACTGCTCGATGGCGCGCTTGATTTCAACCTTGTTCGCGCCGACGGAGACCTGAAACACGATCGTCCGGCCATCCTCGCGGAGGATGGACGTCTTCTCGGTGATCAGCGGCCGTCGGATGACGTCTGTCAGCTTCATGCTTGTTGCGTTGGCTTCGGGCTTCGGGCTTCCGGCTTCGGGGCCTGGAGCCCGAAGCCTGGAGTCTGGAGCCGTCAGGCAAGCGCCTCCTGCAGCTTTTCGATGGCGCTCTTCGTCACGACGACCCGCCCGGCATCCGCGACCTCGCGGGCCGTGAGCCGTGCGCTCGCCACGAGCGAGACGCCGGGAATATTGCGGATCGATCGCGACAGGTTGTCGTCGACCGCCACATCGACCAGCACCGCTTTGCCGATGACGCCAAGCCGCGTCAAGAGCTCTGCCGCGGTCTTTGTCTTGATTTCGGATGCCGACAGCGCGTCGACGACGACGAGGGCGCCGTTCTGGACCTTGTCGGCCAGCGCCGCGCGCAGCGCCCCGCGCCGGACCTTCTTCGGCAGCTCGAAGTCGTAGCTGCGAGGCTGCGGCCCGAACACGGTGCCGCCGTGGCGCCACAACGGGTTCCGGATCGAACCGACGCGCGCGCGGCCGGTGCCTTTCTGCCGCCACGGCTTCTTGCCGCTGCCGCTGACGAGGGCGCGATTCTTGGTCGCGTGCGTGCCGCGGCGTTCCGCAGCGTTCGAGTGCACGACCGACTCCCAGATCAGGTCGGTGTTCACACGCCCGCCGAACAGATCGTCGCGCACGTCGACCGCGCCGACTTTTTTGTTCTCCCCGTTCACAACGTCGAGTTGCATGATGTCAACTTTTTTCACTTGCGCCGGGGCCCCACCCCCGGCGCGAACTTACGCTGAGCCTCGCCTCGGATTCGCATGTCCTCGGCTCGGCACGCCACCCCAGCGCGGCTGCCGCGCCGGGGGCCCCGGCATGGCCGCAGGCGCTCTGCCCTATTTCTTGCCCTTCTTCACCTTCTCGACCTGCGCGACCTTGATCTTCTTGGCCGTCACCGCCTTGCGCACGATCACGTAGCTCGAGGGAGCGCCCGGAATGCCCCCTTCGACGATCAGGAGGTGGTTGTCGAGATCCACGCGCAGCACCTTCAGGTTGTGGATCGTGACGCGCCCCCCGCCCATCCGGCCCGCCGCCCGCATCCCCTTGACGACACGCGAAGGAAACGACGACGCGCCGATCGAGCCGGGGGCGCGGTGGAACATCGAGCCGTGCGTCGCCGCGCCGCCGGCGAAGTGATGACGCTTGACGACGCCCTGGAAGCCCTTGCCGCGGCCGGTGCCGATGACGTCCACGCGCTCGCCGTCCGCAAAGATCGACACCAGGACTTGATCGCCGGTTTTCGGCCCGGCAGTGTCCGCGGTGTCCCCCGGACCCGGCGTCAGCTTCACCTCGCGGCGCACGCGGGTCGCCGGCACGTTGGCCTTCTTGAAGTGACCGGTCGTCGGCTTGTTCGCTTTGTGCGGCGTCTCTTCCACGAAGCCGAGCTGCACGGCGGCATAGCCGTCGGTCTGCGCGGTCTTCGCCTGGACGACGACACAGGGACCAGCCTTGATGACGGTGGCCGGATGCACCGTGCCGTCAGGATCGAAGACCTGCGTCATGCCGACTTTTCTGCCAATTATTCCTGTGACCATATAAATAAGGACCCTGTCGGCTTCAGGCTTCGGACTTCAGGCTTCGGGCCTGGTTAGGCCGGGAGCCCAGAGCCTGGAGCCCGGCGCCTATTTGTGTTCCTTGCCGAACGCCTTGATCTCGACGTCGACGCCCGCCGGCAGATCGAGCTTCATCAGCGCGTCCACGGTCTGCGGCGTCGGCTCGAAGATGTCGATGAGCCGCTTGTGCGTCCGAATCTCGAACTGCTCCCGCGATTTCTTGTCGACGTGCGGCGACCGGAGCACGGTCCACTTGTTCTTCGCGGTGGGCAGCGGAATCGGACCCGCCAGCCGCGCGCCGGTGCGCTTGGCCGTGTCGACGATCTCGGTCGTCGACTGATCGAGGACGCGGTAGTCATACGCCTTGAGGCGGATGCGGATCTTTTCACTGAATGCTGTCGCCATGTCTGCCAACTTTTTTCACTGGCGCTGGGGCCCCACCCCCAGCGCGAACTTACGTTGATTCCGCCCCAACGAATAGCAATGCCGACGGAGCGCAAAGCCCCAGCGCGAACTTACGCTGATGCCTCGCCTCGGATTCGCATGTCCTCGGCTCGGCATGGCCGCAGGCGCTCTTCCCTGCTTCGAGCTTCGGACAATGCCTGCAGCCCGGAGTCGGGAGCCTGGAGCCTGTTTACTTCCCCTGCATCCGCGCGACGACTTCCTCGCTGACGTTCTGCGGGGCCGGCTCATATCGATCGAAGTGCATCGAATAGGTCGCGCGCCCCTGCGTCCGCGACCGGAGGTCGGTCGCGTAGCCGAACATTTCCGACAGCGGGACGCGCGCCTGGATAATCTGCGTGCCGCCCCGGTCTTCCTGCGACTGAATGTGACCGCGCCGGCTGGCGAGGTTCCCCATCACGTCGCCCATGTAATCCTTCGGCACCACGACCTCGACGCGCATCACGGGCTCGAGCAGCACCGGCTTGGCCTTCTTGGCCGCGTCCTGGAACGCCATCGATCCGGCAATCTTGAACGCCATTTCCGACGAGTCGACGTCGTGATACGAGCCTTCGTACAGCTCGATCCTGACGTCTTCAATCGGGTAGCCGGCGAGAATGCCCCGGGTGAGCGCTTCCTTGATGCCTTCGTCGATCGGCTTGATGAATTCCTTCGGAATCTTCCCGCCGACGACCTCGTTCTCGAAGATGTAGCCGGTGCCAGGCTCGCCGGGAAAGAGATGGATTCGCGCGTGGCCGTACTGCCCGCGCCCGCCCGTCTGCTTCACATACTTGCCCTCGCCATCGGCAGCGCGCGTGAGCGTTTCCTTGTAGGCCACCTGCGGCTTGCCGACGGTCGCCTCGACGTTGAACTCGCGCTTCAGACGATCGACGATGATCTCGAGGTGGAGCTCGCCCATGCCGGCGATGATCACCTGGCCGGTCTGCTGATCGGTCTGCACGCGGAAGGTCGGGTCCTCGGCCATCAGCTTCTGGAGCCCCTGCCCCAGCTTCTCCTGATCGGCCTTTGTTTTCGGCTCGATCGCGAGAGAGATGACCGGCTTGGGGAAGTCCATCGACTCGAGCACGACCGGGTGCTTTTCGTCGCAGATCGTGTCGCCGGTCGTCACGCTCCGCAGGCCGACGGCCGCGGCGATGTCCCCCGCGTAGACCTCCTTGATTTCCTCACGCTTGTTCGCGTGCATCTTCAGGAGGCGCCCGGCCCGCTCGCTTTTCTGTTTGGTCGCATTGTAGATAGAGGCGCCCGCCGTCATCACCCCGGAGTAGACGCGGAAGAAGCAGAGCTGCCCGACGAACGGGTCCGTCATGATCTTGAACGCCAGCGCGCTGAACGGCGCGTCGTCGGACGCCGGGCGTTCGATCAACGTTTCTTCCTTCTTCGTCGGATCGAGGCCGGTGATCGACGGCACGTCGAGCGGCGACGGCAGGAAGTCCACCACCGCGTCCAGCAGCGGCTGAACGCCTTTGTTCTTGAACGCGGATCCGCAGATGACCGGTACGAACGCCGCTTCTTTGCCTCGAACCGAGCTGTTCACCCGTTTGCGGAGAGCCGCCTTGATTTCGTCCTCGGTGAGCTCCTGGCCGTGAAGGTACTTCTCGAGCAGCTTGTCGTCGGCTTCACTGACTTTCTCGATCAGCTGTTCGCGGTAATGCTTCGCCTCGTCCATCATGTCGGCCGGGATGTCGCCGACGACGTAGTCGGCGCCCATCGTTTCGTCCTTGTAGGTGATCGACTTCATCCTGATGAGGTCGACCACGCCGACGAATTTATCCTCGGCGCCGATCGGCAGCTGAATCGCGACGGGGTTGGCCTCGAGCTTCGTGATGATCTCGCTGAAGGTGCGTTTGAAGTCCGCGCCGATGCGGTCCATCTTGTTGACGAAGCAGATGCGCGGCACGCGGTACTTGTCGGCCTGCCGCCAGACCGTCTCCGACTGCGGCTCGACGCCGGCCACGGCGTCGAACACCGCGACGGCGCCGTCGAGGACGCGCAGCGATCGCTCGACTTCGGCGGTGAAGTCGACGTGCCCCGGCGTGTCGATGATGTTGATGCGGTGATCGCGCCAGAAACAGGTCGTCGCCGCCGACGTGATCGTGATGCCGCGTTCCTGCTCCTGCTCCATCCAGTCCATCACGGCGGTGCCCTCGTGGACCTCGCCGATTTTGTACGTAATTCCGGTATAGAACAGAATCCGCTCCGTCGTCGTCGTCTTGCCGGCATCGATGTGGGCCATGATGCCGATGTTGCGCGTTTTACTTAATGGCGACTGCCTAGGCATTACTGAAATACTCGAATCTGGTTATCTACTCATCTGGTCATTGGGTCATTGATTGGTTCGTTTGGTCATTTGAATGACCAGATAACCAGATGACCAGATGACCAGATTCACGCCGAAGGGCAGGGCGTTTACCATCGGTAGTGCGCAAACGCCTTGTTGGCTTCAGCCATCCGGTGCGTGTCTTCACGTTTCTTGACGGCGCCGCCGCGCAGGTTCGCCGCGTCGAGGAATTCGTTCGCCAGCTTCTCCTGCATCGTCTTGCCGTCGCCGCGCGAGCGGGCGTAGCCGACAATCCACCGGATGCTCAGCGAGAGCCGGCGGTTCGGGTTCACTTCGACCGGCACCTGGTAGTTGCTGCCGCCGACGCGGCGCGACTTCACCTCGAGGCTCGGCTTGACGTTGTCGATCGCCTTCTTGAACACCTTCAGCGGATCGTCGCTCGTCTTCTCTTTGATGATGTCGAAGCTCTTATAGAGGATGCGCTCGGCGGTGCTGCGCTTGCCGTCGTGCATCACGCAACTGATGAACTTCGTCACGAGCGAGCTCTGATAAATCGGGTCCGCCGGCACGTCGCGCTTCGCTATCTCTCTTCGTCGGGGCATCTTCTGTCTCTCTCCGGCTCCGGGCTCCGGGCTTCTGGCTCCAGGCCTGAAGACCGAAGCCTGAAGTCTGAAGCCAAAGGGTTAAGCCTTCTTCGGCCTCTTCGCTCCGTACTTCGACCGTCCCTGCATGCGGCCCGCGACGCCGACGGCGTCGAGCGTTCCGCGCACCACGTGGTAGCGCACGCCGGGCAGATCCTTGACGCGGCCCCCACGAATCAGCACGAGCGAGTGCTCCTGCAGGTTGTGGCCGACGCCGGGGATGTAGGTCGTCACTTCGATGCCGTTGGTCAGACGCACACGGGCCACCTTGCGCAACGCGGAGTTCGGCTTCTTCGGCGTCTGGGTGAACACGCGCACGCAGACGCCGCGCTTCTGCGGGCTGTCCTGCAGGGCGGGACTCTTCGTCTTGCTGACGATCTGCTTCCTTCCCGCGCGCACGAGCTGACTGATAGTCGGCATTTCTTGATCTCTGTAACTGGTCATTTGATCAAGTGGTTATCTGGTCACTTGATTGCTCGATTGAGCAATCAACGACGAAATAACCAGATGACCAGATGACTAAATGGTCAACGTCACTGTGCCGCTTCAGGCCTAAAAGCCACGTGGCTTGGCGCCTGAAACCCGATTACCCTAGGTTCGAGTTGTCGCGACGGAAGGGTCCTTCAAAGCTAGATAGGGTGTCCTAGCTTCAATACAACCTGACGAATATAGCACTGGCCCGGCCTTTTGCGCAATGCTGCGCTGGCTCGGCCGTTACGATCCCTCTCGCCCGGGTCGCCGGAAATCAGCTATATTACGCTTTCTGGTAACGATGTATCCCAACCGAGGTTAGCAGTATGAAGCGTCTGTCTTTCGTTTGCGGATCTCTTGCGACTCTGCTTCTCAGTGCCTCGCTGGCTGCTCAGGCGCCCGCGCCGGCCCGAGGCGGCGCCCAAGCGCCGGGCCGAGGCGGCGCCCAACCGCCGGTCCCGGCCAAGAACCTTCAGGTTCTGCCCAAAGACTGGACGACCGCGCAGGTTCTTCCCGTCATGCGCGGGATGGCCGCAGCTCTTGGCACCGAGTGCGGACACTGCCACGTGTGGTTCGGAAATGGCAATGCGATGAAC
>Ga0310810_10001916_pt1 | contig 22089 bp, 16 predicted proteins | sample NCmetagenome_FD_207641 | JGI IMG/M metagenome (GOLD analysis project Ga0310810, IMG submission 207641) | Soil microbial communities from experimental microcosm in Duke University, North Carolina, United States - NC | ecosystem: Engineered > Artificial ecosystem > Soil microcosm > Unclassified ... | reverse complement strand
ACCAGAAGTTCGAGTCGAACAATATCGACGCCACGCTCCGCGGTCAGGGTGCGTCATCGGGCAACCCGATCCAGAACATCAAGGACTACGGCGTCGAGGCGGGCGGTCCGATCAAGAAGGGCCGAGCGTGGGTGTGGGGCAGCTTCGGCAAGCAGCTCGTCGACGTGGGTGTCCTCGGTTTCTATCAGCCGACGGCGGCGTGCGCCGCGGTGAAAGCCGCACCAACGACCTTCAGCGTCGACGACGTGAACGCCTGTCTGAACACCGACGAAACCCTGCTGCAGACGACGAACCTGAAGGCGGAAGTCCAGCTGTTCAAGGGCAACAAGATCACCCTGTTCAACAACTTTGCCAAAAAGGAGCGCAACGCACGCGGCGCCGACGACCTGCACCCGATCGAGACCACCACGCCGCAGGGTGCCGTTGACGCATCGTTCGGGAAGCATTGGTGGAACACCGGTCCGAACCCGACCTACAAGTTCGGCGACCAGTGGGTCATCAGCGACCGCCTCCTCGTGGATGTGACCTACGCGCACGTCGGCAACAACTTCGTCCTCGGTTTCCACGCTCCGGAACTCTCCGATGTCGAGCCGTCGATCATCGTGTCGACTGGCCTGAACGGCCGGTCGGCCACGGCCAGTACGTTCATTCGCCCGGTCAATAGCCTGAATTTCAACGCGAACTATTTCCTGCCCAGCACGCTTGGGTCGGACCACGCTCTGAAAATCGGCGGCTACTGGCGCGATTCGAACACCACGTCGATTACGCACACGGGCGGCTTTGCGACGGTCCGCTTCCCGAACTCGTTGAGCAACGACTGCTCGCTGGCCGCGACGGGCTGCCAGGCCGACCTCGCGCGGGACGGCTACAGCGTGTATGACCTGTTGAACTACTCGGCCTACGTGCAGGACACGATCACACACGGCCGCTTCACGATGCAGCTGGGCGTCCGCTACGACTACAACAAGGACTCGGCGCAGGCCGCCAACATCGCGGCGAACCCGCTGTCGACGACCTGGTTGCCCGCCATCGCCTTCACCGGCGCCGACCCGGGTGTCGCGTTCAACAACTTCTCGCCTCGCGTCGGCATGACGTACGACATCAGCGCGAACGGCAAGACGCTCGTGCACGGCAACTACGCGCGGTACTATGGCCAGGTCGGCAATGGCGGTGTCGCCGGAACAATCAATCCGGTCGCGCAGACGACCCTGCGATATCCGTGGGTGGATGCTAACCGGGATGGTATCGCGCAGGTCGGTGAAGTGCAGGCGAGCGCGAATCCGATCGCGATTGTCACGGGCACCTGGGCGTCGGCAAATCCCGGCAACGCCGTGTCGTCGAACTCCGTCGATCCGAACCTGAGGAACGACTCGACCGACGAGGTCATCCTCGGCATCGACCGTGAGATTGGCGCCGGGTTCGCGGTCGGCGCCAACTACGTCTGGCGTCGCTACGGCGACTTCTCGTGGAACGACCGTCCGGGGATTTCCAGCGCCGATTTCGCGCCGGTCACGTTCACACCGGCGGCAGCGGCGTGCCCCGCGGGCGCAACCTGCCCGGCGATCACGTTCTACCAGCCGCTGTTCCAGAATCCCACGACGCTGTTCGAAACCAATATTCCGGGCTACACGCGCAACTACAACGGCGTGGAGGTCACAGGGCGGAAGCGGATGTCGAATCACTGGCTGATGAACACCAGCTTCGCCTACAACAGCACCATCGTGAACTTCGGATCGTTTCCGGGCAGCCAGCCGAGCATCGCCAGCGCGACGATCTCGGAGGACCCGACCAACCGATCGCTGCGCGATGGCTACCAGTACGACTACCTGACAGGCGGCAGCGGCATTGGAAACGTGTACGTGAATGCCAAGTACCTGTTCAAATTGAGCGGGATGTATCAGGCACCGCTCGGCATCAACGTCTCGGCGTTCTACAACGCGCGTCAGGGATATCCGCAGGAGATTTCGGTCCAGACGCCCAGCCGCGTGAACGGCGTCGCCCAGGTCGATGTCCTCCTCAATCCGGTCGGCGATACCCGCCTGCCGAACTACCAGAACGTCGACTTCCATGTGGATCGCGCGGTGAAGGTCGGCACCGTCAGATTCGTGCCGTCGCTCGACGTGTTCAACGTCGGCAACTTCAACACGATTCAGGCGATCCGCAGCCGCCAGAACGCGGCGAACGCCAACCAGATTCAGGCGATTCTGGCGCCACGTGTCGTGCGCTTCGGCATCAAGTTCAACTGGTAGAGTGACGCGGCAGGCCCTTCCGGGCCCGCCACGTTTTCGAGGGCGGGGCCGCTGGCCCCGCCCTTTTTTTTTGCGCTATCCTGTCGTCGTGACGCGGCCGGAGCTCATTCGCAGCTTCACGGATGCGGCGCTGAGCCCCGATCCCGAGCTCGCGTCCGCGGCGCTGATGATCGCGCGCGTCGAATATGCGGAGGTCGACGCGGCCCGGTATCTCGCCGAGCTCGACTTCATCGGCGTCGAAGCCCGTCGCCGTCTGTCGCTCGCGGCGCCGTCGGCCGACACCCCGCCCGGCGTCGACGCCGGCATCCACGCCAAGGTCCTGGCGCTGAACGAATTGCTGTTCGACGAGATCGGCTTCGCGGGGAACGAAACCGACTACGAGGATCCGCGCAACAGCTTCCTGAACGAGGTTCTTGATCGGCGCACGGGCATTCCGATCACGTTGTCGCTTGTCTACATCGAAGTGGCGCGGCGCGCGGGGCTGGCGGTCGAAGGGATCAACTATCCGGGGCATTTCCTGGTGAGATGCCGGGATCCGCGCACCTTGCCGCACACGGAGGATCTCATCATCGATCCGTTCCATCGGGGCACGCTGCTCTCACGCGAACGGCTGGCACGCCAGCCCGGCGGCACGCGGCTGCCGCGCGCGACCAAACCGCAAATCCTGACGCGGATGCTGGTGAACCTGAAACGGGTCTACGTCCGGATGCAGTCGATCCCGCAGGCGCGCGACGTCGCCGATCTGCTGATCGCCGTCGACCCGTCGGCGATCCACGAGCTGCGCGACCGCGGCCTGATGGCGTACCAGATGAACGACTTCGCCGCCGCGCTGCGCGACCTGCAGGCGTACCTGCAGCTGATTCCGTCAGGCGAGCAGGACGATGAGACGCGGCAGGATCGGGAGCGGATCTGGGAACACGTAAAGACTTTGCGCTCGAAGGTCGCGTCGCTGAATTGAAGCTGCGCACGTCAGGGCTGAGGGCTGAAAGCCCCTAAACGTAAGCCCTAAGCCCTGAGCCCTTCTGAACATAAGCTAAGCCCTAAGCCCTGCATCGACTCGCCGCTGTCCCTCCGGGCAGTCCTTCAGCAACGGACAGACCGAACAGTGGGGGTCGCTCTCCGTACACGTGGCGCCGCCGTGATGCGACAAGTAGAGGAAAGCGCGGCCGTAGGCGGCCACCGTCGAGGGTAACTCCCGGATCAGCGCGTTCTGGACGCTGCGCGCCTGCTTCTTGAAGTCGCCGGTGGCGTCGCCGTAGCCGAGACGGCGTGCCACGCGGCTCACACGCGCGTCCACCGGCAGAATCGCCTGATCGGCGGCGAACAGCAGCATGCGGTGGGCGCCGGTTTCGCCGAGCTGCGGCAGCGGCTTCAGCGCCCGGCGCGCCGCCGGCAGCGGACCGCGGATGATCTTCGGCAGGTCCGGCGACCGGCGAAACAGCTCGCAGCCGGTTCGCAGCGCCTGCAACCGGTTCTCGACGTACGGGCCCGCGAGCTTCGCGCTGTCCGCAAGCTTTTTCTGCGGCGCGCCCCACATCGAGTCCGGCGTCAGCGCGGGAATACGTTTCAGCGCCGCCAGCGCCGCATCGCGCTTGCGCGGCGTCGAGTGTGCCGACAGCACCTCCCAGACGAACAAGGTGAATGGATCGCGCGGCGGCGGCGAGAGCACGCCGTAGAATTTCTGCAGCGACACCAGCAGCGTTTCCAGCCTCGACACGGCGACCCACTTTACCTCAGGTGTCGAACGCGGACAGTGTCTGCAGCCAGACACACGACCCTGGTTGGATCGCGCGATTCAAGATCCTGTGATCGCCTCGTCGCGCGTGTTCACATCGTGCCGCTAAGGCGCTGATGGATCCCACCGCCGGATCGCGCGAACAGTGTCCGTTTCATCTTCGGCACTGGCATGTCGCGTGCTCCTCGATCGCCGTCCACAAGGAGGACTCCACAATGCGATTCTTCAGGGTCTGGGTGACGCGCGCCGTCGCGACGTCGCTCGGTGTGCTGGCGACGATGGCGATCGCCGCGGGCCCGGCATCGGCGCAAACGACATCCGGAACGATTACCGGACGCGTCGTCGACAATCAAAGCCTCGCGGTTCCCGGTGTCACGGTCACCGTCGAAAGCCCGAATCTCCAGGGCGCGCTCTCGGCGGTGACCTCGGAGAACGGCGACTACATCCTGCCGCAGCTGCCGCCGGGAACCTACACCGTCACGTTCACGCTGAGCGGCTTCGGACGTCAGCAGCGGACGATCGCCGTCGCACCGACGCAGACGGTGCCGCTGAACGTCACGCTCGGCCTGGCCGCGCTCGACGAGACGGTGAACGTGGTGGGCAAGGCGGCCGATGTCCTGACGCAGACGGCGCAGGTCGCGACCAACTTCCAGCAGGATCTGATCGCGATGCTGCCGACCAACCGCGACATCAACTCCGTGCTGTTGATGGCGCCGGCGGTGCATCCGTCCGGCCCAGGGGGCAACTACTCCATTGCCGGCGCGATGTCGTACGAATCGCTCTATCTCGTCAACGGTGTCACCGTGAACGAGAACCTGCGCGGCCAGGCGTTCAACATCTACATCGAGGACGCGATTCAGGAGACGACCGTCGCCACCGACGGCGTCTCCGCTGAGTACGGCCGGTTCAGCGGCGGCCTCGTCAACGTCATCACGAAGTCGGGCAGCAACCAGTTCAGCGGATCCTTCCGCGAGTCGCTGTTCAACGACAACTGGCGCGCACTGGTCACCGGCAACGGCAACCTGGCGGCTCCGGCCGCCGGCAGCACCGCTCAGGCCTGCAATACTGTGACGTCGCTGAACGGCGCTCAGACCGCCGACCCGGGCTGCTTCGCCAACGACACCAAAGTCGACAAGGTGGTGCCGACGCACGAGTTCGTGTTCGGCGGTCCGGTCCGCAAAGACCGCCTCTGGTTCTTCACCGCGGGCCGGTTTCAGAACCAGCAGGTCTCGCGCAACACGATTCAGCCGGTCAACCTGGCGTACTTATCCGAGGATCAGCGGAAGCGGTTCGAGGTCAAGGGGACCGGGTCGATCAGTTCGAACCACCGCCTCGAGGCCGCATACGCGAAGGAAGCGTTGACGCAGGTGAACAACACGTTCAGCACCGCGAGCTCGATGGACGCTGCGAGCCTCTACACCCGCGAAACGCCGCTGGACCTGTACACTTTGAACTACAACGGCATCTTCTCGCCGACCTTCTTCGTCGAGGGGCGGTTCTCGGCGCGCCATTTCACGTTCATCGGCAGCGGATCCCCCTTCACCGACTTGATCAAGGGCACACTGTTGCAGGACCGCGCGCGCGGCGGGCGCTACTGGTCGCCGACCTTCTGCGGCGCGTGCGATCCCGAAAAACGCGACAACGACAACGAGAACATCAAGGCGACGTACTTCAAGTCGACCAGCGGCTCCGGGTCGCACCAGATGGTGTTCGGCTACGATACCTTCAACGACAAGCGGTTCGCCAACAACCATCAGTCGGGGAGCGACTATCGCATCAACGGCACCACGACGATCATCCGCGGGACGGGCGCCGACGCCGTGATTTACCCGCAATGGCTCCCGGGTTCCTCCACGATTCTTCAGTTCAACCCGATCGCGACCAGCAGCCTGGGTACCGCGTTCCGGACGCACAGCGTCTTCTATAACGACCAGTGGCGCATGAACGGGCGCCTGACACTGAACCTCGGTGTCCGCTACGACAAAAACCATGGCGCCGACAGCGCCGGCAACGTCGTGGCGAACGACAGCGCGTTCAGTCCACGACTCGGCGTGATCTGGGATCCGCGCGGCAACGGCGAGTGGTCGTTCTCGGCGAGCGCTTCCAAGTACGTCGCCGGCATCAACAACGGCATCGCCGACTCCTCGTCGGCCGCCGGCAACCCGGCGACGCTGCAGTGGACCTACACGGGTGCGGCCATCAACCCGGACGCGAGCGCCGCGACGCTCGTCGGTTCAGCGGCGGCGATTCAGCAGATGTTCAGCTGGTGCGCGCCAGACTCCCGGGGCTACTGCACCGTGACGGGGCCATCGGCCTCGGCGTTGCCCGGCGTGTCCATCAAAATCCCGAACGGGCTGTCATCGCCCAACGTGCTGGCCTATGCCTTCGGCGTGAGCCGGCAGATCGGCAACCGGGCGGTGGTCAGGGCCGACTACTCGTTCCGCGACTACAAGGACTTCTATTCCCAGCGCATCGACCGATCCACGGGGACGATTACCGACGCGTTCGGCAATCTGGCGGACCTGGCCATCGTCGAGAACACCAACGATCTGAAGCGCCGCTATTCCGGCGTGACGGTGTCGGCGACGTACCGCATCAATGCCAGGACCGACATCGGCGGCAACTACACGCTGTCGCGGCTGTGGGGCGACTTCGACGGCGAAAACGTCGCGAGCGGTCCGCTGACCTCGAACGACTTCCAGTACCCCGAGTACCGGCAGGCGTCGTGGTACCGGCCGGAAGGCGATCTGGGCGCCGACCAGCGTCACCGTTCGACGCTGTGGCTCAACTATGGGGTGCCCCGAATCACGGGGCTGACGCTCAGCGTGCTCCAGGATCTGGCCAGCGGCCTTCCGTATGGCGCGGTGGGCACGATCGACGCGCGATCGTTCGTCTCGCCGGCGGTCGCCGCGGCCTACGCGACTCCGCAGGGAGCGGCGAGCGAGACGTACTACTACACGGCCCGAGACGCGTTCCGCACCGAGGCATCGCGCCGCACCGATTTCGCCGCGAACTACAGCGTCGGCATCGGCGCCGGCGCGCGGAAGATCACCGCGTTCGTGCAGGCGCAACTGCTGAACGTCTTCAATCAGCAGGAGCTGTGCGGGTGCGGCGGGACGATCTTCCAGAACGGCGGCAACGGCCAGTTGAGCACGATCCAGGGCGGCTCGGCCGGCGAGAGCGTGCTGACGCCTCTGAACACGGCGGCGCTCGCGCCGTTCAACCCGCTCACGACCACGCCAGTGCTGGGGACGAACTGGAACTACAACGCGAACTTCGGCACGCCGAAGAACCGCTTCGCGTTCACGTCGCCCAGGGCATTCCGGGTGACCTTCGGCGTTCGCTTCTAGCGGCGGCGATCAGGAAAAACCGCGGAGAGCGCAGAGATCGCAGAAAGGATGTTTATCTCTGCGTTCTTTGCGTTCTCTGCGGTTTTTTCCGGACGTTTACCTCTTCGCGATCTCCTCGTAGAGAAGCGCTGAAGAAATGATCCCGCCGTGGAAGTTGGCGACATCCAGCTTCTCGTTCGGCGCGTGCGCGTTCTCGTCAGGCAGCCCGACCCCGAACAGCACGGACGGCAGCCCCAGCTCTTCCTGGAACGTCGACACCACCGGGATCGACCCGCCCTCGCGGGTGAACACCGGCTTGCGCCCGAACCCTCGCTCGATCGCGCGCCCGGCGGCCTGCACGAACGGGTTGTCGTACGACGTCATCCACGGCTTGCCGCCGTGCATGCGCGTGATCTTCAGCTCCATCGTCTTCGGGGTGATGTCGCGCAGATGCGCCTCGAACAGCGCCGCGATCTTGTCGGGCGTCTGATTCGGGACCAGACGCATGCTGACCTTGGCCATCGCAACGGCCGGCAGCACTGTCTTCGCGCCCTCCCCGGTGAAACCCGACAGCAGACCGTTGACTTCGAACGTCGGCCGCGCCCACGTCCGCTCGAGCGTCGTGTAGCCGGTCTCGCCGAACACCTTCGGGATGCCGAAGTCCTTGCGGTACGCTTTCTCGTTGAACGGCAGCGTCGCCCACGCCTTCCGCTCCTCGTCCTGCAGCGCCACTACATCGTCGTAGAAGCCAGTGATCTTGATGCGGCCGCTCCGATCCTTCATCTGCGCGAGGATCTGCGAGAGCACGAACGCGGGGTTGGCGACGGCGCCGCCAAACGATCCCGAGTGGAGATCCGTGTTGCTGCCGCGCAGATCGATCTGAAAATACACCAGGCCCCGGAGGCCGTAGCAGATCGACGGCACCCCGCGAGCGAACATCGGTGAATCGGAGATGACGACGACATCCGCGCCGAGCTCGCTCTTGTGATCGCGGATGAAGTTGTCGAGGTTGACGCTGCCGACCTCTTCTTCCCCTTCGAGGATGATCTTCATGTTCACCGGCAGTTTGCCGTTCTGCTTCAGGTGCGCCTCGATGGCCTTGAAGTGCATGAAGACCTGTCCCTTGTCGTCGGCGGAGCCGCGCGCGTAGATCTCGCCGTCCCGGATCGTCGCCTCAAAGGGCGGCGATTCCCACAGCTCCAGCGGATCGACCGGCTGCACGTCGTAATGGCCGTAGAACAGGATCGTCGGCGCGTCCGGCGCGCTGAGCCAGTCGCCGTACACCACCGGGTTGCCCGGCGTGTCGACGAGCTTCACGTTCTGCATCCCGATGCGCCGCATCTCGTCCGCGCACCAGTTCGCACAGCGCTTCACGTCGTCGGCGTGCTGCGGCAGGGCGCTGATGCTGGGGATGGCGAGGAACGCTTTCAGCTCGTCGAGATAGCGATCGCGGTTGACGTTGATGAAATCGATGACGTTGTCCACGGGATTCTCCGTTAGGTGGCGGCTAGAGGTGCCATTGGCCATCTGCGTCGACGACGCGGCCTTCCTGCTTCAGCTTTTCCAGGTGCGCGCGCACGTTTTCCCGCGCCGCCGGGACCAGCGCCGCCGCGAGTCCATCATAGATGGATTCGGCGATCGCCTCCACCGTCGCGTCGCCTGCGCCCAGCGCGGCTATCACCTGCCGCTCGCGATAGCGCCGGTGCTCCAGATAGCTGGTCAGGATCGCGCGCGGATCGTCGATTGCCGGGCCGTGCGCCGGAAGTAACCGGCGTGGCCCCAGCGCAAGCAGCCGCTCCAGCGACGCGAGATATTGGCCCAGGTCGCCGCCCCGGCTCCAGTGGATCATCACGCTGCTGTTTTGGACGACGAGGTCGCCGGTGAAGATCGTCGCCGTTGGCTCGTGCCAGAACGCGAGATGATCCGGCGAGTGTCCTGGCGTGTGCAGGACGTGCAGCCATTCGTCGCCTGCCGGGAGCCGGTCGCCGTCAGCGATCGATCGCCAGGGCACCGACTGCAGATCCTCATCCGGCCAGGGCATCTTGCTGAACGACGCGGCAGGATGCGCTGCGGCAATTGCCGGCGCACCGGCGGCGTGATCGCGATGACCGTGCGTAACCAGGACGGCCTCGAGCCGTGCCGGACCGAGCGTCGTCTCCAGATCCGACAGGTGACGGGGGTCACCAACGCCCGCGTCGATGAGCGTTGCCGAGCCGCTGTGGCCGGTGATCAGGTACGTGTTGTTGCCGGACCCGGTCATCGGACCGGGATTGTGAGCGACGAGGAGGCGCGGCTCGAACGGGTTCACGGTACTGTCCGGCTTCAGCCGGACCTAGAAACTATACCGAAGCACGAGCGCGACATGAGAATTCCGATGGTACTGCCCGAGAAAATCGCCGCTGTGGCCGCTGATGCCGACCCCGGTGACGGTAGCGCGCCAGTGCTGTCCGCGCGCCTGCGAGTACTCGATCTTGCCGTAGAGCCCATCACCGTTCTGGCGAACAGCGGTTTCGAACGCGAGAGTGCGCACCGGATCGATCGTGTACGAAGCGCGGCCGACAATGGATCGCGTCATGCCGCGATCCGGCGCGAAGGACAGAATCGAGCGGCGGGCCGTGATCGCCTCGCCCGCGTAGCCGCCTACGATCACCCACTCGCCGGTCTGCCGTTCCAACTGCACGACGTAGAGTACGTAGTCGTCCGCCGGCGCGGGTCCGTCGCTTTGACGGGACGTAAAATACGCCGCCTCGCCTTTGACCGTGAACCAGCGCGTCGGAACCGCCGCGTCCGCGCCGTACGTCCGAATCGCCGGGTACGTACGGTTGACGACGATCAGCGCAGAACCCGCTGAACGCGCGGAATTTTGTTTTTCCGAGAGTTCTGCGAGCTCTGCGTTGAATGTCGTCGTTGCCGCGATGTTTGGCAGGTGGTTGAACCCGTTGAAGAACGATAGCGAGTACTCGAAGCCCGATCCGGCGTGTCCCCAACGCAGACCGGTCGAGGCACCGGCTGGCACAGTAGATCCCGCATCGACCAGCGGTACCGAGGCGGCCTCGGCGGGTACTGCGGTCCATCGTTGATCGAGCAACGGGATTCGGCTCGGCGTCAAACGCGGCACCCACGCTACCTCGAACGTATCGGCGCCATGCAGCGCCACCGCGCGCACACCGGTCACCGCCAGGAATTCGGTGTCGATGACATTGATGAAGTCGCGCGGCGCGAAGCGGTCGGTGGGGTTGATGATGTCGGCCTTGCCCCATCGGATGAATTGCTTGCCGGCGTCGATCGTCAGCGGGCCATGCGTCAGCGTCGCGGTCAGCCGGCGCAACGATGCCCGGGGACGTCTGGCGCCGCGGTCGTCGAGGTCGAGACGCCAGCGATCGTCGACCTGATCGTGCGAGTTCGCCCGCAGATCGGCACCGCCGGCGAACTGAATCCATGGCGCCGGCTTGACGAAGACTTCCTCGCGCGCGAGGAAATCGCCGACCGCGCGCGTGGAATCGTTCGGCGCCGTCTGCGGGAACAGGAATGCGATGGCTTCGACGAACCCGCGTTGCGTGAGCGCTTGCGCCGTGGCGGGCCGCGAGCCGCCGACCAGGCAGGCGATCAGCACGGCTATCCACGCCGTCCTGCCCCTCCAGCCCGCCCTGCCTTTCCTGCCTCTCCCGCCGGTCCTGCCGCTCGTGCCCGTCACTGTCTGCGGATCGCCTGGAGCGTGAAGTCCTCGTCCTTCAGCGGCACGTTGTATTCGAGCTTGTCGAGCGTGAGGCGCGTGCGGCTGCCGCGGCGGACGTCGGTCATCTCGAGCTGCTTGGCGGTCCAGATCCCCTGCACGTTCTGGATGTTCGTATAGTGCAGCCGCCGCACGACTTGATCCTTCACGTAGTTCTCGATCCGCGCGAACGCGTAATTGTCCTGACGCACCCAGACGATGGAGCGCGTGTACTGCGAGGACTTCGACTCGCGCGGCGTCGAGGTGATCTTCCAGCAGGCGGCGCCGTCGATTGGTTCTTCGCCCGAGAGCACGTAGTCGTACTGGTTGACGTCGCGTTCCTCGAGATCCTCGAAGCTGAAGTCGGTGCCGAAAAACCGCGTGGAGCGATCCTGCAGCGCGATGCGGCGGTCGCGCTCGATCGCCGGCGTCCACATCCACTGGTCCGACGCGCGGTCCGGGTGATTGACGATGAGCATCGCGACACCCTTCACCTCGGCCGGCACGGTGAAGCGCAGCACGGCTTTGCTCTGGCCGTGCGCGCCGAGACGCTCCATCGTCCAGCGCTTGTCGCTGATCTTGCCCTTCGCGTCGAACACCTGCAGCAGTCCTTCGTAACGCTGCGATTTCACGTCGGTTCGCTTCTGGGCTTCGTCCACAATCTGCCGCGCGTTGTCCGCGGCGCCCAGACTGATCGAGAGCGACGCGAGCGCCAACAGGCTTGCCAGACCTACCCGCCTTTCCTGCCCTACCTGCCTGCCCCGCCCTTCCTGCCTGTCCTGCCCGTCCCGCCCTTCCTGCCCCCTATTCATATTCCAGCGCCTCCACCAGCGAGCCGTGCACCGCGGACTCGGCCGGCCAGATGGCGGCGATGAATGCCGCGCCGAGGATCGTCGGCACGAGCGCCAGCGCCGTACCGATCGGGAACGAGTAATCGAGCCGCATGCCGGCGATGTCGTTGTGCACGATCTGCAGGATGTAATAGAGGTTGACCGCGCCCAGACCGAAGCCGAGGGCGAGCCCGAGCGTGCCGATGCTCAGCGCCTCGAGCCAAATCGTGCGGCGGATCTGCCCGCGCAGTCCGCCGACCGCCTGCAGCACGCCAAGCTCGCGCCGGCGATCGGTGATCGACACGGTCAGCGTGTTGACGATGCCGAGGATCGCGACGAGGACAGCGACCGCGATCTGCACCGACGTCAGCCCGAACCATTGATCCGTCACCTTGAGAATGTAGCTCTTGAGCTCCTGGTTCGTGAGCACGAACACCTGACGCTGTCCGGCGTACTTCTCGAGAATTCTTCGGCGCACGTCGGGCACCGTCGCGCCAGGATTCAGGTAGACGCGAAACACGTTCACCGAATCGTCGTTCCAGTATTTGATGAAGAGCCGGCGGTCCATGAAGATGGTGCCCTGCTGATCCGAGTAGTCGAGGATGATGCCGACGATGGGCAGACGTATGAGCCCTTTGGGCGCGGGCACCTCGAGCATGTCGCCGAGCTTCAGGTGCTGGAGTTGCGCGAGGTTGTCGGCAACCATCAAGCCTTCGCCGGCCGAGGCCTGGCGGTACATGTCGGCCGCGTTGCCTGCCACCGGTGGCAGCTGCGCGGTCTGCGCGATGCTGTCGACCTCGACGGCGACGATCATCACCGGCGTATTGCGGAACATGATGCGCGCGTCGCGCACGCTCTGCACGCGCTTCACACCAGGAATCGCCGCGACCTCTGGCCCCATCGCCGCCGGAAACCGCATCGTGCGGACGACGATGCTCTGTGACGGCATGATGAAAAGCTCGGGGTTCAGCGCCGTTTCCATCCAGTGGATGATCGAGACGTAGCTGGCGCGCGCCATGCCGGCAAAGGCGATGACCAGCGCCAGCGAGAGCATCAGCGCGGCGACGCTGGCGGACGTGCGGCGCGGTGACTGAATCAGGCTGTCGGCCGCCAGCGCCCCTTCGACCGGCCGCGCCCACTTGAGGACCGGACGCAGCGCCTTGGCGAGTCCCAGTGAAACGAGCGGGCCGATCAGCAGCGCGACGACGATCGCGAGGACGTAGCCGGCGTAGAACACCGGACGCGACGCGCCGATGTTCAGGCAGACGATCGAGACGGCGCCGAGCGCCAGGCCGAGGAGTGCGCGCAGGCGGCTCTCGCCCGCGGACAGCACCTGATACTTGCCCTTCTGCAGCGCCTGCACCGGATCCACGCGCGCAGCGCCGTATGCCGGGATGGCGGCGGCGATGATGCTCGTGCCGATGCCGATGGCCATCGCCAGCACGAGCAGGCCGGGGCTCGTCGAGAGCTCGTCGGCGTGCTGCGCGACGCCGTACACGTCGGAGATCAACGCGCCGATGGTCGCGGCGATCCCGCGGGCGATCAGCACACCGAATGCGAGACCGCCAATCGATCCGATCAGGCCGGTCACGGCGCTTTCGCCGAGAAACAGCCAGCGGATCTGGCCGCGCGTCGCGCCGAGCGCCCGCAAGATGCCGATCTCGGATCGCCGCTGCGTCACCGCGATCGCGAACGAGTTGTAGATGATGAACATGCCGATGAACAGCGCGAACAGGCTCGAGATGCCGACCATCATCGAGTAGGCGGCGAGCATCGCCTCGAACTGCTGGCCGCGGCCCGACGGCGGGTCCACCTGGAAGCCCGGACCGAGGAGCCGCGCGAGCTCCTGCTGCGCGTCCTTCAGCGTGCGGCCCTCCTTCACGGCGAGATCGATGCGATCGAACGAGCGCCCGCGGCCGAACATGTGCTGCGCCGCGTAGATGTCCATGATCGCCAGATTGCCGCCGAACGCGCTGGTCAGGCCCGACGACTTCATCACGCCGCGGACGGTGAACTGTTTCTCGCCTTCCACGGTGCCGAGCGCCACGCGACCGCCGACGGCAATCTGGTTCCTGTCCGCGAACTCCTTCGACAGGATGATCGAATCCGGCTGCGCGAGAAACACCAGCGGGTCGTCAATCACCGCATCGTCGCCGCTGTCGAGATCGTAGTCGCGGAGCGTGCGATCGCCGGTCATGTCGACGCCGAGGACGAGGAGATTGCCCTGACCCTTGAGGTTCGTGTCGACGACCGCTTCGATCACCGGGACGGCGACACGGACCGTCGATGCGTTCTGGACCTGTTCGAGCACTTCTTCGTGGAATCCGGCCTCGCCCGCCGTCACCTGCAGTTCGGTTTTACCGGCGATGCGATCCACGGTCGTCGAAAACGCGAACAGCACGCTTTGATTCGCCGTGTGCATGCCGACGAAGACCGCGACACCCAGGACGATGCCGGCCACCGTCAGCAGCGTCCGCAGGATGTGCCTGCGAAAGTACGGCCAGCTGATCAGCCGGAGCAGGATCATCGCCGCACGTCCTCGACGATGCGGCCGTCGCGCAGGGCGATGGTGCGCTGGCAGCTTTGCGCCACGCTCATGTCGTGCGTGACGATGACGACCGTGCATCCGAGCCGCGTGTGGACGTCACGAATCAGCGTCAGGATCTCTTCACCGGTGCGCGTGTCGAGGTTGCCGGTGGGCTCATCGGCGAGGAGGACCGGTGGATAGACGGAGAGCGCCCGGGCGATGGCGACACGCTGGCGTTCGCCGCCTGAGAGCTCGTCGGGAAGGTGCGTCAGCCGGCGATCGAGCTGGACGAGCGTCAGCAGTTCGCGGGCGCGCTCGTCGACTTTTTTTCGCGGCCAGCCGCGCAGGTGGAGCGGGAGGCCGACGTTTTCGACGCATGAGAGTGTCGGCAGCAGGTTGAAGAACTGGAAGATGAAGCCGATCTTGTCCCGCCGCACTCTGGTCAGGTCATCGTCGGACAGGTTGGCGAGGCGTTCCCCGTCGATGCTGACCTGACCGGTGGTGGGCCGATCGAGTCCGCCGACGAGATTCAGGAGGGTGGACTTGCCGGAGCCGGAAGGCCCGATGATGGAGACCATCTCGCCGCGCGGGATGGAGAGGGAGACGGTGTCGAGCGCGATGACGTCGCGTTTGCCGGCGAACCGTTTGGTGACGGCGTCGAGGGCGATCATCGCAGTCATGGGCGCGATTATGTGAACTATTTCACAATATTGTCAAATATCGTTGAAATCGCGGGGTTTCTGAGGCGCTCAACTGAGCGCGGGTTAAACGCCTCACGTGCCGCCGAACCCGATCGTCACCTGATCGCCGTCAACAATCACCGGCACCGCGCGTCGGCCCTTGCTGAATTCGAGCATGCGCCGCAGCCCCGCCGGGTCCTTCTTGACGTTGACGTACTCGAACGAGACCTGCCGCCGCTGAAAGTCGTCACGGGCGGCTTGCGTATAGGGTCAGGTGTCTTTGCCGAAGATGAAGACCATGTCTCGATTCTACTTCGGGGTCAGACGGGGGTCCGGATGGGGGTCGGACCCCCGTCTGACCCCATTGGAGATTTCGCAGCGCGCGAACTGCCGCAGAGTCGAAATTGCTGCCACGCGCATTTCCTTTTGCTGGCGTTTTCGACGACCGAAGTGAGATCGAAAATTGCTGACTAGTGGCCCGTGGCTCGGCGAAAACGATTGTTCATTCCAGGACTGAGCGTGCACGTCATCCAGCGCGGAAACAACCGGGTTGCGATCTTCGGCGACCAGGCCGACTACGAAGTGTTTCTCGCGTTCCTGCGCACGGCCGCGCGCCGCCATCGTGTGGCGGTTCACGGATACGTGCTGATGACGAATCACTCGCATTTGATCGTGACGCCGGCGGATGCCCTGGCATTACCGCAAACGATGAAAGAGCTGGGCGGACGCTACGTGCAGTACTACAACCGGAAGCATCAACGCATCGGCACACTCTGGAACGGCCGGTATCGAGATCTTCCCATTGATGACGAACGCTATTGGCTGACGTGCCTTCGCTATGTCGAACAGAATCCTCTGCGAGCTCAGATGGTCCGCTCGCCCGAAGCCTACGCCTGGTCGAGTTACCGGGTTCACGCCATGGGAGAAGATCCCGATTGGCTGGAACTCCATCACGTATACCTCGCACTCGGGCGCGACAGCCAGGAGCGCCAGGCTGCGTATCGCGCACTGTTTCGAGCGCCCGTAAGTGAGGCAGACGCTGTCCAGCAGCGCGAATGGTGGCGTCAACACGGGGTCAGACGGGGGTCCGACCCCGGTCCGGACCCCCGTCTGACCCCTTCGTCTTCTCCAATAGCGCTCTCGTCGCAGGTGGCAGCGGCGTCGACTCCCCCTTCTCGTAGTCGTAGCTGACCATGACGGTCTTCCCGCTCGCGACCAGGCGATCGCTGACGACGTGGACGATGTCGTAGATGAGCGTGAAGCTGGATCGCCCGATGTCGCCGATGCCGACCCTGACCTCGAGCTCGTCGCCGAAATGCGCCGGCGACCGGTAGTCGCATTCGGCTCGCGCGATGATGACGCGTGTGTGCGGTGACGGCGAACCGGTGATCTCGCGCCAGAACGTCAGCCGCCCCTGCTCGAAATACGTGAGATACACCGCGTGGTTCACGTGCCCCATCGCGTCGCAGTCGCGAAAGCGGACGCCGAGGCGGTGACGAAACGCGAAATCGATCGGCATGCGCGGTAGAATACCCGACCACCGTGGCCTTCCCCACTACGACCATCGAGACCTTCACGGCCGACGAGACACGCGCGCTCGCGCCGTATTTCACGAACACGGATCGGCCGGTCTTCGTCCTGCGGAATCTGCCCGAGACGGTCAAGGGCGCGCTGTTCGCGCGCTACTCGCGATCGGCCAAGTCAGTCCGCCGCCTGTTCCTCGACGAATTTCTCGGCGAGATGACGGCGGATGCGGCCGCGCCTCCCGCTCCGCCGGACGCGGGCATCGGCAGCGAGCGCGCCGACAGACTGTACGCGCGCGTTCTGAGCGAGTACGGTGACGACTCGGTCGCGCAGCTCGGCGGCGCCCACATCGCCTGCGAAGGCGTCTCGAATGTCCTGACCAAGGTGCTCGAATGGGGACGCCTGATGGCGTATCTCGAGCAGTCCACGCGCTACGTGCCCTACATCAGTCGTCCTGACGGCCACTGGAAATATCATGTGCCGTCTGAGCTCGACGGCTCTCCGCTGCGCGAGGCGTTCGTCCGAACGCTGGATCACGCCTTCGACACGTACGCGCGCTGGATCCCCGCGATGGAAGTGCACTTCCGCGCCCGATATCCGAAGTCGCCGGACGATTCCGAGAGCGTCTACAAATCGGTGATTCGCGCCAAAGCGCTCGACACGCTGCGTGGTCTGCTGCCGGCGGCGACGACGTCCAACGTCGGATTGTTCGGCACCGGGCAGGCGTTCGAAGCGCTGCTGCTTCGCATGTTCGCCCACCCGCTCGAGGAGGTCCGCGGCTGCGCGCAGCAGATGCTGACCGAGCTACGCCACGTGATTCCGGCGTTTCTCGCGCGCCTCGATCAGCCGAACCGCGGCGGACGGTGGATCGAATACTTCGCCGACACCCGGCGCGCGTTCGCCGAGGCCGCTGCACCGTTCGTCGCGGGCGCGATCGCGGAGACCCGCGACGAGGTGACGCTGACCGACTTCGATCCCGACGGCGAAATCAAGGTGGTGGCGGCGGCGCTCTACAACGCTTCGATGTTGCCCGACGACCAGCTCCTCGCCATCGCCCGCAAGATGTCAGCTGACGATCGCGCGGCGCTGCTGACGGCGTACGTCGGCACCCGGGCGAACCGGCGCCACAAACCGGGCCGCGCGTTCGAGCGCACCAGCTACCGCTTCGACATCCTCGCCGACTACGGCGCCTTCCGCGATCTCCAGCGTCATCGCCTGCTGACGCTGGACTGGCAGCCGCTGAGCGCGCGACACGGCTACACCGAGCCGGCCGCCATCGAGGAGGCGGGAGCGCTCGACGACTGGCGCGCAGTCATGGAGCAGTCGGCGGCGCTCTACGATCAGCTGATCGCACACGGTCTGCACGATGCCGCGCCGTACGCCGTGGTGATGGCCTATCGCGTCCGCTTCTACATGGACATGAACGCGCGCGAGGCGATGCACGTCATCGAGCTCCGGACCTCACCGCAGGGACATCCATCGTACCGCCGCGTCTGTCAGCTGATGCACCGCGCGATCGCCGAAACGGCGGGACACCGTGCCATCGCGGACGCGATGCAGTTCGTGGATCACACGAGCGTCGAGCTCGAACGGCTGCAGTCGGAGCGCGCGCTGGAAAAGAAGCGCGCCGCGCGGACTTAAGCAGTCGGTAGTCTCAGGCGGTAGTCCCAGTCGGCAGTTTCAGTCGTCAGTTTTGCGCCAGTAGCGCGCGTACTCGTCCAGGAACGTCATCGAGACGAGCGACTGCATCCGATCAAAGAACAGCACGCCGTCGAGGTGATCGGTTTCGTGCTGGATGACGCGCGCGGGAAAGTCGTGCGCGCTGAGCTCGATGCGGGCGCCGGTGCGATCGAGGGCGCGCACCTTGATGTCACGCGCGCGCGGCACGCGGCCGCGGATGTCGGGGATGCTCAGGCACCCCTCCCAGTCCTCCACCACGTCGGAACCGACGATCGTGATCTCCGGGTTGATGATCGCAATCGCCTCACTCTCCTCCTCGTCGTCGTCGCCCGAGTCGAGGGCCGCGACGAAGAGGCGGACGCCTTCGTGCACCTGAGGCGCCGCGAGGCCGACGCCGTGGTACTCGCTCATCGTGTCGAGCATGTCGTCGATGAGCTTCTGAATCGCCGCGCTCCGGATCTCGGCCTTGTCGAGGGCGCGCGCCTTCGCGCGCAGCACCGGGTGTCCCATACGCGCGACTTTCAGGATGGACATGGCGACAAATTATACTGTGCGTCAGATGCTCCACCCGCACGACGACTCGCACGCGTACCGGTTCTGCCCGCGCTGCGGCGGTCCACTCGAGCGTCGCCTGCTGAAATCGACCGAGCCCGAGCGGCCGGTGTGCACGCGATGCGGCTTCGTGTTCTACCTCGATCCGAAAATCGCCGTCGGGACCATCATCCGATCGCAGAGCGGACGCATCGTGCTCGTCCGCCGCGCCATCGAGCCCGGCTACGGTAAGTGGGTGTTCCCCGGCGGGTACGTCGATCGGGGCGAGCCTCTGACCTCGGCCGCCGTCCGCGAAGCACGCGAGGAATGCGGCCTGGACATCCAGCTCGACGCGCTCGTGAACATCTACTCCTACGCGGGCCGCGCCCCCGTCATCGTCGTCTATGCCGCCACCGCGCTCAGCGGGGGGCTGTGCGTGGACGAGGAGTGTCTCGAGGCGGTCGAGGTCGACGAAGTGGCGATTCCCTGGGACGATCTCGCGTTTCGCAGCACCCACGAAGGGCTGCGCGACTATCTGCACGGAGCCCGGCACCCGATTCCGGCGTAAGCCGTCTTGTCTTCATATGTAAGGGGTCAGACCCCTGGTAAGGTGTCTGAGCTCTGACATTTGCGCACCTCTTCACCCCTGACGGCTGTTATATTTGGCGCCATGAAGCACATCTCCTGTGTCGGCATGGTCGTCCTGCTTGCGACCGTCGTTTCATCTGACCTCGCGGCCAAAGGGAAACAGGCGCAAGCGCCACAGCCGGACATGTGCATCGTGCCGCCGGGCGCGCAGCCGCTGCTGCCGGCAAAACTGCTGCCCGGGATGGGCGTCACCAGGGATTTTCCGGTGACGACAACCTCCGAGGAGGCCCGCAAGTTCTTCCTGCAGGGGGTCTCGCAGATTCATTCGTTCTGGTTCCAGGAATCGGAGCGATCGTGCACACAGGCGCTCGAGCTCGACAAGGACATGGCGATGGCCTACTGGTGCATCGCGCTCAGCGCCGCCAGCGACTACCGTCCTGCGTTCCAATTGCTGCGCGATCCGAGCAACGGCGGCGGCGCGCGCGCCGCGGCCGCCGCAGAACCGAGCGCCGATGCCACTGTCGCCCGGTCGACCAGCGGCGCCGCCGTCGACCCGCAGATCCGCGCGCGTGAGGCGATCGCCAAGGCGATGGTGCTCCGCGACAAGGTGACGCCACGCGAGCGGCTCTACATCGAAGCGCAGGCGGCCCGCCGCGCGCCCGGCCCCCGCGACGCGGCCGACGCCGCCTACATCGCCGGCCTGCGCAAGCTGGTTGCCGCGTATCCCGACGATCTCGAAGCGAAGTCGATGCTCGGCCTCGCGATCGACAACGGTTTCGAACCGGCGACGAAGCAGCCGCGCGAACACACGATGGAAGCGATTGCCCTGCTCGAAGAAGTCGTCGCCAAAGACGATGGGCAGTTTGGCGCGCACCATTATCTGATTCACGCGTACGAAGGCAGCAAGATGCCGGAGAAGGCGTGGCACGCGAACCAGCGCTACGCCGGGCTCGTCACCAACATCCCGCACGCGCTCCACATGCCGGGGCACATCTACGCCCAGAGCGACAAGATCCAGGAGGCGATTTCGGCCTTCTCCGCCGCGGCGGCCAACGAACAGAAATGGCTGGCGTCGGACTCGCTGTACCCGAACGGCCACTACGGCCACAACGTGCACTTCCTGATTCACGCGCTGAATCTCGGCGGCCGCTACGACGACTCGCTGAAGTGGGTGCAGGACCTCTTCACCTACAAGGAGAATCCGCGCGAGAAGAACGGCAACAACCAGCGGACGGCGTGGCGCCAGGGCTACTTCGGTCTCATCAAGTCGACCGTCCGCTTCGAGAAGTGGAACGAGATCATCGAAGGCAAGACCATCCCGGTCTACGACAAGCCGGAGCAGAACGCATGGCGGCACTGGGCGGCCGGGCTCGCGTACTCCGCGACCGGTCAGGCTGACAAGGCGAAGGCGACGCTCGCCGAGCTGCACAAGGCTCTCGACGCGGTGACGTCGGCCAAGGAGCCGCTCGGCATTGCCGCGCAGGAGCTCGAGGCGACGATCGCGGCGCGCGCCGGCGATCGCAAGAAAGCGTACGAGCTGTATCGCAAGGCGGCAGACCGCGAAGCAAACATCCTGTACACGGAGCCGCCGGCCTATCCGCGGCCCGTCGTGGAAGGGTGGGCCAATGTCGCTCTCGCGCTTGGCGACTACGCGACGGCTGAAAAGGCCTACCGCGAAGCGCTGGAGCGCGAGCCGGGCAGCGGCCGCGCGTTCTTCGGCCTCGCAGCGTCGCTCGAAGGCCAGGGAAAGACCGCTGAAGCGCGCGAGGCGAAGAGCCGCGCCGCCAAGGCGTGGGCGAACGCCGACGCCAACCTGCCGCAGATGCAGAAGCTGCGCACCAGCACGGCGGCGGTCGCGCAGCAATAGGAAAGTTAGAACTCACTACCGTGTTGCTGCGCAGATTGGCGCGGGTGCGACGGGTCAGGTCCATCGCGCCACCGACACGAAACTCGGCCGCGACGTCGCGCTCAAGGTCCTACCCGCCGAGACGGCGCACGATCCCGATCGCCTCGCGCTTCCAACGCGAAGCCCGTGCCGTCGCCGCGCTGAACCACCCGCACATCGTCACACTCCATTCGGTGGAAGAGGCCGAGGGCATCCACTTCCTCACGATGGAGCTCGTCGAAGGAGATGGAAGTACGGAGCGCGCGCGAGTACGTCCAGCCGTCGATGCTCGCGGCCGCGGCCGCCGCGTCGGAGACATGGACGATGCGATTGCGATCGCGCAGAGGGCGCTGGACGAGCGGGATCCGCTGTTCGTACTGCTCGCGCGGCACGTGGCTCGGTTTCGATCGACTCCGCAGCGACGCCTGGTTCATCGACATCGTCGGCAGATTGCACCTGCCGGGCTGGAAACCGTAGCGGCGCCCCGCCGATTCCTTCTTTATGACCGCCGTGCTACCGTGGATCGCGTAGCCATGAAACGGTTGCTCGTGGTCGTCTGTCTGCTGTCCGCGGCTGTCGCCGCCGCGGTTCTCCCCCTTCCGGCTCATGCACAACAGGCGGCGCCGCTCGGCGGCGTCTGGAGCCTCAACCGATCGCTGAGCGAGTTTCCAGCCGACATCGGGTTCAACCCGGCGTGGATGACCGCCGCGACACGGGAAGGCGGTCCGGGCACGAGTTCCAACAGCAGCGGCCGCGGACGCCGGGGATCCTCAGGCGGCGGCAGCCGGGATCCGGCGTCGCCATTTTCTCCTCGCCAGG
>Ga0310810_10001915_pt1 | contig 22094 bp, 31 predicted proteins | sample NCmetagenome_FD_207641 | JGI IMG/M metagenome (GOLD analysis project Ga0310810, IMG submission 207641) | Soil microbial communities from experimental microcosm in Duke University, North Carolina, United States - NC | ecosystem: Engineered > Artificial ecosystem > Soil microcosm > Unclassified ... | reverse complement strand
ATCCGTCGGGGCTCGGCGGCGAGCTCTTCTTCGCCCAGGTCAGCGACAGCCACATCGGGTTCGCCAAGGAGGCGAACCCCGACGTCACCGCGACCTTGCAGGAGGCGGTGGACAGGCTCAATCGCCTGCCGCGCCGTCCGGCATTCGTCCTCCACACCGGTGACATCTCCCAGCTGTCCCGGCCGTCCGAGTTCGACACCGCGGACCAGGTGCTTCGAGGCATCCGGACCGACCGGGTCTGGTTCGTTCCCGGCGAGCACGATGTGCTGGAGGACAATGGGCGGCAGTATCTCGACCGTTACGGGCGGGAGTCGCGGGGCGACGGCTGGTACAGCTTCGACCACGCCGGCGTGCACTTCGTGGGACTGGTGAACGTGCTGAACCTCAAGGCCGGCGGGCTCGGCAACCTGGGAACGGCGCAGCTCGACTGGCTCAAGCGCGACCTGGCCGGTCGCTCGGCCAGCACGCCGATCGTGGTGTTCGCCCACATCCCGCTCTGGACCGTGTATCCCGACTGGGGATGGGGCACCGACGACAGCGAGCAGGCGCTGGCCCTGCTTCGCCGCTTCGGCTCGGTCACTGTGCTGAACGGGCACATCCACCAGGTCATGCAGAAGGTGGAGGGAAACGTGGCCTTCCATACCGCCATGTCCACGGCGTTTCCCCAGCCGGCGCCGGGCACCGCGCCGTCGCCGGGGCCGCTGACGGTCGAGCCGGCCCGGCTGAGAAGCCTGCTCGGGCTCGCCAGCGTCACCTACCACCAGGGGCAGCACGCTCTCGCCATCGTGGACTCGCCGCTGGGCGCGGCGCCGGGCGGACCCGCGGCTCCCTCGGCGGTGCCCCGGCGCGAGCACGCGGCGGCTGCCGTGGTGGCCGACGGGCTCGCGATCCGGATCGACAACTTCAGCTTCCAGCCGCCCGAGCTCAGGGTCCCCCGGGGCGGCAAGGTCACCTGGGTCAATGCCGACGACGTGCCGCACCTGATCGCGAGCGCGGACGGAAAGTTCCGCCCGTCGTCCGCGCTCGACACCAACGATCAGTACACGATGACGTTCGACCGGCCGGGAAGCTACCGCTACTACTGCACCCTGCACCCGCGCATGACGGGGACGGTCGTGGTGGAGTGAGACTAGGCGGTGGTGGGTTCGCCCTCGAACTCGGCCCGGGTGAGCTCGTAGCGGATCACTCCGGGCTCCGAGCCCTCGCCGATGTGCCGGAAGCCGCACCTCCTGAGGACGCCGATCGAGCCGATCAGCTCCGGGTACGTCTCCGCGATCACGCGCCGCACCGCCGGCCGGGCGAAGGCGTTGCCGACCAGCGCGCGTGCCGCCTCGCTGCCGTAGCCGCGGCGGTGCTGGTCGCGGACGATCCCGTAGCCCACCTCGACCGTGCCCTCGTCGTCAGGCGGCCCCTTGTAGCCGGCGGTGCCGATCACGGTCCGGCCCTCCGGCGTCTTCCGGAGCACGATGAAGTAGAGCCACCAGTGGGCCGCCGCCGGAGCCTCTTCCAGCCGCTCGAGGGTCCACTCCAGGGCCGGCGGATCCAGGAACTCGGGAGGCCAGGTGGCGGGGACGATCGCGCCCAGCGCCGAGGCGAGCGCGCCGTCGCCCGCGAGCGCGGCCCGCACCGTCGCCGGCGTGCCCGGGATCAGCTCCAGACGCTCGGTGGCGATCGTACCCAGGGTCTTTCGGAACGAGCGGATCACGACCACTTCCTCGAAGCCGCCGTCACCAACGCCCGGCCCACCCCGCTCCGCCGGTGCTCCGGCGCCACGTACCAGCCCTCCAGGAAGCCGACCGGGCTGGTCTCGCAGCCCTCCGCGTAGAGGCGGCGGGAGACCTCGGCGAAGCCGGTCAGGGCCCCGTCGGCGGCCTCGGCCAGCAGCACCGCCTCGGGCATCGCGGCCCAGGCCTCGACGTCGGCCTCGGTCGCGTGGCGGATCTTCACGGCTCCGGTCTCAGCAGCCGCTCCGGTAGGGTGGGCTCGAATCCCGGCCGTCAGACCCGGCTCACCGCGGTGGGTCGGCGTCGGGCCGGCGGACGGCCGATTCCCGGGCCAGCACCCGCTCGGTGAAGTCGAGCCGTTCCTGCGCCTCGGCCAGCTCGCCGCGAAGCTGGTCCAGCTCGGCCTCGAGGTTCTCCAGACGGTTCGCCGGCTCGGCCTGCGCCGGCTGAGCGGGGGAGCGGCCCAGGCGTTGGGCCCAGGCAGCGAAGGCGAGCGTCAGTCCGGCGTGGAGGGTGGCGTGCCAGGGCTCGGCGGCACCCGCCGCGAACCCGACCGCGACCAGGTTCGCCACGCTCAGCACCGCTGCGATGGGGCGCCAGATGGCGGGTTTGAAGGTCATGCTGCGCTCGTGCGCTGGGGGTCGCGGAAAGTTAACTGCCACGCCCGCGGCTCGCGCGCCGCGTCGCGATTATGGCTCCGGCGGCGGCGCTCGCTTCTGCTGCTCGACCTCCTTGGCGTACCGCCGCCAGTCTGCCATCATGCCGTCCGGGATCGTGGTCCCCGGAATCACCCGTGTGCTGATCACGGCGCCGATGCCGAGCACGACCAGGCTGGCGGATACCACAAGCCGTTTACCGCCTGCCGCATCGCGGACCTCGGCGCCTGAGAGTCAGTCACCGGTGGGGACGATCCCGGCGGTTTCGACCATGAGGATCACCGTCCGCTCGGGCGCGCGCGGCCGGTGCATGACGCCCTTCGGGACCACCGTCCCCTGGCCCGGGCCGAGCTCGATGGTCCGCCCCTCCAGATCGATCCAGAACCGTCCGCTCACGACGTAGAAGAACTCGTCGTCGTCGTCGTGCTTGTGCCAGTGGTACTCGCCCTGGACCACGCCGAGGCGCACCACCGCGTCGTTCACCCGGCAGAGCGTCTGGTTGTACCACTGGTCGGTGCAGGCGGCCACCAGGTCGGGCACGTCGATCAGCTCGAGCGGGCCGAACTTCACGTCGAGGTGGGTCGCGTAGGGATAGTCGGGCATGGGGCCTCGCTGGTCGTGGCTGGAATTTCGCGGATCGCGGCGATGAGGCAAGCGGAGCGCCCGCTCAACCCGGAGACGGTGCGCCCGGCGCGAGCAGCACGTCGCAGTACTCGAAGCGGCCGTCCCGCCGCACGCGCTCGCCCGTCACCAGGGGCAGCGGCCGGTCGAAGATGGGGCCGGCGTACACGCAGGTGTGGAACTCGCCCCGCTCGCCGCAGGGATCGACCCCGGCCGGGAGACCGGCCAGCAGTGCGGCGTCGAGCTCCCTCCCCGCGAAGTCGGCGCCGAGCTGGGTGGTGTCCACGCAGGTGAGGACCGCCCGGTAACCGTCATCCACGAAGCGTCGAGCCAGGGTGGTGGTGTCCGTCCCCCAGAGCGGAAAGACGCCGGTCCAGTTCAGGCGCCCGAGCAGGGCCTCGCGGTAGGCGCGCACATCGGCGAGGAAGAGATCCCCGAAGGCGATGTGCCGAAGCCCGGGCCGCCGTGCCCGCGCCGTCGCCAGTGCCTCGGCAAAGGCCGCCTCGTAGGCGGCGTTGCTCGCCGCGGCGGGGATCGTGGCCTCGAACAGCGGGAGTCTTATGGCGGCGACCTGCGCGTCGAGCACGGCCCGGCGCACGCCATGGATGCTGATCCGGTCGTACTCGCGGGTGATGGTCGTGACGAGGCCCACGACCCGCCACGCGGAGTCGGCCCGGAGCGCCGCCAGCGCCAGCGCGCTGTCCTTCCCGCCGCTCCAGGCGAGGAGGACCTCGGCCGGAGCGCTCACCGACACCTTTCCCGCCGCCAAGCCTGGATCACCACCGACAGCATGCGGTTCCTCTCCTATCCGGGTGTCTTTCCTTTTATATAGGCTGTGGCGTGGCGCGCTGGCGCGCGGGGCACCCGGAGCGGCGCCACGCGGGAGTGAGAGCGGGTCGTCCCGCGGCGCGTCTCACTGGTAGCCGGGGCACGAGGCGCCGGCGGCCTGAATGCCAACCGGAGAACCGATGATGCAGAACTGGGAACAGGACGTCCGCGCGCGTGAAGAGGAGAATCGCGTCGCGTTTCTCGCCGGCGACGTGGCGGTGCTCGACCGCCTCTGGACCGACGACTTTCTGGTCAACTCGCCGCTCAGCCTGGTCAACGACAAGCCGCGGACGCTGGCCCTGCTGGAAGCGGGCCGCATCCGGCACAGCTCGCTCACCGTCGAGATCGAACGGATGGCGTGCCACGGCGACGTGGTGGTGGTGATGGGGCGGGACCGGGTGACCGATGGACCCGAGCACACCGTCTCCCACCGCCGCTTCACCAACCTCTGGCGGCTCGACGCCGGCGCGTGGCGCTGCTTTGCCCGGCACGCCAACGTGGACCGACGCGAGTCGGCGGCCTGACGAGGCCCGCGCTCAGCGCGGCGGGGTCCGCGTTCCCTCCATCCGGGTGTTGTGGAACGCGGCGATCTCCCAGCCGTCGGCTCCGCGGGTGAGCACCATGGAGAACCTGGCCACGTGCCGGCCGGCCAGCGGTCCCTGCGGCACGTCGAGGTTGGAGTGCACGTGCGCCAGCGCGACGTCCGGGCGGAGGAGGCGCACCCGCTCGAGCTTCATCACAACGGTGCTTCCGGCGTAGATCGTCCGGAAGATGCCGACGTGGCCGACCCCGACCGCCTTGCGTCCCCGGAAGTGCTCGCCCAGGACGTTGACGAAGTCGGCATCCTCCGCGAACGGAGCGGCGAATGCGTCGCCGTCCATGGCATTCCAGGCGCCCTGCAGCACGCCCACCAGGCGCTCCGCTTCTACATGTTCCGCAGTCGTCATGTCCTCACCGTGGTGGTCAGGGGCTGGTGCAGGTCGTTCGAGCGTCGAGCACCTTGGCCCGTGGTCCCGTGCCGACGAAGCGGAATACGATCGGGGACTCGGCGCAGGCCTGATCCGAGGGATAGACGAACACCTCGGCGGTGTCGCCGCGGCGTTCACCCGTCCACGCCTCCACCCGCCGTTGCCACGGGTCCAGCCGATGGGTGCGGCCGGCCTCGAGCGCCCAGGCCGCCGGAGCCGACGACGCGGAGAGCCGTCGGAGCTCCACCGAATCCCGCGCGGCGGCGGCACGAATGTACCGCTGTGCCGGAGCGGCGTAGGCCCGCCCCGGCCAGGTGGCCGAGTACGGCTGAAAAGCGAGCATCGCGCCGACGAAGATGACGACCAGCGCGGCGCTCAGGTAGAGAGGTGTCCTGCCGTTCATGTGGGGAAACCTCCTTCCCGGGGGCGCCGGCCGACGGCCAGCAGGTGCGCGCTGCTCCCGATCACCGATGGCTCGCTCTCGAGCATCCGCGCGACGCGGAGGAGAGCCTCTCGCCGCTCCGGGTCTCCCATCCTAGCGCCGATGTCCTGCAGCATCCAGCCCGGCCCTTCGATTCCGTAGACACCCTCCGCCATCAGCCCCGCGCTCCGCATCTCCTCCGCCAGCTCGTCGGGGCGGTGAAAGTACGCGGTGGTGAAGTAATCCGGGCGGTCGGTGGGATTGCGGTGCTGGCCGTCTTGCAGGTCACGCTGCACGATCGCCAGGAACGCCGGATCGCCCAGGAGATCGCGCGCGAGCCCGTCGAGCGCCGATGCCCAGCGTGAGATGCCCGCGGCGAGCAGGCACCCTCCCGGTCGCAGCACGCGGGCGGCCTCCCGGAGCGCCTGCTTCCGATGATGCGCCTCGGTCAGGTGATACAGTGGACCGAGAAGGAGGACCAGATCGGCGGTGCGGTCCGGCGCCGCCAGCGCCCGGGCGTCCCCGGCCTCGCAGGATGCCAGCGGCCGAGCCGCGGAGTCGGCGAGCCAGAGCGCGTACGGGCCGGCAGCCCCACCAACGTCGAGTACCACTCCGGGCGGCCGTGGGGCGAATCGCCGGATCAGCTCGCGGGTGCGCGCTTCCTCCAGCCGGAACGCGCCCTCGCCGAGCCGGGTTTCCTCCGGCGTGCGGTCGTAGTAGTCGAGGATGACAGGGTCGATCATCGCCAGTCGATCTCGTACACCACGAGCTTCCGCGAGCCGGCGTTCCGCAGCCGGTGACGGTAGGGACCCTCCCGCCAGCTCCAGCTCCCCGCTCCGCTGCCGCCCCGCGCGCGGGGCCCGCCATCGTCGCTCAGGCTGCCGTCGGTGGCTTGCACGATGAGGCCGGGTCCGACGTGGGTATGGGCCCAGGTCGCGGCGTGCGGCTCGAGGGTGATCTGGTAGACCCGCACGGTCGGCCCTTCCTCGACCAGCTTCCGCTCGTCGTCGGCCGGGAGCGTCGGCACCTCCCCGCCGGAGCGCCCCACCCACTCCGCCACCACGTAATGCAGCGGCACCGAGTCGGCGTTGCCGACCCGGTGCGTGTAGGGCAGGGGTTGAGTCCAGTTGGTGAAGACCGACGGCGCCGGGGGCGGTGTCCGGGCCGGACCGGGCGGAGCGCCGGGCGCCTGACTCCAGGTGCGGGCATCCTGTACCGCGATGCCCACCATCGGTGCCGCGTGCACATGGTACGCCGTGGTGTCGCCGGCGGGGATCCGCACATCCAACACCCGAACCATCGGGTTGCGGTACACCAGCCGGTGCATCGGCTCCTGGTACACCGGCACCGCCTCGCGGGAGGAAGGAGCGGGCGTCGGTGCCGGCGATGGGTGGCCGCAGGCGAGGGTCGCGGCCACGACCAGCAGAAGACCCGGTGTCCCCTCGCGGGTGACACCGGGTTTTCTGCCGTCACGCATCGTTCGCTTCCTCTGCGTCACATGCCGCGCCTGATCGGATCTCCCTCTTCGTTACGGCTGCGGCGCTGGTTCGTCAACCCACGGCTGCCGTTCGGCCGCTACCCCGCCAGCGCTTCGGCCATGCTGTCGCAGCACGTCGTCTGGGACCACCCCGCCGACGCGAAGATCCCGCTCACCAGCACCGGCGCCAACGGGGCGAGCCGCCGGTCCACGCCGCTGCGCCCGGCCAACTCTGCGAGCCGATCCGCCAGCCGGGTGAGGGTCGCCTTCACCAGGTCCCCGGCGAGGGCGGACTCGGCCACCACCACTGCCGGCCCGGGGCCGAACACCGCCTGCACCGACGGCTGCTGGGCCGCCTGGCAAAGGCCGAACACGAAGTGCTCCAGCCGGAACTCCGAAGGCCCCGGTGGCAACGGCTCGAGCAACGGCCGCAGGTGATCGGCCGTGATCTGGCGGATCGCCTCGACCAGGAGCCGCTCTCTGGTCGCGAAGTAGCGGTAGATAGTCGTCTTGGCCACACCGATCCGGTGGCCGACGTCCTCCACCCGAAATGCGCCCACACCGTCGCGGGCGATGATCTCTACGGCGGCATGCACGATCTCGCCGCGCCGGCGCGCGGCAGGACGCCTCGGCGCCTGGGCGCGGGACGGGACGATCTCGAGGTGCGGAGGACTGGACGGCTCGATCAACGGATAGCACATGATGACGCTCTCAGGTCTGGGTGTCGCATGCGTCGGAAAGCAGACGGCGGGCCAGACCTGTCGCCGGGGTTGCGCGATGTGCTAAGCGTCGAAGGCGTCCGCGGATGGGTGGGCGGTCCTGGTCGCGGCGCCCTGGTGGGCACCCGCCAGTCGCCACGGCTGGTGGTGGCTGGCCGCGTTCGGTGGTGGCTGGGGTTACCGCTGGCGGCGGATGCCGAGCTTTCGCATCCGGGCCCTCAGCGTGCTTGGCGCGAGTCCCAGCCGAGCCGCGGCGCCGTCCGCGCCTTCGATCCGTCCGGCTGCGCCCTCCAGCGTCGCTTCAATATGCCGCTTTTCCACCGCACGAAGCGAGTCGTCCGAAGCCTCGTCCGGTTGCCGCGAGGCCGAAGGCAGGGTGACGGTCGGCTCGCCGCTCACCATCGGTCCCGTCGCCAGGACGCAGAGCCGCTCGACCACGTTCTGCAGCTCCCGGACGTTGCCCGGCCAGCTGTAGGCTTCCAGGCGCCGCATGGTGTCCGGTGTGAACCCCCGGAGCGGCCTGCCCAGCCGGCGAGCGTACAGGTCGAGGAAGTGCATCGCGAGCGCGGGGATGTCCTCCCGACGCTCGCGCAGCGGCGGCATGCGGAGTGGTAACACGTGGAGCCGGTAGTAGAGGTCGGTGCGGAAGCGGCCGGCGCGCACGTCCTCCTCCAGGTCCCGGTTGGTCGCGGCGACCACCCGCACGTCCACCCGAATCGCCTGCGCGCCGCCGACCCGCTCGATCTCGCGCTCCTGCAGGACGCGGAGGAGTTTCACCTGCAGGTCGGGGGGGAGCTCGCCCACCTCGTCCATGAACAGCGTGCCCCGGTGAGCCAGCTCGAACCGGCCGATCCGCCGTTGCGAGGCCCCGGTGAACGCGCCGCGCTCGTGGCCGAAGAGCTCGCTCTCCGCCACCCCCGCGGCGATTGCGCCGCAGTTCACCTTGACCATCGGCTGGTCCCGCCGGTGGCTGTGCTCGTGCAGCAGCCGGGCGAGCCGCTCCTTACCGGTTCCCGTCTCCCCGAAGATCAGCACGGTGGTGTCGGTAGGAGCCACCTGGCGTGCCTGCCGCAGCACCTCGAGGAGCGCCGGACTCTCGCCGATCACGCCCTCGGCGCGGCCGCCGGTCGTCGCACCTCGCAGCTCCGAGTTCTCGGCCTCGAGCACCAGGTTCGCGCGCTCCAGGGCGGAGAACAGCTCCGCGCCCTTGATCGCGATCGCGGCCTGGCCCGCGAACAGCTCGAAGAACGCCGTCTCCTCGTCGGTCAGCGGCCGGTGCGCCCAGACACCCAGTACCCCCACCAGCTCCTCCCGCACCAGGAGCGGATAGAGCGCCGCCCCCACGCCGCCCCAGCCGATGATCTGCTGGACGACGACATCGTCTTCGTCGCCCGGATCGTCGAACGGGTGCTCGAGCCGGCCTCCCCGGTAGGCTCGCCAGCGCTCGGTGAAATCGTTGAGTCGGATCGACGCTCGACGATCGGCGGCGCGGCCGACGAGGTAACGCCCGAGGGGGATGCGGTGAGTGTGGACGACGACCTGGCGGCCGATGCCCGCGATCGTAGCCAGATGCAACGCCGACCCGGTGCCGGCCGCGCTGTTCCCCGCGCACTCGTTGCACTCGTCGTCGCGGCGGTAGAGCCAGACGCTGCACGCGCTGCCCTGGATTCGTTCGGTCAGACCGCGGGTGATCGCCTCGAGCACCTCGTCGAGGTCGCGGGAGACCGAGAGAAGACTCGAGGTCGAGCGCAGCAGCTCGACCAGATGATCACGCGCGTCGGCGGCAGTGGCCATGCTCGAGTGTGGGAGAGGGAACACTCGAAAAGCTAGCGCCTCCGCGCGCGATGCACTACTCGCGCGTCAGGATTGACCGGTCGTTGCGGCACCCCCTACTCTTGCGGCCCGAACCCCACGGATGGCAGGTCATGGAGCCAGGCGCAGTGCTCAGAAACGCGATCGTGGACGAGAATCTCGCCGGCGCGCACCGCGCCCCGGTGGACGTCGGCAGACAGGACGATGAAAGCGTACAGGCAGAAATGGTGATGCGCAGGATCGTAGTGATCGATGACGAGCCGCTGATCCTTCGGGCGACACAGCGCCTGCTGCAGGAGCTCGGACATAGGGCCCGGACCTACATGGACGGCCGCGTCGCCGTGGAGCTGATGCGCTGGGATCGTCCGGACGTCGTGCTGGTGGACCTCCACATGTCCGAAATGGATGGGATCCAGGTGCTCCGCCGGGTGCTGACCCTGGACCATCCGCCGGCCGTGATCGTGATGTCCGGCGACGGGAAGACCCCGGTGAAGCGGCGCCTCGACGAGCTCGGGCTGGCCGCGCGGGTCGGCTACCTCGGGAAGCCGTTCACCGTGACCGAGCTGCAGGAGGCGCTCGCCGGGGCAATGCAGGGTCGCCCCTCGCACTGACGCCCCGCCGAGCGCCCTACACGAGGCCGTCCAGCTCCGGCAGCAGGACGATCCCCTCCTGGTCGTCGGCGGCGGAGTGCGCCACCACCGCGCGGGCCGGCGCTCCCGACCGGTTGAGCACCAGGTGGGGCACGTCGGCCGGGACGTAGACGTACTCGCCCGCCCTGGCCTGGAGGAAGTGCTCCAGCCGCTCCCCGTAGTACATGTCCACCTCGCCCTCCATGATGTACGCCGCCGTCTCGATCCCGCGATGCAGGTGGGTCTTCGCGCGCGCCCCGTCGGGCAGCGGGAGGACGGTCATGCAGAGCCCGCGGGCGCCGGCGGTCGCGCCGGTGAGACCCGCGATATAGGTGAATCCCTGCTGGCCGACGTAGGCCTCGCCGGCACGGATCAGCTTGCAGGTCATCGTCACAGCCATCGGCGGACTCGGGTGAGATAGGTCCGGTACGGCTCTCCGAACTTGCCCGCGAGGTAGCGTTCCTCCCGGGCGATGACGCCCCACCGCATCACCAGGAGGACGGGGACGAGAAGGAGGAGCGGCCAGGTGCTCGGAATCAGCAGCGCAACGCCCGCGTAGAGCAGGGTGAGTCCGACGTACAGGGGGTTCCGGGTGTAGCGGAAGGGTCCCTCGATCACGAGCGCCGTGCTCGGCAGGTCGGGCCGGACGTTGGTGCCCGCCCGATGCATCACCTGCTCGCCCCATCGCGCGATCGACCCGCCGGCCACCACGCACAACGCCCCCGCGATCCGGGCCGGCACCGCGGGCAACGCACCGAGCGGCAGCAGCCACGCGAGCACGAGACCCAGCAGGAACGCCCCACCGTAGAGCACCGGCGGCCAGACCAGCACGCCGGGAGAGTCCGGATTCCGCTCGGGCATCGTGGTCGCCCTCAGAACCGATGGGGGTAGAGCGCGCGGCTGCCGTCCAGCTCGCCGGTCTCGGCGTACGTCATCGGCCCCGCCCCGGGTGCCAGGATCCGGCCGTCGATCACCTTGCCGAGCACCAGCTCGTGATCGCCGGCTGGCAACGTCTCTCTCAGCTCGCACTCGAAATAGGCCAGCGCGTCGTCCAGGATCGGCGCCCCGCCCCTCCCCGCGTGCCAGCGCACCCCGGCGAGCTTGTCCTCGTCCCGGCCGGAGCGGGTCCCGAACCGCCGCGCCAGCTCGACCTGTCCCTGCCGGAGCACGTTCACGGTGAAGCTCCGCCCTGAGCGGAGAATGGGATGCGAGGCGTTCTCCGGGTTCACGCTCACCGCGAGCAGAAGCGGCTCGAACGAGGTCTGGGTGAGCCACGCCGCCGTGAAGGCATCCCGGCGCTCACCGTCGGCGACGCCCACGACGTAAACGCCGAAAGTGAGCTGATGGAACAGGTCCGCGATCTCGCTCATGAGTTCACCACACTTCGCCGGGGCGCCACTCGGCCGAGAGGGGCAGGGTGTCGTCGAGCGGCGGGGTCTTCGGCAGTCGGAGAAACATGACCTGCTCGTCCGGGGTCGGTATCAGCCCCGTCTCGGTGCGAATGCTGAGCGGCCCTCGCCAGAAGCGCCACCCCAGACGGGCGTACAGCCCTTCGGTGGCCGGGCTCAGCGCGGCCAGCTCGTAGTCGGCGACCATTCCGGGGAGTTCCTCGAGCAACCTGGTGGCATGTCCTCGACCCTGTGAATCGGGAGCGGTCGCCACCAGCTCCACGTATGCCGTGCGGAGCGGCGCCATGCCGGTGGGCTGCAGCCGCCGGGTCACCCACACGACGTGCGAAACCGGTACCCCGTCCTCGAAGCCCAGGAGGTGCTCGCCCGGGCCGATGCCGTCGAGGTACGATCGCGTCGACTCGCCGTACGCCGCGTCGCACAAGGCGAGCAGCGCCGCACGGGTCGCCGCCGGCATCGCCTGCCCGGCCACGCGCTGGATGGTGAAGGCCATGCCCGAAGCTAGGTCCGTGTCCTCACCGCATATCGCAGCTGCACGAATGGGCCGTACACCTCGCTGCTCGCGAGCTCGAGCGGCGGCGTGGTGATCGCCCGGGGGAGGAGCGGCTTTCCCGCGCCCAGCGTCACCGGAGCGATGGTGACGATGAGCTCGTCCAGCAGCCCCCGGTCGTGAAACTGACCGACCAGGTCCCCGCCGCCCACCAGCCACACGTTCTTCCCGCCCGCCGCCGCGAGCATGGCCCGGTGCACCGGCCCGACGTCGCCTTGCACGAACCGGATGTCGGCTCCGGGCACCGAGGCGAGCGACCGGGTGGTGAACACCCAGCAGGGCTGAGTGTACGGCCACGGTTGTGCCTTCCCGGCGCCAGTCTGGCTCAGGTGCCGGAGCACCCATTCGTAGGTGGACGATCCCATCGCCACGGCCCCGACCTGGCGGATGAAGTCGGGGTAGTCCGACGTTCCTTCGATCCCGAACTGCATCAGCCAGTCGAGCGAATGGTCGGGGCTCGCGATGAAGCCGTCGAGCGTGGACGCCGTGTAGTACTGGGTCTTCGGCGCGGAGCCGCTCATCGGATCGGGGGGGCCAGCATCCCCCCGGCATCCGGCTGCTTGCATTCCGGAACCATGCTCAGGCTCGGCCGGGCGTCATTCGGCGCGGCGATCGCCTGGGTCGGTTCTGGGCAGAGATCGGAATCGTCGCCGTTACCGCAGGCAGCGGCGCTCAGCGCCAGCGCCACCACCATCGGGCGCAACAGCATTGGAACCTCCACTAGGATTCCTTACGCCTTCACCTGATGTCCCGCTCGCTCGAGCGCCTCCACGGCGGCCGGCAGGTCGCGTGACTTCACCAGCACGTAGTCGGTGTCGAAGGTGGAGATCGCGAAGATGCTCAGCCCCGCCTCGGCCAGCGGATCCGCGATCGCGGCCAGGATGCCGATGAGGTCGAGCGGAAGCGGGCCGCGCACCCGGAACGCACGGTAGTCGCGCTCGCACCGCGCGTCCCGCGGCACGGCACTCTGCACCGCGGTGATGGACAGCTCCTCGGCCGTGCGGCTCACCGTGAGAAAGCGGCGTGACTGTCCCGTCCACTCCGGTACGCGCGCCTCCGCGTCGAATCGGCAGATCGCGAGCGTATCGGGGAGGAGCTCCAGCGGCAGGTGCGGGCGCTGACGGGTCGGCTGGTCGTGCGCGTGGGACATCGACGTGACACCCCCCGTGAGGAGAAGGAACACCGGGACGAGCCTCATCACGGTGCCGCCACGGCTAGGCGGCGTGCCGGCGCAGGAACGCCAGCGTCCGGTGGTTGAATTCCTCCACCCGCTCGTACATCGCGGCATGCGCACACCCCTCGAAGATCCACAGCTCCGAGTCGCGGATCCGGTTCTTCATCCGGTCCGCGAACCGGGTCGAGGTCAGCTGGTCCCGCTGCCCGAAGGTGATGAGCGTGGAGGCCGTGATGCGCTCCAGCTGCGATTCGACGTCGTGCGCGAGAACCGCAGTGGACTGCCGGAGAAAGGCGTCCGGCGGCTGCGCCGGCCTGCTCCGAACGAACTCGGCCAGGCCCTTCACGTACTCCGGGGTCGCCGCGTAGAGCTCGGGGGTGAGGCACCAGGGGAAGATGCCCAGGATGATCAGGTCCGTCACCGAGCCGCCGGCCCTGGCCATGAGCTGCCAGCCCTGCACGACGCTTTCCAGGAAGGCGTCCGTCCTGGGCCAGGCGCTGTGCAGCGACAGCGAGGTCACCCGGCTCGGATACTTCGCGGCGAGCCACATCCCCACTGCGCCGCCGAGCGAAAGGCCCGCGACATGCGCCCGGGGGATGTTGAGGGCCTCCATGAAGCCGGCCACGTCGTCCGCGAAGAGCTGCGTGGAGTAGACGCCCTCCGGCTTGTCGGTCTCCCCCGCGCCCCTCGGATCCAGCGAGATGCAGGTGAAGTACTTCGAGTATTCCGCGACTTGAAAGGCGTAGCAGGCATAGTCGGCGGCCAGGTACGGAATCAGGATCAGCGGCTCTCCGTTGCCCTGCTGCTCGTAGTTCATGGTCAGATCGTTCACCTTCACTTTCGGCATGGTCTCCTCCTTCGGCATGCCCCGCATGCCCGACGGCGGGCCGCCGGGGAGAAGGAACGCTAAGAAGCGGGCCGGGCGCCCGCTAGATGGCGAAAGGGCAGGAGCCGGCAGGGGCCCCGGGCAGGACGCGCAAGGCTGACTCGGGTGGCGCGAGGCGGCGGGGGTCCCCGGCCAGCTCGGTCCGAAAGAACTCGACCACCGCCCGCCGGACGGCCTCCGCCGCCCGATCCGCCTCGGGCGTGCCCGCCGCGCCGCGGAGGCGCGGCAGGTCGCTGGCGCTGTTGTGTCGCCCGCCGGCCACCAGGCAGAGCCGGGGCTCGCGCCATGCCCGGCGGTACCGGATCACGGCGGTCGAAAGATCCGACGGCAGGAACTGCGGCGAGGTGAGCAGCAGGAAAGGCTTGGCCACCGGGTTCGCCGGCTCGCCGATCGGGGCGACGCCCTCTCTGGCCCAGACCAGCCCGTCGAGGCTGGCACACGCGGCGAACACCCGGAAGCGCATGCAGGCCAGCGTCGCGGCCATCCCGCCCATCGAGTGGCCGGCCACGCCGATCGGCATCCCGGCCACGGCGTGCCGGAGCCGAGGCACCAGCGCCGGCAGGCGCTCGGCGACGAAGGCCTGGTCTTCGGCCATCAGCCCTACGCCGTCCTCCATGTACCCGTCGATCTGGTCCGACGTGAGCTGGTCGCGGCTGGCCATGCTGGCGGCAAGCGCGACACCGTGGCCGGTGTCGAAGGCGGTCGTGAGCGCCCAGAAGGGGTGGTCGATGGCCGCCACCACGAACCCGTGGCTCGCGAGGTCCTGCAGCAGCGCGGTATAGAAGTACCGCGCGCTGTTCATGCCGTGGGAAAAGACCACGAGTGGGAACCGGCCGGCGAGGGGGGAGGCGTCGAGGAGCGCCGACGTCAGCACTTTGCCGAAGGCCACCTCCGGTACCGCTTCCGCGAGATCGGCCGCCACCTGGTCGAGCTCCAGCACGTACGGAGCGCGCCGCTCGTGACCGGTCGGTTGCGCGGGATACCAGACCTGGACGACCAGCCGGCGAGCGTCCGACGTGCCGGCGGCCGACAGCTCCGCCCGGCTCGAGTCCACGGCGACCACCCTGATCGTGCCGACCTGAAAAGGCCCGGTCGGCGCCCCGAGGGTTCCCTGGGCCTGGACCCCGGTCGGCGCCGCGAGCGCCAGCGCGAGGGCGAGCGGGGAGGCGGTCGGGCGCACGGCGGCTCCGTCGGAGGGGTCTCCGGTTAGACACCGCCATGCCCGATTGGGTTTCCTTGAAGGCGCCGGGGGTATGGCTAACGGGCTAGTGTGGCTGCCAGCAGGGCCGAAGCGGCGGTCACGTCGGCCTCGGTGGCTCCGGCTTCCATGGTGCGGGCGTGGGCGCGGCGGTAATGGTCCACCACCGCGATGGTCGGCGTCGGTTCCTGGGCGGTCGCAACGGTGACCGGCGGGCCGAGCGGGCTCAGGCCCAGCGCGGACCGGCACGCCACCTGCCAAGACGAAGCCATGGGGACCTCGGGAGAGGGATGATCCCCCTACCAGATCGGTCGCCTCCGGTGTCGCGCTACGGCCCCGCCTTGGCGTCCGCCTCGGGTATCACCTGCAGCAGGTACGTGGGCGCTACCGAGATCTGCCCGGTGAAAGGCCGGGCGTGGGAGGCCACCAGCACTATCGCCACGGCGACGCTGGTCGCGAAGATCGTGAGGATGATCTTGTTGGCGAGCGCGTTGTCGCAGTGCACCATCGCGATCGCCACCAGCATGACGGCAGCCTGCGCTAGGAGCACCGTCCACTTCACCCAGTTGACTCTGGAGGTGCTCAGGATGATCCGATCGCGGCGGGCGTCGAGCGCGGTCTTGACTGCGCTCACCATCTCGCGCTGCGCGTCCACCTGCCCCGGCGTGGTGGCCTGGAGCCCGAGTGCGAGCCGGAGCGCCTCGGACAGGCGCGGCGGGGCGAGGGTGAGCGTCGCTTCCTGCCGGCCCATCGCCGGCCACTCCTGGGTGACCGCGTCCTGAATGTACGAGCGGATCAGCGCCCTGAATCGGTGCTCGGCTTCGGGGAACGCGGTCGAGATGAGCACCGCGTCCCGAAGCGCGCCCGCCTCGCGGTCCACCGCGGTGTGCGCCTTGTCGGAGTCGCTCCAGACCTGGGCGGCCATGAAGCCCACCAGCAGGGCGAAGACGACGGAGATCGGAGGGAGCATTCCCGGCGAGATCGCCTTGAATGCCCGCAGCATCCGTTCCTGTCTTGCGAGCCACATCACCGTCCAGTAGATGATCGCCGTGCCGAGATAGACGAGGCCCAGGATGATGGCGCCCATCGCGGGGACGGGGAGATTGAGTAACCAGAGGCCCATGCCGACTCCTGCCGGAGCTGGATTGCCAGCTAAGTCGAGAGATGGAATGAAGAGAGGGAATGTGCCGCGGAGGTCCGAGTGCGGCAAGAAAGCGATCGCTCAGCCCCGGGCCGCGATCGTCGTCGGGTCGCCCAGCTCGGTGTCCAGCTCGACGGCGGCCGCGGTGAGTCGGCGGACGGTCGCCGGCGCGATCCGGTCACCCGACCGCAGCTCGAGCGTCGCCATCTCGTACTTGCCGCCCGGTCGCAGCCGCGGCTCGATCTGGCGAAGTCGCTGTCCCCGCCAGAACCCGAGCAGTACCCGCTCCCCCTCGGCCCGGATCATCAGCACGGGACCGTTCCCCAGGTACACCACGTTCCCCCACTTGATGACCTCGTCGAGCCGGGCCGCGGAGCGGATCGCGGCCCGCAGCTCCTGGACCCGGGTACGACGCCAGCCGGTCAGCGCGGCGACGTACGCGTCGGGGCTGGCGGCGGGGACGGCCTTCTTCACAGGCGGCCCACGCCCAACATGATCAGGAGCCCGCTCGGCGGCGTCCGACGCGCCCCACTCACGCCTGCAGCGCCACTTCGAACCGCGCGGCCCATCCGTCTCCCGACCGCTCCGGCTCGAGCATGAGCTGATCGCCCCCGTCGGCGTAGATCTCGTCGTCGGCGTTCATCGCCCGGCGGCCGTCCTTCGAGCTGTACGGCGGAGCCCGGTGCACCCGCGTCGTGAGCGCGTCGTCGAAGTAGAGCTGGGAGGTGAACACCTGGCCGCGGTCGGCGTCGGGATCGGTGCGCAGCTTGAAGTGGATGTGTACCGACCGGCCGGGGTACCAGCCGGGGTAGATGGTTCTGAACCGGGCTTCGCCGTTCCGGTCGCTGCGCTGCCAGCCGCGGAGGTAGTGGTGACCGGTGGTATCGAAGTGGGGGTCCTTCACGCCGGAGTAGACGCCGAGCGCGTCGCAGTGCCAGATGTCCACGTGCGCCCCCGCCAGCGGGGCGCAGGCGTTGTCGCGGAGGGTGCTGACGGCGAGCGTGAGCACCAGCGGCGTGCCCGGCTTGACCTCGCCGGTGGCGGGATCGGCCCGGATGTCGGAGCGGTCGAGCATCCCGTCCACGAAGTACGGCCCCTCCATCTGCTCCGGCCGGACGACGCACCCCGGCGCCCGGCGCGCCGGTACGACGCGGTACCAGCCGGGGAGCCAACGGTCGGCGAGGAGGGCGAGGCCGGAGGCCCCGAGCGCGCCGAGTGCCTCGCGGCGGCCGAGCACGCGGCCGACGGGAAGATCGTCCTGGTCCATGGGACCGTCCGGTATGGGGTGCCGGTACGTTGCGGCTCGGAGGCCTGGTCGTCAACCCAGCAGATCCGCCGTCACTTCCGCGGGCGAGACGCACCCGGTGAGCGCCAGCGCCAGATCGACCCCGGCCCGACGCTCCAGGATGGATCCGTCAAGCGGCACGCGAGCGGCCCGAAGTCGGGCCGCTCGTCGTGTTTCGAGCGGGGAATGCGAGGCGGGCTAGTGCTGGTGCTGCGGATCGTCGGCCGGGTTGACGTAGGCCATGGCGAACGGTCCCATCGCGCTCACCGAGACGATGGTGCTGCCGCTCGCGGCGGCATAGTGGTGCTCGCCGGCCGGAATCGTTCCCTTGTCGCCGGGCTTCATCGTCTTGGTCTTCGCCAGGTCCAGTGTGTCGCCCATGCCGACCTGGAAGGTCCCTTGCTTCACCGTCGCGACCTCGTCGGTGGGATGGAAGTGCGGCGGGATCCGGTAGCCGTCCGGCATCTTGAGCTCGATGGTGAATTGGGCGGCCTTGCTCGGATCCCCCGAGATCACGGCCATCTGCGCGCCGGCGGGGAATACCGCGGGCGCCGGGCCCCAGGCCGGGTGGGTGGCGGACGCGGGCTTCGCCGTCTGGGCGTGGACCGTTACGGCCCACAGCAGCAGGGCGGCGGACAGCGGGATGGCACGCATAACCTACTCCGGGAAAAGGTTCGTATCCTCAGAACGACGGCCGGAACGGTATAGATTGCACCGGCGGCCTACAAGTACGACATTCGTACCGCCCCCGACCCGAGGTCGACCATGTTGTCGTCCTGCCCGCCCCGGAGCTACGGCTCGTTCTGCCCGGTCGCCCAGGCCTCAGAAATCGTGGCTCAGCGCTGGGTCCCGCTCATCCTGCGCGAGATCATGGTGGGTTACCACCGCTTCAACGAGATCCGCCACGCCCTGCCGCTCATCTCGCCGTCGGTCCTCTCCCAGCGGCTCAGGAGTCTCGAGGAGGATGGCGTCATCGTCCGGCGCGGCGACGCCGGCGGCGCCTCCTACCACCTGACGGAGGCGGGGGAGGAGCTCCGGCCGGTGGTGGAGGCGCTGGGACAGTGGGCACGGCGCTGGGTGACGCGGGATTACCGGGAGTACGAGCTGGACCCCGGTGTGCTGATGTGGTCGCTCCGCCGTCACGTCGTGACGGCGGAGTTCCCCTTCGGACGGAGCGTGGTGCACTTCCGCCTCGACGGGCCGCCGAGCAATCGGCGCTACTGGTGGCTGGTGGTGGAGCGGGGCGGGAGTGAGGAGGTGGACGTCTGCATGGCCGATCCCGGCCACCCGGTGACGCTCACCGTCTCGGCGCGGCTCCGGGTACTGGTGGACGTGCTGATGCACGACACCACCCTGGCCGCGGCGCTCCGCCAGGGCACGATCGCACTGCAGGGCGACCGCGACCTGGCTCGGCGCTTCGAGGCGCTCTTCGATTTCAGCGGGCCGAAGACCTTCACCGGCGGCGGCCTCAGGGCCGCCGGCAGCTCCGCCGAGGCTTCGAGTTGAGCAGCGACGCCACGCTCTTGAAGGCGGTGACGTTGGCCGACTTCGACATGAACGCGTCGTCGTACCTCCACATCAGCAGCGCGCAGCCATAGGTCCCGATAGCCCGGCCGTAGCTCTGCACCTGGTCGGCCGTCATCCGGCAAAAGGTGGAGATGGTGCCTCGGCCACCGGTGCGCGGGCAGTCCCAGGCCCCGCTCCGGTCCCGTACCCCGCCGTTCAGGATGTTGAGCGCGAACATCGGCGTCACGTGGTTCGCCTGGGCGAAGTTGAGCACCTCGCTCCGCCATCCGGCGACGTTGCCGTTGTTGTAGTTGTACACGTACTGCACGCCCACCCAGTCGAGCACCTTGTAGCGCTCGCCGCTCCGCCACTTGAAGCCGTTCGAGCCGTGGGTGATCCCCATCGGCAGCGTCGGGAAGATCTTCTTGGCGTAGGCCGCCATCTGGTCGATCATCGGCTTGGTCAGCACCCCGCCCCAGCTGGGAATCTCGGGCTCGTCGATGAGCTTGTTGCCCACGATCGTTCCGTCGGCTACGCCCTTGGCCACGGCATCCCTGATCGTGGCGGTGTTGAGCGTGTTGAGCCGCGACTTCCACTTGGCCAGGTCGAACCTGCCGTTGGTGATGTAGAGCGCCCGGTCGGCCGTCATCGCCAGCACCAGCCGGTGGCGATCCTGCCGTGCCGCGTTGATGCGGTTCACGATGGCCTTGGGGTAGCCCGCATTGTCGAGGCTGCTGGTGAAGGGCTGGGGACCCCACTCGAACTCGGTGGTGTTGGCGTACAGGCCGTACGGCCCGAACGGAATGCCGGAATAGCTGACGGCGAGCTCGGGCGCCGGCGTGTCCGCGGGCGTCGCCTCCTCCGGCGAGGTGGGCTGATCGAGCTCGTCGCACGAGCTGGCGAAGACGGCGACGGCGAGAAGGAGCGTCGCGCGAAGGGTATTGTGCATGCGTCTCATGGCCTTGGGTTCCTGTGATGGTCGCGCTCGGGCGGCTCGGAGCGGAGGCGCCCGCACGCGGCACGGCCGCAACGCTGGCGCATCGGAACGACCGGACGCACGAAAGAGAGACGCGCGGCGCCGGGTCGAGCGGGACCTGACTAGTGGTGTCTGCTGGAGTGTTCGCTGGGACGAACCGGATTCCGACCCCAGAGCGAGCGAATGGCACCGGGACCGGCGCCATCTCATGGCCATACTGCCTCGCGGCCGATAAACTGGGCTGGGGCCCTCGGGAAGTCAAGCCGTCGGCGGGCGCACCCCGCCCGCCGGGGGGGGCTAGGGCCGCTTGCAGCTCGGCCGCGGCTTGGAGTCGAGCAAGGAGGCGACGTCCTTGAAGGCCGACACGTTGTCGGACTTCGACATGAACAGGTCGTCGTATTTCCACATCAGCATGGCGCAGCCGTACGGGCCTGCCGCCTTCCCGTAGGTCCGCACCTGGTCGGCGGTCATCCGGCAAAAGGTCGAGATGGTGCCCTTGCCGCCGGTGCCGGGACAGTCCCAGGCGCCGGTCTTGTCCCGCAATCCGCCGTTCAGGATGTTGAGGCTGAACACCGGGGCCACCCCGTTGGCCTTGGCGAAGGAGAGCACCGCGTCCCGCCACGCCGCGATGTTGCCCATGTTGTAGTTGTAGCTGTACTGCACGCCCACCCAGTCCAGCACCTTGTACCGCTCGCTGCTGCGCCAGGTGAAGCCCCCGGCCCCATGGGTGATCCCCATGGGCAGGGTGGGGAAGATGGCCTTCGCGTAGGACGCCATCTGGTCGATCATCGGCTTGGTCAGCACGCCGCCCCAGTCGGGGATCTCGGGCTCGTCGATCAGCTTGTTGGCCACGATCGTGCCGTCGGCCACCCCATCCGCCACGGCCTTCTTGATGGTCGCGGTGTTGAGCGTGTTCATCCGCGTCTTCCACTTGGCCAGGTCGAACTTGCCGTTGGTGATGTAGTAGGCCCGATCGGCGGTCATCGCCAGCACCAGCCGGTGGCGATCCTGCCGTGCCGCGTTGATGCGGTTCACGATGGCGTTGGGATAGCCGGCGTTGTCGAGACTGGTGGTGAAGGGCGCCGGGCCCCACTCGAACTCGGTGGTGTTGGCGTAGAGGGCGTACGGGCCGAACGGGATACCGGTATAGGTGATGGCGGGGTTGGGAGACGCTCCACCCGGCGGGGGGGCATCCGTCGGGGAGCTGGGGCCGTCGGATTCGCTGCACGACGCGGCAATGGCGATGACGACGAACAGGAGCGCCGCGCGTGCGGTGAGGTGCATGCGACTCATCACGTTCCCTGGTGTTGGTCAGGCTGCCCGGCTCACCGGAGGGTGGGGGCACCGCACACGCGAAACGACACGGCTCGCGGTACGGCGGGTCGAGCGGGACCTGATCGGTTGTGGTACGCTGAGCGTTCGCTGGGACGAACCGGATTGTGTCCCCAGAGCGAGCGAATGACGCCGGGCCAGGCGCCATCTCGTGGTCGGAAGCCTCGCGAGCAAAAACTGGGCAAACCCCCTGGGGAAAGTCAATTTTGGGGGTTTGTTCGGCCCGCCCGAGTCAGGTCGGCGGACGGCCAAGTCCTGACGTCACAGTGGCCTGCCGTACGGCATGGCTTTCATGCAGGGTCGCCGGAGTGGGGCCGTCCCCGCCGGCGGGGCGACGCCGGCCAGTCCGGCAGGACGCCGGTGCCGGGCATTCCGCCCGACGCCCTGCCGGGTTCAGGATGCCGCGCAACTTGACTCGGGCCATTGGAGCGTCACTCGGGCGGCCCTGCCAGGACGCGGTTCATCCTGCCGGTGAGACGAATGCCGGTCGGGCCGGGTGAGACAGGCTTGCCGTTGACGGAGTACCTGGCTCCGGCCGCCGCCTTGTCGTTCAGGATGAACGTCCACCCGCTCTCCCGGGAAGAAACCTCGTACTCGATTTCCTGGCCGGTCGTGCGGCGCGAGAACGAGACGGTGTTGGCTCCCACCGGCAGATCCTCGATGCGCATCGCCCCCCATCCGCTCGGCGCCCGCGGCGCGAGGACTACCGTCCGGTGCACCGCGTCAGGCCGGATCCCGAAGACATGCTCGATGAGCGGCACCATGATGCCGTAGCTGGTCCA
>Ga0310810_10001914_pt1 | contig 22096 bp, 18 predicted proteins | sample NCmetagenome_FD_207641 | JGI IMG/M metagenome (GOLD analysis project Ga0310810, IMG submission 207641) | Soil microbial communities from experimental microcosm in Duke University, North Carolina, United States - NC | ecosystem: Engineered > Artificial ecosystem > Soil microcosm > Unclassified ... | reverse complement strand
CGGCGCGGAATCGGCGCGCCGGCGCGCCAGCGCATCGTCTTTCCGCCCGGCGGCGGCGACGCGGCGTGACGACGAGGGCCGCGAGGGATGGTGCCTCGCGGCCCTCGTCGCGCGTGCGCACGTCGCGCCGACGTCGCGCGCGCCGCGCGGTCAGAGCGACTTCAGGTACTCCACGAGATCGGACTTCTGCTGGGTCGAGAGGCCGAGCGAGAACAGCGACTCGTAGTGCTCGACCACGTCGCCGAGCGTCGCCGCGCTGCCGTCGTGGAAGTACGGCGCGTGCTGCCAGAGTCCGCGCAGCGGCGTCGTGCGGTACGCGCGCGTCACGGAGCGGTTCGCGAACGCAGCGTCCTGCCCGACCTCGGCGGGGCTGTGCAGCACGCCGCGGTTCACGTCGGTGTACAGCGTGCCGGCGTGACAGGTCGCGCAGCCCGCGCTTCCCTCGAACAGCGTCTTGCCGCGCGCCGCGGCGGCGGCATCGAAGCTCCCCGGCGGCGGCGGCGGCGCGACGAGGCTGAGCTGATACTGGCGCAGCGCGGGGAGCAGCGGCGTCACGACGTCCGGCGACTTCACGATCGAGATGCCGAGCCGCGGGTCACGGAAGGTGCCCTGACCGTGCATCTGCGTCACGGCGACGTAGGCGTTCCAGTACGAGATCGTGTCGTCGCCGGTGAAGATCTCGCGCTTCACCCCGTTCAGGCCGTACGCCGGCGGGATCACCGACGGGATGTTGAGGCCGTCGATGTTCGTGCGCGCGTCGTACTTGCCGGGTCCCCACGAATTGAGGATGGCCTTCGTCGCCGCATCGACCGCGGGCGAGAGCGCGACGATCGCACCGACGTTCAGGTCGGTGTTCGGATAGCCGTCGAGCCGCTTGCCGATCCCCGGTGCGAACGAGTTGTCGACGGTGGAGTGACAGAGCGCGCAGGTGATGCCGAGCCGGCTCAGCGTGTCCTTGCCCCCGGCCGTCTGCGTCACCGTCCCCTTGAGGCCCACCACGGCGCCGAGCTTGAGGAGGGTGACGGTGGTGGCGGGATCGTTCAGGTCCACCTGACCCGCGCCGATGGCGTCCTGCACGGCCTGCGGCAGGGCGTCGACGTCGACCTTCAGGCCGACCGCGAGCGCGAGCTGCGGGCTCACCGCCGACTGCACGACTTCGTGCATCCGCGCGGTGTCGGTCCAGAACCGCTCGTCGTCGAACGTCTCGAACCGGAAGACGTCCTTCCCCTGGGCCACGAGCGCGGGATCGAGCGTCTCGGGCTGGTCGATCGGCAGGGTCGTGCCGTCGTTGCAGGCGACGAACGCCGTGGCGACGAGCAGCCCGAACGCGACGAGGATGGCCACGCCGACCCACGATGCCACGCGCTCCTGCAGGGGCGGGCGGGGGTGGGCGCTCGACGAACTGGGTGGGGGTGGGATCGGTCGCATAGGCAGTGCTCCGCGTCGAATCCCCATCGCCCGCTGCGGTGCGTCGCGCGCCGCCAGGGCCGGGGTCTCCGGCGATCGTACACGCGGCGTCGCAATAAGTCAATAATTAACTTGACATATTCCGGGCTCTTCACTAGCCTCACCCCGTGACCCTTCAACCCTGCCGATGACGACACTCCAGATCCCGCTGAGGCGGACCGAGCTCGACGACGACTTCTCCGAGCGCTCCCGCGACGACGTGCTCGAGGCCGACCGCGCCGATCCGGCGCTCGCCGCCCTCGTCCGTGACCAGCTTCACCTGCTCGGCGAGGATCCGGACCGGGAGGGGCTGATTCGCACTCCCGAACGCGTGGCCCGGTCGCTCCGATGGTTGACTCGCGGCTACGAGATGACGGCGGAAGACGCCGTGGGAAGCGCCGTGTTCGAGGAGGAGCATCAGCAGATGGTCCTCGTGCGCGACATCGGGTTCTACAGCCTGTGCGAGCACCACATGCTCCCCTTCTTCGGCCTCGCGCACGTGGCCTACATCCCGGACGGCCGGATCGTGGGACTGTCGAAGCTGCCCCGGATCGTCGAGGTGTTCGCGCGGCGGCTCCAGGTACAGGAGCGGCTCACCGAGCAGGTCGCAACCGCGCTCGAGGACGTGCTCCAACCCGCCGGCGTCGGCGTGGTGATCGAGGCCGAGCACATGTGCATGGCGATGCGCGGCGTGCAGAAGCAAGGCTCGCGCACGATCACGAGCGCGCTGCGCGGCGCGTTCCGCGACGACAGCCGCACTCGCGACGAGTTCCTGCAGCTGGCGCATCAGCGGCGGTGATCCCGCGGCGAGTCGACCGTCGGGTGCCGAACCGAGGGGTGCCGAGCGGACGCTTGCATACAAATAGAAGGGGCAGCATCTTCGGCGGGTCGCCGGTCGCCGGTCACCCGAGCCTCCCGCACTCATGCGCCTTCAGATCCCCCTCTGCGCGCTCGCCGCGCTCGCCACCGCCCTCCCCGCGCACGCGCAGCAGCGCGTCGGTCGCCTCGAGGGCACCGTCACCGAAGGGCTCGACTCGAAGCTCGCGAGGACGGCGTGGGTATCGATGGTCCGCCTCGACGCCGACGGCGGTGCCACGCTCAACCCGAAGCCCGACGAGCGCGGACGCTTCCGGGTCGATTCCATCCCCGCCGGCCGGTACCTCGTGCAGATCGGCAACGCGATGCTCGACTCGCTCGACGTCGCGCTGCCGACGAGCGAGGTGCAGATCCACGACGGCGAGACCGCGCGCGCGACCTTCGTCCTCCCCGCGGGCGCCCGGCTCCGCGACGCGATCTGTCAGGGCGTGCAGCTTCCGAGCGGCAAGGTGGTGGTGGCCGGCCGCGCGACGAACGTCGACACCGACAAGCCCATCGCCGGTGCCACGGTCATCGCGGCGTGGACGGCGCTCACCTTCGACTCGGCGCACGTGCGCGTCGTGCCGGAGCAGCGCGTGGCGACGGTGACGACGGACGAGGGGGGAGAGTACCGGCTCTGCGGCGTGCCCGCCGACCGGCCGCTCTCCCTCCAGGTGCAGGTGGGCGGCCACGCGAGCACGGTCGTGCGCGTCACGGTGTCCGAGCAGCAGGGGGCCGCGGTGCAGCACCTCAACATCAGTCCTGCCTCCGCGCCGACGATCGCCGAGCTCGATTCCGTCGAACACCTCGTCACGGGCGCGGACTCCGCGCGGCCGGAGCTCGCGCTCACGGGCACCGCGCACCTGAAGGGGACGATCCGGGGCGTCGGCGATCTGCCGCTCGCCGGGGCGCAGGTGCACCTGCGCGACGCGGTGCCGATCGCGACGACCGACAGCGCCGGTCACTACACGCTCGATGCGCTTCCCGCCGGGACACAGGTGCTCCTCGTGCGGCAGATCGGCTACGCGTTCGCCGAGGTGCCGGTCGAGCTCCGGCCCGGCGTGAGTGCGACGCGCGACGTCGCGCTCACGCGCGTGACCCAGCTCGACTCCCTGAAGGTCGTGGCGGCGAAGCCCGCCTACGCCGAGTTCGAGCACAATCGCCGGAACAACGCGCTCGGCAAGTTCCTCACGCTCGGCGACATCCAGCGCTGGAACGTGCGCGAGACCTCCGACCTCGTGCGGTTGCTCGGCGACTTCGTGGTGACCGGCAGCGGGCCGGACGCGCGCGTCGTCTCGCGCCGGGCTCCGCAGGGCAAGTGCCGCGGCGCGAACATCGTGATCGACAAGATCCCCGGCTTGTCGATCAACGACGTCGAGCCGGCGCACATCGCGGGGATGGAGGGCTACGCCGATCCCGCCACCGCGCCCGCCGGGTACAGCGGCATGGCCGACTGCGGGCTCATCGTGATCTGGATGCGCACCGTCGGCGACAAGGAGCACCGGTTCAAGGACAGCAGTCCGCTCAAGTACAACGGATATCCCTGAGCGTTCGGCGCAACGGGCGCCGACGTGTCCAGCGCGCGGCCGCGATTCCCTTTCGCGGCCGCGCGCTCCGTTTCAAGATTCAACCGACTCTACGAGTGGAGCGTGCGATGCCGCTGAATCGGAAGGTACGGTACGGAATGGTGGGTGGCGGGCCGGGCGCGTTCATCGGCGGGGTGCACCGCAAGGCCGCCGCGATGGACGGGGAGATCGAGCTCGTGGCGGGGGCGTTCTCCTCCGATGCCGCGAAGTCGCGCCAGCAGGGCGCGGCGCTGCATCTCGATCCGCGGCGCGTGTACGCCTCGTGGGCAGAGATGGTCGACGGGGAGAGCCGGCGCCCGGAGGGAGACCGCATCGACTTCGTGACGATCGTGACGCCGAACGTGGCGCACTATCAGATCGCGCGCGCGTTCCTCGAGGCGGGCTTCAACGTCGTCTGCGACAAGCCGATGACGACGACGCTGGAGGACGCCGAGGACCTCTGCCGGCTGGTGCGAAAGCACGACGCGGTGTTCGGGCTCACCCACAACTACACCGGCTATCCGATGGTGAAGCAGGCGCGCGAGCTGGTGCGCCGGGGAACGCTCGGCGAGATCCGGAAGGTCGTCGCCGAGTACCCGCAGGGATGGCTCGCCGGCGCGACGGGGATCAGCATGTGGCGGCTCGATCCCAACGTCGCCGGCGTCTCCTCGGCGGTGGGCGACATCGGGCTGCACGCGTGGCATCTCGCGCGGTACATCAGCGGCCTCGAGGTCGAGGCGCTCTGCGCCGATCTCACCACGTTCGGCACGGGCTACGAGCTCGAGGACGACGCGAACCTGCTCGTGCACTACGAGGGGGGCGCGCGCGGGATCGTGTATTCGTCGCAGATGTCGGTGGGCGAGGAGAACGGTCTCCGCGTCCGGATCTTCGGCACGAAGGCGGGGCTCGACTGGCGCCAGGAGAACCCGAACTACCTCGACCTGCTCTACGCGAACGAGCCGTCGCGCGTGTACAAGCGCGGCAACGACTATCTCGATCCGATCGTGAAGCACAACACGCGGCTCCCGTTCGGGCACCCCGAAGGGTTCATCGAGGCGTTCGCGAACATCTACCTGAACGTTGCACGCACGATCGCGGCGAAGATCGCAGGGGAGAAGCCGGGCGAGTTCGACACCGATTTTCCGACCGTCTGGGAGGGCGCGCGCGGCGTGCACTTCATTCACAAGGCGATCGAGAGCGGGAAGAAGAAGGGCTGGGTGGACGCGAAGTACGCGCCGCCGGGGGAGTGAAGGGCGTGCGTGTGTGGGTGTGTGGGTGTGTGAGTCTGTGGGTGTGTGAGTGTGTGGGTGACGGCACGCGGCAGGTCGGCGCGCACGGAGGTCGGTGCGGGTGCACACCTCCCACGTCCACGCGTGGCACGTCGTGCGACCATTGACACAACAAGAAAACTTGATTAACCTCCTGCCGTGTCCACCGCGACCCGACCCCGCTCTCGCAACCGGCTCGATCTCGCGCGTGCCGAGGTGCTGTGTCATGCGCTGTCGGACGTCATGCGCCTCGGGGTCCTGGAGATGCTGCGGGGTGGGGAGCGGTGCGTATGCGACCTGCAGGACGATCTCGACGTCGCGCAGTCGAAGCTGTCGTTCCATCTCAAGGTGTTGAAGGACGCCGGCCTCGTCACCGATCGGCGGGAGGGACGGTGGAGCTACTACGCGATCGTGCCCGCGGCGCTGGCCGAAGTGCACGATCTGGCGATCGCGCTCCAGCCCAGCAAGCGTGCGCTCCGCGTGCTGGAGTCCGGGTCCTGCTGCGACTGAGCGTGTCTTCGTGCGCAAATGATCAACAATTATTGATTGGAGGCATCGGACGATGACGAGCGGAGACCGGCGGGTGGGAAGCACGGCCCTGGAGGCGATCCGGGCGACCGTCCAGGAACGCTACGGCGCCGTGGCGCGCGACATCGCCAATGGCGCGCATGCCGGCGCGAGCTGTTGCGGCACGGGTGACGGCTCCGCCGGTTGCTGCGGCACCGCGAGCGAGAGCTGGGACCCGATCACGGCGGAGCTGTACGACGCGGGCGAGACGGCCGGCATCCCCGCGGAAGCGCTCCTCGCGTCGCTCGGTTGCGGCAACCCCACCGCGCTCGCCGAGCTGGCGGAGGGCGAGACCGTGCTCGACCTGGGCTCCGGCGGCGGGATCGACGTGCTGCTCTCGGCGCGGCGTGTCGGACCCGCCGGCAAGGCCTACGGGCTCGACATGACCGACGAGATGCTCGCGCTCGCGCTCGAGAACACGGCGAAGGCGGGGGTCCGGAACGTCGAGTTCCTCAAGGGGCACATCGAGGCGATCCCGCTGCCGTCGAACACGGTCGACGTGATCATCTCCAACTGCGTGATCAACCTCTCCGGCGACAAGCGCCGTGTGCTCGCGGAAGCGTTCCGCGTGCTGCGGCCCGGCGGGCGGTTCGCGGTGTCCGACGTCGTCGTCCGCGACGGCCTGCCGCGGGCGGTGCGCGAGAGCATGGCGCTCTGGACGGGCTGCGTGGGCGGTGCGCTGGAGGAGCGCGAGTTTCTCGCGCTGCTCGAAGAGGTCGGCTTCGAGCGCGCGACCATCGAGCCAACGCGCGTGTACTCGCGCGACGACGCGCTCGCCCTGCTCGCCGGCACTGGCGTCGACGCGTCGCTCGCCGACGCGATGGAGGGAAAGATCTTCAGCGCGTTCGTGCGCGCGACGAAGCCTGGCGTGCCCCGGGCCCGGACGCTTCCGCAGGGTGCGACGCGCGCCTGCGGCTGTGCGGACGAGTGTTGTGCCTGACGTGCGTCCAGCGAGCTTCGAGGCCGCCATGCCTCTTCATCCCGCGATCCCCGATGCCGACATGACGACCAGACCCCTCGCTCTCGACGACGCGCCCGGCGTGCGTCTCCGGCCGGCGCGGGCTGCCGATCTCTCCGCCGTCGAGCGACTGCTCGAGGCGAATCACCTGCCACTCGACGGCGTGCGCGAGGCGTTCCCCTCCTTCGTCGTGGCGGAGTCGGACGACGCCGTGGTCGGCGTCGCCGGCCTCGAGGTGTGCGGAGGCGACGCGCTGCTCCGCTCGGTCGCCGTCGCCGACGAGTGGCGCTCGCGCGGCCTCGGGCGCGCCCTCGTCGCTCGCGTGATCTCCGACGCCGAAGCGCGTGGGCTGCACGCGCTGTATCTGCTCACCACGACGGCGGACCGCTACTTCCCCAGCTTCGGCTTCCACCGCATCGCGCGGGACGAGGTGCCCGCGCCGATCCTCGCGACGAAGGAGTTCCGGGAGGCATGCCCCGAGTCGGCGACGGTGATGTGCCGCGAGTGCGCGGCGACCCCGTGACGTCCGCCGCGTCGCGCTGATCGCCGGTCCGCCCTCGACTCAGTCCTCCACCTCGAGTCGACCAGTCATCCCGAGCAGCGCGTGCGGGTCGCACTGGAAGTAGTAGTGTCCCTCGTCGAAGGTCACGCGGACATCGACCGTCTGGCCGGGCAGCTGGAGCAGGTCGCTCTTGGGTGGCAGTCCCGACTTGCCGGGGTTGGAGTCGGGCAGGAAGTCGACGTTGTGCACGCCCGCCTTCAGGGTGAAGCGGATCACGTCGCCCTTCTTCGCCTCGAGCTTGTTCGGCTCGAACCGGTTGCCCACGCCATCGGTGATCATCTGCACGACGATCACCTTGCCGCCGGCGGCCGGAGTCGCCGGGGCGCCGGACGACGCGGCGGGCGCCGAGGCATCCGAAGACGCCGCAGCCGAAGCGGTGCTGTCCGCCGCGGCGCGCCGGTCGCCGCCACCGCACGCGGCGAGAGCGAGCGCAGCACCGAGGGTCGTGAGGAGAGAAAGTTCGTTTCGTCGCATCGTCGAAATCCTTGGGTGGTGAGTCGGAAGGTGCGGTGTCAGAAATCGCGCCGCTCGAACATCCGGAGGCCGAAGAGCACGGGGGCGACGACCCAGACGGCGAGTGCGGATGCGGCGATCGCGGTGCCCCGTGCACCACTGAAGAACCGCTGGAAGACGGCGCCGGTGTAACCCATGAGCGCGGACAGATCGAACTGGAGGAGCAGAAGGACCCGGGCCAGGTCGACCGGATTGGCGATCATGAGCCCGAGCATGGGCCGCTCGATCGCCCGGTCGCCGAACAGCATCACGACCACCAGCACGATGCCGTCGTACAGGACGGCGACGAGCAGCCAGACTCCGATCGCCGCGGCCATGCGCTTGAGCCGGTCGTCCGAGAGTGAGGCGACGACGAAGGCGAGCGCCGTGAACACGCACGTGAGCGCGAGTCCGACCAGTACGAGCACGGCGACCGACGCGCGCTGCGCCGGATCCTCGAGCCCGTGCAGGGCGAACGGGACGAGCACGCCGACGGCGAACGCGGCGCCCAGGGGCAGGGCGAGGCCGAGATACAGCCCGCCGAACAGTTGCCGCCGGGTGACGGGCTGCGCGAGGAGGAGCTCCGTGAAGTCGCGCGCGTTGTCGAGGTACACGGTGCCGAAGACGAGCGCGACGAGCGGGATGACGAACAGCGTGATGCTGACGAGGCTGACGAGCGCCTTGCCCGCGCCGCCGAAGCGCAACAGCGCGTCCGTGACGGCGAGAAAGAACAGCGTGTACGCGATGAGCCACCGGCTGCGCGCCACGTCGCGCAGCTCGTACGTCATGATCTTGCGGCTGGCTGCCGGCACGCCGATCATGCCGCGACCTCCCGCGAGAGCAGGTGCGAGATGGCGCGACCGAGATTGGCCTGGCGCGTCGAGCGCATCAGATCGTGGAGCGCGCCGGCGAACCGGATGCGCCCGTCGAGCAGAAAGACGACGTCGTCGGCGAGCTCCTGAAGCTCGTTCATGAAATGCGAGCTCAGGATGAAGGTGCGACCCTCGTCACGCTCCGCGAGGATCCTGTCCTTGAACACGCCGCTCGCCACGGGGTCGAGGCCGGCGGTGGGCTCGTCGAGGATGAGGAGATCCGGGTCGAACAGGAACGCCATCACGGCGCTCAGCTTCTGGCGTGTCCCGCCGGAGAGTGCGCGCACCGGTCTGGAGAGGAAGGGCGCGAGCGCGAACTGCTCGATGAGCGCTTCCTGACCCGGAAGCCGGCGCACGGCGCCCGGTTCGCGCCGCAGATCGCCGAGCATGGCGAGCAACTCGGCACCGGTGAGGTTCTGCGGGAACCGGGCGAGTTGCGGCATGTAGCCGATGCGCGCGCGATAGGCGCACTCGCCGTCGACGGGCGCGCCGTCGACCACGACGCGTCCCGCGTCCGCTCGCACGAGGCCGAGGATGATCTTGATCAGCGTCGTCTTGCCGGCGCCATTCGGTCCGACGATGGCGGTGACGCGGCCGCGACGGATGTGCAGATCGATGCCGCGCAGCACCTCCTGCGCGCCGTATCGCTTGACGAGCCCGGCGATCTCGATCATCGGCCCGCTCCCTCGATCGGGCGCATCGCCGGACGCGCGTCGGCGAGCGTCTCCGGGGTGAGTGTGGGCAGCATCCGCTCGGCCACATCCAGCAGGGAGACGAACGTGCTGCGGAGCAGGACCAGCGCCGGCTCCTCGCGAGCGACGAGGAGGGAGAAGAGCCGCACCGGCCGATACGGCACGTCGCCGAAACCGTCGTGCGCCAGATCGTAGCCGGTGTACGCGTCCCAGTAGTTCCCCTCGAGGAGCGTCTCGGCGCTGCGGCCGTTCGTGGCGACGTCGAAGCTGTTGCGCAGGAAGTCGTTCGCCGTGATCCGGCCACTCTGCGAGTTGGCGTCGAGCTTCAGGGCCCAGCCGTTGTCGGCGAAGCGATTCCGCGTCACGATGAGGCGCGTCGTGCCGTCGGCGTGCACGGCCGTGGTGTTCCGGGTGAACCGGTTGCCCTCGAGGCGCGCATCGCCGATCTCCTTCAGGAGGAGGCCGTAGGCCGCCGCGCCCTGGTTGTCCTCGAAGCGATTCCGCAGCATGTCCACGCGGCGCGTGTACATCACCGCCACGCCGGCGCCGTTGCGCCGGAACGTATTGCCCTCGTACCGGCAGTCGTCGGAGAACATGAAGTGCAGACCGTAGCGCCCGTTCTCCTCGCTCACGTTGTCGTCGATCTCGCTGTGGTGGACGAACTCGAAGTAGATGCCGTCGCGATGGCCGCGCACGTGATTGCGGACGATCTGCACGCGATCCGCGATCCAGAGGTGGATCCCGTTTCCTGCCTGCACCTCGCTCGTGGGCCGCGCGACGATGGTGTTGCCGGCGATCCGGCAGTCGGAGACGCGGGCGAGGTAGATGCCGAAGAAGGCGCGGTCGATCCGGTTGTCCTCGATGACGCAGTGCGCGGCCTCGACGATCCTGATCGCCGCGCGGTCCTCGCGATCGCTCGAGCCGACGTCGCGGAAGGTGAGACGACGGATGGTGACGCTGTCCGCGGCGACCGTCATGATCTGGCGCCGCCCCTCGCCGTCGAGAATCGCGTCCCCGACCCCCTCGATGGTGACGGGCCGATCGACGACGATGGTGGGCTCGCGATAGATGCCCGGCATCACGGTGATGCGCGCGCCGCGCGGCGCGCGAGCGATGGCGGCGGCGACGGTGCGCAACGGTCCGTGGGGAGAGACGACCAGTGACGTGGCACTGGCCGTCCGCTGCGGCGCGGCCTGGGCCCGCATCGGCGGTGTGACCGCGACGAGCGCCGTGAGGAGCAGCGCGGCGGCGCGCCCGATGGCTGCCCCACCGGCCGGCAGAACGCGCGGCATCGCCATCGGTCAGGCGGACGTGGCGAGCGGGACGTCGTCGCGCGTGCGAGCGGCAGCCGTCGCGACCGGTGCGTCGGCGACGACGGGACGGCCCACGGTGCGGCGAGCGCGAAGCGTCAGCCACAGCGCGACCGCCCCGAGCAGCAACGCCATGCCGACGGCGATACCGCCAAGGGAGGGCCACGAGCTGGCGGTGAAGTTGAGCAGCTGCTTCGACCCGATCAGCGGCGGCTGGTAGCTCATGCCCGGGATCTTGATGATCGCGGTGGCCTCGTCGAGATGATGGCCGTAGTCGTACTCCCACCGCCAGAAGTCGATGAGCCCGACCACGCCGAGCGTGAAGAAGGCGCCGAGCCAGGCGTACAGCGGCTTGCGCCGGCCGGCCACCGCGACGGCGAGCCCGCCGACGACGAGCGCGCCGACGATCCAGGGCATGTAGCGCAGCTCCGGGATCGCGTCGGGTTCGATCCGCTGCATGCCGATGTAGTGATTGAGGTTGTTGATGTTGTTCAGGTCGTTCTCGGTGACGCCGCGGACGGTGTTGACGTGGATGTACATCCCCAGCCCCTCGGGGTACTGCGGCGCGACGAGCTGCACGTGCCAGAGTGGAAACGCGTACACGGTGAGCAGCAGGAGCGCCGCCGCACCCACGAGGAGTCTGGAGAGTCTCGTCATCGGGTCACTCCCCGCCAGGGCGTGCGTGGTCGTCGTGGGACCGGCGGCCGTCGGCGTTCGCGCCGGAGATCTGGGCCATCGCCTTCTTGCTGGTGTTCGCCATCAGCGGCACCGCCGAGCCGGCCGGCGACACCCGCACGTAGCCCTGCATCTCCTGGTGGAGCGCGGAGCAGAAGTCCGTGCAGTAGAACGGATAGATCCCCGGGGACTTCGGCAGCCACTTCAGCGTGCGGGTCGCGCCGGGCGCCATGATCAGCTCCGCGTTCTCCGCGCCGAGCACGGCGAACCCGTGCACGATGTCCCAGTCCTGCTCGATGTTGGTGACGTGGAAGTAGACCGTGTCGCCGAGCTGCACGCCCTCGATGTTGTCGGGCGCGAAGTGCGAGCGGATGGCCGCCATCTTGATGTCCACGCGCTTGCCGGTGCGCGTGATGCCGCCATCGCTCTCCGCCTTCACGACGTTCGCGTTCGTGTTCTCGCTCAGCTTGTAGAACTTCACCTGCCGATCCCTGATCAGCGCGGCCGGGAGCGCCTGTGCGTAGTGCGGCTCGCCGATCGTCGGGAAGTCGAGCAGCATCCGCATCTTGTCGCCGCTGATGTCGATGAGCTGCGCCGACTGCGAGAGCTCCGGCCCGGTGGGCAGGTAGCGGTCCTTGGTGATCTTGTTCAGCGAGAGGACGTACTGGCCCCACGGCTTCTTCGAGTCGCCGCCCGGGATCATCAGGTGGCCGACCGAATAGTAGACCGGCATGCGGTCGAGCACTTCCCACGTGCCGAGCTTCCACTTCACGATCTCGGAGGAGATGAACATCGACGTGTAGGCGTTGCCCTTGCCGTCGAACTCCGTGTGAAGTGGGCCGAGGCCGGGCTTCTGCACCTCGCCGGCGATCGTCGCCGCGTACTTCACGACCGGGATCCCCTCGACGTCGCCGTCGAACTGCTTGTCGGCGATCGCCTTCTGCAGCCTCGAGAACGAGTGCACGGGGATGACGGTGGCGAGCTTGCCGCCGGCCACGATGTACTCGCCCGTCGGATCGATGTCCACGCCGTGTGGCGACTTCGGCGTCGGCATGTAGTAGACCATCCCCGGGCACGCGGCCGGATCGAGGACCCGCACGCTCGTCTTCCGCTCGGCGCGCGCCTGGTGGGACTTCTCGTCCATCACGTTGTGGAAGTACTCGGACGCGACCTGCCGCGCCTTGCCCTGCGCGAGGCAGCTCTCCGCCTGCCGGTAGTTCACCGCGGCGATGAAGTCCTTGTCGTTCTGCGACGCGTTGAGCTCGAGCTTCTCGTTCGCCTGCTCGGAGTTGTACGACGTGAAGAAGAACCAGCCGTCCGAGGGGCCCTTGCCCGCGTGCCCGAGATCGTAGTTGAAGCCGGGCAGGAGGATCTGGAAGGCGATGTCCATCTTGCCGGGCTGGTCGGCCGTGATGAACGACAGCGTGCCGCGGAAGTTCTTCTTGTAACTCTCGATCGCGACGTCGGTGTTCGGGACCGGAACGCTGAACCTCGTGGCGGAGACGATGTACTTCGTGCTCGGCGTCGTGAACGGGGAGGCGTGGCCGCCGGCCGAGTTCGGGATCTGAAGGATCTCGGTGGTCTCGAAGGTCGTGAGATCGACGCGAGCCACGCGCGGCGTGTTGTTGCCGTTGATGAACAGCCAGCGCCCGTCGGGCACGCCGTCCGTCTGCGACAGCTCCGGATGGTGCGTGTCGTCCCACGGAATCGTTCCGTAGGTCGTCTGGAGCATCGGCTTCGACTCCTCGTTGTAGCCCCAGCCCGTTTCGGGGTTCTGCGAGAAGACGCTGACGAACTTCAGGAGCCGCCCGGACGGGAGACCGTAGACGCCGATCTGGCCGTTGTAGCCCCCGGAGAGGAAGGCGTAATACTGGTCGTAGGACCCGGGCGCCACGTACACCTTCGACGCGGCGTCGCCGCTCGCGAGATCGGTGGTCTTGGTCGTGGCACAGGCGTACATGATCGATCCGGCCGCGGCGGCGATCAGAGCGCCGATCACGACCTCTCGCGCTTTCGTGACTATTGGCATGGCTCGCGCCCTTGCGTGTGAGGGAGCTGAATGGGACGTCACTTGATCCTAGACGTCCCGCACGCGGCAACCATCGGGAGATCCGTCAGCGCATGTCGGGAGTAGTCCCCATGGCCGGAGCAGCGTGCACGACCGTGACGTCGGCGGCGGCGCGAGCGCCGGAGCGGCCGCGGCGGCGCCCTCGGCTGGACATCGCCCGCGCCGGGGCCACCTTTGACGCGTCCACACTCCGCACGATGCCGGACGACGTTCCCGGTCCGCCGGGCTCGCGGTCGTCACCCGCATCCGCGCAGCCGAGCGAAAGCGAGGAGGCCACATGGCGAGCATGGAGCAGCAGGATGGACGGTCGGAGGCCGACACGACGCTCACGAGGCGTGATCTGTTCGCGGTCGCCGCGGGCACGGCGGTGGCGCTGACCGTGGGCGGCGTCGCGATCCGCGACGGCGAGGCGCGGGAGCGCGAGGAGCGCGCCGGATCGGGCAGCGCGATGATCCCGCGCGCGCGGCGTGCGCTCATGGCCTACAGCGCCCGCGCGATGCTCGCCGGCGACAAGGCGAAGTATCCCACGCTGCCCGTCGGCTGGCGCGAGGTGATGGACGCCGCGGCCGCGATCGGCTATGCGGGGATCGAGTTCTTCAGCTTCACCGGCGCGCCGACCTTCGGCCAGGCCGCCGGTGCCGACGGAGGCGCGAGCCCGCCGCCGAAGCAGATACGTGCCTGGCTCGACGCGGCCGGGCTCACGGCGGTCGGGCATTACAACGCGTCGGTGGTGAACGGGGGCGCCGTGGGACTGACGCCGGAGACGATCGACGCCGCGCTCGAGACCGCGGCGATCCTCGGCCAGCGCATGACGGGCTCGCACGACGCGACGAACCTGATGCGCCAGAAGCGCGAGGTGGACGCCGCGATCGAGCGGTGGAACGCGATGGCGGTGAAGGCCTCGCGCGCCGGCATCCCGATCTACTCGCACACGCACCAGGTGCCGTGGAGCTTCCTCCTCGACGCCGGCCCGACGGACGCGCAGGGGAACTTCACGCGCTCGTCCGGCGTGCGGGTGATGGACTACTTCCTCGCGCACACCGATCCGAAGTGGGTGAAGTGCGAGCTCGACCTGTTCTGGGCGCACGTCGCGCAGCACCAGTTCTCGTCGTACACGGCGGCCGACGGCAGCACGGTGCGGGACGTGTTCGATCCGGCCAGGCAGGTGGCGAAGGACCCCTCGCGCTATCCGATGCTGCACGCGAAGGACGGGGTGCGCGCGCCGAAGACGGCGGAGGGCTGGGCCATCTGCCCGTTCGGCTACGGCGACATGGACCTGCCGCGCTTCCTGCGCGAGTCGCGACTCGACCGCGAGAACCCGTGGTGGACGAGCGAGCAGGACAACGCCGACGGCGGGGACGCCGATCCGCAGAAGGCGCTGCGCGACATCGCGAGCGGCTATCGCGGGCTGGCGGCGCTGGGCCAGCCGGGAGGAGTCGGGGCGCCGTTCGCGGGCGTGCCGGCGCGCGGCGGCTGAGGGCGCGCCGCGCGGGTGTCGGGCTGCTGGCCGCCTGCGCCTTCGCCGGCGTGGCGGTCGCACTCGCCCCGGCGCGCCCGGTCGCGCTCACGCCGATCCGGCCACCGCGCACGCCGCTCCCGACGGAGAGCGCGACGGCCGGCATCACTCGGTTCTCGTTCATCGCGTACGGCGACACGCGCGGCCGGCAGGACGGCAGGAAGCTGCAGGCGGAGCACGCTCACGTCGTGGAGTCGATGCTCGCGACGATCGGGCGCGCGCACACCAGCGCCGACTCGATCCGCTTCGTCGTGCAGAGCGGCGATGCCGTGACCAACGGCGCCGTCGCGGCGCAGCTCTCCGTGAGCTACGTACCGTTGATCGACCGGCTCACGCAGCAGGGGAACGTGCCGTACTTCCTCGCGGTGGGGAATCACGACGTCGGGTCGTCGCCGAACCTCCTCGACCCGCGCCGGCTCGCGGGGCTGCGCAACTATCTCGAGGTGAACGGCGCGCTCCTGCCGCGCGACGGCTCGCCGCGCCGCCTCGACGGCTATCCCGTCTATGCATTCGGCTACGGGAACAGCTTCTTCATGGCGCTCGACTCGCACATCGCGGATGATCCGGCGCAGCTCGCGTGGATGACGCGCCAGCTCGAGTCGCTCGACCGCGCGCGCTACGTGAACGTCGTCGCCTTCTTCCACCATCCGGTCTACTCGTCCGGTCCGCACGGCCGCCCGACGGAAGCGCAGACGCAGTCGATTCGCGACGTGTGGATGCCGCTCTTCCGCACGCATCACGTGCGGCTCCTCTTCGCCGGCCACGACCACGTCTTCGAGCACTGGGTCGAGCGCTACACCGATTCGACCGGCACCCATCGCATGGATCAGATCGTGAGTGGGGGCGGCGGCGCGCCGCTGTACGGGCACGTCGAGGAGCCCGACGTCGCCGGCTATCTCGCGGCCAATGCCGAGCAGCGGGTCTCGCTCGAGCATCTCGTGCGCCCCGCGGACGATCCCGAAGACAACCCCTATCATTATGTGGTGGTGCACGTGGACGGCAGCCGACTGAGCGTCGAGGTGATCGCGGTGGACCTGGGGAAGCGATTCGCGCCCTATCCGGCGGCCGACGCCGTGCTCTCGGACTCGACGCGATGACGCGCGCCAGGCTACGCGCGCTCGCCGCGCGCGGCGCGCTCCTCGCGACGCTCGCCGTCGGCGCCTGCGCACCGGCGCCGAGCACGGTCGCCGCCCGGCAGAGGCCCGCTCCCTCGGCGCTGGTGCATCCGGCGTGGTCGCGCCACGCCGTCATCTACGAGGTGAACCTGCGGCAGTACACGCCGGAGGGCACGCTCGCCGCGTTCCAGCGCCATCTCCCGCGACTGCGTTTGCTCGGCGTCGACGTCGTCTGGCTCATGCCCGTGCAGCCGATCGGGAAGAAGAACCGCAAGGGCACGCTCGGCAGCTACTACTCGATTGCCGACTACACCGCCGTGAACCCGGCGCTCGGCACGCTCGCCGATTTCCGATCCGTGGTGCGCGCGGCGCACGTCCAGGGGATGCGCGTGCTGCTCGACTGGGTCCCCAATCACACCGCGTTCGACCATCCGTGGACCGTGGAGCACCGCGACTGGTACGTCACCCGCGCCGACGGCACGATCATCAACGCGCGCGACAACGAGAACCACGACACCGACTGGACCGACGTCGCCGAGTTGAACTACGACAATCCCGCGCTGCGCCGCGCGATGATCGGCGCGATGCGCTGGTGGGTCGACTCGACGGGGATCGACGGCTTCCGGTGCGACGTCGCCGGCGGTGTGCCGACCGACTTCTGGATCGACGCGCGCCGCGCGCTCGCGGCGGTGAAGCCCGATCTGTTCCTGCTCGCCGAGGCGGAGGATCCGCGGTTGCATGTCGCGTTCGACATGACCTACGGATGGGAGCTGCACCATCTGCTCAACGACCTCGCGTCGGGCAAGCGCTCGACCGCTGCGCTCGATGCGTACGTCGCCCGCGAGGACAGCCTCTACGGGCCCGACGCGTACCGCATGTACTTCACGAGCAACCACGACGAGAACAGCTGGAACGGCACCGAGTTCGAGCGGATGGGCGCGAACCACCTGCCGGCGTTCGTCCTCGCCGCGACGCTGCGAGGGGGCATGCCGCTTCTCTACACCGGCCAGGAGGCGAGCCTGCACGAGCGGCTTCGCTTCTTCGAGAAGGACACGGTGGACTGGAGCGGCCCGTCGCTCGCGCCGTTCTACCACGCCCTCTTCGATCTCAAGCATCGCGAGGCGGCGCTGGCGAACGGCGCGTCGGGAGGCGCGCAGACGACGCTGCGCACGAGCGGCGGAGATCGGGTGTACGCGTTCGTCCGTGCGACGGACGCCAACACCGTCGTGACCGCGGTCAACTTCGGTGACGCGCCGGTCGCCGCGACCTATCGCGACTTCGCGCGGCCCGGTCTCTACACCGACTGGTTCAGCGGAGCGACGGAGTCGCTGGCGGCGCAGGGGACGATCGAGATCCCGGCGCACGGCTACCGCGTGCTGGCGCGGTAGCGCGTCCCCCCCGGCCGCGGTCGCGCGTGTAGCCGACCACCAGGTCGGTGGTGCTCCAGAGCTGCACGTCCGATCCGCTGCCGTAGCGAACCGGCACGACGCGCCCGTCGCGCAGCTCGTAGCTCCACAGCTCGCTGTGAAAGCCGGACGCCTCGACCGCCGAGCGGACGCGGTCGACCGCAGCGTCGATCTCGCGGCGGTACGCGGCGAGCGCGGGATCGGCGACGCCGGCGACGTCGCGCGCGCGCGCCATGGCGCCGAGCAGGAAGAGGTTGTTCTCGCGGCCCCACACGACGCGCGGTCCGTGGTACCGGTCGCGCTCGAAGTCGCGCCACACCCTCGGGGACGCATACGCATCGTTCGCGACGACGGGGCCGACGCCGTCGACGAGGAGCCCCACGGGATAGTGGCGGGCGAACAGCCGCACGTCGCGCAGCACCGCGGCACGCTCGGCGGCACTCAACGCGGTCCCGGCCCGCGGTGGATCGAGGAGAAAGAGTCGCGTCGCGACGTCGCTGTTCGCGACGCCGATCGGGTAGCCGTCCGCGTCGAGCGACAGCGCGAGAAACTCGAGCGAGTCGCGGCCGGCGCCGGTCCGCTGGAGCACGCCGGTCCAGTAGCGGCGCTCCGCGGCGGGCATCGAGTCGAGCCGCTCGCCGACCTGCTCGCGTACCTCGGCGCCGGAGCACTGCACGAGGAAGTGCCGGCTCGCGCCGCGCCAGACGTCGATCGCGTGCCGGAGCGAGGACGGCGCGCGCACGTAGACGTCGAACGGAAGGCCGCGCGAGGGTGCCAGATTCCGCGGGCCGATCGTGAGGATGCCGAGCGTGCGCAGGTCCTCGAGGATGCGATCCAGTGCCTCCAGCGCGTGCGGCGCCCAGAGCGCGTTGACGTCCATGGCGTACCGCCCGCCCGCGTAGCCGACGTTGCTGTCGCGCCAGCTCTGGGATGCCCAGCGCCCCGAGTCACGCGGCGCGAACGACACGAGGTTCTTCGGGCGCGGGTCGTCCACGTACGGCGCCGTGAGCGTCGCGAGCAGCTCGAGCTCGCGTGACAGCCGCGCGATCCGCGTGCCGCCGCCGTCGGAGCTGTCGAGGAGGAAGGCGCGCTTCCGGTCGGCGCTCACGCGCGGATCGTCGAGCCAGCGCGCGACGACGATCGGGAACTGGAACTCGGCGTCGATCATGTGGTAGTTCTCGCGCACGCGCCTGAGCTCGCGGAGCACGGTGCTCGCGCGCGCGAGCAGGCTGTCCGCCTGCGCGGGGGCCGCGGTCGCGGATCGCTCGACGAGAGCCGCGTACTCCGCCGCCGCCTCGCGCACCGCCTGGCCGCCGAGCGCTTCCTCGTGGCTCACGCGGCCCTCGGGCGACAGCTTGCGCAGCGCGCTCGCGATGACGAATTCCGCCATCTCCGGGCGCCAGACCGGGCGCATCATGAGCGCCGTCATGAGCATGTCGCGGCCGAAGTACGTCGCGTAGGTCGGCAGGCCGGCCATGAGCTTCTCGCGGGAAGCGAGGAGCTCGAGCCCGCGCACCTGCCGCTCGACGCGCTGGGCCCGGAGCGCGAGCGGGGACGACGGGCCGGCCGTTGCGGCGCGCGCACGCGTCCTCGCGAGCCAGGCGAGGAAGTCGGCGTCGAAGATCTCGTTGCGGGCGAGCGGCGTGAGGGGCCGGCCGCTCGACTCGATGCGCACGGTGAACGGGATCGTCCGTCCCGCGAGCGCGCGCAGCACGACGGAGTCGCCGGCGATCTCGGCGCGGACGAGGCGGGGATCGGTGCGGAGCTCGAGGACGAGCGTATCGAGCGCATCGAGCGCCGGCTGCGTGACGCGGACGACGTGCACCGGCCCGCTGTCGGTCGCGGCGACCGTCGGCATCGTTCGCGCGCGAAGCGCGGCGACGCTCGGGGCGTGCAGCAGCGCGAGATGCCGCTCCCGCTCGGCCGGCGGAAGGGACGCGATCGCGTGCAGCAGCCGCTCGATCTCGGGCAGCTCGAACGGCGCGTCGGCGAACGAGGCGAGCTGCCGCTTCGCGTACTGCAGGTCGCGCTCGACCCGCATCGAGCCGAGGAGGAACCAGCCGAGCGCGATGCGCGCGTCGTCGGCGACGAGGCGATGCTCGACGATGCGCGCCGTGCCGGCGCGGCCGACCAGCGCGCCGGGGCCGTTCCAGCGCAGCGCCGCGGCGTTGCCGTCGCCGCCGCGCGCGGTGAATCCGATGCTCTCGTTCTCCGCGTCGGCCCAGAGATGCACCACGCGCTGGGCGCGCGCGTCGAGGTAGATCTGCACCGTGTTGCCGGCCGCGTCGCGGAAGAGCCGCGTGCGATAGCCCTCGTACGCGGCGGGATCGTCGAGGCCGGCCTGCGGGAAGGAGAGCACCGGCGGCGTGCCGCGGAGCGGCGTGCTCGCGGGTGCGGCGAGCTGCGCGAAGAGGACGACGGCGAGGAGGTTCACGCGCGCTCCGGAGGGGCGGCCCGCCCGCCGCGCCGCGGCGGCTGGCGCCGGCGCACGGTCACCGATCCGAGCTCGACGAGCGTCGTGCGGATGCGGACATCCATCATCGCGTCCGAGTTGTGTTCGATCATGCCGATGAGGATGTGCGCGGTGCGCTCGCCGACCTCGATCCCCGAATGGCGGATGTGCGTCACGTTCGGATGGAGGAACGAGGGCGCCTCGCCGTCGCTGATCGACAGGAGCGACACGTCCTCCGGAATGCGCACGCCGCGCCGAGCGAGAAGGTAGTGCGTGTGGACGAGGAGGTCGTCGGTCATCGTGAAGACCGCGGTGAGATGCGGGTGCGCGGCGAAGGCGCGCTCGAGGAGCCCTTCGAGCTCGTCGACGATCGTGACGGAGAGCACCTGCGTCTCGGCGAGCGGAACGCCGCGTTCGGCGTGCGCGCGGCGAAAGCCCTTCTGGCGCAGGGCGCTGATGCGCTGCCGCTGGTCGCCGAAGATGCCGAGGATGCAGTCGTGGCCGCGGTCCATGAGGTAGGTGGCTGCTTCGCGTCCCGCGTCCTCGTCGTCGATCGTGATGGTGGTGTACTTGGTCGTGTCGATCGTGCGGTCGAGCAGCACGACGGGGATGCCGAACTCGTGGAGCACCTCGAGGTGCTGGAGGTCGGCCGTCTCGGAGGAGAGCACGAGGAGCACGCCGTCGGCGGAGAGGTGCGTGCAGTACTCGGCGAGTCGTCGTTCCTGGACGATCGAGTTGTCCGACTGGAAGACGATGAGCGAGTAGTCGTTCTGCTGGACGACGCGGTTGATGCCGGTGATCATCGACGGGACGAAGAACATGTTCATCTCCGGGACGATGAGGGCGATGAGCCGCGAGTGTTTCGCGCGGAGGTATCGGGCGCGGTAGTTGGGGATGTAGCTCATCGCCTGCGCGGCCTCGCGCACGCGGTCCTTCGTCTCCCCGCTGATGTCGGGGTGGTCGGCGAGGGCGCGCGAGACGGTGGCCATGGAGAGCCCGACGCTCTTCGCGATGTCCTTCAGGGTCACCCGGTGGCCAGCCATTGGCGTGATGGGCTGGGGTGGGCCTGCAAAGTTTGCGCAACCGGTTGCGCAATATATGCGATTCGCGGGGGCGCCTCGCCAGTGCGGCGCGCGGCCTCCGGGGAGGCGTCCGCGGAGGCGTCCGGGCGGGTGACCGGGCGACTGCACGACAGGTCACGAGCCATATGGGCGTCGGGTGTCGGGCGGGCGCTCACTCTGAGGACCGCGGGGCGGCCGGCTGTGGAGGTCGCATTGCGCTTTTGTCGGATTCGGTTACAATCGCCCGCAGCAGTTTTGCGCGAAAAGTTGCAGACGCAAGGGTGATCGTTCGACGGTCCGGTTTCCGCGGGATGCCCGTCGAGCCGATCGCCACTGCGTGCCACGAGCCGTTTCGGTTCCGCCGGACGTCGCACGAGGTCCCGGCGGAGGCGCCCGTGCGGAACGTCGCGGGCGTGAGTCCCTCGTCCACGTGGAGGCAGACGAATGGCAGTCACTCGATGTGCGCTGACGGCATTGCTGGGTAGCGTGCTGTTGGCGGTACCGCTCTCGGCGCAGTCCGGCACGGGCATCATCCAGGGCCGCGTCATCGATTCCGCGTCGCAGCAGCCGCTCGTGTCGGCGACGATTCGCGTCGTGGGCACGACGAGCGGCGCACTGACCCGGAACGACGGCGCCTACTCCATCGCCGGCGTCACGCCGGGGCCGCACACCATCCGTGTCACCCGCATCGGCTTCGCGGCGCAGACCCGCGCGGTGAACGTCGTGGCGGGCGGGTCGGTCACCGCCGACTTCCAGCTCGCCGCGCAGGCCGCGGTGCTGAGCGACCTCGTGGTCACCGGCTACGGCGCCCAGCGCCGCGAGGCGATCACCGGCTCCGTGTCCACGGTGAACGCCGATCAGGCGAACGTCGGCGTGGTGACGAACCCCAACCAGCTGTTGCAGGGACGCGTGGCCGGTCTGCAGATGACGCAGAACAGCGGCGAGCCCGGCGGCGGGATCCAGGTTCGCATCCGCGGCGGGACGTCGATCCAGGCGAGCAACACGCCGCTGTACGTGATCGACGGCGTGCCGCTCCAGGACGAGTCGACGGTCGCGAGCGCGAGCATCAACGGCGTGAACGCGGCGCTGCCGCGCAACCCGCTGAACTCGATCAACCCGAACGACATCGAGTCCATCACCGTCCTCAAGGACGCCTCGGCGACGGCGATCTACGGCAGCCGAGGCGCCAACGGCGTCGTACTCGTGCAGACGAAGC
>Ga0310810_10001913_pt1 | contig 22097 bp, 20 predicted proteins | sample NCmetagenome_FD_207641 | JGI IMG/M metagenome (GOLD analysis project Ga0310810, IMG submission 207641) | Soil microbial communities from experimental microcosm in Duke University, North Carolina, United States - NC | ecosystem: Engineered > Artificial ecosystem > Soil microcosm > Unclassified ... | reverse complement strand
CGAAGCGGAGCGCGATCACCTGGCGGACCAGGTCGTCGGACAGGAAGTGGTCGATGCGGAAGACCGTCGGGTGCGGCATCCTGGTGCGCAGGAGCTCGTTCAGGTGCCGAGCGGACTCGAGATCGGACCCGAACGGCTTCTCGATCGCCACCGCATCGGTAGGCCCCAGGTCCGCCGCGGCGAGCGCGGAGAGGACGGACTCGAGCAAGGCGGTCGGCAGGGCGAGATACACCAGCGTGTTCCGGCACCGCTCGCCGATCACCCGGCGGACGTCCTTGGGATCGGTGACGTCCGCCGGCATATAGCTGAGCATGCCGAGCAGGCGGTCGCGCGCCTTCGACGACACCCCGGACGCGTGCTCGGTGAGCCCACTCTCGATATGCCGGCGGAAGTCCTCGGTGGACCACTCGTCCATGGCGGCGCCGACGACGTTGAGCTTGGGCGGAAGGGCCTTCTCTTCCGTCAGCTGCGCCAGCCCGGGCATCAGGAGCCGGCGGGTCAGATCGCCGGATGCCCCGAAGATGATGATGCGCTCGATCACGTCCGGGTCCTCAGGTCGGCAGCTCCGTGCCGGCCTGCTCGGCGATCATGTACGCGGCGTACCACTCGGGCCACTCCGCATCCCGCTTCCCGGTCCGCTTCTCGTGCTCGCCATGCGCCGCCTCGGCGCGGCGGAAGGCGGCAGCCAGGTCGGCGGCGGTGGCGAAGCTCGTGGCGCCCGAGTCGATCCGGCCGGGGAGCCGGGCGGTGATCTCCTGCAGCAGCCACGCATTGCCATCGGGGTCGCTGAACGATGCGAAGGACCCGTAGCTCTGCCGGTTCGGCGCGGGTCCGCTCACCTTTCCCTTCGGGTCGAGTCGGTTCCACCCGGCGAAGTGGAAGATCTCGCTGACATCCACCCCGCGCGCCAGCAGCTCGGCGCGGGCCGTCTGGATGTCGGAGACGATCAGCCAGAGCTGCTGGACGGATCCCGGGGCGGCGGAGGTGACATTGGTGCCGAAGTGCACCGAGCAGGGGGAGCCGGGCGGCGTGACCTGGACCACGTGCTCGTCGCCGGCAGTGAAGTCGGCGTCGAGCCGCCAGCCGAGCCCCACGTAGAAGGCCTTGGCGCGTTCCACGTCGGCGACGGGGATGGTGACGACCTCGAGCTTCATGTCCGCCCGGCCGACCTTGGCCGGGGTCGTCGTTGCGGTCGTGGGGATTGCGGTCGTGCTCATGGCTGCCTCCTGGGTGTCGTCTGGATCCAGTCCGAGCTGCCAACAGTATTGTCCCCCCGAAGAGGCAGCCAGTAGACCATCGTCGCACCCAGGTCCCCGGACCAGTCCAAGCGTGAAACCGGCGGAGGGGTCCGACCGTAATAGTGCCGCTGGCATATTTACGGCCCCCGTTCCCGGCCCGCCCATGAGCGACCTCGAATACCACGTGTTGTTGGCCCTCGCCGCCGGTCCCCTGCACGGCTACGCGCTGAAGCAGCGGGTCGAAGTCGAGTCCGACGGCAACCTTACGCCGCAGCCGGGCTCGCTCTACCGGGTGCTCGCCCGGCTCATGACGTCGGGGTTCGTGGCCGAGACGGACCCGGACGGGCCGGAGTCGCCGCACCCGGGGCTGGCGCGGCGGTACTACGCGCTGACCGCGGCCGGGCGGCGGGCGCTCGCCGGCGAGGCGCTCCGGCTCAAGGGCGCGGCGGCGCTGGCGGAGAAGCGGCTCCGGGCGGTGCGCCCATGAGCCGGTGGCCGGAGCGGCTGCTGCGGCTGCTGCCGCCGGGGTTCCGGGAGCGGTTCGGGCCGGAGATCGTCGAGGACATGCGGGAGGACTGGGCGGCCGCCGGCAGGCGGGGGCGGCTCGCCGCATTCGGCTATACGGTAGCGGCGACGCTCGATCTCATCGGCACCGCCGTCGCCGAGCGCTGGAAACCATCACTGCGAACCACCCCGCGCGGCGGGGCAGGAGGCGTCGTGCGGTGGCTGAGCAACGGCTGGAGCCAGGACCTGCGGCACGCGGTCCGCGCGCTCCGGCGCACGCCGGGGTTCACCCTGGTGGCGGTGGGCACGCTGGGGCTCGCGCTGGGGGTGAACGCGGGGATCTTCAGCATCGTGGACGCGGTGCTGCTCCGGCCGCTTCCCTTCCCCGAGCCGAACCGGCTGGTCTACATCGGCGGGACCGCGCCGGGGTCGGATATGCGGGGCGAGTTCCAGCTCGCGCCCGAGTTCCTGATCCAGTACCAGGAGCAGTCGAAGCTGCTCCAGGACGTGGCGCCGTACGACGACTTCACCAATACCCTCCGCGTGGGCGACCGCGCCGAGCGGGTGCGGATGGCGGTCTCGACGCCGTCGCTCTTTCCGACACTGGGAGTGACGCCGGCGCTCGGACGGCTGCCCACAGCGGAGGACGAGGATCGGGTCGCGGTGCTGAGCCACGACCTCTGGATGAGCTGGTTCGGCGGCGACACCGGGGTGATCGGCAAGTCCTACTACATCGCCGGGCAGCCGCGGACCGTCATCGGGGTGATGGGCCCGGAGTTCGACTTCCCCCGCGAGACCGTCACCCTCTGGATCACCGCGCCGCTCCGTCCGGAGGAGATCGTGCCCGGCCGGTTCGGGATGGGGTTCGTCGCGCGGCTGCGCCCGGGCGCGGACATGCCCGCGCTCGAGCGCGAGCTGGGCGCCTTGGCGCAGCGGCTGCCCGAGCGATTCGGCGGGTCGCCGGGGTACGCGGACCTGATCCGGCGGTTCCATCCGGTGGTGCGTCCGCTCAGGGAGCAGCTGGTGGGCCCGGTGGCCGGCCCGATCTGGATCCTGTTCGGGTCGGTGGCGGTGGTGCTGCTCATCGCCTGCGCCAACGTGGGCAACCTCTTCCTCGTCCGCGCCGAGCGGCGGCAGCGGGAGCTGGCGGTGCGGCGGGCGATCGGGGCGGGCCGGCTGCAGCTCTTCCGGGCGCAGATCACCGAGGCGCTCGTCGTGGCGGTGCTCGCGGGCGCGCTCGCGCTGGTGCTGGCCCGGGTCAGCGTGCCGCTCTATCTCCGCCTGGTCCCGCCCGACGTGCCGCGCATCGGCGACGTCGAGGTCCGCTGGGCCACGCTCCTCTTCACCTTCGCGGTCTCGGCGATCACGGCGCTGCTCTGCGGCGTGCTGCCGGCGCTCCGCGCCTCCGAGCCGAGTCTCGACCGGCTGCGGGACGGGAGCCGCGGGTCCACCGCGCGACGGCACTGGGCGCGGGACGGGCTGGTGGTGGCGCAGACCGCGCTCGCGCTGGTGCTGCTCACCGGGTCGGCGCTGCTCTACCGGAGCTTCGAGAAGATGCGGCGGGTGGACCCCGGGTACGACACCCGCGACGTCTTCACCTTCCAGATCGCCCCGGAGAGCGACGAGCTCAAGGACGCGGCCTCGTACGCCCGGTTCCATCTCGCGTTCATGGAGCGGCTCCGCGGCCTGCCGGGCGTGCGGTCGGTGGGGATCGTGGACCACGTGCCGCTCAACGAGGACCTCTCGGACGACACGTTCATCCCGGCCGAGCGCGCGGGCGACAGCCGAGGCGGCGTGATGCTGGGGTTCACGTCGGTGGCGGGAGATTATTTCCAGACGATGGGGATCCGGCTGCTGGCCGGGCGCGCGCTCACCCAGGAGGACCAGCTCACCGACCTCGGCCACGTCGTGATCAACCGCTCGGCGGCGAACCTGCTCTGGCCGGGGCAGGATCCGATCGGCCGGCGCCTCAAGCGGGAGAGCGTGCCGGTGTGGGAGACGGTGGTCGGCGTGGTCGAAGACGTGATGCAGGACAACTTCCGCGACCCGGCGCCGGCGGCGGTCTACTATCCGCTGGTGGGCCAGCCGCCGGCGACGTGGCAGGTCAGCTCCCCGGCATACGTGGTCAAGACCGCGCGGGCGGAGACGATCGCGCCGGAGGTCCGGGAGCTGGTGCGCGAGGTGGCGCCGGGCGCGCCGATGTACCGGGTGTACACCATGGCAGGGCTCGCGGCCGAGTCGCGGCTCCCGCTCGCGTTCACCATGCTGACGCTGGGGGTGATCTCGCTGCTCGCGGTAATCCTGGGGACGGTGGGACAGTACGGGGTCCTTTCCTATATAGTGGCGGAGCGGACCCGGGAGATCGGGGTGCGGATGGCGCTGGGCGCGCAGGCGAGGCGGGTGCAGGCGATGGTGGTGGGACAGGGCGCACGGGTGCTGGCGGTGGGCGTGGCGCTCGGACTCCTGGCCGCGGCGGCCTCCACCCGCGCGCTCCAGAGCTTGCTGTTCGGGATCGGCGCGCTGGACCCGATCACCTTCGTCGGCGTCGCCGGGGCAATGGTGGTGGTCGGGCTGCTCGCGGCCTGGGTGCCGGCACGGCGGGCATCGCGGGTCGATCCGGTGGAGGCGATTCGGGGGGAGTAGCGGAGGGGCTGCCGCGTCTTGCGAGTTCCGACTCTCGGACCTACAGTGGGCTTCCTGGGTTCGAGATCCACTCCCCCGGAGACATCCCATGGCACATATTCGTTTCGCCCTCACGACCGGCTTCGCGGCCGGGTTGCTGTTCGGTTGTTCGGATCCCTCCTCGCCCAATGCCAGCTCCCCCTCCCTCGCCACGACGCTGAGCGCTCCCACACTGACCGTGCAGCACAGCGGGACGACCCAACGGCTCCAGGCCGTGAGCGCGGTCAACCGCAACGTCGTGTGGGCCAGCGGGACCGGAGGGACCTATGCCATCACGCGGGACGGCGGCGCCACGTGGCATGCGGCGGTCGTTCCGGGCGCGGCGGCGCTTGAGTTCCGGGATGTCGAGGGGATATCCGGACAGGAGGCGTACCTCCTGGCGGCCGGCGTCGGCACGGACTCGCGGATCTATCACACCGAGGACGGCGGGCGGCACTGGCTGGAGCAGTTCCGGAACCGGGACCCGAACGGCTTCTACGACTGCTTCGCCTTCTGGACGCCCAACAAGGGCCTGGTCATGGCCGACGCGATCAACGGCCGGTTCCCGGTCCGGCGGACGCTCGACGGGCGCTTCTGGGTCGACATCGGCGACCACCTGCCGGCGGGGTTGCCGGGTGAGGCGGCCTTCGCCGCGAGCGGCACCTGTGTCGCGACCCAGGGGCAGTTCAATGCCTGGATCACCACCGGGGCCGCGGTGCGCGCCCGCGTCTTCAGGACCAAGGACCGGGGGAAGACGTGGCAGGCCGCAGGCGTGCCGATCGCTCATGGCACCGGCGGCTCGGGGGCCTTCTCGGTGGCCTTCCGCGACACGCTGCACGGGGTGGTCGGCGGGGGAGACTTCGAGCGCGCCCAGCGGGTGAACAACTTCGCCGTGTCCAAGGATGGCGGAAAGACCTGGGAGCGCCGGACCAACGCGCCGATCAAGGGCGCGATCTTCGGGCTGACCTACGCCGCCAAGCACGACGCCGCGCCCAACTTCAAGCGCGTGGTGGCCACCGGCCCCGACGGCGCCGCCTGGTCGGACGACGAGGGGCAGACGTGGACCCGGATCGCCGGGGCGCACGACTTCTGGGCGGTGACGTTCGCGAACACCGAAGTCGGGTGGCTCGTGGGCGTGAACGGGGCGATCTCGAAGATCACGTTCTGAGGACCCGACACTTCAAGGAGGCCCCATGCGCGGGCTCGTCTGGGCAGGCGTGGTGCTCATCGTCCTCTGGGTCGTGCTGTGGCTCGTGCTCAAGATCGCGAGCGTGCTGATCCACCTGCTCGTCGTCGCCGGCATCATCCTGCTCATCTGGGGTCTCGTCAAGCGAGGGGCCAGAGCGATCAGAAGCTGAGCGTGAACACCATAGTCGTCGGCCTGGGCGCGATGGGGAGCGCCACGGCGTACCAGCTCGCCCGGCGGGGAGCGTCGGTCGTCGGGTTCGACCGGCTTGCCCCGCCGCATACCCATGGCTCGACCCATGGCGAGACGCGGGTCACCCGGCAGGCGATCGGGGAAGGCGAGGAGTACTCGCCCTTCGCCCTCCGGTCGCACGAGATCTGGCGGGAGATCGAGCGGGCCACCGAGTCCGACCTGCTCACCCTGACCGGCGGGCTCATCATCTCGAGCGGCGGGCGCGGCGCCGCGCTTCACGTCTCCGACTTCCTGGGGACGACGATCGCCGCGGCGCGGCGCTACGGGATTCCGCACGAGGTGCTGGACGCCGGGGAGATCCGCCGGCGCTACCCGGCCTTCCGGGTAACGGACGAGGAGACCGGATACTTCGAGCCCGGCGCCGGCTTCGTGCGGCCGGAGCGCTGCGTGGCGGCGCAGCTGCTGCTCGCCCGGCGTCACGGGGCGAACCTGCGGCTGGGCGAGCAGGTCCTCGAGGTGCGGCCCGACGGCGCCGGCGTCGTGGTCCGCACCGAATCGGACAGCGTCCGGGCCGACCAGGTGGTGCTCACCGCCGGCCCCTGGCTGCCCGAGCTGCTGTCGCCGGAGTACGGCCGTCACTTCTCCGTGACCCGCCAGGTGCTCTACTGGTTCGCGCCGCGTGACTCGATCGAGCCCTTCCTGCCCGACCGTTTCCCCATCTTCATCTGGGAGCCCGCGGGGCTGCCGGAGCCGATCTACGGTTTTCCGGCGATCGACGGCGCGGCCGGCGGGATCAAGATCGCGTCAGGGACCTACGGGGAGCGGGTCGCGCCGGACGAGGTCCAGCGAGACGTCGGCGACGACGAGATCGCGGCGATGTACCGGCTGGTCGAGCAGTGCTTCCCGGGGATCGGTCCGCGCTGCGTGAAGACGGCGACCTGTCTCTACACGGTCACCCCGGACGCGGGGTTCGTGATCGACCGGCATCCCGAGCACCCGCAGATCGTGCTGGTCTCCCCCTGCTCCGGCCACGGCTTCAAGCACTCGGCGGCGATCGGGGAGGCGGTGGCGGAGTGGGTGACCGACGGGAAGAGCCGGCTGGACCTGGCGCCGTTCGCGCTGGGGCGGTTCGAGCGGTCGGGCGTCAGGTGACCGCGGGCGGGGCCGCCGCGTAGAGGTATCCCACCACCCGCGAGCCCTGGTGGGAATGGAACGGCACCAGGATGCGCTCGTAGGCGGCGCCCTCGAAGCGGTCGAGCATGTCCCAGTGGTCGCGGAGCGCGGGGGAGCGGAGCAGGTGCGCCGAGACGTGCGGGCCGCTGGGGCGCCAGCGGAGGGCGGGAAAGCCGAGCTCGGCGCCCCAGCCGACATGGTCGCGCTCGCCTTCGACCCAGCCCGATTCCCAGGTGCCGCCGAGCGGGGCGAGCCGATGGTGGTTGGGGGCGCCCGGGGAGAGGCTGCCGTAGACGATCAGAGTGTCCGACGCGCGGAAGGCGGCGTGCGCCAGGCGGTCCACCAGCCGGAGCCAGGGCACGTCACCTGAGGCCTGCCGGCGGAGCGCGTTGAAGGCCTGAAGCGCCTCATTCAGGAGCCGCCCGTCGGCGCTCAGCCGCTGGTTCGCCCCAGGAGCTCCTCGATCCACCGCGCGCAGCGGGCCTCGAACTCCTTCGTCGTCTCCTCCCTCACAACCGGCAGCGTTCCGATGAACTCCCGGCCCCGGGAGACGGCCCAGAGCGGCGGCAGGGAGCTGAACTTGCTGAGCGTCTTGAGCGGCTCGGCCAGGAAGGTCTGGCCGTGCCACTCCACGAAGTGGCGAGCGGGTCGCATGGCAACCTCGAGCACAAGCGCGAACGGAGGTCTGGTTGATTTAGGGTGGCGTCCCGGGATCGTCAAGACCGGCCCCCGGGGCGTCCCCGCCCAGCTCCCGGGTCATCTCCCGCATCGTCGGCCGGAACCCCGCGCCCAGAAAGAGCCGCTGCGCCGCCTCGTTGCGCTCGGCGGTGGAGAGCACCACCCTCGGCGCTCCCAGCCTGGCGAGGGCCGCGAGGGCGGCGTCGAGGAGGGTGCGGCCGACCCCGCCGCGCCGGTGCTCGGGGTCCACCACCAGGTCGTACAGGGCGCCGGCCGGCCCCCGGAGCGCCATCCAGTCGGTGTCCTCGAGGCCGGCATAGACGAAGCCGATCACCCGGCTGTCCTGCTCGGCGACCAGGATCACGACGTCGGGCCGGTCGAGCTGGCTGGCGAGAAAGGCCCCGTACCAATGGTCGGTCTCGGGCTCGGCGGGGATGAAGCGGGCCGGGTCCCAGGCGTGATGCTGGCGCACGAGGAGGCCGCCGAGCCGGCCGAGAGCCGCAGTATCGGATGGGGTGGCGGCGCGGATCAACACAGGAGCGGTCCCCCTGGGGGGTAGCTGACGGTAGAGGGAGGTGGTGGTCGTGGCCCGGTCGCGACGTGTCCCCGGGGCTGTGCGTCCCCTTCTGCGGGCCGATCGAGGCCGCCGTGCCTTCCGACCAAGGTAATCGCTCGCGATCCGGGGCTTCGGTGCGCCGGCCTGTGAGGAGACTCACCGCCCATCCTGCCACCGGGGGCGAAGATAGACGCTGGGAGGGGTAATGATCCGACGCGCGCGCCTCAAGCCGGAGTACGCGGCCTGGTATCCGAGGGTCCGGGCGGGCGAGTGGCACCACGCCTGGTGGCTGACCGAGGTCGTGCGGCGGCAGATCCGGCGGGAGGCCGCGTTCCCGATCGGCTCCCGGGTGCTGAGCGACCATCACTTCGACTTCGAGTCGGGCGAGCGGTTTCCCTATCTGGGGCAGGAGCGGCGGACGCCGCCGCCGGCGGTGGGGTGAGGGCGGGAGTCCGGCCGTCCCGAGCGCCGGGCCTGATAGTTCCAGCGAGCGGATTCGTCCGCGAGCAGGCGTATTTCCTTCCGAGCTGCGGACAAGCGCGAGACCTGACCAGCGATATCATGTGGCCTCTCCCGCCAGTACCCTCCCCCCCTCCTCCCCCGCCCCCGGCCCCACCTCGATCACCCAGTCGCTTTGCGCCGCCACCGACACGTCATGCTCCACCACCACCACAGTATTCCCGGTATCAACCAGCCCGTTGAGCTGCACCACCAGCCGCTCGACATCCACCGGATGCAGCCCGGTCGTCGGCTCATCCAGCACGTAGAGCGTGTCGCCGCGGGCGGTGCGCTGCAGCTCCGTCGCCAGCTTGATCCGCTGCGCCTCGCCGCCGGATAGCTCCGTCGCCGGCTGGCCCAGGCGCAGGTAGCCGACGCCCACACTCCGGAGCGTCTCGAGCGCGCGCCGGACCGTCGCCTCCTGGTCCGGGTCCGAGAAGAACTCCCACGCTTCGTCCACGGTCATCCCCAGCACCTCGGCGACGTTCTTTCCTTTATAGTGAATCTCGAGCGTCCGCGCGTTGTACCGCGACCCATGGCAAGTCGGACACGGCGCATACACGCTCGGCAGGAAGAGCAGCTCGACCATCACGAACCCCTCTCCCTCGCACGTCTCACACCGCCCCTTCGCCACATTGAACGAGAACCGACCCGCTTCGTACTTCCTCGCTTTGGCCTGCTTCGTCGCGGCGAAGAGCTTCCGCACGCCGTCGAAGAGTCCGGTGTAGGTCGCGAGGTTGGAGCGCGGGGTCCGGCCGATCGGCTTCTGGTCCACCACGACCAGACGACGGATCGCCTCCGCGCCCTCCACGATGCGCCCGCCGGTCGCCTCGACCGGCGCCTGCTCCAGCTCGGGGCCGGTCGCGTCCTCCTCCTCCGACTCGTGCCCCAGGTGCCGGCGCACCAGCTCGACCAGCGCCTGGCTGACCAGGCTCGACTTGCCCGAGCCCGACACGCCCGTCACCGTGGTGAACACGCCGAGGGGGAAGCTCACGTCCACCCCGTGCAGGTTGTTTCGGGTCACTTCCTCGAGCCGGAGCCAGCCCTTGGGCTCTCTCGGCTTCCGCCCCGGTGGCGTGCGATTGTCGAACAGGTATTCGCGGGTGCGGGACTGCTCGACGTCGGCCAGCCCCGGCACCGGTCCGCTGTAGAGCACCTGCCCCCCGTGCTGCCCCGCGCCCGGGCCGACGTCCACGATCCAGTCGGCGTGGCGCATGACGTCGAGCTCGTGCTCCACCACGAAGATGGAGTTGCCCTGCGCCTTGAGGCGGTCGAGCGCGCGGAGCAGCGCCTCGGTGTCGCGCGGATGCAGGCCTGCCGACGGCTCGTCGAGCACGTAGACCACACCGAACAGATTGCTGTGCACCTGGGTGCCGAGGCGGAGGCGCTGGAGCTCGCCGGGGCTGAGGGTGGGAGTGCTGCGCTCGAGGGAGAGATAGCCCAGGCCGAGATCCAGGAGCACCTCCAGGCGGGCCACGATGTCACGCGCGATGCGACATGCGACCAGTTCTTTCTCCGGATGTTCCTCCCCACCCTGCGTCCCTGCGCCCCTGCGTCCCTGCGCCACCGGCGCGAAGATCTCCATCAAGCGCCGCATCGGCTGGCGCTGCATCTCAGCGATGTCGAGCGACGCGAACTTGACCTTCAACGCGCCCGGTTTCAGCCGCTTGCCGTGGCAGACCGGGCATTCGGTGCTGACCAGGAACCGCGCCACCCGCCGCTTCATCGCCGCGCTCTCGGTCTTCGCGAACGTCTCCAGCACGTACTGCCGCGCGCCGGTGAACGTCCCCATGTAGCTCGGCTCCTCCTTCCGCTTGAGCGCGCGGCGGGTCTCCGCCGGCGTGTACCCGGCGTACACCGGCACCGTCGGCGTCTCCTCGGTATACAGGATCCAGTCGCGGTCCTTCTTCGGCAGCCCGCGCCAGGGGCGGTCCACATCGTAGCCCAGCGTCACCAGGATGTCGCGCAGGTTCTGGCCGTGCCACGCTGGCGGCCAGCTCGCGATCGCCCGCTCGCGGATGGTGAGCGTATCGGCCGGCACCATGCTTCGCTCGGTGACGTCGTAGATCCGTCCCAGCCCGTGGCAGCGGGGACACGCCCCTTCCGGCGTATTGGGCGAGAACCCCTCGGCGTACACGATCTCCATCCCCCGCGGGTAGTCGCCCGCGCGGGAGTAGAGCATCCGGAGGAGGTTGGAGAGGGTGGTGACGCTGCCGACCGAGCTCCGCGTGGTGGGCGCGCCGCGCTGCTGCTGGAGGGCGACCGCGGGCGGGAGACCATCGATCCCGTCCACCTCGGGGACGCCGACCTGATGGAACAGCCGGCGGGCGTAGGGCGCCACCGACTCGAGATACCTGCGCTGCGCCTCGGCGTAGAGGGTGCCGAAGGCAAGGGACGACTTACCCGACCCGCTCACCCCCGTGAAGACGACCAGGGCGCCGCGGGGGATGCGGACGTCTACGTTCTTGAGATTGTGGACCCGGGCGCCGCGGACGTGGACATAGCCATTGGAAGCATCCATGCGGGGCAGTATAGCACCCGCCTGCTCGCGCGGCCTCGATCTACCGCACCATCCCCCAGGTCAGTCCCGCGTGGTCGTACCACCCGATCGACTGCCCGTCATGGAACAGCTTCATCGCGCTTCCCGGCCGGTATCCGGTGGTCCCGCGATAGGCCAGATACAACCCGCTCAGGCTGTGGTCGGTGGACGCCGAGGTGAGCGCGGCATCCGCGAGATCGAGGGCCAGGGTGTCGATGGCGATCTCGTGGAAGTCGGCGACGATGCCGATCCGCTGGGCGTCGGCCATGGCCCGGCGGAAGCCGAGATTGTCCATGAGCTGTTCGGCCGAGCGGATGGCCGGGGGACCGCCGGGTGCGGGAGCCGGCGCCGGCGCCGACGAAGGCTGGCCCGGCGGCACGGGCCTGAGCCGGACCGTCTCCCTGGCCACCTGGCGGCCCTGCCGCTCCGCGCGCGCCTTGACGTCGGTCTCCAGGGCGCGCTCCCAGATGAAGGTGCTGGTGCACTCGGGGACGATGGGCTCCGCCGTGCGGGTCCAGAGGACCGTGGTCCGGACGGTCGCCATGCTGGAATCGCCGCGCACGAGGACGTTGTAGGTCGCCCGGTCGGGGGCCAGGACCTTGCCGTTCTTCGTCCCGCAGCTCGCGTAGGTGTTCCCCTCCTGGCCCACGCGGAGCGCGTCGGTCACGATGAGACCCGAGGCGCGCTCGATGGTGCGGATGGGGATGTTGCGGGTGGCGAAGAGGTCGATCACCGCGTCCCAGGTCTGGCCCATGGAGGCGGCGACGAGGCTCGCGTCGCGCGGGGTCGGCGGCGGCGGAGGTTTGTACGTGGTACAGCCGGCAACCAGGACGCAGGCGGCGGCGCGGACGAGCAGCTTCATTCGAGCCTGACTTCGCCGAGACCTCCCTAAGCTACGCCGCGGTGCCGGGCTCGGCCAGCGCCGGCCGAGGGTTGCCGGACGCGCTCTCCCGGGTCATCCGGGAGTAGAGGGTGATCTCCGGGTCGAACAGGAACCGGAAGAGCAGCCGGGTCCACGAGGTGTGGGCGGTGAGCTCCTCGTAGAACTCGGGGGCCGCGGCGCGGATCCCGGGCAGCCGGATCCACGAGATCGAGGGGAAGTCGTGGTGCTCGTTGTGGTAGCCCACATTGAACGTCAGGAGATTGAGCTTCCCGTAGTAGCTGAAGGTCTCCTGGTCTCCCCCCTCGCCCACGAGATAGTGCCGCTGGATCCAGCGCGCCCCGAGCGGGTGCAGCCCGATCGAGAAGAAGAGCGCCAGCGCCAGATAGGCGAACGACATCGGGCCCCACACCAGGTAGACGGCGAGGTTGACGCCGATCTGGATGAGGAGATTGGTCACCGTCCAGAAGTCGAGCGGCGGCACGTCCTTCACCCGGAAGGCGCGCACGCTCTGGAAGAGCGGGTAGAGCAGCAGCCACAGCGCCTTCATGAACGCCGAGCGGCCGATCAGGCGCGCCTCCCAGCGGCTCGGGATGTCGGCATCGAGCTCGTAGACGCCCTGATTGCTGTGGTGCTTGAGGTGGTACTTCTGGAAGGAGAAGGACCCGGGCACGAAGAGCGGCAGATTGGCGACGAGGCCGGCCAGGACGTTGGGGACGCGCTTACGGAAGACCAGACGGTGGGCGCACTCGTGGATCATGACGAACAGCCCGTGACTGGCGAACGCGCCTACGGTGTACGCCAGCAGCAGGGTGACCCAGATGGACCGATCGGCCACGAGCCAGGCGGTGACGAACTGCAGCGACACGAGCCCCACGATATAAAGGAAGGTCACCGGGCTGGGCCCGATCAGGGTGCGGATCTCGGGGTGCCGGCGGAGGATCTGCTTGGTCCGGTCGCGGTGAGGCTCGGGGCTGCAGGAATGCGCAAAATCAGGCTGGTGGTCGGGCAACCAGGGCCTCGTAGCAGAGGGAGACATCCCCGGACGACGGATCGTAGCGCAGGGAGAGCGGGCCTTAAATATACGGCTGCGGACGGCCGACGCCTAGCCGGACAACGAACAGCCCTGCCCGAGGCAGGGCTCTGCTCGTGACCCGAGCGTCACCCCGACTGTCAGGAGCCAGTTGAAGATGAAGCTGGTCGCCGTCGTCCGCCCCGCCTGGACCGCCATCATGCCGCTGCCGTCGATGTCTCGCGATCCACACAGACGGGAGCCACGACCGTCGGATCGACCAACTCGCACCCGGGTACCCTTGCGGTTCCAGCGTCGGCGGGTGCACGCTACGCAGCGTTAGTCCGGCATCACGACGGAGGGCTGCCATGCGCGTCTCCCACCTTTGTGTCCTCGGCCCGGCTCTGACGGCACTCGCCTGCTCGAGCGGCGAGCGCGTCACCCGGGCTCCCGCCACCGACTCGGCGTTCACCCCGACCCAGTACTCGGTGGCCGACTTCTACAGCAACGTCGAATACACCGGCGCCTCGTTCTCGCCCGACGGCAGCCGGATCCTCGTCTCGTCCAACCGCTCGGGGGTGTACAACGCGTACGCGATTCCGACGGCCGGCGGGGACGCTCAGCCGCTGACCAGCTCGACGGGGAACTCGATCTTCGCCGTCTCCTGGTTTCCCGCCGACGAGCGCATCCTCTACACCAGCGATCAGGGCGGCAACGAGCTGGACCACCTGTACGTCCGCACGCCCGACGGCAAGACCAGGGACCTGACGCCCGGCGCCAAGCTCAAGGCCTTCTTCGGCGGCTGGTCGGGTGACGACCGGTCGTTCTTCGTCTGGACCAACCAGCGCGACCCACGGTTCTTCGACCTGTACGAGCTCGCGACCGACGGCTACGCCCGGACGCCGTTCTACCGCAACACCGAGGGCTACAGCCCCGGCGCCGTCTCGCGGGACAAGCGGTACGTCGCGCTGAGCCGGCAGAACACCAACAAGGACGCCGACGTCTTCCTCTACGACCGGCAGTCCGGCGCCACGAAGCTGATCACCAGGCACACCGGCGACGTCAACTACATGCCCCAGGACTTCTCCCCGGACGGGAGTCGGCTGCTGGTCACCTCGGACAGCGGCCGGGAGTTCGCCGAGCTCCAGGGCTACGAGCTCGCGAGCGGGCGAAAGTCCACGGTGTTCGCCGCGGACTGGGACGTCACCGCGGCCGAGTACAGCCGAGGCGGGAAGTACCTCATCGTGCGGGTGAACGAGGACGCCCGCTCCACCGTTCGGATGCTCGACGCCCGGACGCTTCAGCCGGTGCCGTTCGCGGGGATGCCGGGGGGCGTGGTCGGTGGAGTCCACCTGTCCCGCGACGATGCCACGATCGCGTTCTACGGCAGCGACGGGAGCGTCCCGTTCGACCTCTACGCCGGCCGGCTGGGCCAGCCCCCGAAGCGGCTGACCAGCGCCCTCAACCCCCGGATCCATCGAGCCGACCTGGTGGCACCCCGGGTGGTGCGCTTCAAGTCCTACGACCGGCTTTCGATTCCCGGGCTCCTCTACCGGCCGCACCAGGTGTCGCCGGCGGCCCGGGCGCCGGCGATCGTGTTGGTGCACGGCGGGCCGGGAGACCAGGCGCGGGTCGGCTACTTCGCGCTGACGCAGGCGCTGGTGAACCACGGCTACGTGGTGTTCGACATCAACAACCGCGGCAGCTCCGGCTACGGCAAGACGTTCTACGCCATGGACGACCGGAAGCACGGCGAGGCCGATCTGGGCGACGTGGTGGCCAGCAAGGGGATGCTGGCGGCGACCGGCTACGTGGACTCGGCCCGGATCGGGATCCTGGGCGGCAGCTACGGCGGCTACATGACGCTCGCCGCGCTCACGCTGCGGCCGGATGCGTTCAAGGTGGGTGTGGACCTGTTCGGGATCTCCAACTGGGTGCGGACGCTGCGGAGCATTCCGCCCTGGTGGGGGTCCTTCCGGGACGCGCTCTACGCCGAGCTGGGCGACCCCAAGACCGACAGCGCCCGGCTCCGGCGGATCTCACCGTTGTTCAACGCGGACAAGATCCAGGTGCCGCTCATGGTGCTGCAGGGCGCGAACGACCCGCGGGTCCTCAAGGTGGAATCGGACGAGATCGTGGCCGCGGTGAGGAAGAAGGGGATCCCGGTCGAGTACGTCCTCTTTCCCGACGAGGGGCACGGGTTCGTCAAGAAGGAGAACGAGATCAGGGGGTACACCGCGGTGCTGGCGTTCCTGGACTCGCACCTCCGGGGGACGCCGCCGGCGACGGCAGCCTCGACAGAATAGGAGCGCTTCGATGAATCCGCCCGAATCCCGCAGGGACAGCTCGATCGACGCCGTGGTCGGCGACTTGATAAAGGTGATCCGCCACCACGACCCGGAGTGGACAGACCTCAACGAGTCGGATCCCGGGATCACGCTGCTCCAAGTCCAGGCCTGGCTCACCGAGCAGGTCTACTCCTCCCGCGCGGCGAGACCCACCCGGACGGACCCGTACCGCAACTTCAACTTCCGGGTCACGTTCGAGGGAGGCACGGTCGCTACGGTCAGGCGGGTGTCGGCTCTGCGCCGGAGCGTTGAGGTCATCGAGCACCGGGAGGGCGGCGATCCGAGCTCGCCTCGCCGGCTTCCCGGGCGAGTGGTATACGAGCCGTTCACGCTCGAGCGGGGACTCGACGGGGATCGAAGCTTCGAGACCTGGGCCACCCAGGTGGGCGGCCCCGCGGCCGGGGCGCCGGTCGCCTACCGGAGGAACATCCGCATCGAAGTCGTGGACCAGTCCGGCCGAGTGCTGGTCGCCTACGATGTGCAGGGGTGCTGGCCGTCCGTGTACCGGGTGCTGCCCGACCTCACCGAAAGCCTCACGGTGGTGGCGGACGGCTGGGTGCGGGACTCGCGGGTGTAGTCCGGCCCGAGGGTAACCGCTCCGAGAGAACCAGAACGGAAGAGGCGGCGCACCAGCGCTTCGGGCGTTACCAGGAACCGGCTGTCATGATGCCCCGTCTCCTGGAGAACCCGATGGGCAGCGAACCCTGGCTCGATCTCCCCGGCGCTCCGTCGCTTCCCGCCGAAGCCGTCGACATCCTCACTCCGTGGCTCCGCGACGATGGCCCGCCGCCGGGCGAGCCCACCGAATCCGACGATCCCCCGATCCGGAGCGACGACACTCCGCCCGCCGAGCACCCAGGCGCCTGGGTCGAGGCTGCGCCGGGCTGCCCCCGGCTCCACTTCTTCATCCGCGACGCGCCCGGTTGCGGTGGGTTGCCCGGCGACGTCAAGGAGCGAGCGTTCGCCTACCAGCTCGCGGCGATCCGGGACCCCAAGGACTGGGACTCGTCCTCCATCGCCAGCAATGCGACCCGGCCGATGCGGCAGTCCTCGGCGATGTCCATCTTCCGCATCCTGGCCCACTACGCGCAGCCGGAGGAATCCAGGGCGGCGGGCGCGTTCCGGCAGGACCTGCTCAGCCGATGGCTCGGGCTCCCCGCCGGGGCGGAGCCCTCCGATCTCCAGAAATGGAAGGAGTCCGCCGACTTCGGCGCCAACGGACTGCTGCGGCTCCTCTTCCTCTATGCCCCGATGAGCTGGGCGCCCGATCCGTCCAAGCCGAACGTACTCGAGCCCCTCATTCCATGCTGGCTCCAGACCGCCGCCGTCGACCAGCTTCTCGGCTTCAAGTACTTCGGCGACGAGCCCGCGCGGCATCCGGATCCCACGAACAGTGAGGTCTACTGGTCCGAGAATCACCAGCTGCTCTACGCCACCGCCGAGTACCTGGCGGGCCAGCTCCTGGCCGACCGGATGTTTCAGCCAACGGTGTCCGTGCCGCAGGGAGGCGGCTGGGTCGCGCACACCGATCCCGGCTGGGCGATCTCCGCCGGAGACCGGATGGCGCGCGCCTACCGCCGGCTGGTGCGCTGGCTCGACCATCGCCTGATGTTCGGACTGTCCGAGTGGACGTCGCCGGTCTACTTCGACTACGACATCGCCGCGCTGCTCAACCTGGTGGACTTCTGCGACAACTCGGCGGTGGCCGACAAGGCGGCGATGGTGCTCGATATCCTGCTGCTCGAGCTGGCCCGGTTTGCCGGACACGGCCAGGGGCCAGGGACCGCCGGCCGGGCCTACCCGTCGCACAAGTACACCGGGTGGGGCGCCACGCTGGGGGACACCCTTCAGATCCTGTTCGGCCGCTGGGAGGTGGATCCCGAGGCGGAGGAGGTGCTGGAGACCTGGCGGCTGCAGAACGAGCTGGAGAAGTCGCGGGAAAAGGGGGAGACGCCGAAGCCGCAAGTCCGCCGCGCCGCCCCGCAGTTCCACATCTGGACCGTGGCCGATTGCGCGGGAGCCCATTCGCTGGCGACCTCCCGGCGCTACTGCATCCCGCGGGCGATCTTCGGCTACGCCGCCACGCCGGCGCCGAGCGGCCGGTACGAGCGGAGCCGGGTCTCGATCGAGTTCGACGAGGGCGCGCAGAAGTACGGCATCGGTTTCACGGGGCAGGCCAACGTGCTCGACTGGTGGGCCCGGGGTGGCTTCGGCGCGCCGAGGACGATCGTCGGCTCGCGCGACCTGGCCATCGACTGGCGGATGCAGGAGGTGTCGCCCTTCACCGACATCATCGGGATGTTCGTGCTTCCCGACCCCGCGCTGGTCAAGGGCGCGGAGAAGCTCGACGCCGAATCCCTGGGCTCCTGCCTCACGACGGCCAACCTCTGCCTCTGGCGCGAGCCCGGCGTGGCCCTCTCGTCGGTGCAGAAGTTCCACTTCGCCCAGATCGGCCGCCAGGCGCAGATCTGGCAGGCCACACTCGGTCCGTATGTGACAGTCTGGAGCACCTACCCCGCCGCCAAGTCGTCAGAGGAGGACGGCGATGGGCCGTCCTGGTGGGGCGGGAACGCCTCTCAGCCCCGCGTGGTGCAGCGCGAGGACGCGCTCATCTGCATCCACGACTCCACGCTTCTCAGCTACACCAACCTCAGGTACGGCCACCGGAGCCACGCCTGGTTCCCGGTCGCCATGTTCCACGAGGCGCAGGAAGTCCGGCCGGATCCGGACGACGACGACGTCTCCATCCGCACCGACCTGCACACGGGGGCCACCTGGTCCGACCCGCTTGGGGTGAACGCCGAACGGGGTGGGGTGTGGTGGTTCGGCCGGCGGGATAAGGCCTACGTCGGGCTCTTCAGCGCCAAGGACGATTGTTTCCTGCTGAAGGGAGGGCGCTGGGCGGACCGGGAGATCCTCTGCGAGGACCGGGTCAACGTGTTCATCTGCCAGGTGGGGAGCGAGGGCCGGTTCGGCACCTTCCATCAGTTCATTACCGCCTGCGTCGCCGCCCGGATCCACGTGGGAAAGGGCGTGTATCAGCCGTCCAACCCCTTCGTGGATGTGCAGTGCAGCTACGATGTCCCGGGCAAGCGCCGCCTGTCGATCAACCTGGAGGACCGCTACCCCAGCTGGCACGGGAGCCGGTTCTCCGACGAGCGCTTTCCCCGGTGGGAGACGCCGTGGTGCCGGGTGCTCTGGGGGGAGCGGAAGTACACCATCCGGTCGGAGGACCGCGACGGCACCCCCCTCGCCCTGACGCACGACTGCGTCAACGGGATCCGCTCGGGCAACGGGCTCTGAGGCGGTCATGTATCTGCTCAGCGATCAGCGCTTCGGCCGAGCGGTCGCCCTTCCGGCGCTCGACGCGGACGCGCTGCCACAGCCGCTGGTGCCGCCGGCAACGACCGGCGGGCTGGTGAATCCGGGGGCGATCTGCCTCGACTGGCAAGGCTGCCTGCACATCGCCGACGCCGGGAACGGTCGGGTAGTGTCGTTGGCACTCGCCACCGGCACGTGGACCTCGTTCGGCGCCGGGACGCTCGGCACGGTCATCGGCGTCGCGGTGGACGGCGGCGGGCGGATCCACGCGGCCAATCGCGAGAAGCTCTTTCGGGCCGATGGCAGGCTGGAGCCCTACGGCCCCGCCCTTGGCGACTTCCCCCCCAGCCGCCGAAATCTTTAGTCGTCCAGTAGCACTCCGTGGCCGTGCCGGCGATGGCGACCGACTAGCTGCGCACGAGGGGCCTACGCAAGGCGGCATAGGCCCCTCGCTTTGCTCGAGGTGAAAGAGCGGCGGCTAGGAATCAGCGCTTAGACGTCGCCTTCCGCGCCGGCTGGCCGACGCTTGCCACCTCCGGCTGCCGCGCGCGCGCCTTCCGCTCGCTCCGCACGCCCGGATGCAGGATGACCTTGGTCCACCCCTTCTCCCGCGCATCGAAGTGCTTGTACGCGTCCGGCGCATCATCGAGCGGCAGCTCGTGCGACACCAGGAACGACGGCGCGGCCCGGTCGTCATGGATCAGGTCGCGGAGATACCGGTTATAGCGCTTCACGTCGGCCTGCCCGCTCCCCATCCGCAGCCCCTTCTCGAAATAGACCGGGTACTCGAGCGCGATCTCGCCCTCCTTGAGCAGCGGGTCGGGGCTCTTGGGGTCCTGGGTGAAGACGCCGACGATGCCCAGCCCGCCGGTCGCCCGCACCGACTTGAACAGCTTGTTGAGCGTCATGTTGGGGTGCTCGTGCCCCTGCGGGTCATGCGCCTGCCAGCCCACGCATTCGCAGCCGCGGTGGGCGCCGAGGCCGTGGGTCAGCTCCATGACCGCCTCGACCGGATCGTCCCTGGAGTCGTCGATCGGGATCGCGCCGATGGATTCCGCCAGCTTGAGCCGGTCGGGGTGCCGGTCCACGATGTAGACCTGGGCCGCGCCCTTCACGATCGCCGAGTACGCCGCCATGAGGCCGACGGGGCCGCAGCCGTAGACCACCACGGTCTCGCCCGGCTTCACCCCGGCGAGCTCGGTCGCGTGCCAGCCGGTGGGCCAGATGTCCGCCAGCATCACGTAGTCGGTCTCCTTCTCCTCGGCGTCGTCGTGGAGTCGGAGACAGTTGAAGTCGCCGTAAGGGACCGTCAGCAGCTCGGCCTGGCCGCCGCGGTAAGGGCCCATGCCGGAATAGCCGTAGGCCGCGCCCGCGGTCTCGGGATCGGGGTTCATGCTGAGGCAGAAGCCGGTGTAGCCCCGCTCGCAGTTCCGGCAGTAACCGCAGGCGACGTTGAACGGAATGCAGACCCAGTCGCCCTTCTTGATCCGCTTGACGGCGCTCCCCACCTCGATCACCTGCCCCAGGTTCTCGTGTCCGATGACCATGCCGGGCTCGAGGTCGGTCCGGCCCTCGTACATGTGGAGGTCGGAGCCGCAGATGTTGGTGGAGGTGATTCGGACGAGGACATCGGTGGGCCAATCGATCTTTGCATCGGGGACGTCTTCCACGCGGACGTCGCGCGGACCCCGGTAGACTACACCTTTCATGGCACGCTCCATCGCTCAAATCGGCAGAATCCGGCGCCCACGAGGCGCCGACGAACGGGCGCAGGGTAGCCCGCAGGACGGGGGTGTTCGGTGTCTGGCGTCACAGCAGGGCGCAGGGGGGCGCTAGGGTGTCATCGTGAGGAGCGCAAGCGACGAAGCACCGACTAAGCCGGTTTCGGGAATGCGGGTAGTAGATCCCTCGCTTCGCTCGGGATGACACCCGTATCACCAATCACTTATCACCCGTCACGACACCCTGCGCTCCTGTGTCCATTCGCTCCTGCGTCCCTGCCCTCCTGCGCCCCTGCGCCCCTGCGCTCCTGCGCTCCTGCGCCCCCGCGCCCCCGCGCATGACCCCCGCCGCGCTCCCCAATGGTGCAAGACTCTGCATTACATGTGCTTACCCAGGTGAGCGACGCCACAGCCTCCACCGGTCGCGGGCCGCCATTCTGGACGGTATAATCGTTCAGACAGTGGCCGGCCCGGTCGGGCCAGGAGGTGTCGTCATGCGGATTCCCACCTCGATTCTCATCCTCTGCTTCACCGCCGCCTGCAGCGGTGACCTGACCCTCCCCGGCGGCGGGCCGGACGGCCCGGGCGCGCCCGAGCCCGACCAGGTCCGGATCGTGGACGGGGACAACCAGCAGGCGCGGACCGGCGAGCTGCTGAACGACCCGCTGGTCATTCAGGTGGTGGACACCGGGCAGGCGCCGGTCCCGGGGACCGCAATCGAGTTCAGCTTCGTGGGCGATCCGGCCGGCGCGGTGCTCGATCCGGCGGTGACGACCACCGACTCGTCGGGCCTGGCATCGACAGCGGTGCGGGTGGGGCAGGAGTCGGGCGAGCAGGAGATCGTGGCCCGGGTGACGGGGACCGATCTGAGCGCCAGCTTCACCGCGACCGCCACCAGCAAGGGCAAGGGCGGGCACGGCGGCGGCGACGACTAGCCCGGGCTGGTCCGCAGCATGATGTAGGTGAAGAGTCCGGTCGCCACGTGCACCTGGCCCTGGTGCACGTCGGCGCTCACCACGGCGACGGTCCTCCCCTTCCGCACCAGGCGCGCAGTCGCGACCACCTCTCCTCCGTCCGTCGTCGCGCCGGCGAGAAAATTCACCTTGAACTCGATCGAGGTCATCCGCTCCCCCGGCTTGAGGCCGGGGAGAATGGTGTAGACCGCGGCGGTGTCGGCGAGCGCGGAGAGGATGCCGCCGTGCACCACGCCATACTCCTGCGCGTGCTCGGCGCGCGGCCGGAAGGCGACCGACGCGCCCCGTCCGTCGATGTCCAGGAGCTCGAAGCCGAAGAGTCGGTTGACCGGGGCGTCCGTGAAGCGGCTCGACATGGGGCCACCCTACGGAGCTTGCGCCGCCCGGGATTCCGCCCCAGCTTGGAGGCGGCGCCGATCCGCGCCCAACCTCGTCGGCCCGGCCCCAGCCCGAGCCCCCGCGAGGCAAAGGGGGGCAGACCCTCGGATCCGTCCGCAATCGCCTTTGGACGCCACGGGCGTCGCCGCTGGGGGGCGTGTCGCCCGTGGCCTGCCCAAAGGTCCCTCCCGATGACCGCCAACAAGGACTTCAAGCGCCTCGTTCGCGCCCGCATGCA
>Ga0310810_10001912_pt1 | contig 22102 bp, 21 predicted proteins | sample NCmetagenome_FD_207641 | JGI IMG/M metagenome (GOLD analysis project Ga0310810, IMG submission 207641) | Soil microbial communities from experimental microcosm in Duke University, North Carolina, United States - NC | ecosystem: Engineered > Artificial ecosystem > Soil microcosm > Unclassified ... | reverse complement strand
CTGAAATGCTGAGAAACCAACAATTGCTAGAGTACATGACAGGACTTTCGTATGGCTCTTTTCCGTATGGATTTAATACTGCCCACGAGCATCGCTATGTCCTGATGGATTTGGATGCTCTTTTGAAACTGGACCCGCCTGATCTGCTTGGAGACAAGACACTTAGCCCCGAGAACGCTGCCTATCTTCAGAGGATGGCTGAAACGATTCTGTCCAACGTCTCCCCGCTTCCAGAGTCCACAGACAGTGCCACAAGAGAGCAACGAGATCGACACTGTGAGCATCTGCTCAACATCGCCAACGGGATCTTCCCTCACGGCTACAGAGTGGGTGCTATTTAAAAACATAGTTTTGTGAAATTTACTCAAAGGGTATTCTAGAATATCAAATAGACCAGAAAGGAAGGCGGTAGGGTAGGCAGACTACTCTGAGGCTTCCTCCTCATCGACCATCTTGGCAGGGGCATTCTCCGGAGTGCGAGTGGCACGGAAGACCCAGAACCACATAAGGGCAGCGAGCAGCTGAGCGGCAAGAGGGGGAATGTAGTAGTACAACCAGTCGACAGAGGTGGTACCAGCAATCGACCAGCTGACAATGGCAGGGCCGAAGTGGTTGCTCCAGCTAAGAGAGCCACCAGAGTAGGGAGCAGTGAAGAGGATCAACACTCCGTAGACAGCAGCGAGGAAGGCAGCGGGGTTGGCATTGTGGAAAAGGAACACTGGCTCGTAGTAGGCAACAAAGTAGCCCCAGGTGAGGAAGAAGCAACCGAAGAACTCGGACCAGAAGGGACGATCGTGCTCAGCAAGACCGATGGGCGTGCCGGCAAGAGTAGAGGTGGAGAACTGGAAAGCAAAGACAAGACCGCCAGCGACCAGAGCACCGCCGAGGGCGGCAATCGCAGAGAGCACTCCTGAGATGATCGAATCGTTGCTGAACAAAGCCATTCCGCGCTTGTTGCGGCCGAACTCGTCAGTCCGGTGGGACATGAAAGCGGTGATGAAACCGAGAGAGGGATCAACAGTGGTGACAACATGTTGAACTATGGAGAGTGCTAGGTAGAGACCGAGGGTGGCGAAGATACCGTGGGCAACTGACTTGGCCAGAATGCCGTCGGCAATGATATTCTCAGCAACCCAGACCTTTCCCATCGCAGTGAAGAACACAAAGACAATGCTTCCGAAGAAGGTGTAGATGAAATCTAGAGCATAGCGACGGCGACCGTCCTGCAGCTCTGTGGTGACGCTTTTCCTCCAACTGGGGTAGCGGAAATCGGGAGGCAGAAGCGCCTGTTCAGCGGATTGCGGAGCGGGATAGCCTTCCTTCTTGGCCCTTTCCGTGAAAGTGGAGCGGGCCCCGACTTCCGGCTTCCGTTGCCGCAGACCAAAGGCCTTCATCTCCTCTTGAGTGACTTGCTTAGGCATGATGTGTAGCAACGCAGTACTAGCGGCTGTCAGAGGAGAGGCGGAACCTGATTCAAATGCGAACGAATAGCTCTTGGCAAGGGGTTAAATATAACTCGAGTCAAGCTCAAGGACGTCCGGTATCTACTGGAACGGGACGGCGGGACGGCGTTGATGAGAGAGTTTTATTGATCGCTCTTCACTTGGCTCGTTTGCTTTTCGTCCTCGAGTATCATTTTCGAGAGCACCTTCTGCTTCTCCTTCTCTACGAGGTTCAGCAGCTTGTCCAACTCTTCAAGTTTGAGGGAACTGAGTTCAGTATTGGGTTTTCGGGTGAAGAATTGACAAATTGAACTCTCTACAGTGCAAGCCAGCCAGATCCCAAACACAGAGTCCATCGCTTCGATGTCGCACAAAACAACGGCTATGACAAAGAGGGGAACCACAGGGGTGAAGGTGGAAATGACCAAGCTAAGAACAACCCATGAAGTCCCAGACCTGTCCCATGAAATGAGAGATGGAATAAAACTCCGCTGCGGTCTAGGATTCTTGAACGAATTAGCCTTATGGATATGGTAATTGTCCAGGAGCTCCAAGTAGACTTGCCTTGTCTCGGGGTCGGTTGGCTGGGCAAGCTTGTTCCTTTCCGCCACTTCGAGGAGCTCGACCGCATTCTGAAGGGCGTAAGGCATGCTCATATGCCAGTATCTAAATGCGATCATCACCGGGAGGGCGAAACACCACCCGAGGGGCATCTGGTCGAAACCGCAAAAGTAGCCGAAAAGGAATCCCCAACTGATCAACGGATTCAGGGGAAAGCCTTTTGGAGTTGACGACTTTCCACACTTTGGGCATAGATTTTCCTTGGATTCGGTATTGCAAGTGCATCTGAATCTAGGATTGTCCTCTAGTTTGTCGAGTATTCTAAAGACTAAGAGCATAGCCATTTGGAGCATCACAAAAGCCACTGCACCTAAATCTTTCGTTAAATTTTCCTCTAGCAAATTCATGTCCTTTCTACATTCCTCGAGACTGTTTGACATCGCTTTGTTTGGCAGTAGAATAACTGAGCCTGTGTCGATGTTTATTCGCCACGTAGTCAATTTTAGAGAATTCATGATACCATTATCCACATGATATAATCTCCTATTCAACCCCGCCTCCCTCTTCTATAACTTCTTCGTCTACTGCTAGTGCTTGCATGGCTCTAACATTTCGTATCAATTGGTTTCTGTAATCTTCGTTCAGCCTGCAAAGCTCCAATGCACACGACTCCAATTCATATGCACAGTAAGCAAGGATTGCTATTAAAACTGTCACAAAAGAGCGATTAATTCTCTCTGAGTCTTCCAAAACCAGGTCTCCATTGTCCACCCAAAAAGGCGTCATGATTCCGTCAAATATATTCGTCCCGTTGACGAATAACTCTGCGATCGAGTATCTTACAGTCAATCCAACCCAAGTCACCATCATCACTGACGTTCCAAGAAACATATCATCTGAAAAGCTTCGATTTGCGAACAGCCAAGACCTCGAAGCAATTCGATAGGTCCATTGGGTATCGTTGCTGACATACAACAACAACAGAGCGACAAAGGTGACAAGATATCCATAGTGACCAAGTCTTAAGCTCAGCTCCCTCTCGTTCATTGTGGACACCAGAATGCTCTATCCATCTCGTACGGTACTTCAAGTGAATCATGATATCATTATCTCTGTCATGATATAATGTGTACCCAAATCAACCACTCAGACTATAACGCACAATGCCAGAGTGGACTTGCGATAAATGCCACACAAAGTTCTCCAGCAAATGTGTTTGGCACCGTAGCATTTTCATTCCTGGCTCCACCGTTGAAGACAAGCTTGTTAGAGCATCAACAGCCGTGTATTGGAAGAAGAAGCCACAATTGAAAATTATCAGAGAAGCTGTGATACGCATTGAATGCGTAGACTATGACGATCTCTATTTCAAGCTCGGATTGCTGGCAAAAAGCCAGCGCGAATTAGAGCAGCTGGGATGCAACCACGAATACATTTTAGAAGTGGAAGACGATTGTGATTTACAGTGTGGCAGAGAAGGACCGACCCACACAAGACGCCGAGACCTCTCACCAAATAGAAAGCCCTCCCACAGAGATACAAGCCCTCCAAGAAAAAAGGACAGAGAGCAAGAGCTTCGAAACATTGCCAATGCGTTTGTGCCCGTTGATCCTTCCCAGGATCCCAGTGGATGGGGAGAGTAAACGAAGAGAGCTTTATGAAATTCTTGTCAGTCCAAAGAGAAGGGACAACACGGCATTTCTAACAGTAGGGTAGAGGGAGTTTAAACAGGTGTCTTCTTGCGACGGAGCTTCCTGTTTCTCTGAATCTCATTCCGGATTGGAACAAGACGTCCGACGAAGAAAGCGTAAAGAAGCAGCCCGCCTCCAGACAGCAGGGGCAGTAGCCACCACCACAAATCAAACCAATCAACAGAGGCGATAAAATGGCGACCAAGACCGTAGGCGATCACGTAGAGGAGAATGCCAAGACCGAGGAAGAATGTGAAAGGAACAAGCTCCTTGTCGTTGTTGTAGAGATTCTTGAAAACGAGAAGATCTCGGTCCGTACCGATTCGGGTGAAGAGGAAATAGAAAAGGACAAAGAGCAAAATCACTCCGCCAGCCACTAGGCCATAGGCGAGGAAGATATGAGTGGCAGTCCAGTTCAGCTCTCCGGGAATGAACACTGCGACCAGAGCACCAATAAAGAGCAGACAACGCCAGAACATCATCCCAAGGAAGTTCTGGACAAAGCCTTTTTTGTCTTTCTGAAGTTCTTTGTCTCCGATCTCATCTTGGACTTCGATTCCCAGTCGATGCGCTGTCATGTACATGATCTTTCCGTTGAGGAAAGGGTGTGATTCCCAGTAGTGCGCATGGATCTCTCCGGCCCAGGCAAAGGGAATCAAACAGATGAAATCGATTCCCATAGCGAAGAGAGTGAAGAACGCTGGATAGCTGAGGAAGTAGATCATTGTCCAAACGGCAAACGGGATAAACGTGGCAACGATTCCCCAAGAAGCACTCATCGTCAGAGACGATATCACCATCGCCACAGCACCCTGAATCAACAGAGAAGGAGGAGGGACGGACATCTTCTTTGTTCTTCACCCAGAGTTCTATTTAAAATCACAGTCAACAAGGCTCAATAATAGAAGGGATTTTTTATCTCCACTTGAATCAATCAACCGCCTCGAGAACAGCCGAGTCCTTTTCGATACGCCCGTGTATAACAAGCGGGCTGCGTTGAATTTTCCGATTCTCGATCAATTCAACGTCGATATCCCAGGGAGAATACTCAACGCCTGTTTTTGCCATGATTATTTTTGTAGAGAATCCTTTCAGGAATTCCAGGTACTCTTTCTTGAAAGAGGAGTAATCATCCACGATACACAAATCGACTGTGCTGCACTGCCTGTCTGTGTAGACAGTTCTCAGGTCCATGAAAGACCACAGTCCAATTTCTAGCTGTGATTCTTTGCGTTTGAAGAGCGGAATCATGCGTGGAAGTAGACTCAGACCCAATTCGGGACGTTTGAGTTGTTTGATAAACGGCTCTTCACGATTTGCACAGGAATGTGAACGACTTGTATTGGTGACAATTCTAATCGTGCACGAGACAGGGAGTAGGCCATTCAAGATGGCAAAGGAGAGAAATTCTGCCAATCCTTGAGTCATACCGACACGCCGATCTCTAGCCCTGATTTTCATCAAATTTGCATCAGGAATCTGGAGGAACCTACAAATTTCGTTCGTGAGTTCGGCCTGAAACTCTCGCATTCGTTTGTTTTTAGCTTCCCGCTTGGTTGTGGGTCGACCGGGTTCCATGTTCTGCCTGACTGATTGAAGTTCTTGTTTTATTCTCTGACTTTGATCTGTTCACTTTTCTTTGAATAAAATCCAAACAACAATGCTGGCTACCACGACTCCTACACCGCTGGAAGCGTAATCGTTGAGAAAGGGAATTGCAGTCACTAACAAAACCAAACTGATTCCAATCCCCAAGCATAGAATCGACCGAGTGAATCTGGAGAACTCGCTGTCTTGTCCGGGCTCGCCTCTTGCAGTTTTCCCAGCGTTGACAAAATAGATGAACAGAGTCCATATCCAGAAGAACATCAGCGTGAGAAACACTCCATACGGAAATCCATTCTCTTCGACAGTCAGATTTGCTGGGATGAATGCCGGGGCAGCGATGAGATACTGGCAATTCAGGACGAGTATCGAACGGTGGTGTCTCAGCGTCTTCTCGGGGAGGAACAGTTGTCTTGGTGAGAGGACGACCTGCAGCACAATACCAAACAACAGGCCCAACATTGCGTGATAGAAAGAGTTGAATAGAGATGTGCCTGAGCCGATAAGAAAGTTCACGCCAATGAAGCTGACGAGCCACAGGACCCCCAAGTAGAGTCCATGTCTTCCGAGCAAAAAGAATGCCGTCCCCAGAAAGAGATGCACATTCACAAAGCGTGAACACGGGGTTGCGTAGAAACAATTCAAGGCATCTAACTGAAACATACCCTTTGCCAATATTAATCTTTGAACTGCTAGCAAATGTAATTTTAATTTTCTCACCAATGCCCATTAACTAGCCGCAAAATACCATGTTCTGTGCACAACTCTGTGGTTCCGGACCACAGCTGCCTGAGACAATCAGCACACATTTTTCGGTGGTCAAGACATAGCGTAGATTCTAGAGAGTTGGCCTTCGTACAGCCTTTCCAGTAGCATGTATGTGTTGCACATGTGTCGCTGAATAGCAACCGGCATAGGTCCGAACATCCTGCGATTTCACATTTGTTTGGAGGTAGAGCTGTGACACGTCGTTTGTCTGGATCCACCAGAACAAACCGCGTGTTTCCGACATCCGCGATTACGACAACTCCGTTTCCCATTTCAAGCGTCCCCGAGGGTTCCCTCAAGCTTGTCTGAGTTGGGTCATCCGGGTCGAGATAACCACCAGCTTCATCTGTGCCTGCAAATGCAGTAACTGTTCTCCGATCTTTGCTCACCTCCCAAACGATATGATTGCGTTGCTCAGTGACCAGCATAGAACCATTTTTGAGGACAAGAACTGGGTGAAAATCAACGCTAGATACATTGTGACGAGTTGCAGTGAACATGCTTTCTCTTTCTGTGAAGTGCCAGTTCTTGGTACAGAGACATTATATCATGACCCTGTCGCTAGACATGATATCATGAAGTGAAAATATGGGACACTGTGTTTACTCTCGCTTCTTTCCTGTGAATTTTGTACCAGCCAGCCTCACACAAAGATAGAGACCCGCTATCAAAAAGCAGAGGATGAATCCAAGCTCCGCAATATTCAAGAAAGGGAAGCCTTGGAATCCGTCGAATTTCAGACCCTCGAACATCAGGACGTAAAAGCAGAATCCAAAGGTTGCAATTGCAAAGATGTCTCAACATTAGTCCTGTCTGTTACCGATTCCAGCGAGCATTGAAGTTGATTTAGTTGAAAGATTGTCTGACAAGGATCATGAGAATCAATTATATCATGATAGAGATGATTCATGATACCATGGTATCGACTCGTCCAGTTAGTCGATCTAATGACAGAACACACCTCTGCGAGAGTCTATCTCATATCATATTTTGCCCTGGCACTCAACGTGAGCGAGAATCCTCTAATCTCACTTTGGCACGGCCTCGAACCAGACTACAAAGCACGAAGCGTAGCCAAGGAGTTAAGAGCTTCCGACTTCATTCAATCACTTCCCTCCTCTCTTGATCCCGATTCCATGTGGCAGATAAATCCCGACGAGTCGAAACCAAAAAACATTTTCTCGATATGGTTCGACTACAAGGGAGTTCGCCTTGTCTGTGGAAGATTCGACGTTGGCACAGTCAAGAATGAGGTCCTGACCAATTGTCCCCACCATTCAGGAACTCATCATTTGGATGAATGGAAATGGTGTATCAAAACCTGTATTGAGTCATTGAAAACGTTTGACGCTGTTTCAAAACTGATGGCAACCATCTGCAATCAGAAATTTGGAAAATTAGAACACCCGTACAGAAATCGGACAGGCAAATGGTTCACCGAAGTCCCAGACTGTCCAACTCGTGACAGTCTACGTTTTGAAATCTCTTGCATCCCGGATATGCTTGAATTGAAATGGACCACAAGAATTGATTACATCAAAACTCGATACTGGCTGACAACCGATTTTTGTACAACCGAAATGGAATGGAGCGGCCCATACTATTGTCAACTGGGTCACTCGTTTGAAGCTAAATTGGATGCTGTTTTTGATCCATATCAATTCGCTCGCGTCAACGGTGATTTCAAGCACCGTTTTACAAGAGACGCCTGGTTGAAGACTATGGGGAAACGCCTCAAAGAATCCATCCCTCCAGCCAATTTACCCAGGTCTAGAGATTCTTCTCCGTCGAGGAGGTGAAACGCGGGAATAAATTATATCATGATAGGAATAATTCATGATACCATGTTACTGCCTGGTCTAGTCAATCCACCGGATGTCAGAACCTATCATCGCGAGAGGCTGCCTCTTATCCTATTTTGCTCTAGCTTTGCGAGTAAATGAGACCCAGTTAATCTCACTTTGGCACAATCTCGAACCGAGCTACAAAGCAAAAAGCGTGGCTAAAGAATTTCGTACATCGGACAGGATTCGAGCGTTGTCTTCGTCTCTGAGTCCTGCCTCCATATGGTCGATACGCCACAACACTACAATCCCTGAAAACGTTTTTTCTATCCATTTCACATACGGAGATATCAACCGGCTCAGTAGGACGTTCGATATTATTATCAACGGAAGACAGCTTATGACCACCTGTCCTTATCACATTGAATTGCATTGCCTAAGTGAATGGGAGCATTGCGTCAAAGTCTGCATTGAATCTATGAAAATTTTTGATGTTGTTTTTGCACTAGTGGCAGATATCCACTACCGGGAACTCCGTCTAAAATGGTCTCCAATCCACAGCAAATTTAGACGCATAACCGGAGGAGTCACAGAAACCGAACACTCTTTGACTGGAGATAGATTTAGACATGGTGTCTCTGTCCACCAGCTTTTGCCACAATTTGAATGGATCGCACATATCGATTCTGTCAGAACTAGTTGTTATCTAATGACTGATCTCCGTACCACTATTCTAAGCTTGAGGAATCGCCAATCTGAATACTGGTTCCGGGCCGAATTGGGTGAATCGGATGTGAAATATGCCTTCTCAAGCGATAGAGAAAGACCCGATGAATATTTGCCCAGTCAAGAAGCATGGACGAGAACCATGCAAGAATGTCTCAAAAATTTATTTCCTTCAAGAATGTTGACAGAATCAAGAGATTTGTCTCCTTCGAGGAAAGGAAAGTCAACCCTTTCCAAAAACTGACATTTGCTATTCTATCAAATCACTCCAGAGAAAATGAAAAGACAAAAAATCGATAAAGAAAAACCAGAATTCGGAGAAGTGTTGGGCGGTTTTGATCTTCTGCCAAAAATCGCCTATCGGGAACTGGAATCTGCTCTTGGAGATGTCCCATGCTTTATGTTCTGGGGCCTCTATCTAATCAAAAAAACCAAATCTAAGAAAAGCATCAAGCTCCCCTTTAGCGTTGTTGACAATCTCGATCCTACCGGAACTGTCTTTGTGATCAAGGATACCCGCGTCGTGAAACCGATAGTTATCAATCTTGGCCCAACTCCTGCTACATTCAGCGCAGCAGAGTTCAGAGGCGGAAAGTGGTATCATGCCGGTTTGTTGGATGATCGTCTGGCGTTAGCTGCATCTCATGAAGAAATGGAAAAGTTCTGCAAATCGATCCAACTCGTGCTTGGAATCTATCCACTCGAACTGCTTGAGATTCATGTTGACCACCGTGTAAAAACTGACGACCATGTCTACATCGCAATTGCACAGGAACAAGAAAGATCAAAACAGAAAGCCAAAAGAGAGGGGAAGAAGGAGAAGAAGAAGAAAAATTCTACCAAGGAAAAAGATTAAACATGAATAAAAATCACAACAGGCAAATACACAAACATGGTGAAGCGGCATCTCAGCGAGGTGATCATCGACACACGAGAGGCTGTTCTTGCCCCTCTTGTAGAAAACTTTGAAAATTTCAAAATAGATACGCTACAGACTGGGGATATCTCTTTTCTGGTAGACGGGGTAGAGGTTGCAAGAGGAGAGAGAAAAGAGATCAGCGATCTTGTCAGTTCGATTTTTGATGGTCGTTTCGAAGAGCAGAGAGCCGAGCTGATAGAAATGCGAAAGGCGACCCCGGGCCTCTTGACCTTCTTCTTGTTCGAAGGCAATCTCTATCGTGATGTACAGTGGCAACTCTTTAAACACCTGACCCCAAAATCGGTAAAAGCCATGCAATTGGAGACATTTGTAGAGTATGGGTTCTTTCTAGTCTACACAGAAAACCTCATGGAGACCATTGAATGGATAGCTGAAACACAAGAATGCTATGCAAAACACGGCACTCCTATAGACAACATCCTACATTCAAATCCTCTCCGACACAAGAAAATCAAAAAGGCAAAGACTCTCAAAGCTGGAAACATCTTCATGCTCATGGCTTTGGACGGAGTAACTTTCGACAGTGCCTCTCAGATCCTCAAAAGACACGGCTCAGTTCCGAGTCTCATACGAGATTATCTTGCGATAGATGGAGCCAACAAAGAAGAGAAACGTCGATCCCTTCTAGCAGATATCAAACGAAGCGAAGCAGCGGATGCCAGAAACATTGGACCGGCTCTCTCTGCAAAGATCTACGAATCGGTATTTCCACAGGCGGTAGAAGAGGCAGAAGATAAAGTGAAAGAAAAGCCACCGAAAACAAAAGCCAAAACAAAGAGAGCAAAGCCCAAATCATCCAAAAAGAAGCGAGACTCTTCGCCGGTCAGAAAACGGAAACCACCGGCACACTTGATTATTCTTGACGACGATTGAAACACTCTAATTAAAAGTAATGACAGAAACGAGCCAACCGATCTACAGCCAGAAATACAAATCAGAGCTGTGTCACAATTTTAACCGTGGAAGTGGCTGTCCGTTTGGTCCAGGTTGCATCTATGCCCACGGTTTCAATGAGCTTCAAGCTCCTTGGAGGCCTTGGAACTACAAGACTAAGCCATGCTGGTCCTGGGCTAAATCAGGAATATGCAGTTTTGGATCACTCTGTCTATTCTATCACGATATCCAAGAAAAGAAAGACAACACATCTAAACTCACGAAACTGTTTGACCCTAATCCGGAATCTAAACTTCAATGAGACTTTACATTCTTGCGCTTGGTTCGGATGGGTTGCTTTCTTTTTGGTGAGCGATCCCGCTTTTGCAGCGCTTGTTTCTTTCTTCCTCTTCTCCTAGGAGGCCCAGAAGAGTCGTCGTCGCTCAGTTCAAAACTAGAAGAGGCCGAGAGATAGCCTTCAGATGAACTGTCTGCTCCATCTGAAGAATCTACCACTTCGGAGAAGTCCTTGTCGGACTCGATCAATGGATCGAACTCGCTTGAGTCTTCTTGGGATCGATCGAGAACGTTTTTCAGCTGGCCAAGACTGCGATGCAAATACGAGTCAGCATGATCAACCAACCCTATGTTATCGGTGAACTGGTCGATAGCTTTGACGCAGAGGGGACACTTGTTAGACAAGGTCAACCAGCGCTGTAGGCAATGCAAATCGTATTTGTGTTGACAGCAATTCAGAGTGGTAGGGTTTGAGATCTTTTCCCTGCACACCGGACAGATGTCCTCCCCTTCCTCGGCGGACATACTCTGATTGAGACACGGGATACTTTAGTGGTAATATTTGCGCATTCTAGTGGCAATTTCTCGATGCACTGTTGACCCAGAGAGTACAGCGCATCTAAGCCCACACGCCACCTTCTCTTCCGAAATAGAGTAGTCTCTGCTGTATGTAACCCCCTCACAATGGACACATTTCATCGGTTTTGATACTATCCCCTGTTGAGAGCTCTCTTTGCCTCCCTCGATAAATCCGACAAGATCAGAGTGGTTGATTTGTGCGAAAGGAAGTCTCTCAGGAAAACCCATAATCATCGTGTAGGCTTGACTGAGATAACCATCGCTTGGAATTTGATCTGTGTGAGTGTGATCTATGATATCTTGCAGCGTTGCTTCCGGCTCTGAAGCAATAAACTCTTTGACTGGAAGTTCGTTTGGATCTGGTTGGACTCCTGCGCTTTTCTTCCTCTCAGAGAGAACTGTGCGTTGATGCTCTACGATTGCATAGAAGAGCTCTTGAAGGTCGTAGCGATAGCTTGTGGGATTTGGCTGAAATTTTGCATACAGCTGACTGACCCAGAATGGGGAGTACACTTCCCGATCTAGGGAATACGAGGCAAATGCGAGAGGTTTGAAAGAAACGTTGTCAAAGTCGATAAAGAAGTACTCTCCTGGACTCCTGCGAAGAATGTTATCAGTCTTGATGTCCGAGTGACAGAGACCACCTCGGTGAAGAGTCTCCAGCTGGGCAAGGCATTGCAAAAATACATCATACGGTCGGTCTGTGGAATCCAGTGGATACAGCCTCTCTGTGAGCAGAGTAGCTATCTCCGGAGAGAAGCGATAGTTTCCAGACCATTCAATCATTCTCATCCCAGTGTCCTTTGCTAGCGTCCAGTTCTGAATCGCGGCTTTTGTTTTAGAGTCCCATTTGACCACTCTCGGATTGTCTTCGTTATCAGAGACTAAGAACACTCGTTGATGTTCTCCGATACCAAGGCTTTTTCCAAGTCTGTATCTGGGAGCCTTGAGATCCGCTGGATCTATGAGCGTGTAATAGCGCTGGAAGTCTGCATACCATTGACGGTAGAGCTTTTGAGCCAGCGCAACCCAGTTCTCTTGTGCTCTCTTAAGACCAGCTGTTGTCATTATAAAAACTTTCTTCGAGTATGCGTATTGCTGTAGTATATCATTCTGCGAAGAAGGGAAGATTGGAATCTCTCCCTTCGAAGGGATGTCATTCTCTCTAGGTTCTCTCAGAGATTCCCAAAATTTCAGACTCCCGGTTTGGCCAAACCGGTATGCAAAGAAAAAAGTCCCGACACAAAGCCTGCGCCAACGCCAAGATCCACTTCTCTCTGGACTCGGAGGGTCAGAGACATCGTCAAAGTTTAAATCAGAGCGTGACTTGATGAGAAGCTTGAGGTCTGAGAAGTATCTCAGCAAGGCGCTGTAATTGATAAGATATAGAAGACTGTTCTCAACTCGAGGCCACCACACATCCAACGTTTTGTCTTCGACAAAGTCGGGCAGTGCATAGCGGAATCTAATTAGCTCGTTTTTCCCGCCAGCTGCTCCTTTCCAAGCGACAGAAAGAATTTCATAAGGAGTTGCTTCCTCCGACGTCTCTTCGTAGTAATCCATGCCTCTCTCAGCGGACAGCTTCTATAAGCTGTCTCTTGTACGACAGCTTATCAGAACTTTTCCTAATGCAGAGCTGTCACAGCTGTTTCGAATCAAACGCTGTTCTCCTCTGCGAATGCGGACAAGTGGCTTTCTGTTCTGAGAGTTGCAGAGAGTTGCCTGCTGGTCTGATTCATGCAATGTTCTGTACCTCTGAGCAGCCCACTCTGGTCCAGCACACTTCCTCAACAGAAGATCCAGGGCCAAGTGTCGAAGCTCCGAGCAATCCTGTCTCCTCTGAGTCCGCTGAAGAAGGCGATGGAAAGGTTGCAGCAGAGAAAATGCTAGCACTGAAGAAGCTTATGTCTGCTAGAATAAGCGAAAAGGACATCTTAACCCGGCCTCAACAAGTAAGAGAGGCCTTTGAGGCGGTGTTCCCCATCAGAGAATACCCTTTCAAGGTCATGGGTTACAACAGAGGAAAGACTGGAATCACTGTGCTGAACAAAGAGCGGACTGTTGCGCTGGCTTCTCTCTTTCCTCATCAACGTTTGATTCGAGACTCTAGAGGTCCCTATCTCTCTGACGGAGGAGCTGTCATCATAGCCCCAACTGGAGCTGGCAAGACTGCTATCGGTCATGCGATTCTGGCCAACTACTCTCGCCAGTTGATCGAATTGAAGACTCCTTTCCGCTATTACATGAATCCTGACAAAGTTATTTCCGGTCCAATCAACACCCGACGCTCCGACTATGCACACCGAACTCTCATCTATGTGACAAAGGCCAATCTTGTCGGAGATGTCAGGAAGGATTTGCATGCACAAAATTCCCGTTCTAGAGCAGCATTTGAAGCGTTGATGACTCAGGGCAAAGTCCCCTTTTCCAAACCAGAAGATGGAAAGATCAGCTATGCCCCGTTCAATCCCAATGTCAACGTAATGTCGTTCAAAAAGTTTGGCAATATGCTTCAGGGAAAGAATGCTTACGGAAGAAACTTCTGGTCTGGAAGAAACCTAGACGATGCAGACCATCTTCTCCCAATCTCTCTTCCCGAAGGAGTGCAATTCAGTGGACGGACTCCTGTTCCTACTGCCTATTGGAAAGATGAAAACGGGAACTGGACCAGAGGAAATCGGTCTCACGGCTTTATGAGAAGTCTCATTGAAAAGACTTATAATCTGTCTGTGAGAGTCTCTCTTTCTGCAAGTTCTACCCCTGCTCAGAGTACAAAGCTGAAGGAGGCTCTCTTGGAGCTGGTCTTCTCTGCTGTGAACAGCTATCCTGCATTCAAGAAACTCGCCGGGAGTTCGGAGATCCTTCTATCTGGAAAATTCAGTGTATCCCAGAAACAATCTTCCGAGGGGAAAGGATCTGCAACCAGACCACGAACCGCGGTTGTGCTCACTGCTTCAAGTCAGGATCTAGTTTGGACTCCCAACTTTCTCCCGAAACTGACAGACAAGCTGTGGGAAACTTTCATCTCCTCGATACGAATCGGAGTGGAGAACTCGGTCAAGAAGATATTTGGTCCTCGAAGCAAACCAGAGCTCAGCGCTGTCTATCCAGTATTCAGCCCAAAAGACGGAGATGCGAAGGGATGGAGACTGCAGAAGGAAGGGAAGTTCAACTATCGCTGGGTGCCCTCTCAAGAAGGAGACTACGAAGAGTTCAATCCAACTGATGGGCTGGTGGTTTTCATGGACGAAGCATTTCTGCTTTTCGCTCCTGACAACCTCCTCCGAGCTGAAGAGTCGTTTGACCCTGAGCTGATGATCCAATCGTTCAGAGAGGGAAAGGGGGTCGTCTTCTTTGCAGGTGCGACGATTGATGCGATCACCGGTGTGAGAATGGGTCAAGCTCTGACTGCTCTTCCAACGAGAAAGGGAAAGAAGATCCTCTCTTCAGAGGAGCAGAAAGAACTAGACATCTTCCCCGACTACGAAGGCGATTCAGAAGCCTTTCTGGATGAGATAGAAGGCAGAGCAGATAGACTTGCTGCTGCTTTAGCGGGAAAGATCAACATCGCCACAGTGTCTGGAATGCGGGACCTTTTCCCAGACAAAGCAGCAGGGGACGAGCTTAACATCTACTACCGAATCAACAACGAGCATGCCGCCATCATCAAAGAGAAATTGAACTTGTCGATTGCCTCTTTGATGTCAACAATCAATGTGCCTTTTGCCCTTCAGGAGCACCACAGACTGTTCACATCGCTTTTCGATCCGGACAGACTTCTCGCAGAGTTTTTTGGTGCTGGGAGCAAGACTGGATTCCCTCTGGGAAGGGCTTTGATGCAGGCGATGCGAACTTTGGATCTAGGAAAGGCGATCTCTGAGTTGAGTGGAAGAGGAATTGCCGGCAGCGCTTTCATTGAAGATACGATCACAGCACTTGCCGGGGTGATGCAAGCTCTTGGCTATGAGTGGCTCTATCTGATTCCAAATCGCCTTACAGATGCTCAGAAAGAGACAAGAAGGCGACTGATGCTGAAGCAGGAAGAGCTGCCACCAGAACTCAGAACGGTTCGCTTTGATCCTCAAGGCCCGATGACCAGTCGACACGCAACTGCGGAGACAATCGCGCGGCTGGGACTGGAAGACCTGGTTGCTGTGAAAACAGAGATCAATGGTGTCCCGACTGCTCCGAGATTTATAGTACTGTCAAGTGATCTACTCGTTCGCAGAGAAGAGACAAAGCCTCTCGAAACCACTCAAGACTTTGCAGAGGAAGCACTCCTGAGTCACGACTTTGCACTGCCTTTCAGAATTAGAAACGTTCAAGCGCTTAAAGCATTCGGAGGCAGCCAACTGCTGCTCTCCCAATTTGCTGGCACTACAAAGCCTGTACTACATTTCTACCCAGCCACAGCAGCCGCGGAACAGAAAGCCAAAGATGCATTTACCTCTTCAGGAGGCTTGGCTAGATTCTTCGAGAGTGGAGGATTCAAGACACCGAGATTTTTCATTCAGCGAAGAGTCGAAGATCAGATCACCTACCAAGAGGTTAGATTCTTCGGAGAGACCGAAGATCAATTGGTGCTGGACCCCAATAGTTTTGTCAGAGCGGATCTCCAACCGGTTGCTGTCGAGTATCTTAAGATGAAAGAGGATTTCAAATCAGATGCGAGAGAGTTGATCGGAAAGAGGTTCAACGCAGGTCTCGCTCCTATGCGAGAGAGTAATCTCCGCTACCTTCTCATAACAAGACAGTACGGTCAAGGCATCGACGTCTTCAACTGTCCCGAGGTTTTCACTACAGAGCCTTCTCCCGACAGAGCAACAGATATCCAAAGGGATGGGCGCTTCCTTCGACCTCGCTCTCTGGCTGAACATCCCTATGATCAATGGGTGGTACGCTACCACTGCCTGGTTGCTACCTACGATGAGAATGTCGATGAAGAGAATAAGATCTTCCCAACCACTGCGCCTCTGAACGAGATTCTTGCAAGCTCTTACGGAAACAAAGAGGTGCAGGCTGTTCTTAGAGCAGTCAATATTGACCCGCTTGAAGCAGTGAAAAATGCGGACGAACCTCTTGATCCACAGCGACCTCTTTTGCCATTCCAGGCCGTGAAAATCCTCACAGAGGATCCTAGACTAACAATTCGAAGGGCTAGAACCGACCTCCTATTCAACAGCTGGGCAGTTGATACAAACTACAACAAGGTAGAGCGAGAAACAAGCTCCAACCCCGCAACTCGAGTCTACTCTCCAACGAATTATGTCCTCTCCTCTGATGCAGTCGTTTCTCATATTCGCTCTCAGATCGCCGAATTGAAAGCCTTCCCTCCAGCAAAGAGTGAAGCAATACTGAGGCGAGAGTACGGACTGACTCACGACTATGCCAATGTTTCGGAAGAGGACCTGCCCCAATTCGAATTGGAGCGAGATGAATGGGTCAACTCTGTGCTTGCTCCTATGAGAAAGAGAGAGTCAGACATTGTCAACTACGAGGCTGCCATTGAGAGTTTCGCAAACCGAAGAGTCTCTCAATTGAATAGACGTCTTGCTGTTGACGAGTCGAACAGAACTCTCTCTGTTTCTCTTGGCTCAAAGACTACTCAGATAGAACTCACAGCATTTGGAGGACCAGCAGGAGTTCATCCTTTAGCACAATTAACTCAGCTCGTAGAGAACGGGGTTGCTCGTTTCGATCCTGGATTCTCGACGACCGGCCTTGTGACCCAGGAGACAAAGAAACGAACAGTGAAACCAAAGGAGGGAGCTGGCGGTCCAGCCAAGAAGAAAAAGAGCAGCGGAGGACAGGAAGAGCCAGTAGCAGTCGAAACTCGCTTCCTCTCAGACTCTGAATTGATCTCTCTTCCCACGTCGACACACTGCCTTCCCTATTTGATCGGGGCAAAGAATGGACAGCAAGCCTCTGTCTCGGTCGAGGAACTTCACAGCGCTGGGACTGCTATTGACAAAGTTGCTGCTCCTGATCAAGAACAAGAAGAGATCGAACGAAAAGTGTTGATTCGATTTGAATCGATCTGCAGAGTTCTTGGCCTGTGGAACGAGACTGTGATTCTTCAGTCTGTTCAAGAGGCAGAGCATAGCTGGGCACGAACCAAGTACGAGAAAATTGCACAGTCTATCTACGAGAAGCTGACTGGAAAAACAAAGGCTGGCAACTCTCTGAGGCTTCAGTCAGGAGTACTGTCTCTATTCCAGTATGGAATCCTCACTTTGCCTCTAGCACTGGAGACCTTTGCTCACGGATTTCACTCCTATGACAAAGACTTCCTCAGAGGTTTGAACAACAAACAACGCGGTCCGTTCTTCGACGCTCTTGGAGTGGAATTGGGAAAACTCTATCAGATCTCGGCCCCTGGAAACGCTAATGCATCAGCTGTTGAAAAATTGAAAATCCTTTTAGAGTTGGAGAAGCTTCCCTCCCTCCGTACAGCTTTCATAGCTCTGGCGTACTCTATTCTGGCCAGCATTCGAACCGATATTGATCTGGACGAGCTAGCCGACTTCTTTGAAAAGTGTGTGAATGGATTCCGAATCAAATGGATCAACCCTGAACGATTCATGACTCAGCTGAGAAGTTTGATTGAAACCGAGCTGAAAGACAGGACTTTCACTCTGGTGGATGTGTTCTCCTTGTTCCCAAAAATTATGACATCTCTTAACAATCCTCTGCTCAAGGTCTTTGGTACGAAGGATTCAGTTGCAGCTCTGAATGCTCTCCTAGAGAAGATGCAAGCAATAGGACACTGGAACATTGCCGTTGAGGCTAGGCTCTCTCCTGAGGAGAAGAAAGCGTTAGCGGAAGAGAAGAAGGCCTCGATCGAAGCATCCGCTTTCGCACAGCGAATGTCTGGAGGAAAGTACCAAGACTTTGAGGGAAAGAGCAAGTCAGAACTGTTCAAATCTGTTTGGAGTGAATCTGGTGATGACTGGCCAATCAAAAAATGGGTCAACCGTATGTCACAGAGATTGAAACTCGATGTCCTACAAGCGAGAGATAGACTGGAAAGCCTCTATCTAGACTCTTCTCGATTTAGCGAATTCAAGGCTCAGTATCTAGAGCTGGTCTCGACTAAGATCGGAAAGGTTCAACCCTTGCTCTATTACCCCGATCCAAAATCAAAGGGAGTGACAGTGGAATTGTCTGAGAAGGAGAACAGCTACTTTTGGGTGTCTTCCAAACAGAATGGGAAGATCGATAATCCAGTCCATCTCTTGCTCAGCGGGATTAAGGATCGATATCCGCAGCTAAGAGTACAGCAAGAAATGACAGCTCAAGAACTGGAGGCGTCCTCTCTACTCTCGGGCCTGCCCGACAGTCTCAACATCCACTTCAAACGATTTGGTTCTGGTTGGCCAGAAGGCCTTCGAGAAGGAAAGCTGATCCTCAAACTTCTCAAGTTTGATGGAGTGAGAGTGAAAGAGCTCAGAGACATCCTGAAACGAACGGCCGTGCCATTTTTGTCTTTTTTGTTGCTCTGCCAAAGCGGTCTCTCAACAAGGACTCTATCCAGATTCAAGGCTTTTGCTCGTCGAATCAAAGCGTGGAAAGTGGCTGCCGATCTAGCGTTGTTGGTGGATTTGCAAGAGGACATCCAGCGTTCAGAACTCCCTGTTCTGAGAATCCTGGATCTATTCCTGTCCAATGAGGCTACAGTCGGATTCTTTGAGTCTTTGATCAATAGAGTTCAAGTGTTTTGTGATCTTTTCAATGTCTCCGAGCACAACGTCTATGGGCTTGTCTACTTCAAATGGGCAGCGTCGAAGAAGCAATCGCTGTCACTAGACGAGCTGATACTTTCTGCAGTTGAACCGGTGGTCGACCAGCTCAAGATCGACCTGAAAAAGGGTTTGAAAGCGATTGCCAACGAAGAACAACGCCCCGAAGATGTGGAAATGAAAGAAGCAGTGGAGGTAGAGGTTGAAGAAGCGGAAGAAGCGAAGGCCACGCCCTCTCCTCCAGAGCCAGCAGAATTAACTGAAAAGGACAGCGAAGAGGAAGAAGAGCAAGAAGTCTACAGAGAAGATGTCATTGTGATAGACAAGAAGTTGGTGTATTGCAATGGAGAGAATGAATTGAAACTTGCCTGTGAGTGTGGACAGCTGCACTTCTGTGTGGGTGACTGTATGCATCAAGACAGGTGTTAAAAGTAAAAGCACTGTCCTACAATGGTATCATGGTAATTTGCGATCAATGATATCATGTTATCCATGATATCATGATAAATCGCCAATAGAGAGATTCTCTAATGAAATTTTGCCCCAGTTATAAAAAGCCTTTAACTGGGGCAATTTACTGGTACTGCCCCGCTCAAATGCGCGTTTTTCGATCACTGGTCCGAAAAATACCCATTATATCGATTTCTCAAATAAAAGTACCATACCCCTGACCGAAGTCGACCCTCAACCCATCCCTCGACCGTCACTTTCCACCATACACTAGGGTTAGGGATAGGATCGGGGTAAGGGTTAGGGATATCTCCTATCATGATATCATGGATAACCCGTATCATGATATCATCGAATTGAAACTTTGATGCAAACAGCGCGAAGGCTTTCAAAGTAGAACTATGCTCAATTCAGAAGCAAGCGACCACAACCATTTGGACGACACGATTACTTTCTGGTCAAAGCATGGACCGTACACATTCAATGCCTTGGTAGAACTGGTGCGAGAATGCGCAAAGGCTGGATTTAACATAGATGATGAACTGGATAGCGTTGCACACAAATTTCCGATGCCAGAATTCGAGAAGCTGTTAAACCCTCATGCAAATTTGAATTCTGCATTGATCCGAGATTGGGAGAAAGCGACCTGTGACTGGTCTTACAAAGGCGTAGATTTTCACAAGCTAAACTCAGATCAAAGGAAAGCACTCTCCGAAATTAGTTGTTACCATTCAGGACGCCTTGCATTTCTAGGCGATCGGCTAAACGAGGCCCATCTCTTACAAGTGATCGACCTTGCCTGTGAACTGGCTGTCGAAGAAGTCAAAGAGCGCAAAGCAAAAGAACGCGGAAAGCGTGACAATTCTCCAAAAGGCAGAAAGAAATAAAATAATGATATGACAAGTCGATCAAATGTAGGCAATAGTCAGAGCTAGACAACATTAGAATGCCATCAGAGATTTGGCTGGAATCCGAAGAGATGGAACACGTCTCAAAACTGCTCGACGAGTGGAGCGAAACGGGAACTCTGTCTGGGCAAAAGAGTACCCTCTTCACACCCGACTACATGAACATCCAATTCCGCAGAGTTCATCTTAAAATTCGGAACGAGGATTTCTATGGATACTCTGGCGAAGAAGATGAAATTCTTCTCTTCTGCAAAGGGAGTACGATTTGGATGCGTCGCAGACCACCTCAAAGTAAAGAACGTTTAGTATCCTGTTAATCATCGCCTTGTCGAGCGTTCTCTTGCGCTGATGTCAATATTCCCTTGTGATGTTTTTGTGCTTAGAGCAAAAGACAGTCCACCCAATCCTCGACAGGAGAACTCGCAGCGCCAATCACCTCATTGTTGCATGTAAGCATCTGTTTGCTTTTTCTGTACAATCGTTGTTCACGGTAGAACAGGACGCAGAACGGAGGTACCAGTGCAACAAATAGCTTCAGACAGACTATGTTTTCCTGATTTAGACTGTTCAACTTGCGTTCATGCATGGCCGCGAGAGTGCTCACGGGCACAACGAGTTCCATAAAACCAGAAATCTCAATCAGATCTCCGCCTCGTTTTGATTCCAGTTTTCCCAGTGGATTTGTATTGCAGTGTAGTTCAGCGCAGCAGAGATATCCATCAAGCGATCGATCTGTGTAATGAAGGTAGAGAAAGTTGCGGCTTTTGCGCTTTTGTTCATATCTAAGTTCTACAACGGGTAGTCCACGCTGTTGATGCAGGATCGGCCTTCCGTTGCGATCAACCAGGCGGAATGCCAAGGGATTAGAGACCATCGCATTCAAAAGACGCAGTTCTGCGTCGTTAAACAATGGTGGATAATCGATTGGATCTAACCCTCCAAAGGGATCTGTGACCAAGAACAACGGTTGCTTGTCTGCTAACACTTGCATTGTTTTGAATTGCCAGATTCGAATTGCTCGAGTTACTCTTCTGCCTCGATTAAAACTTTAATCACCTCCTTGGTGAGCGTTCTCTTGCACTGACGTTAATATCCCCTTGCGACGTTTTCGTGCTTTGGACCGTTTGACAGGCTTTGATTGTGATACTCCCCTGTGAAGTCTTTATGTTTCCGATGTTCTCAGCCTTGTCTATGTGAATCGAGCCTTGAGATACTTTCACAGTGGTAATGTTTTGACAGCTCTTGACTGTGAGGTCTCCTTGAGATACTCTCGCCTCGGTTATTGAGCCAGCGGCTGTCACGTTGAGAGTGATGTTTGTCCCCTGGGGAAGGATGAACGATTCTAGCTTTTCTCCGTCTTTGTTGTACGCAATCAGTTCAAGCTTATCTGCGGGCTGGGATGTGTAGTCACTGATCACTGCATCTCCGATAATGACAAGCGATCCGCCGGCATAATTTCCGCTAGCAATGCTTTGTCTGCTTCTTACACCCCAAGTGCAACAGCTACAAACACGGTTCTTGTACCTTCTTCCATCACAACACCAACGAATGTAATAACCAAGGCTGAAGCCCACGAAAAAGACAAATAACACATTGACTGGATCGACTTCGTCCATTCTTGAGCTTTGACTTAGAAAATTTTTAGCCGGGTGACTCTCGTGGAAATTTTTGAAATAATTATTTTCTAAAATGATGGAGCAGCGAGTAGAGAAGAATCTGGAGAGTGATTAGAAACAACT
>Ga0310810_10001911_pt1 | contig 22110 bp, 21 predicted proteins | sample NCmetagenome_FD_207641 | JGI IMG/M metagenome (GOLD analysis project Ga0310810, IMG submission 207641) | Soil microbial communities from experimental microcosm in Duke University, North Carolina, United States - NC | ecosystem: Engineered > Artificial ecosystem > Soil microcosm > Unclassified ... | reverse complement strand
TCGCCTTGTCCTGCTTGTCGCATTCGACGACGTAGACGAGCGCCTCGCGACCGCTGATTTTGAACAACGCGTAGCCATAGCCCGTCTTGTCGGTGCCCGCTCGCGGCATGCCGCCGACCTGCGCCACAAGCATCCCGCCCGCGATCGGGTGGAAGCTCACCGGGTTGACTGCGCCCTTCTCGTTGACGAAGTCGTACACGCTGCCGCGTTGTCGGATCTCCATGTATTCGGACGGCTTGCTCTGGTCGCCGTATTGTTCGAACAACGCGTAGCGGCCCGGCTCGAGCGCGCTCACGCCGCTCTCCGGCACGAACATCGGCTTGTCGGAGGCAAAGCAGCCGGAGAGGAGGATAGATAGCAGCGCGAGGAGAGGGATGCGCTTCATGAAATGGCCCTGCGGTTCCGCATTCCACGACGCAGGATCAGCACGAAATGGAGTTTTGCGCTACTCCGCCGCCTTCCGTTCGTGCCCGAGCCGCCGGTTCAGCGACTTGACCAACTCCTCGGCGGCTTCCGCGATCACCGTGCCTGGCGGGAAAATCGCCTCGGCGCCGGCCTGCTTGAGGGCGGTGTAATCCTGCGGCGGGACGACGCCGCCGACCACGATCATGATGTCAGGCCGGCCCTGCTTCTCAAGCTCCGCCTTGACTTCCGGCACCAGCGTCAAATGCCCGGCTGCAAGCGAGGATATGCCGATCACGTGCACGTCGTTCTCGGCCGCCTGGCGCGCGGCCTCGGCCGGGGTCGCAAACAGCGGTCCGACGTCCACATCGAAGCCGAGGTCGGCAAACGCGGACGCGATCACCTTCTGGCCGCGGTCGTGGCCGTCCTGGCCGATCTTGGCGACGAGGATGCGTGGGCGGCGGCCTTCGTCAGTCTCGAAAGCGGTGACGAGCTTCTGCACGCGCGCGACCGCACCGGTCATGCCGACCTCCCGCTTGTAGACGCCGGACAATGTCTTGATCTCGGCGCGATGGCGCCCGAACACTTTCTCCAGCGCCATCGAGATTTCACCGACGGTCGCCTTGGCGCGCGCCGCATCGACCGCAAGCGCCAGCAGATTGCCGTTGCCGCGGTCGGCCGCGCGCGTCAGCGCGGCGAGGGCGTCCTCCACCGCCTTCGGGTCGCGCTCTTGTCTCAGCCGCGCGAGCTTGTCGAGCTGCAGCCGCCGCACCGCCGAATTGTCGACCTTGAGCACGTCGATCGGCTTCTCGTCGGTCGGGCGATACTTGTTCACGCCGATGATCGACTGCGCGCCTGAATCGATGCGCCCCTGCGCCTTGGCGGCGGCCTCCTCGATGCGCAGCTTCGGGATGCCGGCCTCGATCGCCTTGGCCATGCCGCCGAGCTCTTCGACTTCCTTGATATGCTCCCAGGCCTTCTTGGCAAGCTCGGCGGTCAGGCGCTCCATATAGAACGAGCCGCCCCATGGGTCGGCGACGCGCGTGGTGCCGCTCTCCTGCTGCAGGAACAGCTGGGTGTTGCGCGCGATGCGGGCGGAGAAGTCGGAGGGAAGCGCGAGCGCCTCGTCGAGCGCATTGGTGTGTAGCGATTGCGTATGACCCTGTGTCGCGGCCATCGCCTCGATCGCGGTGCGCACCACGTTGTTGTAGACGTCCTGCGCGGTCAGCGACCAGCCCGAGGTTTGGCAGTGTGTGCGCAACGAAAGCGAACGCGGGTCGGCCGGATTGAATTCCCGCATCAGCTTCGCCCAGACCATCCGCGCAGCGCGCAGTTTGGCGACCTCCATGAAGAAGTTCATGCCGATGGCCCAGAAGAACGACAGGCGCGGCGCGAAGCGGTCGATGTCGAGCCCGGCCTTCTGCCCGGCGCGCACATATTCGACGCCGTCCGCGAGCGTGTAGGCGAGCTCCAGATCCTGCGTCGCGCCTGCCTCCTGCATGTGATAGCCGGAGATAGAGATCGAGTTGAACTTGGGCATGTGCTCGGAGGTGTAGGCGAAGATGTCCGAGATGACGCGCATCGAGGGCGCTGGCGGATAGATGTACGTGTTCCGCACCATGAACTCTTTCAGGATGTCGTTCTGGATCGTTCCTGAAAGCTTCTCCGGTGGCACACCCTGTTCTTCCGCCGCCACAATGTAGAGCGCGAGCACGGGCAGCACCGCGCCGTTCATGGTCATCGACACGCTCATCTGGTCGAGCGGGATACCGCTGAACAGCGTGCGCATGTCATAGATCGAGTCGATCGCGACGCCGGCCATGCCGACGTCACCCGCAACGCGCGGGTGGTCGGAGTCGTAGCCGCGGTGGGTCGCGAGATCGAAGGCGACCGAGAGGCCTTTTTGTCCTGCGGCGAGATTGCGGCGGTAGAAGGCGTTGGAATCCTCGGCCGTGGAGAAGCCGGCGTATTGGCGTACGGTCCACGGCTGCGTGACGTACATCGCGGGGTAAGGGCCGCGCAGATAGGGAGCAATTCCAGGATAGGTGTCGAGGAAATCGAGGCCGGCGAGGTCGTCCGGACCATAGGAAGGCTTCACCGGGATGCCTTCGGGGGTGAGCCACGCATCACCCGTGGCTGGCCCGATCGTCGCCCCTGCATCGGCAAACGGAACGGTCGCAAAATTCGGGATCGTCGTCATATCTGTTCGTCCAATCGGGCGCTTTGCCCCGAATTCTGTCTTGAATATAGCCATTTTGAGCTTGGTCTACACGTCATATCGCGAACGGCAACAAGCATGCGTCCTGGATGCAAGTTTGATAATCGGAATGCGGCGATCCATCTCTTTGTACGGGGTACTCGTCGCGAACCGCGTGCCAGCAAGCTGGCGGGGGGGGATCAATGCAGCGGATGACGTTCGGCGGCCTCGATCTTGCAGTCATCGATCCGCACGAGCGCGACACGCGCTACATCTACGACGAGGTGTTTGTTTCCCAGATCTATTACCACCCGGAGATGCGCATCCCGAAGCATCCCGTGATTATGGATGTCGGCGCCAACATAGGGCTGTATTCCGTCTGGGCGTACCGACGTTATCAACCGCGGGACATCTACTGCTACGAGGCCAGCCCACGCACCTTTCCATACTTGGTGGCTAACACGAAAAGCCTCGTCGATCCCAAGATCGCCCGCATCCACCTGTTCAATCGCGCACTCTCCAGCCGGAGCGGTCAACAATTGACCCTGCATCAGTCGCCGCTGGTGTCGGGTATCAGCACGTTGCTCGGCGGAGACAAGGTGCGATGGGTGCAGGGACTGACCGAGAGCGGCGAGATCATGACGCATCAGGTCGTCACCTCGACTGTCTCGGACGAGCTTGCAGCCAACAAGATTGCGAGCATCGACCTGCTCAAGATCGACGTCGAGGGGTTCTTCATGGAAGTACTGAAGGGCATCGCCGAACCGGACTTTCCCAGGATCAGCAACGTCGTGGTCGAGGTCGACTACTCCGATCAGATCGGCGCGACTGCGCACGACGTCGAGGCATTGCTCGCCCCGAAGGGATACCAGACCGACCGGCACGAAGACATGCTCTACGCTTGGCGGCGCTAGGTGATGCCGAGCCTCGATTGTGCGTCGGCGAGCATCGTGAGTACGTCGCAACCGACGTAGATGAACTCCTGCACGCCAGCGTCCTTCAGTTCGGCCTCAAGCTCGCCGGGCCGGCCTGCCAAATAGAGATGCGCCGCACCGGCCGCTTTCAGGACCTTCGCGGCACCCGCGGCTTCAGTCGTGTAAATCTTGTCTGAGGAGCACAGGCACACGAGCTTCGTACTCGAGGCTTTGAAGGCCGCGATCATGTCCTCACGGCTCGCGAAGCCATCATTCGAGACCGCTTCGATGCCGCCCGCCTCGAAGAAGTTCTTGGCGTAGAGAGCGCGCGCGGTGAAATCCGCGAGCTTGCCGAGGTTGGCGAGGAAGACCTTCGGTCGAGCGCCCTTCTCAGCGAGCACACGATCCGAAGCATCGCGTAGCAACTCGAAGGGTTGGGCAAGACGGATGCGGGGCAGCGCTACAAACGCGGGAGGCTCCGTCGCGCCGTTCGTGGGGCGAGGGGAAGCGTCCTCCACATGCACGGCTGCCTCATGGACATCAGGAAACTCACTGGTGCCGGTCAGCGCATCGCGCCGCCGCGCGACGTTCTTCTCGCGCTCGGCACGCGTCGCCGCGACCTTCTCCTGGATCACGCCCTTCTCAAGTGCGGCGGGCGCGCCGCCCGCCGTCTCGATCTCCTGAAACAGCGTCCATGCCGCCGCGCAAAGCTGCTGCGTCAGGTCCTCGATCGCGCCGGAGCCGGCCGCGGGATCGCTGACCTTCGCGAGGTTGGACTCTTCCAGGAGCACCAGCTGTGTGTTGCGCGCGACGCGCCGCGCGAAAGCATCTGGCGATCCAATCGCCGCGGTGAATGGCAGCACCGAAATCGCGTCCGCCCCGCCGACACCGGCGGCGAACACCGCAACAGTCGTGCGGAGCATGTTCACGTACGGATCGCGCCGCGTCATCATTCGCCACGCGGTCTCGGCCGAAACGTAAGCAGGCACCGGCGTCAACCCGCAGGCCGCTTCGACGCGCGCCCACAGTTTCCGGATCGCGCGGAATTTCGCGATAGTCAGGAACTGATCCGCGTCCGCCGCAAGCCGGAAGTAGATCCTGCGCCGGGCGGCGTCGAGCGGCACGCCCGCGGCTTCGAGCGCGCGCAAGTACGTGACCGCGCAGCTGAGCGCGAAGGCAAGTTCCTGCGCCTCCGAGCCGCCGGCATTGTGAATCACGCGTCCGTCTGCCACGGCGAACGGCCCGCCGAAGCCGTCAGCCGCAAGCGAATTCACGAGATCTGCGAAATAAGGCGCAAGATCAGTCCATGGCCGCGCCGCGCTACCGGTCGCCGCCATGTGCCCGAGCGGGTTGAGCGCCGCTCGCATCTCGACGGCTTCCGGCGCAATGCCGCGCTTCTTCACCAGCGCGGCGAAGTTCTTCGCTGCGTCGCGGGTTTCGGCCGCGACGTTGAAATCGACGGTGACACCTGCATCGAGATAGATGCCGTCGAAGACGCGCTCCAGCGTTTCGAGAGAAGAGTTGAGCCCATAACCGTTGGCGTTGATCGAGCCCTTGCAGACGATGGTAAGACCGGTCGCGCCGTTTTCGAGATCGTGTCGCGCCTGCTCGTTGGCTGCGACCGGATCGGGATGATCAATGCGCTGCATGACGGCCCATGGCGCGCCCGGTGCGCGCGCAGCGACCGGCTGCGCATCGGCGGCGCGCGGGTAAAGCGGCTGGATCGTCAGGCCGTCATGGGTGCGCGAGACGAGCCGCTTCTCGAACGGCGCGCCCTTCAACACACCGTTGACCAGCTTGAGCCAATGCTCACGTGTGGCAGCCGGAAAGTCGCTCGCGAATGCAAGCTCTTCGGAGTGGGACATAAGAAAGCTTCTAGGCACCCCCGCATTTGAATGCAACGAAGGTACCATCCTTACCGGGCGGGCAGCCTCTCGATGCCGGTAGCGTCGATCGACGCCGTCACGTCCGCAATGCGCCGCCCCTGAATCACGCGTTGCGGCGCGATTTCGGTAAGCGGTACCAGTACAAAAGCGCGCTCGAACAGCCGCGGGTGCGGAAGGATCAGGTCTGGCTCTTCCATCGCAACCTGATGATAAGCGAGCAGGTCGATGTCGATCGCGCGTGGCCCCCAGCGCTGCTCGCGGGAACGGTCGCGGCCCAAGGCACGCTCGACACCGAGTGCACGCTCGAGCAGGGCGCGGGGCGCCAAATCGGTCTCGACCGCGATTGCACAATTGATGAATGGCGGCTGGTCTGTCACGCCCCACGGCGGCGTCCGATAGTCGGACGAGCGGGCGATGAGCTTCACCTTTTTGCCATCCGCGAAGCGGCGCACCGCCTCGTCAAGTGTAGCACGGACGTCACCGACATTGCCGCCGAGCCCGACAAGCGCCTCGGCCACCTCAGCGCGCCTTCTCGATCGCGTTCATGACACGCAGCGCCTGCACGGTCTGCGCCACATCGTGCACGCGGACGATGTCGGCGCCGCCGCGCACGGCCGCAAGATTTGCCGCAATCGAACCGCCAAGGCGCTGATCCGGTTTGGACGGCGACACGGAATTGATGAACCGCTTGCGCGAAAGGCCGACCAGGATGGGCAAGCCGAATTGTTTCAGCTCCTCCAGCCGGGCGATCGCCTCGATGCTCTGCTCCGGCGTCTTGCCGAAGCCGATCCCGGGGTCGAGCACGATGTTTTCGTGTGCGATGCCCGCTTTCGCGGCGATCTCCAGGGACCGTCGGAAGAACGCATCGATATCGGCCACGATATCGAGGGCGGGATCCGGCCGCTCGCGATTGTGCATCACAATCACGGGCACGCCATGCTCGGCGGCAATGTGCGCCATGTCGAGGTCGCGCTGCAATCCCCACACGTCATTCAGGATCACTGCACCCTGTTCGAGCGCCCACGCGGCGACTTTCGCCTTTATGGTGTCGATCGAAACCGGCGTGCCAACCTCGGCTAGCAGCCGCAGCACCGGCGCGAGGCGAGCGATCTCCTCATCGGCAGAAACCGGGCGTGCGCCGGTATAGGGCCGTGTCGATTCCGCACCGGCATCAATGACGTCGGCGCCCTCGGCGATCATCTGCCGCGCATGCGCGAGCGCGGCTTGCGGATCGATGAACCGGCCGCCATCGGAAAACGAGTCCGGCGTGACATTGAGAATGCCCATGACCAGCGGGCGCCGCTCGCTGAGCATCCGGTCGAGCACGTTGACGTTTCGCGTGGTGGAATTCGACAACGCCATGGCGCCGCTTTGCGGCGGCGCAGCAGGCAAGTCAAGCGGGCCTAATAGGTGATCTTCGGCGCAAGCTTCTTCGCGTCCGCAATCCAGTGCTCGATCCGTTTCGCGGTCGGCAACTGGTCGACGCGTTTGCGCTTTGCGTTCGCCGCAGCCATGGCTTCGGCGAGCTTGCCTGGATTGCGGTACCTCAATTCGCGCACCGTATCGACGCCTGCATCCTTGAGCAGCTCCGCATAGGGCTCGCGGACGCCCTTGACGCGCATGCGGTCAGCCAGGTTGGCCCAGCGCAGCACGGCCTGCTCGTCAACGCCGAGTTTTTCGGCGAGAGCCTTGCGGTCTTTGACCGTCCTTGAGGCTTCGAGCAGCTTTTCGGTGGTCCGAATGTGCTCTGCCCGCAATTTGGCCGCGATCGCAGGCCCGATGCCTGCGATCGACCGAATTGGGTACGACACGCGATATCTCCTTCGTTCCGCTCGCGCGCAGCGTCGGCCGACGCCGGCGCGCGCCATGCGGGTTCAGAGTGTCAGGTGAAGTGATCGAGACAGAGCACGCGTGCTACGGACTGGTAGATAATCTGGCGCCTTGTGAACGTGACCATGATCCCCCTCATGCCCCGCACTGCGGCAGGTTGCAAACGATCTTGGACATGCTTCAGAAGAAACACAAGCACGAGATTGGATGAGCGTCGAGAGTATCTCGTGAGTGCTTTGTGTATTCTTCGCGCGGCGTGACCGCCGCGACACATTTCAACTTCGGTTGTGGTAGGGGTAGTGGAACGCGAAAGCGAAGTTTGACAATCGCGACGAGGCTCTATCCCTCAACTATGATGGGCGGGCTTCGCGGAGGCGTATTAAATGGCTGATCTCGATCAAGACGGAAAGATTTTCGTCGGCAAGAGCGTCAAGCCCGAGTACCTGACGCTGTACTACGGCAATCGCCACGGCCTGGTGACCGGCGCGACCGGCACCGGCAAGACCGTCACACTACAAGTTCTGGCCGAGGGCTTCTCGCGCGCGGGCGTTTCCGTGTTCGCCGCCGATATCAAGGGCGATCTCTCGGGGATCGCAGCCGCCGGCGAGGCGAAGGAGTCGTTCGTCAAGCGCGCCAAGGAGCTCGGCTTCGACTATCAGCCCGACGAATTTCCCGTGATCTTCTGGGATCTGTTCGGCGAGCATGGCCATCCGGTGCGCGCCACTATTTCCGAAATGGGCCCGCTGCTGCTGGCGCGGCTCATGGATCTCAATGACGTTCAAGAGGGCGTGCTCAATATCGCGTTCCGCGTCGCCGACGAACAGGGATTGCTGATCCTCGACATGAAGGACTTGCGTGCGGTGCTTGCCTTCATCGCCGATCATGCCGCGGAGCTGACGACGCAGTACGGAAACGTCTCGAAGGCGACCATCGGCACGATCCAACGCCAGCTTCTAGTGCTGGAAAACCAGGGCGGGACGAAATTCTTCTCCGAGCCGGCGCTCGACATGAAGGATTTCATGAAGGTCGACCGCGATGGGCGCGGAATCATCAATATTCTGGCCGCCGACAAGCTGATGGAGAACCCGCGGCTCTATGCGACCTTCCTCCTGTGGCTTCTGTCTGAGCTGTTCGAGGTGCTGCCGGAGGTCGGAGATCTCGAAAAGCCGAAGCTCGTGTTCTTTTTCGACGAGGCCCACCTGTTGTTCAACGACGCCCCCAAGGCGCTGATGGACAAGATTGAGCAGGTCGTGCGGCTGATCCGTTCCAAGGGTGTCGGCGTCTACTTCGTGACGCAGAATCCGCTCGATGTGCCCGACAAGGTGCTGGCGCAGCTCGGCAACCGAGTGCAGCACGCGTTGCGCGCCTTTACGCCGCGCGACCAGAAAGCGGTCCGCGCCGCGGCCGAAACGTTCCGCGCCAACCCGAAGCTCGATACCGCGGCCGTGATCAGCGAACTCGGCAAGGGCGAGGCACTGGTATCGTTCCTTGAAGGTAACGGCACGCCGTCGATGGTGGAGCGCTGCATGGTCCGTCCGCCGTCGGCGCGCGTGGGGCCGGTCACGCCGGAGGAGCGAGCCCCGGTTATCAAGGCGAGCCCGGTGAAAAGCAAGTACGACCGGGCGGTCGACTCTGAATCCGCCTACGAGAAGCTGCAGCAGCGCACGCACGACACGGCCGCACCGGCTGGGCAGGGCCAGCCCGGCACGGAGGGGGCGCCGCAAGGGGGTATTCTCGATCAGATCGGGGGAATTGTCGGCTCGATCTTCGGAACGAACCGTCCGCGCGGCCAACGCCTCTCCACCGGCCAGTTGATTACGCGCGAGATCACGCGCTCGGTCACCAACAAGTATGCCGGCCGGATCGCCGCCGACATCGGCAAATCGGTTGGCGGATCAATGGGAGGTTCGATCGGGCGCGCCATCGTGCGCGGCACGATGGGAGGCATACTGCGGCGGTAGACCTTTGGTCATTCCGGGGACCGCGCGTAGCGCGGGAGCCCGGAATCCATAACCGCCTGCGTTGTGATTTTGCTCGGCTGGTGCCACACCTCTCGGCTCGCGATTATGGATTCCGGGCCTCGCTTCGCTCTCCCGGAATGACACGACTGGAGTTCTGAATGTCTGCTGCCCAGGCTTTGCCCGCGGTTCTCGACCGGATCGACGCCGATCTCGACGACAGCCTCAACCGCTTGTTCGAATTGATCCGCATTCCATCGATCTCGACCGACAGCGCGTACAAGGATTCCTGCCGCGCTGCGGCCGAGCACGTCGCGAAAGACCTTTCCGGCCTCGGGTTTGACTCTGCCGTACGGCCGACGGCGGGCCATCCGGTCGTTGTTGGCAAGACCAATGGCGCGGCGAACAGCGGGCCGCGCGTCCTCTTCTACGGCCATTACGACGTGCAGCCGGTCGATCCGCTCGATTTGTGGAAGAACCCGCCGTTCGAGCCGAAGATCGAGAGCTTGGCCGGCGGCCGCAAGGTCATTCACGGGCGCGGCGCCTGCGACGACAAGGGCCAGTTCATGACCTTCGTCGAGGCGCTGCGCGCCTACAACGCCGTCACCGGCAAACTCCCGATCGACGTCACCATAATGATCGAAGGCGAGGAGGAGTGCGGCTCGAAAAGCCTGTTCGATTTCGTGCGGGCGAATGCGGCGGAGTTCAAGCGCGACCTTGCGCTCGTCTGCGACACGGGGATGTGGGACTTGAAGACGCCGCTGGTGACCACATCACTGCGCGGCCTGCTTTATGAAGAGGTAATCGTCACGTGCGCGGACCGCGATCTGCACTCCGGCCTTTTCGGCGGGGCGGCGGCCAATCCGATCCGCGTGCTCGCTCGCATCGTTGAGTCATTGCATGACCCGGACGGCCGCGTAATGGTGCCGGGCTACTACGACGGCGTTCCGGAACTCCCTGCCGACATCAAGGCGGACCTGAAATCGCTGAATCTGACGGCGGAGCAATTCCTCGGCCAGGTCGGCCTGAAGGCGCCGGCGGGCGAGAAGGATCGCATGCTGATCGAGCAGATTTCGACACGCCCGACCTGCGATCCGAACGGCATCATCGGCGGCTACACCGGCGAGGGCGCCAAGACCGTGATCCCGGCGCAGGCCTCGGTGAAGGTCTCGTTCCGGCTCGTCGGGGCGCAGGACCCGGAGAAGATTCGGGACTCGTTCCGCGCCTTCGTGCGTGCGCAGCTTCCCCCGGATGCCAAGGCCGAATTCATCAACCACGCCTGCAGTCCCGCGCTGCAGGTGGCCTACGAGAATCCTGCACTTGCCAAGGCGCGCGCCGCCCTCAGCGACGAGTGGGGTACGAAGGCACTGGCGGTCGGCTCGGGCGGCTCGATTCCGATCGTCGGCGACTTCAAGACCGTGCTCGGAATGGACACGCTGCTGGTCGGCTTCGGCCTCGATGACGACCGCGTGCACTCGCCGAACGAGAAGTACGACCTCACCTCGTTCCACAAAGGCACGCGCTCGTGGGCGCGCATCATCGCGGCACTGGCGGGGTAGGGTTACTCCCCGACCCATTGCGGCGGGCGCTTGGTCAGAAACGCGTCGAGACCCTCGCGAAAATCCTTGCTCATGTAGCACATGAGGATGAGGTCCTCGCCTTCGTCGACCGACAGGCGCGGCTGAAGGCGGCGCATCGCCTCCTTGGTGGCGCGCAGCGTCAGGGGCGCGTGGCTCGCAAGAAGCGCGGCGAGCTCGTCGGCGCGCTTCCGCAAAGCCGCAATGTCTTCGACCACTTCGCTGAGCAGCCCGAGCGCGAGCGCTTCCTGCGCCTCGACGAGCCGCGCCGTGAAGATGATGTTCTTTACGCGCGCCGGGCCAAGGAGCGCGGCCAGACGCCCATAGTTCGCCATCGACAGGCAGTTGCCGAGCGTGCGCGCGATCGGGAAGCCGAAGCGCGCGGTCTTGGTGCCGATGCGCAGGTCGCAGCAGGCCGCGATCGCCGCGCCGCCGCCGGTGCAAACGCCCGCGATCGCCGCGATCGTCGGCACGCGACACTTCTCAAGTACGCCGAGGACGCGGTCGTTGCGCGCCTCGTAATCGATCGCGTCCTGCGGCGTTGAGAACGCGCGGAACTGGTTGATGTCGGTTCCCGAGGCGAACGCCTTGTCGCCCGCGCCCGTGAGAATCAGCACCTTGATGGCGCGATCCTCGTTTGCCTGCGCACAAATCTCCGCAAGGCGCTCGTACATCTCGAACGTGAACGCGTTGCGCGCCTGCGGCCGGTTGAATGTGACGCGGCCGATGCCGTCGCTAACGTCGAAAAGAATGTCGCCTTGCTCCGTCATCGCGTGTTCTCCTTCACGGATCGCTTCTTTGACGATGGAGCACGGCGGGTCAAGCGAGAGGAAGCGTGGCGAGACTGGCAAGATCGCGCACCACCGCGACCGGCGCGAACTCCGGATACTCGTCCGGCAGGTTGGCGCGATTGACCCATACGCAGCGGAATCCAAACGCGCTCGCGCCCATCACGTCCCAGCGGTTCGAGGAAACGAAGGCGACCTCGGCAGGCGCAACGCTGAACCGATCCGTGACCATCGCGTAGACGGCCGGCTGAGGCTTGTAGATGCCGATCGCATCGACCGAGAGCACGGCGTCGAGATCGGCGCCGATGCCCGCCGCTGTCACCGCACCCTCGAGCATGCGCGGGCTGCCGTTCGACAGGATCGCCGTCCTCATTTCGTTCGCCCTGAGCGCGGCAAGCGCCTCGCGCGCATCTGGAAATGCGTCGAGCCTGAAATAGGCATCGAGCAAACGCGCGTGCAGCGCGCGATCGACGGTCGGGCAGCGCGCGAAGGCATGATCGAGCGCGCGCTCGGTCAGCGTCCAAAAATCGATGTAGTGCCCGGCCGCCGAGAGCATCCAGGCGTATTCAAGCTGCTTTGCCCGCCAGATTTCCGAGAAGCGGTCGGCCTCCGGTCCGGCCGCGTCTCGATGGCGCGCGATCGCCGCATGGACATCGAACAGCGTTCCATACGCGTCAAAGACGTAAATCTGGATGGGCATGGCAGATCTCCGGGAATACCGCGGCATGCTCGCAAACGGCAGAGGTGATGTCAGCCATCATCCTTTTTCATGGGCAAAGGGCGCCGGAAAGCCGTAAACAGACGCCGGAACAAAGAAGGAGCGCGCCGATGGCGGCGAACGGCTGGTCGAAGACCTGGACCTTCTTCGAAGGCGACTGGCACGAAGGCAACGTGCCGATCATGGGACCGCGCACGCACGCCGCCTGGCTCGGCTCGTCCGTGTTCGACGGCGCGCGCGCCTTCGAGGGCGTGACGCCCGATATCGACTTGCATTGTGCGCGCGTGAATGATTCAGCGCCGAAGCTCGGATTGAAGGCGAGCGTTTCGGCCGAGACCTGGATGGGTCTCGTTGCGGATGGCCGCAAGCGCTTCGACAAGGACGCGGCGCTCTACATCCGCCCGATGTACTGGGCTGAACACGGCGGGCCGTCGGCTGGCGTCACGACCGATCCGGAGTCGACGCGCTGGTGCCTGTGTCTCTACGAAGCGCCGATGCCTGAGCCGTCCGGATTCTCGATCACGCTCTCGCCGTTCCGCCGACCGACCATCGAATGCATGCCGGTCGACGCCAAGGCGGGCTGTCTCTACCCGAACAATGCGCGCGCGATTTCCGAGGCGAATGCGCGCGGCTTCGACAACTGCCTGATGTGCGACATGCTCGGCAACGTCGCGGAGCTCGGGTCCGCGAATGTGTTTTTCGCCAAGGATGGTGTGGTCTATACGCCCGCCGCGAACGGCACGTTCCTCGCGGGCATCACCCGCTATCGGGTGATCAAGCTTCTGCGCGATGCGGGCGTCACCGTGATCGAGACCTCGCTCCGATACCCGGAGTTCGAGAGCGCGGACGAGATATTCTCCAGCGGCAACTACTCGAAGGTGGTTCCGGTGGTGCGGATCGGCGACCGCTCGCTGCAGCCCGGGCCCTTCTATCGCAAGGCGCGCGCTCTTTACTGGGATTTTGCTCACAGCTGAGGCCATCCCATGCAGGTCAGGCCGTGCGTCGATATAGATGAGATGCGCGCGGCTTTCGCGCCGATCTGGCACTATTTCGGCCAGAACCCTCCGTCGGAGGACGGAGTCAAGCATTTCACGCGGGTGCTGCCGCATGAGCGAGTGCATGCGGGCTTTGATGGCGAACGGATTGTCGCGGGCGCGGCGGCGTTCCCGTTCGACCTGACCATTCCGGGCGGGCTCGTGAAAGCCGCCGGCATTACCGTCACGGGCGTGTTTCCAACGCATCGCCGGCGCGGTTATCTGCGCGCGCTGCAGCATTCGCTGATCGGCGATGCGCGTGTGCGCGGCGAGCCCGTCGCGGTGCTCTGGGCGACCGAGGATACGATCTACGGTCATTTCGGTTACGGCATGGCGTCGATGTCGGCGGAGATCGACGTGCCGCGCGACCGGACAAAACCGTTCGAATCTGTGGTTTCCCCCGGACCAACGCGCCTTGTGCCGCTCGACGAAGCGGTGCCTTTGGTCGCGCCGATCTATGACCAGGTTGCCCGCTGCACGCCGGGCATGTTCGTCCGCACCTCGGAATGGTGGCAAGACCGCGTGCTCAACGACATGGAATGGAAGCGGCGCGGCGGCGGTTTTATGCAGTGCGTCGTGCTGGAGGTCGATGGCACGCCCGCGGCCTATGCGCTCTATCGCATGAATGCCTTCTTCGAGCATGGGCTTCAGAACGGCAACATCTTCGTGGTCGAGGCGATGGGTGCTTCGCCTGAAGCCACGAACGCGATCTGGCGCTATCTGCTCGACATCGACTGGTTCGCGCGGGTAAGGGCGAACTTGCTGCCACTCGATCACCCGCTGTTGCTCTCCCTCGCGGACCCGCGCCGGCTGAATTTCCTGGTGCGCGAAGGGCTCTGGGTGCGGCTGGTCGATGTCGGTAGGGCGCTCTCCGCGCGTGGCTACGCGACGGCCGACGCGATCGTGGTCGAGGTCACAGACGAATTCTGCCCCTGGAATGCGGCGCGCTGGCGCATCAGCCGCGGCGGCGCCAAACGGACGACCGACGAGGCCGATCTTGCTTGCGACGTCGCGTCGCTCGGCTGCGTCTATCTGGGCGGCTTCACCTTCGCGCAGCTTGCGCGCTCGCTGCGAATGCGGGAATTGCGCGCTGGCGCAATCGCGCGGGCCGATGCAATGTTCCGCTCCGACCGAGCGCCCTGGTGCCCCGAGATCTTCTGAGCCTCAACATGACCGACAAACCGCCGGACCGACTCTCGACCGACCCCGACAGCCCCTATTACGACGAGGCGCTGCTCGAGCGCGGCATCGGCATTCGCTTTGCCGGTCAGGAGAAGACAAACGTCGAGGAATACTGCGTCAGCGAGGGCTGGGTCCGCGTCGCGGCTGGCAAGGCGCTCGACCGTAAGGGCAAGCCGCTGACCCTCAAGCTGAACGGCCCGGTCGAGCCGTACTTCCGGGACCCGGAGCCCGCAAAAGAATAGGGCCGGACTGCAGTCCGGCCCCTTATCATTCGATATCCTTGATGTTTTGGCTGGCGCGAGCTTTTAGCCGCCGCCGCCTGCGCGGGCGAGCGACTGATCGACCTCTTCCCAGTTGATCAGGTGATCCCAGAACGCCTCGAGATACTTCGGACGGGCGTTGCGGTAGTCGATGTAATACGAGTGCTCCCACACATCGCAGCCAAGGATCGGCGTGAGGCCTTTGATCAGCGGGCTCTCGCCGTTCGGCGTCTTGTCGATCGACAGTTTGTTCTCCTCGCGAGAAAAAGAAATCCAGCACCAGCCCGAGCCGAACTGCCCGACGCCAGCTGCGATGAAGTCAGCCTTCGCCTTGGCGACGCCCCCGAGAGTGCGCTTCATCGCGTTCTCGAGCTTGGCCGGAATCTTGTCGCCCCCGCCACCCGGCTTCATCCACTTCCAGAATTGGGTGTGGTTGTAGTGCTGGCCCGCATTATTGAACACGGCGGCGTTCTTGCCGTACGAGCCCTTGACGATCTCCTCGAGGTCCATGCCCTCCCACTCGGTGCCCTTGATCGCGTTGTTGCCGTTGGTGACATAGGCCTGATGGTGCTTGTCGTGGTGAAACTCGAGCGTCTCCTTCGACATGTAGGGGCCGAGCGCGTCATGCGAATAAGGGAGGTCGGGCAGCGTGAAGGCCATGATCAGCTCCTTGGGAAAATAGACCGCGTCTCGCCACGGAACGGGGGTGGGGCGAGTTCCACCTTCTAGATAGGCTGGGTCAAGTCCGGCGGCAACGCCGTTGTTTGACGCGGTTTCCGTGTTGCCCGCGCAACGGTCCCTGCCTATCGCCCTGGAAACACTTGCCCTGTGGTCCCGGTTCCTGAAAGGTGGCGCGGGGGTAACCTGAATGTACCTGTTGCTTGTTCTTGTCGGCGTGCTGCTGGCAGCGGCCGGTGTCGCAATGATGCGATACGCCGTGCCGATCGAGGACGTGTCTGGCGTTGCACTGTTCACCTCCGGGATGGTGGCGATTGTCGGCGCCTTGGTCATTGGCGCGCTCGCCGTCGTGGCGCGCAATCTGGCGCGGATTGCCGAGCGGCTGGAGATCCAGCCGCTGCCGCTCCCGCCGGTTGCCGCGGTCGGCCATGAGGCCCCCGCGCCGCGCCCGGCACGCGCGTCTGCTGCTGCTGCACGGCCCTCGCTGCTCGGTTGGCTCGGACGAGGCGGTTCATCAACTGCGGCCCGTCTCGCGGCGCCTTCGCCGCCCCCAGTGGCCGAACCCACGTCGGAGAAGGTCGACCTTGCGCCGCTCGCTCGCGTGGCGGAGCCGACGGCCGCTGTGCCGTCGCCCGCAGCACCCCTGGTGCGCGCTGCACCAAAGCCGGCAGCGGCCCAAAACGGGGCCGCCACCACGGTCTACCGCTCCGGTGTGATCGACGGGATGGCCTACACGCTGTTTATGGATGGCTCGATCCAGGCCGAGTTGCCGCAGGGCACGGTCAAGTTCGCCAATATCGACGACTTGCAGAAATACTTGTTGGGTAACCGCTGAGCGGCGTCACGCCAGCGGCGTCCCCGCGAGGTCGATCGCGAAGGCGTAGGACAGCGCGACTTCCTTCAGGCGATCGAAGCGTCCCGCCGCGCCGCCATGGCCCGCCTCCATGTTGGTGCGCAGCGCGATCAGATTGCTGCCGGTGCCGAGCTCGCGCAACTTCGCCACCCACTTCGCAGGCTCCCAATACGTCACGCGCGGATCGGTCAGCCCGGCGAGCACCAGCAGCGGCGGATAGTCCTGCGCGCGCACATTGTCATAGGGCGAATAGGTCAGCATCACGCGAAACGCGTCCGCGTCGGTGATCGGGTTTCCCCATTCCTGCCACTCGGGCGGCGTAAGCGGCAGCGTGTCGTCGGTCATTGTGTTCACAACGTCCACGAACGGTACTTCGGCGATGATGCCGCCGAAGAGGTCCGGCCGCATGTTGGCGACCGCTCCCATCAGCATGCCGCCGGCGGATCCGCCCTGGGCGATGATCTTGCCCGGCGCTGCATAGCCGGTTTGCAACAGATGCTCCGCGGCCGCGATGAAGTCGGTGAACGTGTTCGGTTTGTTTGCGAGTTTGCCGTCCTGGTACCAGTGCCAGCCCTTGTCGGTGCCGCCACGGATGTGTGCGATCGCATAGACAAAGCCGCGATCGACCAGCGAGAGCCGCCCCGTCGAAAAGGATGCGGGGATCGAATGGCCGTAGGCGCCGTAACCGTAGAGCAGAAGCGGCGCCGTGCCGTCCGGCTTCACGTCGCGGCGATGCAGGATCGAAATCGGCACCATCTCGCCGTCAGGCGCGCGCGCCCGGATGCGGCGCGTCACGTAGCCAGCCGGATCATGTCCGCTCGGGATCTCCTGCCGTTTGCGCATGACGCGGGCGCGCGTTTTCATATCGTAGTCCCACGTTTCGTTGGGCGTGGTCATCGACGAATAGAAAAAACGCAGCCGGTCCGTCACGAACTCGAAGCCGCCATCGGCACCGAGCGAATAGGCTTCCTCGGGAAACGCGATCGTGTGCTCCTCGCCGCTCGCGATGTGGCGCACGACGATGCGCGGGAGCGAGTCTTCGCGCTCGAGCCGGATCAGCCAGTCGGAGAGCACGATCATGCTGAGTACGAAAATGCCACGCCGGTGCGGGATCAAATCGCGCCAGTTTTCGCGGCCTGGGCTTGCAAGCGGCGTGAGCGCGATCTTGAAGTCCTCCGCCTTGTCCACGTTGGTGCGGATCACCAGGCTGTCTTCGCCGTGCCAGTCCGGGTGATGCTCGAGTTCGTACCGCACCGAGGTTTCGCGGGGCGCAACCAGTCGCGGCTTCGCATCCGCCCTCGCGAGATCGAGGAGCGAGCACTCCGACGTTTCGTGATCGTGTGCCGCGATCACCGCATAACGCGCCGACTGCAGCTCGATGAGCGAGACGAAATAGCGGCTGTCCTGTTCCTCGTAGACGAGTGCATCATCTGCCGCCGGCGTGCCCAGCCGGTGGCGATAGACGTGCGACGGTCGGTGGTTCGCGTCGAGGCGGACGTAATAGAAGGCCGTCGCGTCCCGGGACCACACGACCGCACCTTCGACGTCCGGAACTTCGTCCGGCAAGTCGCACTCGCTCGCAATATCGCGGACACGCACCGTGTCGTATTCCGAGCCCTTGTCGTCGGCCGACCAGGCGAGCAGCTTATGGTCGGGCGAATGAACGGTCGCGCCAAGTTGAAAGAAGGCCTTGCCGGCTGCGAGCGCGTCGCCGTCGAGCAACTCCTGCTCGGCGCCGCCTTCGCGCGGTTGGCGGCACATGATCGGGTGCTGTCCGCCTTCGCGGTAGCGCACGTAGTACGCATACGGTCCGTCCGCACTCGGGACGGTCGAGTCGTCCTCCTTGATGCGGGCCTTCATCTCGGCGAACAGCGTCTCTTGCAGCGCTTCCGTGTGGGCGAGGCTCGCCTTGGTGTAGGCATTCTCGGCTTCGAGATAACCGCGGATCTTCGGATCGAGCGCCGAGGGGTCGCGCATCACCTCGCGCCAGTTGTCGGCGCGCAGCCAGGCGTAGTCGTCAGTCAGCGTTATTCCGTGCCAGGTCGATGACCTGGGACCCCGCTCGGCGCGCGGTGCTGGAGGAAGGCGTCGGGTGCGCTCGAGCATTACGGCGTCCGGCAAGAGAAGGGGGCGGCTGGCCAGAACTAGGCAGCGCTTCGGGCGCGAACAAGGCGGCACGCGCAAAATCCCCGAGCCGGGGCACACCGGTGTTCCGCGACATCAGGTCGCGACAGAATACGCACTGGAATGTTCAACAAAACGCGATCTTCTCAAGATTTCGTCCGAAAGGCCGGGTAATGAACTTGAATAATTTGGCCCGAATACTATAGAATTCACGTAATTCGATTGAATCCGGACCGGCCCCAATGAACGACACCACCAGCGGCAGCTACATCGCGCTTACCGCCGACATTGTCTCGGCCTATGTCAGCAACAACACGGTTTCGGCGAACGATATCCCGGGCTTGATCAGCCAGATTCATTCGGCGCTGATGCGTGTGTCAGGCGGGCAGAGCGAGTCGCAGCCGGAGCCGCTGAAGCCGGCGATCTCGGTGAAGAAATCGATCACGCCGGATCATCTCGTTTGTCTCGAAGACGGGAAGAAGTTCAAATCCCTGAAGCGTCACCTGCGCACGCAATACAACATGACGCCCGAGGCCTATCGCGAGAAATGGGGCCTGCCTGCGGACTACCCGATGGTCGCCCCGAACTACGCGGCCGCCCGCTCCCAGCTCGCCAAGCAGATGGGGCTGGGCCAGCAGCGCCGGCGGCGGGGCAAGTAGCAACTTTCCACAGCGGATATCGGCTGAAAGCGCGCCCGCCGGTTCTCCGGACCGGCGGTGAAACTGACTGAATTTGTCTTTTTCGGTCAGTGACATCGCTCGTCGACAGGCAGGATCATATTCCGGCGTGATGGACGAAGTTCCAAAAAGGAGAAAAAAGTTATCCCCGCTACCCCGGGTTGGTCCTATGATGGAGGGAATCAAACCTGCAGGAGGAATAGATGACCGGCCGCGTGAGACATTTCGCTTCGCCGCAGCAGCGGGCGGCTGAGCTGATCAGTTCGGCGGTCGCAGCCGCCTTTATCGTTCCGGTTTGCGAATTGCGCGCCCGCTCCCGACGGGGCGCACCGGTGGCGCTTGCGCGGCAAAGCGCCATGTATCTCGCGCACGTCACGCTCGGTCTGAGCTTTGCCGAGGTGGGACGCGTCTTCGGCCGCGATCGAACGACGGCCGCTTACGCTTGCCGCACCATCGAAGATCGCCGCACCGAGGTCCGGCTCGATACCGCATTGGCCGAACTTGAAAAGGCACTGCGCCGCGATCTCCTCGCGACACGGGGAGCCCATTCGTGAACCAGCGGGCCGATCGTCATCCTCAGAAGGCCGCCGCAAACGCCGAGATCGATCGCTTCCGCGCCCAGCACTTGAGCGTGGTGCGCGGGCGCCTTGATACGCCCGAGGGCGCGGTCGACGTCACGATGGATGAGCTGGAGAGCCCGCTTGCCTGGCTCGCGCGACGCAAGGGACGCAACGGGCAGGCGCTGATCGAGCCGGTGCAGTTTCAGGCGGGCGAGCGGCTGCGTGCCGACTTCACCCGCGCGAACCTAACGCCGCGCGTGACATCGAGCTGGGATCCCTCCGTGTCGCTGGGGCGGCGCGGGCAGGGCGCAGGCGCCAGCTTCAGCGACGCGGTCGTTGCCGCGCGCGAGCAGTTGAACGGCGCTCTCGAGGCCGTAGGTCCGGAGCTCGCGGGCGTGCTGCTCGACGTGTGCTGCTTTCTCAAGGGCCTTGCAGACATCGAGCGTGAGCGCCGCTGGCCGCCGCGCTCGGCCAAGATCGTCCTCCAGCTCGGGCTCGACCGGCTGGCAACGCATTACGGCCTCGCGCGCGAAGCCCGTGGCCGCGCCCACGCGCCGATCAGGACGTGGCTCAAGCCGGGCAGCGGTTTTGTGGTGGAGCGTTAGGCCGCATGCGCGATCGCGGCGCGCGCATCCGACTTGATGCGCTCGACCATGGAGCGGAAGCCGTTCGAGCGCTGCGGCGTCAGGTGTTCGCGTAACCCGAGCCGCTCGAACAGCGCGACCGCATCCGTGTCGAGAATGTCGGGCGCGTGTTTTCCCGAATAGAGCGCGAACAGGATCGCGATCAGGCCGCGCACGATGTGCGCGTCGCTGTCGCCGGTAAACGAGAGTGTCGGCCCCGCGGAGCCGTTCGGCTTGACGTTTGTCGCAAGCCACACCTGGCTCGCACAGCCTTGCACTTTGTTGGCCTCGGTGCGCAGTTCCTCGGGCAGCGGTTCCAGCATGCGCCCGAGCTCGATGACATAGCGATAGCGGTCGTCCCACTCGTCGAGTAGGGCGAAGTTCTCGGTGATGTCGTCGATCATCGTCATGGGCGCGCGCCTGAGCACGCCCGATATAAGGGCGCGGCGCGAGAACGTACAGCCCGTTTGACGCGGTTTCCGGCTATTGCGGCCGCTTCAGGAGGTCCGCCTGGCGCTGCGCAGCCCCGCGCCATGCGGGCGCTGTATCGGCCTGCGTCAGCGTGTTCTGCGAATCGTTTTCTGCAACGGCCTTCGCGGGCTCGGCCGGCGACTGCGCCGAACCGCTCTTCGACGTGAGCATGTCGTAGAGCCATTTCGCGCTCGCCTGCGCCTTGTGGCCGAAATGCGAGAGCGCCTGCGAGCCGATCTGGCACGCATCGGGCTGGCGGTTGCAGAACTGGCCCATGTCGGAGAACGTCGCGGACGCAGCACTCGCCGCCTGAGCGGCGCCCACGCCCGATTCCGACTTCATCGACTCAGGCGCCGGCAGCAGCAAAATGACGATGCTGAGCCAGAACGCCGTGCGCAACAGAAAGAACATGACCCTGCCTCTTGTCCTCCACGGCGTTTTTCCCGCGGTTGAGACAACGCTAGCAGAGCCGCTTGAAGGCGAGGTTCGTTCGGTGCTGTTGATTTTGCGCATGTTAGAGGCAAGTTGTCTGCGACTTTTCCTAAAATTCGAACGATTTTCATCGTTAAAGAAATGTGGGCATTTCGCCACACTGAGCGCTCCATCGCTGAGGGACGTGAATCACCACATGTGTGCTGACGCGCGCCGCCATCGTGCTGCCGTCGTTTGGCAACTGACCGTTCACCATTCCCGATGAATCCGGCCGAGGGGGCGGTGTTGCGTGATGTTACTGCCGCGCACGCACCGGCGAAACGGCCACCCTTAGCGTTCATTTAAGCGGGCTCTGACACGATCGCGCGAATTGGGGAGCGCGTCCGCCAACGGGCGTGGTTCAAGGACGTGAGCCTGTTCGCGCAGATCGGCGCATACATCGACCAGCTGGTGCATCCGTCGGCGCGGCTCGATCCGCTGACCGCCGCGCGCCATCGCGCGTTCATTGCACCGCGGTTTGTCGGCGGGCTGATCGCACTGACGGCACTCCCGATTCATCTCGCATTGAGCGGCGTGCCGGGCACGCTGGAGATCCTGTTCTATGCCTGGCTCGCCGCGCCGATCGCGGTCGCCTGGTATCTCTCGCGCACCGGAAACTATGAAGGTGCACAGCTTGCCTCTTCGGCGTCGCTGACTGCGCTCATCGCGACCGTCGGCCTTGCGAGCGGGGGGATCGCATCGTTCGCTGCGGTGTGGCTGGTGGTCGTTCCGCTCGAGGCGGCGCTGTCGGCTTCGCGGCGCGTCGTGCTCGCCGCGTCGGGCCTGGCGCTCGCCGCCGCCGCACTGCTGGTCGCGGCCGGATACTCGACCGTCTTTGCGAGCGCCGCCGCTTCGCCAAAGCTGATGGCTCTCGGCGTGATCTCTGCCGCGCTCTACGCGACCGGCC
>Ga0310810_10001910_pt1 | contig 22112 bp, 19 predicted proteins | sample NCmetagenome_FD_207641 | JGI IMG/M metagenome (GOLD analysis project Ga0310810, IMG submission 207641) | Soil microbial communities from experimental microcosm in Duke University, North Carolina, United States - NC | ecosystem: Engineered > Artificial ecosystem > Soil microcosm > Unclassified ... | reverse complement strand
GCCCCTATTTCGCCCACTTCTGCACGCGCCAGTTCTTGATCTCGCTGACGTAGATCGCGCCGGTGGAATCGACGGCAATGTTGTGCGCGAAGTCCAGCTTGCCGGGCACGCGGCCGTAGGAGCTGAGAACGCCCTGAATCTCGCCATCGAGATTCAGCTTGACGATGCGGTTATTCAGGCCGTCGCACATATAGATGGCATTTTCCGCGGCGGAGTATGTCAGCCCCCATGGCTGTCCGGCGTCGGTCCACTTGCCGAGATATTTTCCGTCGGCGTCGAAAATCTGGACGCGTGAATTCGAGCGGTCGGCGACGTAAACGTGGCCACGCGCATCGAGCGCCACGTCGTGCACCAGGTTGAATTCGCCGTCGCCAGTGCCTTTGTGGCCCCACTGGGATACGTATTCGCCATCGCGATTGAACTTGACCACTCGTGAATTCACATAGCCGTCTGACACGTAGAAGAAATCGAGAGACGGCGTGAAGATGATGCCGGTGGGCTGGTTGAACGCGTCCTTGGTTTCGTTGTTGCCGGGCCCGCGGCCGATCACCATTAGCACGCGGCCTTCGGGACTGAACTTCAGGACCAGGTGGTTGGCCACGTCGACGCACCAGACGTTGCCATCGGGATCGACGCGAATGCCGTGCGAGCTCTTGATCATGCTGTTGTCGCCCCAGCTCTGCAGGAAGTTGCCGTCGCGATCGAATTCGATGACCGGATGCGCGCCGCGGTTGAAGACCCAGACGTTGTCTTTCTGGTCGACCGCCACGCCGGAGGTTTCACCGAGATTCCAGCCTTTGGGCAGCTTGGCCCAGTTCGCGACAAGATGATGCGGCAAAGCCGGCCCGGATTTGAGTGCGGCCGGGAGCGGAGAAAGACAGGCGAACAGCACAGCAACGGCAACAAGTTTCATGCGGGCGAGAATAGAACAGGCAGGGGGCAAAAGTAAAGGGGGGAGCGGAAAGGCGATAAAATCAAACCATGCCGCGCCTAGCGCACTTCGGTCTCAGACCAGCGCGCCTGGTGTGGATTGCGGCGGCTGCGGCGCTCATGGGCTCGGCGGCGATGGTCGTGCGGCGGCCTCCTGTTGTTACCGTTCAAACGCGTCCTCGCGCTAGAGATCTCGCCACCGGCAAGATTCTGGTGGCGCGGCGCAGCCTGGTGGATCCGAACTTTGCAGAGAGTGTGATCCTGCTGGTGCAGCACGACGATGACGGGACCGCGGGCCTGATCATCAACCGGCAAACCAAGATCCCGCTTTCAAAACTCTCGCCGGAAATGGACAGCGCCAAGGGCCGGACAGACCGGCTGTATCACGGCGGGCCGGTTCAACCGGCGGGGATCATGGCGCTGTTGCGCAGCCGCACCAAGCCCGAAGAAGCCAAGCCCGTGGTGGAGGATGTCTACGTCATTTCAAGCAAAGCCGCGTTGGAGAAAACGGTAGCGTCAGGCGCCGCCGCGAGTACGTTTCGCGTCTACCTGGGCTATGCGGGCTGGGATGCCGGGCAGTTGGCATGGGAACTCAAAATGAACGCGTGGGATGTTCTGCCGGCGAATCCCGTGATTGTGTTCGATGCGCATCCGGAGACGCTGTGGCCGCGCCTGGCTGCGGAAGAATCCATGCAACTGGTTTTCTGGAACCCTGGCTACCGCAGCGGCGCCGCATGCTGCCGGATGTATTCCTCCACGCGCTCGATTCCCGGCCCGATGTAGTGGAAAGCTTCCGCATATTCCACGCCGTACTTTTTCCCTAATTCGCGGTCGTGCTCCAGGACGAATTCCTTGATGTAATTGCGGTCGGCGGTGGCGTCGTCCGAGCCCAGCAGCGGCAAACGCCGGTTTTGTTTGGCCAGTTCGGCCCGCAGCCGGGAGCCGTGATGCCCGCCGGGTCCCTTGGCCCGGTTGGCGAGGTTGGCTTCCACTTTCTTATCCACGACGCCGCTGATATCCACTACGCGGTTGATCTCAGGCCGGCGCGCGTAGTAATACTTCTCGCTGACGGCATGCGGCTTGAGCCCGGCGGCGAACTGTTCGGGATAATCGTGCACGCGGCCGGCCATCCAGCAGGCGGCTTCCAGCGAACGCGAGAGCACGTAGTGATCGGGATTCTCCTCGTCGTGTCCCCAAGGGTCGTAACAGAAAACGGTGTCCAGCTTCAGCAAACGAATCAGAAAAATCAGGCGGCAGATCAGCTCGTTCCAGGAGACGTCGCCCATGCGGTGGTTGTTGTAGTTGAGATCGAAGGTGCGTTCCAGGCCCAGGGCGCGCGCGACTTCGGCGTTTTCGCGCTCGTTGCGCAGCACGTTTTCGCCGATGGTGCCGGGCTCGCCGACATCGTCACCCATGTCGTCGTTGGTGGCGCGAATCATGTAGCCGGTGTAGCCCTCCTGGATCAGCTTGGCCACGGCGCCGGCGGCGAAGATGGCGATGTCATCGGAATGCGGCTGGATGGCGGCCAGCACTCTTCCGCGGTGAGGCGTACCGGTTACGGGCCGCTCAATGAAAACGCCGGAGGCCGCTTGCGAACGCCCGAGTTTTGGGATGGCCGCGCCGGCCAGCATGGTGGTGAGAAAATCGCGCCGTTGCATGGCGGTATTCTAACGCGAAGCCGGCGTGGGAAGGCAGAGGTTATAGCCGAACATACAGACTGGAGATCGAGCCAGGGCCGTTCGGCGCTCGCAAGAGACTTCTTTTAGAATCTGCCGAATTTTTCGTACGCCTCAACGGGGTGCACGCCGTTCAGAATCGCTTTGCGCACGGCGTTTTCGGTATGCACGATGGCTTCCGCTTTGGCGATCACTTCCTCGGCCACGGCCTGCGGGATGACAACCACGCCATCGCGGTCACCAAGCACGAAATCGCCTGTCTGGAGATGGACTTCGCCAATGGTGATAGGCACGTTGGTGCCGGTCAGGCGCCAGCGTCCGACGATATCCTGCGGCGTTTGATAACGCACGAAGGCCGGGAAACCCAGCTTGAGGATGTAGTCGATATCGCGGATGCCGCCATCGATCACCACCCCGCACCCGCCGCGAAACTTTGCCGTCTCGCACGACAGCTCGCCGAAGTGGGCAATGGTTTGATCGTTGGGCTGGCTCACCACGACATCGCCCGGCGCGATCGAGCCGAGCATCTTCAGGAACGGCAGGAAGTAGTCGTCACGCGCGCGCCCTTTGGAGCGCTCACCCGCGACGGTGAGCGCGCGGCCCGCCAGCGTCTGCCCCGGCTGGATGGACTGAATTTCCGAGGGCAGCACCTGGTGCGCGTATCCCATTTCATCGAGGATGTCGCTGATGGCGCCGGTGTAGGGAATCGCAGCGAGGCGATCAATGAGTTCCTGTGGAGTTGGCATCGACGAGCTTTCCGTGCTCCGTTAAAGTCTGGCCGTTCACGACCACGGTCGCGTCCGGGAAAAAGAACCATCGCACAAAATCACCGCGCACCTGGCCGCCGAGCTCTTCGTTATCGCCCAGGCTCATGCGCACGATGCCCGCGCCATAACCGTAGTAAGCCAGCGTTGATCCTGCGGGATTCACCAGCTTGGGATTGAAACCGAGCGCAAACTCGCGAAAGCTGAGCGCGGCGTCGCCCCCGGCGGAAATGGCTGCATCCGCGGCTTCCAGGTTTGCGTCGGCTTTCATGCCGGTGACCGCGCCCGCGCGGATTTCGAGGCGCAAATTTCGCACCAGGCCCTTGGGGAAACGTGCCGAGGGAATCACGATGCGGCCATTGACACTCTCTTCGATGGGCGACACGCGCAACACGCCCGCCGGCAGCTCGATCTCGCGATCCACGCGCACCCGCGCCGTGCGCATCCGGCGGGCGGTGGCATTGCCATCCTGCTTGTTAAATGGACGATTGCCCACGCGAAAACTGATGTCGGTTCCGGCGGGCGTGCGCACGTGCACGTCGCCCGAGCGCAACAGCTTGATGGCGCGGTCCTGCTCGGCCGAGAGCGCGGCGTAATCGATATCAAGAGCATTCTGATAAATGCGATCGAGCGCCGGTGAGTGCGTGCCCGCGAGACCGTCCGGGTCCACGCTTCCTTCGGCCCAGTGGAAATGGATTTCACGGCGCGTGCCGCCGCGATCGAGCCAGGCGGCCAGCCCCTTGCGCTCGTCAGGAGAGATTTTGCGCTTGCTCAGGGGAAGATAAAGATAAATGTTCGCCGTATTGAGATCGCGCACCTCGACGGTGCCCGCTTCCTTCAGCCGCTTGCGCAGGGCTTCGGTGAGGTCCTGGAAGTGGTCCGGATCGCCACCGAACATGACGCGCTCGCCACGGGCGGGTTTGAGAGCGTCAATGATCCGCTCGGCCATGTGATCGTAGTCCAAGGCTCCAGCAGCTGTTTCGTACAGAAAAAAATCATGCGCCGTGCGCGCGATCTCGGCGATGGCCCGCTCACGCGCTGCCACCGGCTTATCGGAGGACTTTACGAACACCGCGATGGCCACGTGGCCCGTGTTGTCAGGGAGGGTAACGATACCGACGTCGTTGGTGGTGCCGCCGATCGATCCCGTCTTGTGGGCTACCTCCGTGCCTTCGGGCAGAATGCCCTTCAGACGGGTCTGGCCGGTCTGACAGCGGCGCATGATGTCGAGCAGCAGGTCCGCGGACTCGGGTTTCATGACTTCCCGGTCATGGAGCCAGATGCGCGCGAGCAGCGCGGTCATGGCATCCGGCGCGGAGGTGTCGCGTGGATCCTGATCGAACGCCGCCGCAGCTTTTTTGGCTTCGTCGTGCGGCACCGCGTCCAACAGCTTAGCCCACATCTCGGGCGACCACTGGTTCTCGGGCGGGAGATTCTTCACACCCTCCCGGTCGGCAATCAGCCCCGCCGTGGGCCGGCTCACGTTGATGCCCGTAATGCCCAGGCCGCGCATGCGGGCCGTCACGGCATCGGCGCCACCGGCGAGGCGCATCAGAATGTCGGTCGCGCTATTGTCGCTAATCAGCAACATCAGCTCCATGAGGTTGCGCACCGAGAGCGCGACGCCGGGTTTGCTGAACAGATCCGTCAGCGTGCCGCTGCCGGGATGCAGGTCGGAGGCTTGCAGCTCGACCATCTGATCGAGTTTCACCTCGCCGGCATCGATACGATGCAGCAACTGAACGGCGATGGGGATCTTGAAAGTGCTGGCCATGGGGAACCGCTCGTCACCGTGGAACGACACTTTACGCCCGGTTTCCAGGTGCACGGCGCTGGCCCCGACCACGCCGCCCGCAATCTTAGAAACGCGTTCGATCTCGCGCTCGAGCCGGGGAAGCTGCGCGTCGGCGGCGACCAGCGCGCTCGCCAGGACTAGCGCCGCAAGAGCGGCCCGGCGCGCGGCTGCTGCCAAACGCGCCGCCAGGCGGGTCAATCTTAGGCTCGTCATCGCGAGCCGCCCATCGCTGGGCGCGCGACAAACCGGGGCGGCGCTGCGGCATTGGCGAACTCCCAGCCCGTGAGATAAGCGAGGCGGAGGATCTTTTCCATCTTCGTAAAATTGATCTTCTCTACTGTGTCGGTCGACTGGTGATAGTCGGGATGGAATCCCGTAAACCACCAAATCGCCGGAATATCGTGCAGGGCGAAGGGGAACTGGTCGCTGCGCTGGAAGATGTTCAAGGCGGCGTCGCGATCCCATTTGTCGTTGAGCCGCAAGCCCACGAATTCGTTGGCGCGTTCCACCGAGGCGCGGTAGTCCGGACTATTGATGGTGCCGATGAGGTTCAGCTCGTTCGAGGTGTCGGGCGCGATGTCCATCAGGCCCTCGGTCTGGCGGCTGGGCGTTTCATTCCGGCCGATCATGTCGAAGTTAATGACGGCGCGCGTGGTCTCGAGGGGGCGCAGCGGATGCGCGACGTAGTAGTACGAGCCAAGCAGTCCGCGCTCTTCGGCGGCAAAGATGACGAACAGCAGCGAGCGCTTCGGCTTTTGGGGACTGGCGGCAAACGCGCGCGCCAGCTCGAGTACCCCGACCGTGCCCGAGCCGTTATCGTCTGCGCCGTGATAGATGTTGCCCTCCCATGCGCCCTCGTGATCGTAGTGCGCGCTGAAGACGATGGTTTCGTTCTTCAGTGTGGGATCGCTGCCTTCCACCAGGCCGAGCACGTTGTAGGAAGTGCCGCGCCGCTGCTCCGCAATCACGATGCGCATCTCGGCGCGCACGTCGGGCAAGACCAGGGAGGCCGGCTTGAGGGTGTCATCGATCCGGGCTTGCAGCTCGGCGGGTTTCTGGCCCGTGGCAGAGAGTAGTTCCACGGCGAGCGCGTCACTGACTGACAAGGTAGGTAGCCTGGCTTCCGATTCCGCTAACGTCTGGGGAGGCAGGCGGCGCGCCCGTTGCTCGCTTCCGGGAATACGCGCGGTGCGCTCCTGCGGGGATGGGTGCTTGCGATTCGGCTCCGCGGCGACGAGCACGCCGATGGCGCCGTGCTTTTCGGCATTCAGCATTTTCACCAGCGCGCTCGAATACCGCGTGCTGCCTTTGCCGTTGAAGATCGAGCGGGCATCGTTTTCCTGCGGCTCGTGGTCGAAGATCAGGACGATCTTGCCGCGCGCGTCGAGCGAGGCGTAGTCGTCATAGCCGAATTCCGGGGCTGTGATGCCGTAGCCGGCGAAGGCGACAGGTCCCTGAACGGTGGCCTCGAAGGCAGATCCGCCGAAGAAATCCACGCCGTATTTCAAATCGCGGCGCGCTGCGCCGTGCTCGATAGCCAATGCGGTCTGGCTGGTATCCACCCGGTACTCGATGAGCGGAACAGGTTGCAGGTACGAATCCCCGGCCACGGGCTCGAGGCCGGCCTTGCTGAACTCGGCGGCAAGAAATTGGATGGCGACTTCCGAACCGCGTTGCAGCGAGCGCCGGCCTTCGAGCGCGTCTGAGGCCAGAAAAGTCAGATCGGCACGCAAATCGTTGCTGCGGATGCGGTCCAGGCCGGGGCGTTGCGCGAAAGCGGCTGAGATCACGGCGATCGCGCACAGAGCTTGGAGCCTCAGCTGTCGGGTCATCAGGAAAACAAAGATAACATTTCCGCGCCCACCAATAACAGAACGGCCACGGCCCATAGAGGTGGCGGCGGCCGTTTCAGTGGAAAGTTACGAGAAACAAGTCTACCGCTGTTTTCGAATTTTCCGGCGCCCGGGTATCCTGCCGCGCCCTCAAGTGCCAACGGTATCTTGCCGCCAGACGATGGCGCCAGCCACGATGGTAGCCACGGGCCCGCCGCGGAAATGCCGGCCATGGAAGGGTGAATTTTTACTCTTGGAAAACGAGCGGTTCACATCATAGGTCCACGCCGACTCGGTATCGAAGATGGTGACATCGCCCGGCGCACCGACCGCCAGCCTGCCCCGTTCCAGGCCCAGGACCCCGGCGGGGCCCGTGGTGAATAACTCGATCAGACGCCTTAGTGAGATTTTTCCGGTATGGTACAGCTTCTCGAGCGACAACCCCAGTGCGGTCTCGAGTCCGGTGATGCCGAACGGACACTTTTCGAACTCCTGCATTTTTTCACTGCCCGGATGCGGAGCGTGATCGGTGGCGATGGCATCCACCGTGCCGGAGACGATGCCGTCGATCACCGCAGCCACGTCGCACTCAGTTCGCAAAGGCGGTTTCATTTTGTAACTGCTGTCGTATGCGGTGATATCGGCGTCGCTGAGCGCGAAGTGGTGTGGTGTGGCTTCGCAAGTGACGGACAAACCCTGCTGCTTGGCGAATTTCACCATATTGAGAGAGTGGCACGATGAAATGTGCGCCACGTGGAAGCGAGCGCCGGTCGATTCGGCCAGCAGGATGTCACGCGCAACCATCACGTCTTCAGAGCTGGCTGGAATCCCGCGCAGCCCCATCCGTGTGGAGGGCACACCTTCGTGCATGTCGCCGCCCGCACTCAGGTTCAGGTCTTCGCAATGATCGATCACCGGCAGGTCGAATGACCGGGCAATCTGCATGGCGCGGCGCATCACGCGCGCGTTCATCACCGGCCGCCCGTCGTCGGAGATGGCTACAATACCCGCATTTTTCATGGAGCCGATGGCGGCCAGTGCCTCGCCCTCGCTGTTCTTGGTGATGGCGCCGATGGGGAACACGTTAACGGCGGCGCACTGGCGCGCCCGCTCGATGATGTAACTGGTCACCGTGGCGTTGTCATTCACCGGAACTGTGTTGGGCATGCAGCAGATGGACGTGAAGCCGCCGGCCGCGGCGGCGCGTGCGCCGGTTTCGATGGTTTCGGAATGTTCGATTCCCGGCTCGCGCAAGTGCACGTGCATGTCGATGAAGCCGGGCGCGACGACCAAACCTGCGGCATCGAAAACAACAGCGCCGGCGCGATCGAGGCCGCGGCCGACGCCCTGAATGAAGCCGTCCTCGATCAGCACGTCCGCCGGCCCGTCCAGGCCGGAAGCCGGGTCGATCACGCGCCCGTTTTTAATTAACAGCGAGGACATGATGTCTCAATAGGCCCGCTCCAGCGGGACCCGGCAGACCTTTCCATCTCAGTGAGCGCCATTCGCCTGTTCTCCCACGATGCGCTCGAGCACCGCCATGCGCACGGCCACGCCGTTCTCCACTTGATTGAGAATCACCGACCTTTGAAAATCGGCGACCTCGGAAGAGAGCTCGCGGCCGCGATTGATCGGGCCGGGATGCATGACAATAGCATCGGATTTGGCGAGGGCCATGTGCTCCAGGCGCAGGCCGTAAAACTGGAAGTACTCGCCGGCGCTGAGCGGCGGATCGTGCTGGCGTTCCAGTTGGACGCGCAGCATCATAATCACGTCGGCGCCCGCGATGGCTTCTCGAATATCGTTGGTCAGACTGACACCGGCGGCGATCTGGGCAAGCTCTGCCGGCAAAACGGTAGCGGGGCCGCACAGCACAATGTCGGCGCCGAATTTCGAGAGCAGATGCACGTTGGAGCGGGCCACGCGGCTGTGCGCGATATCGCCGATGATGGCCACGCGCAGGCCCTCAAGCGCGTCGCGGCGATCGAGAATGGTGAGCGCGTCCAGCAGCGCTTGGGTGGGATGCTCGTGCGTTCCGTCGCCTGCGTTGACGATGGGAATGGCCAGGTGCCGGGCCAGGAAATGGGGCGCGCCGGAGGCGGCATGGCGCATGACAATGGCGTCCGGATGCATGGCGGCTAGCGTGTTCAGTGTGTCGACCAGCGATTCTCCCTTGGAAACACTGGAGCCTGACGCCGTGATCGACACGGTATCCGCGCCCAGCCGTTTGGCGGCGATTTCAAAGCTGGTGCGGGTGCGGGTGGAGGCTTCGAAAAACAGGTTCACGATCATCTTGCCGCGCAACGTATCGAGCTTCTTGAAGGGCTGCATCTGCAGCGGCTGAAAGAAACGGGCGCGCTGCAAAATGGATTCCACTTCAGCGCGAGTGAGTTCTTCGATGCCGAGCAGTCCAAACGCCATGGCTTGAGCGCGCTAAGCGGTTTCGGCCGCCACTCTCTCGACCAGGAGCACTTTTTCGATCTGGTCGATTTCCTCAAATTTCACTTCGATGATTTCGTTGTCAGCAGTTTGAACCGTGCGGCCGACGAACCTGGCTTCGATCGGCAGCTCGCGGTGGCCGCGATCGATCAAGACGAGCAGTTGTACGCGCGCCGGGCGGCCATGATCGAACAGCGCATCGAGCGCGGCCCGCACCGTGCGGCCGGTATACAGCACGTCATCCATCAGGATGATGTCCTTGCCTTGTACCGAGAACGGGATCTCCGTCGCGTTCACGACCGGTTTGATATCGACCGTGGTGAGATCGTCCCGATATAAATTGATGTCCAGAATGCCGACGGGGATAGTGCGTTTCTCGAGAGCCTCGATCTTGTGCGCGATGCGATGGGCCAGGGGCACGCCGCGGCGGCGAATGCCCACGAATGCCAGCTTCTCCAGCTCGCTGCTCTTTTCCAGGACTTCATGCGCCAGCCGCACGAGCGTGCGGTCGATCTCCGACGCGCTCATCAACCGAGCTTTTTCCCGAGTCAAACCCATGTTTTGTAAGCAGACAGAAGACAGGAGCCAGTAGTCAGAATAGCAAATGCGGCCCAGTGCCAGACGCCTTCACCAGGCCATGGCTTATAATTTGGCTATGGCCACTCAAGTGGGTGTGATGGACGGGGCCGCGCTCGGTGCCAAGCAGGAGAAGCTGTTTGCCACGCTGTCCGGCTTGGGGCGCGTCATCGTCGCATATTCGGGCGGGACGGATTCGGCCTACCTGGCCTGGGCCGCCAACCGGGTGCTGGGAAATCATGCCATCGCCATCACCGCGGATTCGGCTTCGATACCGGAATCACACAAACGCGATGCGGAGGATTTCGTTCACCGGTTTGGTATCACGCACGAGTACATCGAGACCCACGAATTCGAGAATCCCGATTACCTCAAGAACGATGCCAACCGGTGCTTTCACTGTAAGGACGAGCTGTTCACGCGCTTGGAAGAAGTGGGGCGCGAACGGGGCATCACGCATATCATCTACGGCGTGAACCAGGATGACTTGGGCGATTACCGGCCTGGACAGAACGCGGCCAAGATTCATCAGGTGAAGGCGCCGTTAGTCGAGGCCGGACTGAGCAAGGCAGAGATTCGCGAACTTTCGCGCGTGGCGGGTTTGCCGACATGGGACCGGCCGGCTTCAGCGTGTTTGAGCTCGCGGATTCCTTATGGAACGCCGGTGACGATTCAAAACATCAAGACCGTGGAGAAGGGCGAGGAAGAGATCAAGGCGCTGGGATTCCGCCAGTTTCGCGTGCGCTTTCACGGGGAGCTGGTTCGCATCGAGATCGCCAAGGATGAACTCGCGCGTGCTCTCGCGCCGGAGATGGCAACGGCGTTCACGGCGATTTTCAGGAAGCTTGGATTCCAGTATGTAACGCTGGATCTCGAGGGTTACCGGCAGGGGTCGCTGAACGAAGTCTTGCACTTGAAATAACGCTTGCCACGAATCGGACGCCGGTTCTAAACCGGGACGTGCCGCCATCCCTGGGAGAAGATCAGCGCGAGATTCCACGTCACCACCGCTGCAAACCAGAAATTAGCCATCACGATGATTCGCGGATACCGGCGTAGCGCGATCACCACGAGAATGACCGCCAGTATTTTCGAAACCATCAGCGCGGGGACGGGGCCAATACGCATCAGGTGCGAAATGAAGAGGCTGGCTTCACCCGCGCCCAGGCGAATGCCGATCAGCGTCGTGAGCACGTCCAGGATCTGCAGGAAAACGAAGACGCTGAGGGAGGGACGCTGCATCAGAAGCTGCATGTATCCATTGTTTCGTGCCGCGACCACGCGCGGCCAGTTGTCTTTGGTTAATCCGGCGATTTTGCAGATTGCGTTTCGTCTGTCTAAGCACGGCGTGTTTGCCCGCCGGAACCGGCGCGTGATAGGTTGATCGCCATGCTGCGATGGGCTTTCGCCATGCTGCTGCTCGGCGCCGCGATGGCACGTGCCCAGCCGCCACGGGCGGAGCCGAACTTTCTCGAAGACGCGTTCGGGCGCCATCCCCCGAGCGTGAATCCGCTGTTGAGCGCCGAGTTCCCGCGCGTTTCGCTATTGTTAGCCAATCGCGCGGTTCAAGTGGAGGGCAGGCGCGGCGGTGACGAGGCGACGCTACGCGCTCCCGGATCGGTGGCCGTGATGGTCGCGCGCCTGGAACATCAGGGTGCGTTTGATTTCTGTCGCGTCCGGCATCAGCCAGGCTCGCCCATTCCGCTGGACGAGCTCAAGCTGGTCTGGGGTTTTCCGATTGAGTTCAACGAGTCGATGACGTTGGACGCGGGCGCGCTAGAAGGCCACCCTTTGTACCTTCCGGATGGAACCGTGCCGCCGGCTCATTTTGTCAACTGGGGAACACTGTTCTACAACCGCGGCGTGAATCTCGCCATCGGAACGATACTCGCAGGCACTACGCCCGCCGCGACACATTGGGGACGCCGCACGGGACCCACTGGGCCGACACAACTGCATTTCTGGACCAGCATGGGCTCCGCAGACCTGGAGGTAACGATCTTCGCTTACCGACCCCGCGATCCACGGCTTTGGTGGGCCGAGTGGTACCAGGAACAGGAACGGCGCGCGCCCGGCACACACACGCACCTGTTTCCTGTGCTGAGCCCGCTCGAAACCAGTTGGACGCCCGGCGAGCAGCAGGAAATTGAAATCGCGCCGGGGCCGGCGGATCTGGGCAAGCCGATGGAGTTCGTGCTCATCGACGACGTAGCGGGCCAGATCGTTTTCTGCAAGAGGTTTGAATATCAGCTGCCGGTGACGCATCTGATGGTGAAGGTCGACGATTGGCCAAGCGCCTTGTATCGCGCGACCATCGTGCCGGCCGGGACAGCGGTCGATCCATCCGTGCGACGGTCGAGCCAGAAGATGCTGAATCTTGTTGTGCGGCCGTCCCGGCCACACGGAAGCGTGCTCTTCGTCACTCCGACCGACATGTGGCGCGCTTATGCCGCCAATGGCGGTCATGCTATGACTTCCTGGCGCGACGATTATCACTACAACAGCGTCGGCTACTCGCCCACCGTGCTGAACACGCGTTTCCGGCGCACCAATCATTACTACTACGGGCTGTACGAACGGCATGCCGATATCCAGCACTACCGGTATCTGCGCGAGTTGTCCCAAAAAGATGGATTCCAGATCGACTACGCTACCCAGGACGACGTCGCGCTCGACCGTGTCCGGCTGAGCGACTATCGCCTGGTGTTAATCGGCAGTCACGCGGAGTTCACAACCGCGGAGTGCTTCCTGCGCTTTCGCGACTACCTGGCGCGTGGCGGCGCGGTGATGATCCATGGTGGCGATTCCTTCGCCGTGATGGTGGAATATCTGCCCAGCCTGCGCGACCGGCGCTACATCTGGCAGCGCGACCATGTCTGGTGCCATTTGACGGACCAGCCGGATAGCTTCACGCCGCCGCGGCTGCTCGCGCCCGATGCACCGCCGGATGCCCCGATCACGGCGCCCGAGGCGGGAGACGCCATCGATTATCTGAACCTGTTCCACGTCAGCGTCGGCTATTGGCCGGAGGGCAGCGCAGCGGTCGTCGCCAACATCGATCACCCGGTTATGCATGGTCTGGGATTGAAGCTGGGAGATCCAATGCCGAGCGCGTGGGCGGGCGAGGCCGACATGACCTACGAGCCGCGCGCGTGGGATATTCTGCTTCGCTCCGACCGGGCAGTCACGGAGGCGAACGAGAGCGGCCTGGAGCGCGTCACGCAGCCCGCGTTTCATCACACCGCGCTCATGATTCACAAGAATTTGCGGCTCGCGGAAGTGTCGGGTGAAGGCTTCACGAATGTTCTCGCCGACCCGCGCGCGGATGTGTTTCGAACCATCTATGCCAGAACGCTGCATTATCTGCTCGATGCCTCGCTCCAGCTTGACAGTCCGGAGCGTGTTGAGGTGGCAGAGAGCGATACAGGTCCGGGGTTCAGTTGGCCGGCGCCGGTGAAGCTCGCGGCGATCCGGTACTCACTGCCGGAGTTCGTCGATGATCGCGATCCGCTGTGGTTTCGGAAGCCCGCGCCGTATGCGCATTATGTGGTGGAAGGCTTGAGCGACGGCGAGAGGTGGATCGTTCTGGCGGATCGCACTCACGGGCCGTGGCGCGGCTTACAGACCGACTTCGTGCCGCCGATCCCTCTGCGCAAGATACGTTTTCGCGGCAGTTTTTCCAATCACGAGCCGTTCCGGGTGTCGGGCGTAAGCGTGTTTCGGGCGCGCTAGGGTGACCCGGCGCGGCTATCCTCCCAGGCAGAACAGCTTGCCGTCCTGCGATCCGATGACGAGCTTACCGGCGGCGATGGCCGGCGACGCCGACAAGGGCGCACCTGCGTTGAATTCCGACAGCTTCTTACCGTCGGCCAGATCGAGCACATAAAGGCGCCCGTCGTTCGAGCCGACGTAGACCCGCCCGCCCGCGATGGCTGGCGAGGAATCCACGCGGGCATTGGTGGTGAACGTCCAGATCATTTTGCCGGTTCCGGCATCCAGGCAATGGATGATCTTGTCGCGGCCTCCGATCACTACTTTGCCATCCGCCACCGCGGCTGAAGAATAAAACGGAAAGTGCCGCTCGGGATGTTCATAGCGCCACAGTATCCGGTGGCTCGTCAGGCTAACGCCCAGCACCTCGTTATTGAAAGTTCCGAAGTAGGCAGCTTTTCCCACGATGGCGGGCGATGCCGCGTTGTATCCGCCGGTGGGAACCTGAAACATCTCTTTGCCGTCGCTGATGCGAATAGCGCGGAACATTTCGTCGCAGCTGGCGATGAAGGTCAGGCCCTCGGAAACAGCGGGTGTGCAATGCACGTAATTGGTTGTCCGATATTTCCAAAGTACCGCGCCTGTCCGCACCGCCATACAATAGAGATTGCCGTCGTAGGAACCGACCAGCAGCCGGTCGCCCACAATCACGGGAGAGGATTTGACCTCGGCACCGGTCTGGAGTTTCCATAAGCCTTTGCCATCGGCGGCATTCACCGCGTGCAGCGTGCCGCCGAGATCGCCAGCGCAAACCACGCCGTCATGCACGGCGGGCGAGGATTCCTCAATGCCCTCCTGCACATGGTATTTCCAGCGCAACTTTCCGGTTTCGAGCTCGAGAGAGATCAGATCGGCGGTTTGCGAGCCCACATAGACGGCGCCCCCGGCGATGGCGGCAGAAGATTCAATCGAGTCACCGGCCTCGTAGGTCCAAAGCAGTTTCAAGTTTGCGGGAAGGGAAGAGGCGGCGACGCCGGTCAACTGCGGGTTGCCGCGAAACTGCGCCCACTCGCCCTCGGCCGCGGGACCGGCAGCCGAGCCTAGCCAGACGCCCGCCGGAATGAGAAGAAACTTACGCCGCTCCATCCAGCTCGTAAGTGGTCAGCTCGATTTCGTATCCGTCGGGATCGTTCAGGTAGATCGAATGAGCGATTTGATGATCTTCGAAAGTAAAGGAAATGCCGCGCCCGCGCAGCTCAGCTTGCGCACGCAGAAAATTTTGGCGGTCCACTTGAAACGCCAGATGACGCATGACGGTGCTGTCGCCCCGTTCCGGCGCGGGAGCGGGATTCTGAGTCGCGGCAGGGAACAGCGCGATGCCGGTTTCGCCCGCGTACATCATGGCCGGCATGCGGCCCCAGACTGCCTCATGACGCCGCTCCAGGCCCAGAATATCTCGATACCAGGCGATGGAATGATCGAGGTCCTTCACGGTCAGCGCCACGTGGTCGATCTGCCGGATGTGAATCATTGGTTTGCCGATGGCTCAGGCCGGAATGCCCGTCCCGTTATTTCACGGCCAGCGCGAAAAGCTGATTCCGGTTGCCGATGAACAGCGTACCGTGCGCGGGCACCGCCGTCATGTAAACCGAGCTTCCCATGTTCATTTCCGAGATCAGCTTCTTTTCTTTGCTGGCTTCGAGCACCACGATATCGCCGTCCTCGTCGCCCAGATATACCTTGCCGTCGATCACCATGGGCGAGCCCCAGACCGCGGCCAGCATGTCGTGTACCCAGTACGGCTTTCCTGTGTTCGCGTCCAGGCAGTGCAGAAAGCCGCTGAAATCGGCATAGAAGAGCAGGCCGTTGTAGACGGCGCCGGTCGAAATTGAGCGGCGAATCTTGTCGTAATGCCAGATGCGCCCGCTCTGCGTGATGTCGCCGCGCTTGGTTCCGTCGATCGCGTACAAATGGCCCACGCCCTCGCCATGCTCCGGATCCTGTCCGTTGGCGACGAAAATTTTGTTGTCATAGATCACCGGCGTGCTGATGGCTTCGTTGCGCGTCTTGGGCCAAACCGAATCTTTGGGGTTCATGTCAAATTCCCAAAGCTTCTTGCCGGTCTGCGCTTCATACCCGCGCACCCATCCATCGCCCTGGCCGATCGCCACCTGGACAACATCGCCGACCTTCCCAACCGCGGCCGACGACCACTGGCCGTGCAGGATGCGGTCGCCCACCGAATTGTCCTCCCACGCGAGCTTTCCGGTCTGCTTGTTGACCGCAATGATGGAGGGCGCGCGCGGCGAGGGAATGTGCACGTGGCTCTCGTCCTGGCCGTTGGACGTGCTGACAAAGATCAGGTCGCCATACGATACGGGCGACGAGTTGGACATGTTGTGCGGTTGCGAACCGACCTCCTCCATCATGTCGAATTTCCAGATCAGCTTCGCGTGCTTTTTGCCGTCGCCGTGAATGTCGAGACAGCGGACCTCACAGCGGTTGGTGACGTAGTAGAGGCGGTCGCCCTCCACCATCGGCGAGGAGCAGACGCCCTGAAAAGGCCAGTCGTTGGCGCGGCCCGATGGCAGCTTGTCATTGACATCCTGCCACAGGAACTCGCCATCCGATTCGCGAAAGGCCATGAGCACGCCCTTATCGCCCTTTACCGCGGGGTCCTTCGTGTTCTCATTATTGGTGCCGACGAACACCATGCCGCCGGCGACAACCGGATTTCCGTAACTCTGCGAGCCGAGTTCCACCACCCACTTAACGTTCTTTTTGGTTTTGACGTCCCATGTGGTGGGAATGCCTTTCATGCTGGACACCATGTTACGGTCGGGGGTGCCGCCCCACATCGGCCAGTCGCCGCCCGCGTTCGGTTCCGATGCCCATCCGAGAAACAACGCCGCCGGGATGGCGAGGATCACGCCCGAGATCAACTTCTTGCTCATTGGTTTGCCGTCACTTTCAGATTGTCATAAAACACCCCGTAGGTGGCGTCGCCAAACAGGCCCGGGCTGCCTTCACGGTTAGGAATGGGATCTATGCGATCGATCAGCCAGGCCGCGGGCTCGCTCTCCGCCGCGGCCCAGGCTTTGCCGCGAATGCGCGTTTTGCCGTCCGCCGTGTTCTCCACGCGCAGCTTGAGGCGATACCAGGCGTCGGGCTTCCAGGAGAAAGGCACGGCCACGCGGCGCGCCGTTTCGGGTTGCCAGGAATTCATTTCGAGCTGCTGATTGTTGCCGAACAACACCAGCGTGTAGCGCTGCGCCGTGACGCCGGCGTCGCCCATCTGCCGGCGTTTTTCGATCGCGCGGACATCGGCTTCGACGGTATAGTTTGACCAGTTCGTCGGGCCTAGAAAAAGGCGCATACGTTTGAATAATGTTTCGGTCGGCGCTTTCGCCAGGACTTTATTCCCTTCGAGCTCGGCTACCTTGTACTGCCCCGCCGTAGCGCCGACCCAATACGGGGGCGCGGCGCCCGCGGCGTAGGAATCAAATGTTTCGTTCCAGGGAAGCGGCGGCACTACGCGCACGCGCGCTTCGCCCGAAATGCCGGCGACCGTGGCTTTGACGAGCCCGGCTTGGCCTACGGGGTCAGATGCGGCGCTGAACCGGCCGTCTTCGATAGCGCCCTTCAATCCAGCAAGCGTCCACGAGGCTTTTTCTTCACGCAGGAATTCGCCGTGCTCGTCGAAGAGCCGTGCACGAAAAGTCGCGGTCTGGCCGGAGGTGAGAATGACTTCGGTGGGGACCACTTGAACCCAGGCGGGAGCACCGGGTGCGGGTGGAGGAGTCTCATCCACGGCGGGTTGCGCCGGCACGCGCGTCTTTTTCCCAATAGCGTAGAGCGTGTCGCTCGAAGCGAAATAAACGCGCCCGCGCGAAATTGCGGCCGATGCCACGATGGACTCCGGTACTTTTTCATTGAACAGACCCTGCTGGCTGATGGGCAGCTCCACATCGCTCAATACCTCGCATCGATCCGCGTGCGGGCGGAGGATATAGAATTTCCCGCTCTCGGTGCCGACATAGATTTTGCCGTCGCCGAACACGGGGGATGCCTTCTGCACTGTGCCCAGGTTCTGCTTCCACAGCTGCCGGCCGGTGACCACGTCGAAAGCGTAGAGGTTCGATCCGTTATCAACCTGCAGGAAGCGGTCGCCATCCACCACGCCCGATGAAAATTCGCCGATGAATCCTTTGAGCGTCCATTTCGCCTGGTTCATGGCGATATTGCCCTTGGCGGTGCCGTCGATCGCCGCCAGCATGCCCATTTCGTTTCCTTCGAGATTTTCCTGGCCGTGCGAAACCAGGACCGTGGTCCCATTCAACACGGGTGCTGTATTGATGGCGCGCTTGCTCAGCAGGAAATGCCACACCGGTTCCCCAGTCGAAATTTTGATGGCGTGGACACCGCCGTCGCCCAGGCCGGTGATCAATAGACGTGTTCCGTTAATGCGCGCGACTGTGGGTTGCGAATAATCGGTATCGAAGGGCCGCCCGCCCGGCGTGCTGATCCAAACGGTTTCGCCGGTTCGCTTATCGAAGGCCATGACGCGGATCGAGCGATTGGCTTGCGTGCCCCAGGTGGAGCTGGCGGCTTTCACGATCACCAGATTTCCATCGACAACGGGCGACGTCGTGCGTCCGCCGTGCGTCGTGAACAGGTCGAATTCTTCATCGAGCGACCGCTCCCACAGCACCTTGCCTGCCTGGGACAGAGCCAGTAGAGTTCCGTTCACGCCGAATACGTAGACGTTGCCGGTATCGGGATCCGCCACCGGAGCCGCCCAACCCACGCGATGCGCCGGTACGTCGCTCTGATAGATGTTGAACCGGTGCTCCCAGAGCAGCTTTCCCGTGTCGGCGTTGAAACACATCACGCGTTCCTGCTCGGTTTCGCCTTTGCCGGCGGTGTTCTGCAGGTATAGATGATCGCCGAGGATGACTGGCGCCGAGCGGCCGCCATAGGGCGCTTTCCACGCCAGGTTCTGGCCCGAGAGCGACCATTTCTCAGGCAGGTTCTTCTCGCGGGAGACGCCGTCACGGTTGGGACCGCGCCAGTCGGGCCAATCGCCAACCGCGGCCGGAGCAGCGAACATTACGGGAACAAATAGTAATAACGAGAGGCGCTTCACAATGGTAGCGTTCATGAGCCTTGCTTCCCTGAAGTGCATCGGGGGGACGAGTCCAAGATATAATCTGCGCCGGTTGCAGTCAAGGTGCGGTCGTCTCGCACTCGATGATGGACTCGTATATGGTTTGACGATCCAGCGAGACGATGGTCACGCCTTGCGTGTCAGCCTGACCTACACGATATAATCTGCGTAGTTTTGATCGAGGGGCTTATGGCGTATCTTCGAAAAGCTTTTCTTGTATTCGCCGCTCTCATTCCCATTTCGTGTCTTGCCGATCCCGCCGAAGATCTGCTCGCAGCCGTGCGGAAAGGCGATGCCGAACGCGTCAAGGCACTGCTGGCGCAGGGCGCGGACGTAAATGCAAAGAGTCCGTACGGAGCCACGGGACTATTCTTTGCCGCGGATCGCGGCAATATCGAGATCGTTAAAATCCTGCTCGATCACGGCGCTAACGTCAATGTGAAAGACACTTTCTATGGCGCGACTGCGCTGACGTGGGCCACAGAGAAAGAACGATGGGACGTGATCAAACTGCTGCTTGGCAAAGGCGCGACCGCCGGCGCCGACGATGTGCTCATGACTGCGGTGGAAAAAGGAAACGCTGAAGTCGTCAAGGCGGTGCTCGAACGAAAAGATGCGATCCCCGCGGAAGCGCTCTCCGGCGCGCTAGGCGCCGCCACCAAGAACAACCAAACCGAGATTGCGGACCTGCTGAAGAAAGCTGGTATTTCTCCGCCGGTGAAGCCCAACTTCCAGATCGATCAGCAGACGCTCAAGAGCTACGCAGGCAGTTACTCGATGGAGGGCTTCGAGCTCAAGTTTGAAATCGTGGACGGTAAACTCACCGGCGGTCCTGTTGGCCAAAAACCAACCGAGTACGATGCGGTTGACCAAAACACGTTCCAGGACCCGGAGTATCCCGCTGTCAAGTTGGCATTCAACATTGAGGGCGGGAAGGTGGTTTCGTTGACCATCAAACAAGGCGATGGAAGTACGAGGGTATTCAAAAAGGCTGGTGTGCAATGAAGCTTGGCGCATGGCTCTGTTTCGCCGCGCTGGCGCACGCGCAGAACTGGCCGTCTTTCCGAGGGCCCGGCGCTTCGGGGGTCGTTGGAGGCAAAGCGCCGCAGACGTGGGACGCTACAAAAGGCGTGAACATCGTCTGGAAGACGGAGATTCCTGGGCTGGCGCATTCCAGCCCTGTGATTTGGGGCGATCACGTTTATGTCACCACTGCAGTAAGCAGCGATGCGAAAGCTGTTTTCCGGCACGGCCTTTACGGCGATGTCGATCCCTCACCGGATGTATCGAAACATAGCTGGCGTGTCTATTGTCTCGACAAACGCACCGGCAAGATCATCTGGGAGAGAGTCGCGCATGACGGAGTTCCGAAGACCAAGCGGCATCCGAAATCCAGTCAGGCCTCGTCAACACCGGCAACCGACGGGAAGCACTTAGTGGCATTTTTTGGTTCTGAGGGCCTGTACACTTATGACGCCGACGGCAAGCTGTTGTGGAAGCAGGATCTCGGTAGCCTGAATGCCGGCTGGTTCTACGATCCCGATTATGAATGGGGCATTGGCAGCTCTCCCATCATTTACAAGAACCTAGTGATCGTGCAGTGCGATATTCAGAAGAACTCGTTTGTGGCGGCCTATGACATCAACGATGGCCATCGCGTGTGGCTCACGCCGCGCGAGGAGATCCCATCCTGGGGCACGCCGACGATCTATGAAGGCCAGCCGCGCCCCGAGTTGATCACGCACGCGACCAAGTTCATTCGAGCCTATGATCCCATGACCGGGAAAGAACTGTGGCGTCTCTCCGGTAACTCCGAAGTAACTACGCCGACTCCCTTCGTGGCGCATAATCTGATTTTTGTTACTAATGGCTACCGTGTGGTTCAGCCTATTTATGCTATCCGGGCCGGAGGTTCAGGCGATATCACGCTAAAGGGCGGACAGGAGTCGAGTGATTTCATCGCGTGGAGTAAGAAGCGCGGCGGTCCCTATATGTCCACTCCGGTGGTCTACGGCGATTACCTCTACGTTTGCTCGATGCAGGGCATTATTGCCTGTTACAACGCGAAAACGGGCGAGCGGCTCTACCAGCAGCGCTTGGGCGAGGGAGGCGCCTACACCGCCTCACCGGTAGCCGCGGATGGCAAAGTCTATTTCACTAGCGAAGACGGCGATGTCTTCGTCGTGAAGGCTGGCCCAAAGTACGAACTGCTCGCAACCAATCCGATTGGCGAGGTTTGCATGGCTTCACCCGCGATCTCCGATGGCATGATCTTCATACGTGCGGAGCATCATGTGTTTGCTATCGGTGAACGGTCTGTCGGCGCTAACTAGCCAGTTCTCGTGATGGCGCTCTTAGTGCGCTACGAACGGGCAATTATCTTGTTAAGTACTCGTGCATTAGTAAGTGGAAGTGATGCACGCCGTTTTCGCGCTTTACCGATAAACGGCCGCGATCATAAGTCCGCGACTGCAATCCCCTCTGCACCGCCTCGGACAGCCGGATATCTTCTTGCTGGATTTGGTCGCTGAACGCGATGGTCTTGGCTGGAACTGCGGAATCGCCTGCCGGGTCGAAGAACCATTCGAAAATCGTCAGGGTTCGATCGTGTCCCATAGGCACGATAATGTTACTGCTCCTATTATCCGGATAAATGTTGAGCATGAAGTTGGGAAAGATCCAGTAATCGAGCGCGCCGGAGTCGGGCCGGGCAGACGTGTAGCGACGGTCGGCGGCGCCTTCGGTGCGCAGCGGGGCCTAGTGCGATGAGTAATAACGATAAGTGTCGACGCATCAAAGGCGGGACGCTGGTGGGCGCGACGGACGACCTCGGGTTCAAGGGGGTAAAAGATCCATTCCGGATTCGGGATGTGCACGCGACCATCTTGCATTTAGACATGGACACCACTCATCGCCCCTCCCAAGGTTAGGCTAAAACAATCCTTCGGTAGTCTAGCGTTTCAGGCTTAATTTAGTAGGGTCAAGCTATTGTTCGCCGAGCGGCACGGCCGCAGCACATAGCCAGTCTTAGTCAGACACATAGAAAGGACGCCGTGAACCGGCTCGCGACGGATTCCCCTCATCCTGCGTGAAGCTTCCTAAACCGCCAGCTTGCCCGCCGCTATCAGCGAAGCCACATCCGCTACGTCCTGCTCCATGGCGCGGTCGCGATCGAGAAAATCCGACACCTGGCGAATGGCGTTGTGGACGTGGCGGTTGCGC
>Ga0310810_10001909_pt1 | contig 22134 bp, 18 predicted proteins | sample NCmetagenome_FD_207641 | JGI IMG/M metagenome (GOLD analysis project Ga0310810, IMG submission 207641) | Soil microbial communities from experimental microcosm in Duke University, North Carolina, United States - NC | ecosystem: Engineered > Artificial ecosystem > Soil microcosm > Unclassified ... | reverse complement strand
TCGAGCGCGGCCTCGCCGGCTCTCACGCCGCCGGGCGCGACATCGCGGCGGTCGTGCACGCCACCACGGTCGCGACCAACGCCATCATCGAGGGCAAGACCGCGCGCGTCGGCATGCTCGTCACGCGCGGCTTTCGCGACATCCTCGAGATCGGCCGCCAGATCCGCTCGCGCCTCTACGACGTTCGTCTGCAGAAGCCGCCGGCGCTCGTACCGCGCCGCTTCAGTCTCGAGGTGACCGAGCGCCTGGACCACGAGGGCCGCGTGCTGACCCCGCTCGACCTCGCCGGGGTGCGGGACGCCGCCCGACAGCTCCGTCGTGAGGGCGTCGAAGCCGTCGTCGTGTGTCTGCTCCACTCGTACCTGAATTCCGCTCACGAGCGCGCCGTCGCCGCCATCGTCCGGGACGAGCTGCCCGACGTGTTCCTCTCCGTGTCGTCGGAGGTCTGTCCCGAGTATCGCGAGTATCTCCGCGCGAGCACCACCGCCGTGAACGCCGCCGTCATGCCGATCGTCTCGCGCTACGTCGACGCGCTCGAGTCGCGCCTGCTGGCGCTCGGCTCGGTGGCGCCGTTCTACGTGATGCAGTCCAACGGCGGCGTGATGACCGCCGCCTCCGCCAAGGCGCGCCCCGTCTATATGGTCGAGTCCGGACCCGCGGCCGGCGTGATCGCGGCCGGCGCGATCGCCACGCCGTACGGCTACCGCAACGTGATGTCGTTCGACATGGGCGGCACGACGGCGAAGGTCGGCCTGATCCAGGACGGCCAGCTGCGTCTGTCCACGGAGATCGAGGTGGGCGCCCAATCGGTGACGCCGCTCGGCGAGGGCCGCGGTGGCGGCTACCCGATTCGCACGCCGGTGATCGATCTCGTCGAGGTCGGCGCCGGGGGCGGCAGCGAGGCGTGGATCGACGCGGGCGGTGCGCTCCGCGTCGGTCCGCGCAGCGCGGGGGCGCGGCCCGGTCCCGCGTGCTACGCGCGCGGCGGCGACACGCCGACGATCACCGATGCGAACCTCGTGCTCGGTCGCCTGAATCCCGCGTTCTTCCTCGGCGGTGAGATGGCGCTCGACATAGACGCCGCCCGGCGCGCGATCGCCGATCGCGTGGCGGCGCCGCTCGGGCTCCACCCGACCGCGGCGGCCGCGGGCATCGTCGAGATCGCGAATGCGCACATGATCGCCGCGATGCGACTCGTCTCGGTGCAGCGCGGCTACGATCCGCGCGATTTCGTGCTGGTCGCGTTCGGCGGCGCGGGGCCGCTGCACGCCAACGCGCTTGCGCGCGAGCTCGGCATCCCGGCCGTGCTGGTGCCGCAGAACCCCGGCATCGCCTCCGCCGTCGGCATGCTGATGACCGACGTTCGCCACGAGTTCGTGACGACGCGCCGACTGCGGCTCGACACGGTGACGCCGGCAACGCTCGAGGGGCTGTTCGCCGAGTTCGTGGCCGAGGGCGAGGCGCGCCTCGGTCGCGACGGCATTTCGCCGCGTGATCGCCAGATGCTCCGCAGCGTCGATCTTCGCTACCACGGCCAGTCGTTCGAGCTGCCGATCGCCGTCCCGCCACCGCCGCTCAGCGCCGACGACGTGACCCGGCTGCGCGCCGAGTTCGACGCCGCCCACGAGCGCGCGTACGGCTACGCCGCGCCCGAGGACGCGGTGGAGCTCGTGAATGTGCGCCTCGCCGCGATCGGCATGACGCCGAGACCGCGGCGGGCGCCGCTGCCCGAGGGATCGTCCGACCCGGCGAGCGCCGTGACCGGCACCCGCGAGATCTGGTTCGGAGAAGCCGGCGGCTGGCGGAAGACGGCTGTTCTCGACCGCACCAAGCTGCTCGCCGGCAACGTCGTCGCCGGCCCCGCCATCGTGGAGGGCCACGACGCGAGCACGCTCGTGCACCCCGGCTGGTCCGCATCGGTCGACCGACACGGCAATCTTGTGCTGCAGACTGCCGTGTAATTTCCGTCACACCCCTCTGCAGGCGAACCACAGACAGCCGATTCGGTTGGCACCGTTCGTGAACACCCCAGCAGCGGGGAAAGCCTTGGCCGATACGATTGTCTTCGTCACACCCTGGCTGCACGACGGCGGAATCGAGCGCAATCTGGAGGTCAAAGCTCCGGGGCTAGCGAGCCGCGGCTACCGGGTGTCCGTCGCGGCCTGGCAAATGTCGCGGGTGCTCTCCGGCGGCGTACCAAACCCCGTGTTCGAGACGCTGCGCAACGCCGGAATTCCCATCGTCGACCTCGCCGCCCACGGAGAGCGTCATCAACTGCTGCGCGCCGCGCGCCGACTCGCAGCCGTCTGCGCGGAGACGCAGGCCGATGTGATCGTCGGGCATGAAACCCTCGGTAACGCGGTCGCGCTTCTGGCCAAGCTGTTGCTGCGCGGGCGGTGCCGCGTGATCGCGGAGTTCCACAACGCCGTCATCTATCCCACGCCGGGATTCGGCCGCACGATGGCCGCGTTCGTGCGCCAGCTGTATAGAGCGGCCGACGCCTTTCTGGCCGTCTCGGACGCGGTCGGCAACGACGCCGCCGAATTCTTTCACCTGCCCCGGCGCTCGATTCAGACCGTGTACAACCCGTTTCAGCCGCAGACGCTGCGCGCGCTCGCCGCCGAGCCGGCCGCGATCGAGCTGCCGTCCGAGCCGTTCATCGCCGCCTGCGGCCGCCTCGTCCATGCCAAGGGCTTCGACGACCTGATTCGTGCCGTCGCCATGCTCCGGCCGCGCCGTCGCCTGAAGCTCGTCATCGTCGGCGAGGGTCCCGAGCGCGCGACGCTCGAGGCGTGCGCCCGCGACCACGGCATTGCCGACGACGTCATCTTTCCGGGGTTTCTCGCGAACCCGCTGGCCGTGTTCTCCCGCGCCGCGGCGTTCGTGCTCTCCTCCCGTTACGGCGAGGCGTTCTCGCGCGTGCTCGTCGAGGCGATGGCGTGCGGCGTTCCCGTCATCTCGTCGCGGTGTCGCTGGGGCCCGGAGGAGGTGCTCGGGAGCGGCCGCTATGGGCGTCTGTACGACGTGGGCGACGTCGCCAAGCTCGCCGCCGCGCTCGACGACACGCTGACCGATCGCGCGCGTTCAGAAGCGCTGGTGGGCGAGGCGTATCGCCGCGTGTCGGAGTTCTCGGCGGACCGGATCCTGCCGCGTCTGGAGGAGCTCTACTTCGCGCGGGCGCCGCAGCGCTGGGGCGCCGATCCCGCCAGCCTCACGGCCGAGAGTCACTGATCGGCTCGAAGCCGGTCGGGGCCCACCAGTCGTGCCAGCCGACGTCCTCGCTGGCGCGCCGCGAACGAACGAGACGGATGAGGTTTCCCATGTTCCGGCCGGGCGCCCGTGCGGCGCGCACCGTTTCCGCGAGCATCGCGCGCGCGACGGCCCGGCGTCGGACGCGAAAGCCGAGCGCGGCGAGCTCCGTGGTGTGGTATTGCCAGATCTCGCGACGAGCCGACGTGAGCAGCGCCCGCGCCAGATAGCGGTAGTAGCTCGCCATCCGCTCGCGCACCACCCGCTCGTACTCCTCAGCGCTCAGGTACACCGGCCCATACGCCTTGACCATCTTCATGTGCGCGAGCAGGAACGTGTTGAGCCGGCGCGCGACGGAATGCGTGATCGTGCCGCGATGCACGCGCTGGTACGTCAGCACCTGGTGGACGAATCCGAGGTCGGTCGTCTGCAGCAGGTCGTAACACGACGCCTCGTCCGCATGCAGGATGCTCTCGTCGTAGAACGGGTCGCGTACGCGGACGAGGTCGGCGCGCAGCATGTGCGCCGTCGGGTTGCCGAACACAGAGAGCCGGCCGAGCAGGCTCGCGCGCCCGACGACGCGCCCCGACGTGACGGGGCTCGGATACGGCAGTCCGACGACGATGACGTCCGGCCCTTTCTGCTGGTAGGCCGCGATCACGCCCGCGCTTGGACAGTCGCGCCCGAGAGCGACCATCTTTTCGAGGCACTCGGGAAAGAGCAGATCGTCGGCCGACACGAACTTGCACCACGCGGCCTCGGGCGCGATGTGTCGCAGCGCGATGTTGTGGTTGGCGACGACGGGCACGAGCTCGGGGTTGCGATGCACGCGGATCCTCGGCTCGCGCGCGGTGTAGCCGGCGATGATCTCGGGTGTGCGATCCGTGCTGGCGTTGTCGACGATCACGTATTCCCAGTGCGGATACGTCTGGCGCAGCACGCTCTCGATGCATTCGGCGAGATAGCGCTCGCCGTTGTACACCGGCGTCAGGACGGAGACGAGCGGCGCGGTGGTCATGGGCATCACCTACGCCGGCATCGCGCCCGGCACGAGGACGGCGGCCGCGCGTGCGAGCAATCCGGGCGAGCGTGTCGCCATGAACCCCCGCAGAAAGACCGCCGCGGCATCACGCCGGCGGCCGCGCGCGTTGTAGTGCCAGCCGAAGTGTTTGGTGCGTGTGATCAGACCGCGGCGAATCGCCGCGCAGGCCTCACGATCGTGGCGGAGCAGCCGCTGCTGCCGCTGCAGGAGTGAGATCATCGCGCGCTCGCCGCGCGCCTGGTCCAGGCGGTGCAGCGAATCGGCGCCGATTCGCAGCAGCGTCATGGGGCGGTCGATGTAGCCGAACGCATGCCGCGCCGCGAAGCGGATGAGGAACTCCCAATCCTCAGACGACGACCACACCTCGTCGAAACGGCCCGCGGCGATGAATGCGGCGCGCCGCAGCGTGAGCGCGCTCGGCTTGATGGGCACCTCCTCCAGGAGCACCAGAAACATCTCGCGGCTGGGCAGGGCGACGCCGTCGGGGAAGCTGCGGCCGGCCAGCCGCTGCGAGAACACGCCGGTCTCGCGCATGAACGAGCGGTACACGCGGCCGGCGTCGTGTTTTTCCAGGTCGCTGAAGACGGCGTCGACCTCGGGATGCGCATCCAGGAACGCGACCTCCCGGCGCAGCTTGTCGGGAAGCCAGAGATCATCCGAGTCGAGGAATGCGATCAAGTTCGCGCGCGCGGCGCCGACGCCGGCATTTCGCGCCGCCGCCACGCCCGCATGCGGCCGCGGAAGATATCGAACCCGCGCGTCGTTGACGGCCGCGAGCGCCGTCGCCGTGTCGTCCGTGGAGCCGTCGTCCACCACGATGCACTCAAGCGCACGGAATTCCTGCTCGAGCACGCTGCGCACGGCGCCCGGAACGGTGTGCGCGCGGTTGTACGTTGGGATGACGACCGAGATTCTCGGCGGCGCGGCCGCGTCCATTCCGCCCGTACCGACTGCACGCGCTGTACCAGACCGTGGCGGCGCGTCGGGAGAGCTCCTCGGCACAATGTTGCGACGTGTTGCCTGAAAGTAGCAACGAAGTTCACACCTCCCGTCCGGTAGGGCGCATAGGGCCGTTCGAGTCCGGTCCTGAACTTGCAATTCCTTTCGGCGTGCTGACCACCGAACCGCACCTCGGTGAAAATTCGGTCCGGCGATCGAGCGGCGGCGCGTGCCGTCACTGCGAGGCACCGCTGCGTCACACCGTCGTGGATCTGGGCATGTCACCGCTCTGCGAGACGTTTCCCGGGGCGGACGAGCTGAACAGGATGGAACCGTTCTACCCACTCCGGGTGTGGGTGTGCGACGCCTGTTACCTCGTGCAGGTCCACGAGTATGTCCGGCCGGAGCACATCTTCGACATTCAGTATCCGTATTTCTCGTCGTACTCGGTGTCGTGGCTTCGCCACGCCGAGCGCTACGTCGACGACGTGGTCGGCCGACTTGGTCTCGGCCGCGACAGCCTGGTGATCGAGCTCGGCAGCAACGACGGGTATCTGCTGCAGTATTTCGTCGGGCGAGGTGTGCCGGCTCTCGGGATCGAGCCGGCGGCCAACGTCGCGGCGGCGGCTCGCGCGCGGGGCGTCCCGACCCTCGTGCGGATGTTCGACGCGCGTTGCGCGCGCGAGCTGGCCGGCGCGGCCGGTGCCGCGCTCGCCATATCCGCCGGCCTGGCGTCCTGGCCACGCGAGGGCCGACGTCCCGACCTCATCTGCGGCGCCAACGTGCTCGCGCAGGTCAGCGACCTGAACGGGTTCGTGCAGGCCATCGCGGAGCTGCTCGCGCCCGACGGCGTGGTCACGATCGAATTTCCGCACCTCGAACGCCTCATTGCAGAAAATCAGTTCGACACGATCTACCACGAGCACTTCTCGTACTTCTCGTTCACGGCGGCCGAGCGCATCTTCGCGGCCCACGGGCTGGTGCTGTTCGACGTCGAGGAGCTGCCGACCCACGGCGGCTCGCTCCGGATCTGGGGGCGGCAGGCGGCGAGCCGGCGCTGGCCCGCCACGCCGCGCGTGACGGCCCTCCGCGCCCGAGAAGCGGCGACCGGCGTCACGACGCTGCCGTACTATGCGGACTTCGCGCGGCGGGTCGAGGACACGAAACACAACCTGCTCGACTTCTTGATCGACGCGCGCCGCCAGGGCCGCCGCACCGTCGGCTACGGCGCGCCCGGCAAGGCGAACACGCTGCTGAACTATTGCGGCATTCGCACAGATCTGGTGGCGTTCACCGTGGACCGCAATCCGGGCAAGCAGGGCCGGTTCACACCGGGCACACACATTCCGATCCTCGCGCCCGACGCGATCGACCGCGACCGGCCGGACTACGTGCTGATCCTGCCCTGGAACCTCACCGCCGAGATCGTCGAGCAGATGGCGCACGTGCGCGACTGGGGCGGCCGCTTCGTGGTGCCGATCCCCGAGGTGAAGGTGATCTCGTGAGAGCGGGCGCGTGACGTTCCGGCCGACGGCCGTCGAGGGCGCGTGGATCGTCAAGCCCGAGCGGCACGCCGATGCGCGCGGCTTCTTTGCGCGCACCTGGTGCGCCGGCGAGTTCGCGCATCACGGACTCGAACATCGCTTCGTGCAGGCGAGCGTGTCATACAACCCGCGGCGCGGCACGCTGCGCGGACTGCACTATCAGGCCGCGCCGCACGCCGAGGCCAAGCTGGTACGCTGCACGCGCGGCGCGATCCACGACGTGGCCGTCGACCTGCGCCCCGAGTCGCCGACGTTCCGGCGGCACACGGCGGTGGTGCTGGACGCCGACAACCGACTCGCCCTCTATATTCCCGAGGGATGCGCCCACGGATTTCAGACGCTCGTGGACGACACCGAGGTGCTCTATCAGATGTCCGCGTTCTACGCCCCCGAGGCGGCGCGCGGTGTGCGCTGGGACGATCCCGCGTTCGCGATCCCGTGGCCGGCCGCCGAGCGCATCATCGCGGACCGCGACCAGCGCTACCCCGACTTCGTCGACGGCTATGCCGCCGCTCGCTGAACCGGACGCGACCGGCGCGCGGCTGCTCGCGCTGATCACCGAGCTGTACCCCCTGCACCGCTCGATCACCGGTGACGGCGTGCGCGCGACGCTCGCGCGGCTGCGCGCGCAGGTGCCGCTCGTCGTGCACGAGGTGCCGAGCGGCACGCGCGTGTTCGACTGGACGGTGCCCGACGAGTGGAACGTGCGCGAGGCGTGGATCGCGGATGCGTCGGGGCGCCGCGTGGTCGATCTGGAGCGCTCAAACCTCCACCTCGTGCACTACAGCGTGCCGGTGCACACGCGACTGCCGCTGTCCGAGCTGCGACGGCACCTGTTCTCGCGCCCCGATGCGCCGGACGTCGTCCCGTACCGCACCTCGTACTACACGCGCGACTGGGGGTTCTGCCTGACGCACCGCCAGCTCGCCGCGCTGCCCGAGGGCGAGTACGAGGTGTGCATCGACGCCACGCTCGCGCCGGGCGCGCTCACGTACGGCGAGTGCGTCCTGCCCGGCGACACCGACGACGAGGTGCTCATCTCCACGCACATCTGTCATCCCTCGCTGGCGAACGACAACCTGTCCGGTATCGCGATCGCGACGGCGGTGGCGCACGTGCTGGCGGCGCGCCCGTCGCGCCGGTACGGCTACCGTTTCGTGTTCGTGCCGGGCACGATCGGCTCGATCACCTGGCTCGCGCGCAACGAAGCGCGCGTCGATCGCATCCGTCACGGGCTCGTGCTCACCGGTCTGGGCGACGCGAGCGCGTTCACGTACAAGAAGAGCCGGCGCGGCGACACCGAGATCGATCGCGTCGTGCCGCACGTGCTGCGACACGCGGGCGTGCCGTACGCGATCGCCGACTTCACGCCGTACGGCTACGACGAGCGCCAGTATTGCTCGCCGGGGTTCGATCTCCCCGTCGGCTGTCTGACGCGCACACCGCACGGGCAGTATCCCGAGTACCACACCTCGGCCGATGATCTGGGCTTCGTGCGGGCCGAGCGGCTCGAGGAGTCGCTGCGGCTGGTCCTGGCCATCGTCGACGCGCTCGAGGCCAACCGCGTCTACGTGTCCCAGAATCCGAAGTGCGAGCCCCAGCTCGGCCGGCGCGGGCTCTACGCGAGCGTGGGCGGCGTCGGCCGTGGCGCCGAGGAGATGGCGCTGCTGTGGATGCTCAATCTGGCCGACAGTCGTCACACCGCGCTCGACGTCGCCGAGCGATCCGGCATGCCGATCGCGGCGATCGATCGCGCGGCGCGGGTGCTCGGCGAGCACGGCCTGCTCAAGGAGGCGGTGTGAGCGGCCCCCGTGTGCTCGTCACCGGCGCCAGCGGATTTCTCGCGCGCCATCTGCGCCCCCGTCTGCGCGCTGCCGGCGCCGAAGTCCACGTCGTCTCCCGGCGACCGCTCGCGGAGCTCGCTCCCCGCGAGCACCCGTGGACAATGGACGTGGTGGACGAAGGGCAGGCGCGAGCGCTCGTGCAAGCCGTGAAGCCGGACGTCCTCGTGCATCTCGCGGCGCTCACGCACGCGGCTCCCGACCTCGACCTCGTGCTGCCGACGTTCCACAGCGCCCTGGCGAGTACGGTCAATCTGCTGACGGCGGCGACGACGCAGGGCTGTCGGCGCATCGTCCTGGCGGGCTCGGTCGAGGAGCCGATCGCCGGCCCCGACGTGCGACCGGCCTCGCCGTACGCTGCGGCCAAGTGGGCGGCGAGCGCGTACGGGCGGATGTTTCACGCCCTCTACGGGGCCCCTGTCGTCATCGCGCGGCTGGCGCTCACGTACGGCCCCGGGCAGCGAGCGCGGAAAGTGATTCCGACGACGATCCGCGCACTGCTGCGCGGGGAAGCGCCGCGACTGTCGAGCGCGACGCGGGCGTGGGATGTCGTGTACGTCGAGGACGCGGTCGACGCGTTGGCGCGGATCATCGACGGCCGTGCGCCCGACGGCGCAACCGTCGACATCGGCACCGGCCGGCTCATCCCCCTGAAATCGGTGGCGGAGCAGCTTGTCGCCATGATCGATCCGCACATCGTGCCGACATTCGGCGCGCTGACCGATCGGCCGCTCCCCCACGAGCGCGCGGCGGACGCCGCGGCAACGGCCGAGCTGCTCGGCTGGCGCGCCACGACCTCGCTCGAGACGGGACTCGGCCAGACCATCGACTGGTATCGCATGCACATGGACGAGGTGACGCGATGAAGGTGGTGCTCTTCTGCGGCGGCGTCGGGGCCCGGCTCAAGGAATACTCCGAGACGGTCCCCAAACCCATGGTGCCGATCGGCCATCGGCCGATCATCTGGCACCTGATGAAGTACTACGCGCACTACGGTCACCGAGAATTCATCCTCTGCCTCGGCTATCGCGGCGACGCGATCCGTCGCTACTTCCTCAACTACGACGAGTGCGAGTCCAACGACTTCACGCTCACAGAGGGCGGACGCCGCGTGCGGCTCTACAGCCGCGACATCAGCGACTGGTCCATCACGTTCGCCGAGACCGGCCTGCACGCCAATCTCGGGCAGCGGCTGTGCGCGGTGCGCAAGTACGTGGGCGACGACGAGGCGTTCCTCGCCAACTACACCGACGGGCTGTCCGACCTCGCGCTGCCGGAGTACCTCGACTACGCGCGACAGCAGGACCGCATCGGGACGTTCCTGTGCGTCAAGCCGCACCAGTCGTTTCACATCGTGACGCTCACCGCGGCGGGACAGGTGACGGATCTGCGGCCGGCGCACGACGCTGACGTGTGGATCAACGGCGGCTTCTTCGTATTCAAGCGGCAGATCTTCGACTACATCAAGGAGGGAGAAGATCTCGTCGTGGAGCCGTTTCAGCGTCTCGTCCGCGACGACCAGCTCGCCGCGTATCGCTACCGCGGCTTCTGGGCCGCGATGGACACCGTGAAGGACAAGCTCCGCTTCGATGACATGGCCGCCTGCGACGACACACCGTGGCAGGTGTGGCGGCAGCGGCGCGCGGCATGATCGCGCTCGATCTGGGCCACGTGCGGCGGCTGCTGTGCCTCGGCGCGCACTGTGACGACATCGAGATCGGCTGCGGCGGCACCGTCCTCACGCTGGCGGCCGCCGTGCCCGCCCTCGCCGTGCGGTGGGTCGTCTTCACCTCCGACGCCACACGGCGGCGCGAGGCCGAGGCGTCCGCCGCGCGATTCCTGCGCGGCTGCCACGCCGAGGTGACGATCCTCGAGCATCGCGACGCGTTCTTGCCGTACAGCGGCCCGGCGGTGAAGGAAGCGTTCGAAGGACTCAAGGACTGGGCGCCCGACCTCGTCCTCACGCCGTTCCGCGGCGACGCGCACCAGGACCATCGCCTCGTCGCCGAGCTGACCTGGAACACGTTCCGTCACCATCTGATTCTCGAATACGAGATCCCGAAGTACGACGGCGACCTGGGCGCGCCCGGCGTGTTCGTGCCGCTCGACCCGGCGGTGGCCGAGGACAAGGTGCGCCACATCCTGGAATGCTACAAATCGCAGTCCGACCGGCACTGGTTCTCGCGTGACGTCTTCATGGCGCTCATGCGCCTGCGCGCGATGGAGGCCAACGCCGGGACGGACCAGGCCGAAGCGTTCTATGGCCGCAAGCTCGTCCTGGGCGTCGGCGCGCCCGGCGACACGCGGCGCGGGAGGCCCGAACGATGAAGGTCCTGGTCACCGGCCACGCAGGCTACATCGGCGCGGTGCTCGTCCCGTTGCTCCTCCAAGCCGGCCACGAGGTGGTCGGCGTCGACACCGGGCTGTTCGAGACGTGCACGTTCGGCGCGTCGCCGCCCGCGATCCCGGCACTGCGTCTCGACGTTCGCGACGGCCCGAACGCCGACGCCCTCGCAGGCTTCGACGCCGTCGTGCACCTCGCGGCGCTGTGCAACGATCCGCTCGGCGATCTCGATGCCGACCTGACGTACGCTGTCAACCACCGCGCCTCGGTGCGGCTGGCCGCCGCCGCCAAGCGCGCCGGCGTGCCGCGCTTTCTCTTTTCGTCGTCCTGCAGCCTGTACGGTGTCGCGGCCGTCGACGAGATGCTCGCCGAGACCGCCGCCTTCAATCCTGTGACGCCGTACGGCGCGTCGAAGGTGTATGCCGAGCGCGACATCGCGATGCTGGCCGACGAGACGTTCAGTCCGACGTTCCTGCGCAACGCTACCGCGTACGGCGTCTCGCCGCGGCTGCGCGTCGACCTCGTCGTGAACAATCTCGTCGGCCACGCCGTGCTCACCGGCGACGTGCTCGTCGCGAGCGACGGCACGCCGTGGCGGCCGCTCGTGCACGTCCAGGACATCGCGCGTGCGTTCGTGGCGGTTCTCGCCGCGCCCCGCGAGGTGGTGCACAACGAGGCGTTCAACGTCGGTCACTCGCGCGAGAACTATCAGGTGCGCGACCTCGCCCGCATGGTCGCGGAAACGGTGCCGGGCAGCCGCGTGCGCTACGCGGCCGGCGGTGGGCCGGATCCGCGCTGCTACCGCGTCAGCTGCGACAAGCTCGCCGCGCGGCTCCCCGGCTTTCGCCCCCGATTCGACGTGCGCGCGGGTATCGAGCAGCTCTACGACGCCTACCGGTCGGTCCCGCTCACCGCCGCGGACTTCCAGCAGCGCTACGTCCGTTTGCGCCACGTGCGGCGCCTGCTCGACGACCGCCGCATCGACTCGACCCTGCGCTGGGCGCCTCCCGAGCCGGCCGCGGTCGCGTAAGCGTCGCCGTCCGCACGGTCGCGTAAGTCTCGCCCTCCGCTCCGTTCGCCGTGCGTCTCGACGCCCCGGCCGGCGCGCACATGCTACCGGCGGGCGCTCGTGCAGGCACGGCGTGCGTTCAACTCTCGTGCAAGCACGGCCGCGCGTTCACGCGAGCCCGCTGCGGTCGTGACGGATGTGGAATTTTCTGAACGATTTACGATCGTACGACCTGCCCGCGACGCCGCGAGCGGTCGAGATCGTGCTATATCCTCCTGTTATATCGTATTGCGATACTTTCGAACGCTCGAGGGCACACGCGATGCACTATCCCCGGCGAGAAAGGAGGTATCGTGGCGACCAACGCGCGCTCGATGCAGCCAGGCTACGGCGACGTCAATCGCGACGTCCTCGAGACGCTTGCCCCGCCGGGCAACCTCTATTTCGCGTGGCTGACGATCGCCGCGCTCCTCTTACTGTGCTTTCTCGGCGCGCTGTGCTGGCAGCTCTACGCCGGTCTCGGCGTCACCGGCCTGCGGGCCCCGCAGATGTGGGCGCTGTACATCACCAACTTCGTGTTCTGGATCGGCATCGGCCACGCGGGGACCCTGATCTCCGCCATCCTCTACTTGTTCCGGGCGCGCTGGCGCACGTCGATCTTCCGCGCGGCCGAGGCCATGACGATCTTCGCGGTCATGACCGCCGGGCTGTTTCCGCTGATCCACGTCGGTCGGATGTGGTTCGCGTATTTCCTGTTCCCGTACGTGAACCAGCGGCATCTGTGGCCGAACTTCAAGTCGCCGCTCATCTGGGACGTGTTCGCGGTCTCGACGTACCTGTCGATCAGCACGGTATTCTTCATCGTCGGCCTGATCCCCGACGTCGCGGCGCTGCGCGACGGCAGCGTCGGCTGGCGTCGCCGCATCTACGGTGTGCTCTCGCTCGGGTGGGAGGGCAGCGAGCGCCAGTGGCGTCACTTCCGCCGCGCGTACGGCGTGCTCGCCGCGCTCGCGACCCCGCTCGTGCTCTCGGTGCACAGCGTCGTGTCGTGGGACTTCGCGATGGCGCTGGTCCCCGGGTGGCATTCGACGCTCTTCGCGCCGTTCTTCGTCGACGGCGCGATCCTGTCCGGATTCGCGATGGTGCTCGTCCTCGTCCTGCCCATGCGGCATTACTTCGGCCTCGAGGCGTATCTGACCGAGCGTCACATCGACGCGCTGGCCAAGCTGCTGCTCGTGACCAGCCTCGTCCTCACGTATTTCTATGCGTGCGACATGTTCACGGTCTGGTACAGCGGCGACGTCTTCGAGCGCGGCTCGCTCGCGTGGCGGCTGACCGGGGCGTACGCGCCGCTGCTCGTCACGCAATACACATGCAACTCGGTCGTGCCGCTGCTGCTGTTCTGGCGGCGCGCCCGCCGGAGCTCGCCGATGCTGTACGTCGTGTCATTGCTCGTGCTCGTCGGCATGTGGCTGGAGCGCTTCAACATCATCGTGCCGTCCCTCGGTCACGACTTCGAGCCGTACACGTGGGGGCTATTCATGCCGACGACGATCGACACGTCGATCACCATCGGCAGCTTCGGCTTCTTCTTCCTGCTGTTCCTGGCATTCATCAAGCTGATGCCGTCGGTGTCGATCGCCGAGGTGAAGGAGACGTTGCCCCCGCCATGAACCCCGATGTCGACGCGCATCTTCGCGAGATTCGGGCCGGCCTGCCGGGTCAGCTGCGCCAGCAGCGGCTGCGCGCCGCCGCGCTCGAGTTCGGGCCGCTGTACTCGCTCGACGACATCTATCGGCGGATCGCTCACACGCTGCCGTCGGTGCTCGGGTGCGTGCGGCGCACGCACGTCACGCCGATCGAGCGCGCGCGGATGTTCATTCCGGAAGACGCGCTCCTGCGCTACGACGAGGCCGCCCAGCACGGCGTGTTCGCGCGCTTTCTCGTCGCCACGCCCGCGTACTACTGGCGTTCGCAGCCGGCGGCCTGGTTGATCGCCGAGATCGACGGCACGGACCGCTGGGTCGTGCTCGCGCACTGGCGCGCGCCGCGCGACGCCGCCTTCGACTGATCGCGACCCGCGGCCGCCGCGGCGGCGCGATCGGCCGGCCCGAGATCACTCGACGCCTCAGCGCGCCTCGCGCCGGCGCAACGCCGCCCAGCCGCCGCCGAACCGCCCGCGCACGTCGCCGCCGACGAGCGCCAGGAGCACGACCGCGACACCCACCGCCATACTGTTCGCCGTCGCGCGTGCCGGCGCTCCCAATATCCATGGCGCGACGATGAGCCACGCGCCCAGCACGACGTTGACCCGACGCGCGCCGCGCGTCGTCTCCCACGCGGCGACGAATCCGAGCGCGGCGATGAGCGGCCCCGCGACGCAGTCGTTGGTGCGCAGAGGGCCGCCGTACCCGAGCGCGGCGGGTGCGGCAATCAGCCAGGCCGCGAGCAGCGCGATCAGGATGTGCGCCCAGGCGGCGAGTGCGTCGGGCCTCACGCGGCGCGCTCCCGGTTGCCGGCGCCGCCGAGCGCGCGGAGCAGCGGCACGCCGCGGCTGGCCGCGCGCCGGGTGTGCTGGAGCGCCGCGAGCGTCTCGGCAAGCGCCGGGCCGATGAGATTCACGGAAATGACGGCGGACAGGAGGCACGGCGCGCACCATGCGCGCGCCATCAATGGCTGCAGCATCACGAGCGTGGTACTCGCCATGCCGAGCGCGACAACGGTGGCGCCGTACGTCAGTACGAGCCACGGATGTCGCCACCAGCGATCTTCGCCGCCCGCGACAGCGGTGATGGTCTCGACCAGATAGCCGAAGGCTCCGAGCGCGGCGTCGGGCACGGGCAGTGTCGCGGAGAGCGGCGAATGTAGAACGGCCGCGCTCGAGGCGGCGCCGAACACCGGATCCCAGATGTCACGCACCACGCCGAGCTGATAGAGCGTCAGATACACCGCGATGGCGAATCCCATCAACGCGGCCGCGACGACGACGCGGCGCTCGCGCCACGCCGACGGGTTGAAGCTCCAGTCCGGTGGCGTCACGCCGCGGTCTCGGTGACAACCTCGAGCGGCCCGTCCACGCGCAGCGTCTTCGCCGCCAGCATGCCGTCGGGGCCGCGCTCGAATCGCAGATCCGCCGAGGCGTCCCCGATGCGGAGGCGGTGGATCTCGAGCGTGCTCACGTAGTCGGGCAAGACCGGCCGCACGACCGACAACCGTCGCTCGAACGCGTCCGGGACGAGCCCCAGGCACGTCTCGAGCAAGTATGGGACCGCGCCGGCGGCCCACGCCTGCGGATGACACGCGACGGGATAGTGCACGGGCGCCTCGTACTCTTGCCGTGTGAAGCCCGCGAAAACCTCGGGCAGGCGCTGATGCTCGAAGTGCATCGCCGCGGCGAGGATACCGTCGAGCACGCGCAACGCCTCGGTGTCGAAGCCGTAGCGCCGAAACCCCGCCGCGATCAGCGCGTTGTCGTGAGGCCACACGGTCCCGACGTGGTAGCCGATGGGGTTGTAGCGCCGCTCGCGACTCGAGAGCGTGCGGACGCCCCATCCCGAAAACATGTCGTCCCGCATCAACCGCGCGACGACGCCCGCGGCCTTGGCCGGGTCCGCGATCCCGGTCCACAGCACCTGCCCGGCGTTGGATGCGACGACGGCGGCGGGTGCGCCGTCCTGCTGTAGTGCGAGCGCGTACGTCCCGATCGCGTCGACCCAGAACTCTCGGTTGAACCGCCCGCGTAGCTCGTCGGCCGCGTATCGCAGCGCGCTCGCACGCGTCTCGTCCCCCGCGCGCTCGTAGAGGTCGGCGATCGCGCGCTGCGCGAAGTACGCGTATCCCTGCACCTCGGCGAGCGCGATCGGCGGCCGCGCGAGCGTGCCGTCGCGGTTCACGACGCTGTCGCCCGAGTCTTTCCATCCCTGATTGGCGAGACCCTTGACCGTCGACCCCGTATACGCGATGTAGCCGCCGGCGCGCCGGTCAATGGCTTGATCCATCCAGTCGAGCGCCGCGTCGACGTGGGTACGCAGGTCGTGGAACACGCGGAGCGTGCCCGTCCAGGCGGCATGGCGCGCGAGCAGAATGAGAAACAGCGGGGTCGCGTCGATCGAGCCGTAGTACGGCGTTTGTGGGATCTCGCCGACCCGCGCCATCTCGCCGACGCGCAGCTCGTGCAGGATCTTGCCCGGCTGCTCCTCGCGCCAGGCATCGACCCGGCGGCCCTGGTACGTGGCGAGCAGTCGCAGCGTCTGCTCGGCGATCGAAGGGTCCCAGGCCAGCGTCTCGAGCGCCGCGATGATCGCGTCGCGCCCGAACAGCGCGACGTACCAGGGCACGCCCGCCGCGAAGAACGCGTGCCCACGCTGCTCGGTGCGTAGCGCGTGCAGGTCACGCAGCGAGCGCTGCACCAGCGTCTGCAACAGCACGCTCGGCGTGCGCAGCTCGGGATGGCCCGCGAGCCAGCGGGCGCACGCGTCGTCGAGCCCGTGGCCCACGTCCGCCGCGCTCGCCGCGCGGTCGCCGCGCGGCTCGTCGATGTCATCGCTTGCCGACTCGTGCAACGCGAGCGTCGTCACGATCTCCGCCGTCTGCCCCGCCTCGACGCTGACGTGGACCTCGGCCGTCGTCCCGTCCGTACGGGCCGGCGCAGGCGTCACGTGGACGTCCAGCGTGCGACGCACGCCATCGGCCCCGGCGTACGCGAACGCCAGCACACCCCGTGTCCAGGTCGGGCGCTCGAGCGTGCCACGCCGCTCGGCGACCATGCCGCGCACGGAGAACACGTCCTCGAAGCCGGCGTCCCAGGTGAGCGAGACGGGCAAGTCGATGTGATCGAGCCCGAAATTCTGAATGACGATGCGCTCGCGCAGCGCGAGCTTCGTGCCATCGACGGTGCGCTCGCATTTGAATCCGATGTTTTCCTCGGGGATCCGGTCGCCGCCGATGCGGAGCTCCGGGTTCGTCAGCTCGATGATCGAGCGGAAGCCCTCGGTTCCAGTCGCGGCCAGCGGCGTCGCTCGACACCCGGCGAGCCGCAGCTCGTACCGGTTCAGGTAGCGGCAGTCGTGGTAGTAGAGGCCGAGGCCGTGGGCACCCGCAGGCACCTCGCCGTCGCGCGCGCTCAGAAAGAAGAGATCCCCGTCCTTGATGACGATCGCACGCGCGATGCTCGCCGTCGGCGAAAACGCGCCGTGCCGCCGCCCGCGCGCCGGGCCCTGAGGCACATGCCCTTCGACGGCGTGGGCGTTGCGCGTCATCCCCGTTGCGCGCCGGACAGCAGCCACGCGAAGCCGGCCAGGCCGAGGCCCGCCAGCGCGAGCCAGCCGCGATGCATGCTCAGCTGCAGCTGAACGCTGTGATCGGTGGCGCGCGCATCGAACGCGCCGTGCGCTCCGTAATCCTGCTCGGCATCGACGGGCTCCCAGAGATTGTCGCGGTAGTCCCGGCGGCGTGGACTGTCCGTCTGCTGCGAGTCGTAGCCCGTCCGGGCGAGATAGTGATCGCCGACGTTCGGCGCGACCTTGTTGCCCATGATCGCGACCGCGGTCGGCAAGCCGACGTACATCTCGCGGCGTTCGTGATGCGCGGCCCAGTGGATCGCGTCGGCGGCGACTTCCGGCTGGAAGATCGGCGGCACCGGCTGCGCCTTCCGCGGCAAGCGGCTCTTGACCCAGCCGAACTGCGGCGTGTTCAGGGCCGGCATCTGGACCATCGTCACCTGCACGCGGCTGCCGTCGTGCAGCAGCTCGGCCCGCAGCGAGTCCATGAAGCCCTGGATCGCATGTTTGGCGCCGCAGTAGGCGGCCTGCAGCGGGATACCGCGATACGCCAACGCCGAGCCGACCTGCACGATGTGACCGCGATCGCGCGGCAGCATCCGCCGCAGCGCGGCCAGCGTGCCGTACACCGTCCCCAGGTACGTGACCTCCGTGACGCGCTTGAATTCGTCGGGCGTCATCTCCTTCACCGGCGAGAACACGGACGCCATCGCGTTGTTGACCCACACGTCGATGGGTCCGAACGCGCGCTCGACCGCGTCAGCGGCCGCCTCGACCTGCGCATCATCCGCGACGTCCGTGGGCAGCACGAGCGCCTGCCCGCCCGCGCGCTCGACGTCGCGCCGCGCGCCTTCGAGCCCGGCACGACCGCGCGCAAGCAGACCGATGCGCGCACCGTCGCGCGCAAAGCGCTGCACCGTGGCGCGCCCCACGCCCGCCGATGCGCCGGTAATGACCACGACCTCTGGCGACGTGCGCGTCGATTCGCCGAGCGCTCCATGTGCATTCGTCTTCATGCCCCCCGGTAACCGCAAATCCGATGCCCACATGCCGCGCATCGACGCCTCGCCGCGCGGAGACCGTGCGCCGTGTGCGGTGCCCTGTGAGAGCCGGGGCGTTGTGATTCGTTCAGAAGTTTCTACATTCGCGGCCGTCGCGCGACGAGAACGGGCGCGCTGCGCGAGGTGCCACGCGACGCGGGCGCCCGCTGCGTATCGCATCACGGGCATGTGCGATGCACCGCTATTCGTGGTCTCGATTGAAGGAGTGAAGGCATGGGTCAAACTGCGGCGGACGTACTCATCGACACGATTCACGACTGGGGCGTCGACGTCGTCTTCGGTCTCCCCGGCGACGGTATCAATGGAATCATGGAAGCGCTGCGCACGCGGCGCGAGCGCGTGCGCTTCGTGCAGGTCCGCCACGAAGAAGCGGCGGCGTTCATGGCGTGCGGCTACGCGAAGTTCACGGGACGCCTCGGGTGCTGCCTCGCAACCTCGGGCCCCGGCGGCATTCATCTGCTGAACGGCCTGTACGATGCGAACCTCGACGGTCAGCCCGTGCTGGCGATCACCGGAATGGCGTACCACGACCTCATCGGGACGCACACGCAGCAGGACGTCGCGCTCGATCGTCTGTTCATGGACGTCGCCAAATACAACGAACGGATCATGGGGCCGACGCACGTGGAGGGCGTCGCCGACCTGGCGTGCCGCACCGCACTCGCCTACCGCGGCGTCGCGCACATCACGTTCCCGGTCGACGTGCAGGACATGGACGCCGGCCAGGGCCGCAGCAAGCGCAACATCGCGGGGCACACCTCGGACGTCGAGGCGCGGAGCGCGCGGCTGCCCGCCGACGACTCGTTGCGCCACGCGGCCGACGTGCTGAACGCCGGCACGCGCGTCGCCATCCTCGCGGGACGCGGCGCGCTGCAGGCGACCGACGAGCTCGAGCGCGTCGCCGAGGCTCTCGGCGCGCCGATCATCAAGGCGCTCCTCGGCAAGGCGTGCGTGCCCGACGACAGCCCGTACACGACGGGTCCGATCGGTCTGCTCGGCACGCGGCCGTCGCAGGACGCGATGGAGGAATGCGACACGCTGCTGATCGTCGGCAGCTCGTTCCCCTACATCGAGTTCCTGCCCAAGCCGGGTCAGGCCCGCGGCGTGCAGATCGAGCTCGATCCGATGCGGATCGGCCTCCGGTATCCCGTCGAGGTGGGGTTGGTCGGCGACAGCCGTCGCACGCTCGCGGCGCTACTGCCGCTCCTGCGGCGCCAGACCGATCGCGGCTTCCTCGAAAAGGCGCAGAAGGGCATGACGCATTGGCGCGAGCTCATGGACGAGCAAGGGATGCGGACCGATCGTCCGATGAAGCCCCAGGTCCTCGCCCGCGAGCTGGGCATCCGCCTGCGTGACGACGCCGTGGTCGCGTGCGACAGCGGCACCATCGCGACGTGGTGGGCGCGACACATTCCTGCGCGGCGCGGTCAGCTGCATTCGCTGTCCGGCAACCTGGCGACGATGGCGCCCGGGCTTCCGTATGCGATCGCCGCACAGATCGCGTATCCGAACCGGCAGTGCGTCGCGTTCGTCGGCGACGGCGGCTTTTCGATGCTCATGGCCGAGTTCGCGACGTGCGTGAAATACCAGCTGCCCGTCAAGGTCGTGATCGTCAAGAACAACACGCTCGGCCAGATCAAGTGGGAGCAGATGGTGTTCCTCGGCAACCCGGAATACGGGTGCGAGCTGCACCCCATCGACTTCGCCAAGTTCGCGGAGGCCTGCGGTGGACGCGGCTTCCGCATCGAGGATCCCGCCGAGTGCGGGCGCGTCCTCGACGAAGCGCTCGCCACGCCGGGCCCGGTGGTGATCGAGGGCGTGGTCGATCCGTTCGAGCCGCCGATGCCACCGAAGATTACGGTCAGCCAGGCCGCGCACTTCGCCAAATCACTCATGCGTGGCGAGCCGAACCGCGAGCGCATCGCGCTCACGGTGCTGTCCGACAAGGTGCGCGAGCTGGTGTAGCACGATGGCGGTTGTCCATGCCTCGACGGTGGGCGTTCCCATCGACACCGTCCAGGTCTCGGCGTACACGATTGCCACGGACGCGCCCGAGTCGGATGGCACGCTCGAGTGGACGAGCACCACCCTCGTCGTCGCCGAGGCCGCCGCCGGCGACCACCGCGGACTCGGCTACACCTATGCCGACATCGCGACCGCGACGCTGATCCGCGACCGCCTCGCCCCGCTCCTGCACGGCCGTGATGCGATGGGTGTGACCGCCGCGTGGGCGGCCATGCGTCACGCGATCCGAAACCTCGGTCGACCCGGTGTGGCGTCGATGGCCATCGCGGCTGTGGACGCGGCGCTGTGGGATCTCAAGGCCCGGCTGCTCGACGTCCCGCTCGTCGCGCTGCTCGGACAGGTGCACGCGAGCGTGCCGGTGTACGGGAGCGGCGGCTTCACGTCGTACTCGATAACGCGCCTGCGCGAGCAGCTCTTTACCTGGGCGCGCGACGGCATCGGCGCGGTCAAGATGAAGGTCGGGCGCGAGCCCACGCGCGACGTCCAACGCGTGCGCGCCGCGCGGGAGGCGATTGGCGCCGACGTGCAGCTGTTCGTGGACGCGAACGGCGCGTACGCCCGCAAGCAGGCGCTCGCGCTGGCCGAGCATTTCGTCGCCGACGGCGTGCGCTGGTTCGAAGAACCGGTGTCGTCGGACGATCTCGTGGGTTTGCGGCTGCTGCGCGATCGCGCGCCGGCCGGCATGGACATCGCCGCCGGCGAGCATGGCTACGACCTGCCGTATTTCGAGCGAATGCTCGAGGCGGGTGCCGTCGACTGCCTGCAGGCAGATGCCTCGCGCTGCGCCGGCATCACGGAATTCCTCCGCGTGGCCGCGCTGTGCGACGCGCGCTCGCTGCCGCTGTCCTCGCACACCGCGCCATCGCTGCACCTGCATCCGTGCGCCGCGCTCGCCGCGACGCGGCACATGGAGTATTTCCACGACCACGTCCGCATCGAGCGGATGCTGTTCGACGGCGCCGCCGTCCCCGTCGACGGGCGGCTCGCTCCGGATCTGACACGGCCGGGTCTCGGCCTGACATTCAAGCGTGCCGACGCCGCGCGCTACGAGGTGCACTGAACGATGGCCGCGGCCGCCGTCGACGCGCGCGGGCTCGAGTCGGCACTGCGCCGGCGCCTCCGCGGCGAGGTCCGCTTCGACGCCGGGAGCCGCGCGCTGTACGCCACCGATGCGTCGAACTATCGCAAGGTGCCGATCGGCGTCGTCGTCCCACGCGACCGCGACGACGTGGTGACGGCCATCGCGCTCGCCCGGCAATTCGGCGCGCCCGTCCTGTCGCGCGGCGGCGGCACGAGCCTGGCCGGCCAGTGCTGCAACGTGGCCCTCGTCCTCGATTTCTCGAAGTACGTCCACCGGGTGCTCGAGATCGATGGCGCCAATCGACGGGCGCGAGTCGAGCCCGGGTGCGTGCTCGACGACCTGCGCGCGGCCGCGCGCGCGCAGGGGCTGACATACGGTCCCGATCCATCGACGCACAATCACTGCACGCTCGGCGGCATGATCGGCAACAACTCGTGCGGCGTGCACTCGGTGATGGCGGAATTCTATGGGCCGGGGCCGAGCACCGCTCACCAGGTGCGCAGCCTCGACGTGCTGACGCACGACGGCACCCAGCTCCGCGTGGGACCCACGGCGGAGGACGAGCTCGAGGCGCTCATTCGCGGCGGCGGACGACGAGGGCACATCTACCGCGATCTCCGCGCGCTGCGGGATCGCTACGCCGCGCGCATCCGCGAGCGGTTTCCGATGATTCCGCGCCGCGTGTCCGGCTACAACTTGCCCGAGCTCCTCCCGGAATTC
>Ga0310810_10001908_pt1 | contig 22136 bp, 20 predicted proteins | sample NCmetagenome_FD_207641 | JGI IMG/M metagenome (GOLD analysis project Ga0310810, IMG submission 207641) | Soil microbial communities from experimental microcosm in Duke University, North Carolina, United States - NC | ecosystem: Engineered > Artificial ecosystem > Soil microcosm > Unclassified ... | reverse complement strand
TGCGAGGGCACGACAAGAATTAAACCGATGCCCATGTTGCACACGCGAAACATTTCCTCTCGCTCGACTTGGCCCAGCCGGCTTAGGACCTGAAAGATCGGCGGCACCGACCAGGCCTTACGATCAATCTTTGCACGCACGCCCTTGGAAAAGATGCGGGGCAGGTTCTCCGTGATACCCCCGCCGGTGATATGTGCGATCCCTTTAATCCGAAACTCTGTCACCAGGGCCAGAATCTGTTTGGCATAAATCCTTGTGGGCGTCAGAAGCACTTCACCCAGTGGGCGGTCAAGCTCGGGCAACGTAGCGCCGACCGTCAATTTTTCCTTCTCAAAGAATACGTGCCGCGCAAGCGAATAGCCGTTGCTATGGAGGCCGGATGAGGCGAGGCCAAGAATGACATCGCCGGGCTTGATGGTCTTGCCGTCAATGATCTTTGGCTTGTCCACCACGCCAACGGCAAAGCCTGCCAGGTCGTATTCCCCATCGGGATACATTGACGGCATCTCGGCCGTCTCTCCGCCGATCAAGGCGCATCCCGCCTGGCGACAACCCTCGGCAATGCCGGTCACAACTTTCTGAGCCTTGTCCACGGCCAGTTTGCCCGTGGCGAAGTAGTCCAGAAAGAACAACGGTTCTGCTCCGCTCACTGCAATGTCGTTGACGCACATGGCGACGAGATCGATGCCGACCGTGTCATGCTTGTCCATCAAAAAGGCGATCTTCAGTTTCGTGCCGACGCCGTCGGTGCCGGACACCAGGACCGGGTCTTCATATTGTTTGCTTCGAAGGCGAAACAGGCCGCCGAACCCGCCGAGATCCGTCAGCACCTCCGGCCGGAAGGTCGAACGGACGAGCGGCTTGATTCGGTCGACGAATTCGTCTCCGGCGTCCATGTCAACGCCGGCTTCCCGATAGGTCGTCATGGCAGGGGACGCATCTTAACGGAGGGTTGTGAAGAGGTCAAACCAATGTGATGCAGGCTGTTCGCTTGTGGATTGGGTACCGGTGAAATATCGAGAGGAATGACGCGACGGAGATCGAGAAGACTGACTTGTATCTGGCAGAACTCAAGCCTCGGGACGCATTTCCACATCCAAGAGCTTGATCTTTCGGTGCAAATGGCTACGCTCGATTTTCAAATCTTCGGCGGTCCGCGAAATGTTCCAGTGATGCTCGCGCAGTTTTCGTCCGATATATTCCTTTTCAAACGCATTCCTCGCATCGCGAAGAGAGTCATAGGGCTGCGCAAAAAGCGGGCTTGCGGTAGGTTGGATTGTCGCGTTTGCAGCGGCAGGCACGCCGCCCGAAGCCTTCACCTGCAACGAGGTGGCGGCCTGCGCCGTATCAATGACGTTTCCAGGGACCATAATCATCAATCGCTCGATCAAATTGCGGAGCTCTCTGATATTGCCCGGCCACTCGTATTGCTGGAAGACGTTCATGGCTTCCGGGGTCACCTCTTTCATGCGCAGCCCCTGCTCTTCAGCATGGAGTTTCATGAAATGGCGGATGAGAAGCGGAATGTCTTCACGCCTCTCCCGAAGCGGAGGCACCACGATCGGAACGACGTTCAGACGATAGTACAGATCTTCACGAAAGGCCCCTTTCTCGATCTCTTTCAAGAGATCTTTGTTTGAGGCGGCCAAGACTCGTACATCGACCTTCAGCAACTTGGTCCCCCCGACTCTGGTGAATTGTTGCTCTTGGAGGGCGCGCAAGACCTTCGCCTGGGTATTGAGACTCATATCCCCGATTTCATCCAGAAATAGCGTGCCGCCGTCGGCCTGCTCGAATTGTCCCCGCTTCATGGACGTGGCACCGCTGAATGAGCCTTTCTCATGACCGAACAACTCGCTTTCAATCAGGGTCTCCGGAATCGCGGCGCAATTGACCGCCACGAACGGTCGATCTGCCCTAGCGCTCTGCAGGTGGATCGCCCGCGCGACAAGTTCCTTCCCCGTCCCGTTCTCTCCTCCGACAAGCACCCGGCTGTTCGTCGGTCCGGCCGTATCGATCAATTGACGGAGTTGCTGCATGGCGGGAGACTGCCCGACGAGTTCGAATTTCCGCTGAACCTTGGTACGCAATGAGCGATTTTCTTCTTCCAACCGGTACTGTTCCAGAGCGTGCTTGACGCGCAACGTGACATTCTCCAACGAGAGCGGCTTCTCGATGTAGTCGTACGCGCCCAACTTGATGGCTTTGACGGCCGTTTCGATCGATCCATGGCCGGACATGACCATGATTTGCGCATTCGGCACGATTTCCTTGATGCGCCGCAGTGTTTCCAGGCCGTCCATCTCCGGCATCCAGATGTCGAGAAGCATGAGATCAGGCGGGTCGGCCATGTAGGTTTTTAATGCCTCGGCGCCGCTCTTGGCGACCGAGACCTCATATCCCTCGTCCTGCAAAATGCTGCTCAGAGACGAGACAATCGCTTCTTCATCGTCAACGACCAAGATCGACGCTGACATGGGACTCCCCTGCTCTCGCCGCGGCTACACCGGCAATTCAAAGGTGAACAACGCGCCACGCGGCTGGTTGTTGCCCGCCGTGATTTGGCCCTCATGATCCGTAATGATCCGCCGCACGATGGCGAGACCCAAACCGGTGCCCGTTTTCTTCCGCGTGAAATAGGGCACGAACAACTTCTCCTGGTCCTCTGCCGCAATGCCCGTTCCTTCATCGGCGATCGATACGACGGCCCGACGGCGTTTTGTGTCGTACTGCGTGGTCACCCACACCCGCCCTCTCTGGTTCATGGCTTGGATGGCGTTATCGAGCAGATTGACCAGTACCCGCTTGATCTGTTCCCAGTCAAACTTCAGTTGAGGCAAGTCCTCGTCGAGTGATACGACCAAGTCCACATCCTTATGTGCGCCCCGATAGAGCGCGATGACCTCGTTGACCACATCATGGAGCGATTGCAACGCGAGTTGTGGCGCCGGCAGGCGGGCGAATTTTGAAAACTCATCCACCATATGCTTGAGACTCGCCACTTCGTTCACGATGACGTTGGTGGATTCGTCGAACACGCGGTCAAAGTCCGGCGCCTTCTCCAAAAACTTCTTCCGCATGCGCTGAGCCGACAATTGAATGGGTGTGAGCGGATTCTTGATCTCGTGGGCGACTCTGCGCGCCACTTCCTGCCAGGCCGCGACTTTTTGAGCCTTGAGGAGCTCAGTGAGGTCCTCGAAGACCAGCACGATGCCAAGGTCCTGGCCCTGCTCATCTGTCATTCTCGACGCGTGCAAGGCTACCGTCAGAAATTTTCCATCGACCTCCACCGTGCCGTCGAGCGTCAAGTCGTCGCGCTGATCCTGTAGCATGCGGTCGTAGATGGTCTGAAACAGGGTCAGCCCGGATTCCTTGAACGCCTCGTTGGCAGGCTGTCCCAGCATGTGCCCCGGAGCAACGCCGAGTATTCGTTCTCCGGACGGATTCAAATTGGTCACCATCCCGTTCTTATCGATGGATAGCAACCCGGCGGCGATCGTATCAACGACGGTTTCAATATAGGCGCGGCGCCGGTCAAGCTCGAGATTGTTGCGGCGGAGGGAAACGTTCACCGCTTCAATCGTCGATTTGTTGCTTTGGAGGTCCGACGTCATCCGGTTGAAAGAGTCGATGAGTGTGCCGATTTCGTCGGTCGCCTTCGCGTCGATGCGTACCGACAAATCTCCCTGCGCAATGGCGTCCGTCGCCTCCGCCAGGCGCTGGATCGGCACCGTGATGCTGCGAGCGACGTAAAATCCAAACCAGGTCGCCCCGAAAAGAATCAACATCGTGATGACGGCCACAAATAAATACGCGCCGGCCTTAATCGGATTTTTCATCGCTTTGATCTGCTTGTACTCCTCGTATTGGCGGCCGATGCCGTCCATCTTTGCGAGAAGGGATTCGGGCACGTAGGCATCGACCACCACGACGCCTCCCACCTCGCTTCCCCGGCCGCTTGCCGCGACAGGCGCGGCCGCACGGACCAGCCTCCCCGTCTGCGCTTCTTGAACGGTATTCGCCTCCTGCTTTCCGTTGATGGCCTGAAGCACAAGCTGCCCAATCGGTAAATCCAGGACCCCTGCCGGGACTTCAGTATCAAGCGATTTTGTCAGCGTTTCCATTTTTGCGGAATAGACTTCAATCCCCGCCACGCCGAATTCCACCCGCTTGCGGGCCATAGCGGCGACCAGCAGATCGCGCTGCTCGGGCAGCAGCATGTCTTCTCTGAAAATTTCATGGCTGATGGCGCGGGCGCTGTTCACGGCCAGCGTGATGTGACCGGCATGCTGCATCTTCGCCACTTCGTAGGAATCGCGCATGACCCGGTCGATCTGATCGCTAAACCACACATCCACGGCCTTGTTCACCAAGCCGCTGGCGACGAAGGCCAACAGCATGGTAGGGATCAGCGAAAACCCGATGAAGGCAGCGACCAGCTTCGTGCGAAAGCCCGATCCGATCAACCGATGGCGACGTTCGAAATAGGCTTTGATGAGATTTCGTGAGAGAAGAAGCAGCAAGACGACAAAACCGATGAGATCGAGATTGATCAACAGGAGGACGAGGGCATAGCTCGTGGATGGGAAAAACGCGTCCGGATCATCGCTGCCAGGAACGACGATCTGGCCGTAGTAGAACGTCAGCGCAAGACAGGGAATGAGAAACAACAACAGAATCCAAACCGGCTTCAGGTGCCGTTTCCGACGCTCTGTCTCTTGAGGCGGAGGAGGACTCGTGTCAGTGGAACGGCGCAGTCCTGCCGGGTCAGCCGGTGTACGACGGTCGGGACCAACCCAGGAAGACGCGGCCACGTTTGGGCGGGGTTCACTCACAGCCAAAGTCCTCTGTATGATGGCACGGACCTACGGCAGGCACGGTGCTCACTATAGCGGAAATGGAAGCCTGGCTCAAAGGTTGCGACGCTCTCCAGAGGAGAGGAAGCTGCATACAGCTAGCAGGATTACTTCGAAGTCAAACTGACGTATTTCATGCGCAGCGCATAAAGCATGTCGCGCAACACCGTCTGCTCTTCGGTCGTCAGATTTCCCTTCGTCTTCACGTCAAGGACGGAGAGCAGATCGATGATCTCTTTGGCTTGGGGTAAATTGACCGGCATCGCTTGTTGTTGAGGATCCAACTGTTCGCCCATCAGCATCAGGGACGAACTTCCCAGGGAGATCACGAAGGACGCGAAGGTGACCGGCATTCCGCTCGCCGACTCTGCCCCGCCTTCAGGGCGGGACAGCGCCTCTTTCGAGGCTGGCTGAGACGGCGAAGACGCCGTCGCCGGACGATCGGCGCCCGCGCTGGCGCCTCGCCGGTCTCGAATGACAAAGCCTTCTTCTTGTTCTCCAGGCACCAGTGTCTCCGTGGGAGTGTGAACTGAATGGCGACCTCGTTATGTGGGCAGCGTACCATAGGGTCCCTGACGGCGCAACTCGTTGAAGGCCCATCGAAACCAGGTATAATACCGTTTTTAAATGCGACTGGAGGCCCGAGATTGTCCCAACGCTTTCAGAAATTGACCGAGTTGATGGCTGCATTGCGCGCGCCGCAGGGTTGCCCCTGGGACCGCAAGCAGACGCATGAATCACTGAAGCCCTACCTGCTGGAAGAAACCTACGAAGTCCTCGAAACTATCGACCAGCATGACCGCCGAAAGATGGCGGAAGAGCTCGGCGACGTGCTGCTCCAAGTGCTGTTCCATAGTCAGATCGCGGCGGAAGCCGGCACGTTCACCATCGACGATGTGCTGGAGCGACTCGCTGACAAACTTGTGCGGCGCCATCCTCATGTCTTTCCAAACGGCGCCGACGATCCCATCCCGACTAACGCCGAACAGGTGTTGGCAAAATGGGAAGACATCAAACGGGCGGAGCGCCAGGCGGAAGGACGGCCGGCATCCGTGCTCGATGGCGTCCCCCAGACATTGCCGGCCCTGCTGCGCGCCTATCAGATCCAAGCGCGTGTCTCCCGCGTCGGCTTCGACTGGAGCCACGACCAGGCGGGCTTTGATCAACTTTTGACAAAGATCGAAGAGGAGATCCGTGAATTCAGAACGGCGCTCCGGCAGTCCTCGTCCGCTGACGGAGGAAGACAGGCAGAAATCGAGGCCGAATTCGGCGATGTCCTGTTCTCCCTCGTTAACCTGGGCCGCTTCGTCAAAGTAAATCCGGAAGACGCATTGCGGCAGGCCGTCAACCGCTTCAGCAGCCGGTTTCAATACATCGAGCGAGAGGCGGCGCGTCAAGGTCGCGCGGTCGTCGATCTGTCGTACGATGAGATGAACCGGCTCTGGGAAGACGCCAAGCGGCAGCCGCCGGCGGAGGACGCGAGGGATTGATGGCGGAAGATCACGGCCCATACGAGGAGGGCAAGCGCGCAGGCCTGCATCCGCTCATCGTGGTCTTCGGTGTTCTGCTCGGCCTCTGGCTGTTCGTCGCGCTCATCGTGCCCAGCTCACGCAACAAGCAGGCGACGGGTACTGAAGGCCCCGCTGGTCCGCTCATCGAAGATCCCGAAGCGGCACCGGTCATGTTCAAAGTCCAATCCGCAGTTCCCGACATGAATGCCGTCAGCGTGGTCGTCCCGGCACAAGCGACCGAGAGCCAAATCGTCGCGCTGCTGAAGCGTCTCAAGAAGGAACGCCTTGCAGGCACGCTCACCGATCTCATTCCAGCCACCACGCCTGGCCACAAACTCGGGGATCACGCTGTGGCGGACATCTATGTGCTTTCCGACCCGGCCTATGCCATGGCGGATGTCATCAGAACACTCTCCCGGGGCGCGCATGCGCCAGGCGGACTCTATCCAGACCGGGTGCCGTTTGAAGTGGCGATGGAGGAGATCCGGGGACATTACCGCATCGACTTGAACAACACCGGAGCGCCTGACGCGGGATCGATCGGATTTGCAGACGAATCAGGCGTCCATTCGAAACGTTACCGGAAGATTTTTTGAACGGAGCTGACCACTAGATTCTGGCGCGGTCCTTGATTTCCGTCCGCAGCAACTCTTGCTGCTGTTCCAACCACACCACGAGCCTCCCAAACAGATGGGCCTTCTCGCCGGTGAACGGTGCCACGACCACGTCGGCGCGCCCGGAAAGCCATCCATCCTCGTCCGCAATCCGAAGTTTTTCATCGGCAATTCTTTTCGTGAGCAGTTGAGACACCAGCAATTGCTGGCCGGGGGAGCCGCTCACTGCGCCGAGGAGCTTTCCCCGCAACACATCGAGTTCCTCTGCGATGGCCACCTTGACTCGAACGGCATGCGGCATCGGCCAATGAGGTCGCTGAATGGAATAGTCATAGGAAAACGAAGGCTCCCGAGGCTCGCGAAACGGCCCGGCCACCCCAAGAATTTTCATGGCGTTTGTCGTCGTCATCGCACGTAATTCCTTTCTAGCGCTCTCCTGACAAATATCGAATAACCTTCTGCGCTGCCACGCCTCCATCCCGTATACAATCGGGAATTCCCACGCCCCGGTATCCTGACCCGGTGAGCACCAGGCCGCCGTACCGACTCAATGCTATCTCAGCTTGCTCAAGACGTTCCAGGTGACCGAGCCGGTATTGAGGCATCGCCTTCATCCAGCGATTCACCTCCTTGTATGAGGGTTTTGCGGTGAGGCCGCAGATTTCCCGCAGTTCGGCCTTCACGCGGCCAACCAACGCTTCGTCGTCGAGCGCAAGAATGGATTCGCGCCCCTCTCCACCGACGTAACAGCGAACCAGCAACTGGTCAGAAGGCGCGCGATACGGCCACTTCAACGACGTCCATGTCGCGGCGATCAGATCACGGTGTTCGAGGCGAGGCACAACAAAGCCGAATCCCTGGATGGAATGCCCGGCGACAGGGGCGGGGTACGCAAGGGCGATTGTGGCGGTGGACGCATAGGGAATCATCTCGAGCACCCCAGCGGCAGTCGGCGTCAAGGGCCGCAACAACTCCGCTGTGACGAATGCCGGCGTCGCGAGGACCAGACTCTCCGCGGAAAGCGCGGAGCGGTCGCGGAGCATGACGTCATACGTCCATCGTCCAAGTTCATGCGAGCGCACGCGCAACGATTCCACTGGCACGTCGTTTTTCAATGTTACGCCTTGGGCGGTCAACCGGCGAATGAGCTCGGTAACGAGCGTGTCGAGGCCTCGCCGTAGACTGACGAACATGGTCCGGCCGCCTGTCCCTCGAGACGCTGCGTTGCCGGACGATCGTGCCGCCAGCATGCCGCGCAGGACGCTGCCATAGGCCTGCTCCATCTCCACAAAGCGTGGAAACGTCGCTTTGATACTCATCTGCTCGGCATCGCCGGCGTAGATGCCGGCCATTAACGGCTCCATCATACGCTCGAACGCCTGCCGGCCGAATCGGCGGCGAACGAATGACGCCAGGGATTCGTCCATCGCTGAACGCTTACCCGGAAGAACGAAATCGAGCCCCATGCGGGCGACGCCGGCGAATGACAACAGGCCGCTCTTTAGAAAAGGACCGATTTGTCCCGGCGTAATCGCAATGAGGCCTTCGGGCAGCTCTCGGAGACATCCACCAGAATACACAAATGCCTTCTTGCCGGTTTCGTTGGTGTTGATCAGTTGATCGGTCAGGCCAAGTTTCGCGACGAGCTCTAATCCGGCAGGCTTCGTGGACAAAAACGAATCAGGACCGGCCTCAGTGATCAAATCGCCGATCCGGTGGGTGACGATCTTTCCGCCCCAGGAGGGTCCTGCTTCAAGGACGGTGCATCGCAAGGACAACCCGGTCGCTTCAGCTTGCTCCATGAGCGCAAAGGCCGTCGCCAAGCCGGAAATGCCTCCACCGATGACCAGGACTGTGCGGGGAGAGGTCACGACGGAATCGACAGCGAAGATTCATGCGCCGAGACGATGTCGACCAGCGTCTCAATGAAGACGACCGAGTCGTTCAGCATCGCAATGCGCTCCAACTGTATCCCACGGGCGGCGGCCAGCTGTTTCAACTCGATGTCGATGTCGTACAGCGTCTCGACGTGATCGCACAAGAATCCGATCGGCGCCACCAGCACATGCCGTTGCCCGGCAAGAGCTATCTCCTCGATGGTGGCCTCCACCGTAGGACCCAGCCACCGTTCAGAGGAGCGTCCCTGGCTCTGATAGGCGAATGCCGTCGGCTGTCCGCCGAGAAAGGCGGTCACGGCGGCTACCGTCCCCTTGACTTCATCGGGATAGGGATCGTTCATCGCCACGATCCGTTCGGGCAGGCTATGGGCCGTGAACAAGACGGTGACATCAGAACGGACGGCGACAGGAAACCTTTCGAGCCCCTTTCGAATATTGTCGACGATGCCCCCGATGAGCTTCGGATGTCGATTCCACGTTCCGATGTAACTGACGGGACGGTGATCGTTCATGAGGGCTTGGGCTTCTTCGACTTTCTTTCGATAGGCGCCGGTGCTGAGTGACGATTGCTGCGGCGCCATGCAAACGCCGATGATATGTTCCGGCTCTCCCAACAGCACCTGCGCCAGGGTATCCTTGATGAACGGGTGCCAGTGGCGAAAGCCGACAGAGACCCGGTATCGGCCATGACCCGACTCGTTCAACCGCGCTTCGAGCTTGCGTGCCACGTTCATCGTCATGCCAACCGCCGGGGATTTTCCACCGGTCGCCTGGTAACGCGCTTGGATCTCGGCAATCAGCTCCGGAGGAGTGGGACGGCCGCCGCGCACGTCGAGCAAAAAAGGCGCGACGTTTTCAAGACAATCCGGTCCTCCCATGGCCATGAGAAGAACGGCGATCGGCTTTGACGTGGGCGGCATGAGGATGGCGACGGCTAGCGCTGACTTAACTTGTGGATCATGTTGATGGCGGCCTCGACATGCTCGATCGGCGTCGTGGGGAGAATGCCGTGTCCCAGATTAAAAACATGTCCGGGGCGGCCGGCAGCCCGACGTAGAATATCTTCCACCCTGCGTTCAATTTCATGGAGCGGGCCGTACAGCGCGACCGGATCCAGATTGCCTTGCACGGCACGGTCGTAACCGATCATGGCCCACGCCTCATCGAGATGGATGCGCCAATCCACTCCGATGACGTCGCCTCCCGCTTCCCGCATCTGTCGCAACAGTGCGGCGGTGCCCGTGCCGAAATGAATCATCGGCACGTTTTCGCGCTTCAATCCCTCGAAGATCAGTTGCACATGAGGCTTGACGTATTCGGCATAGTCGCTGGCTGAAAGACAGCCGACCCAACTATCGAAGACCTGGATCGCTTGCGCGCCTGCCCGGATCTGTCGGCGAAGATAGCCGGTAACGACGCGGGCCAGCTTATCCATCAGTTGGTGCCAGGCCTCGGGTTCACGGTACATCATGGACTTCGTGAGGAGGTAGTTGCGGGAACCGCCGCCCTCAATGGCATAACTGGCAAGCGTGAACGGCGCCCCGGCGAATCCGATCAGCGGGACGCGGCCACGGAGGGCCTGACGGGCCTGTCGTATCGCCTCGGAGACATACTCCAATTCCGCACCGTCGATCGCCTTGAGGCGCTCGACGTCCGCCCGCTCGCGGACCGGATTGTGAATGACCGGTCCCTCTCCTTCGGCAAATTCCAGGTTCAATCCCATCGCTTCGAGCGGTAGGAGAATATCGGCGAAAATAATCGCGGCATCCAACGGGAACCGGTCGATCGGTTGGAGAGTGACCTGGGCGGCCAGCTCCGGCGTTTTGCAGAGCGCCAACATCGAGTGCTTGGCGCGCAATGAGCGGTATTCGACCATGTACCGTCCGGCCTGACGCATAAACCACACCGGCGTACAATCCACCGGTTCGCGGCGACAGGCTTTGAGAAAACGATCGTTCACGTTCATAAGGCGCGCATTCTAGCAGGATGTCCGGAAAGTCTCTATTCTCACGCCTCAAGACCTATCGATCTGGTGCGGAAATCTCACGAGCGCGGGCATGAAAATCCGGCATTCCCGCGGCCGTTGGCGAGTGAGCCGAGGGTCGAAACTCTTGCATTATCGCTTGAGTAGACAGTGGCCCTTGATCCGGTACAATTGAAAAAGTTTACCGCCTATTCCAATCGGAGGCATTTGATGTATAATGCAGCTCCATCATCCAGGGCCGGTGAGAGAGCTTCTAACATAGCCTTGGATTCTGCAGCCCGCCTCGTGAACCACCATCAAGTGCCGAGGCCTTACTGAGACTGAGCTGCCGTGTGTGTGCCCGGCAAAAACCGGGTTAATTGGAGGTAATCCGAATGTCCGATGTGCGTACTTTACAACCGACCAAGACGCAAGACCTGTGGCTTACGTTTTTGCGATGGTTCGACTCCTGGGCCGGTCTTGAGTACATGAAAACCGACGGCGTTCCCAAAATGGACTGGTTCCGATGCATCCCCATTATCGCCGTCCATGCCATGTGTCTTGGCGTCATCTGGGTAGGCACGAGCTGGACCGCTGTGGCGGTCGCGGTCGCATTCTATTTCATACGGATGTTTGCGATCACGGGCTGGTATCACCGCTATTTCTCACATCGCACGTTCAAGACGTCCCGTACCGTGCAGTTCGTGTTCGCGGTGCTTGGCGGGTCCTGTGCTCAGCGCGGTCCTTTGTGGTGGGCCGGACATCATCGCCATCACCATATTGCGTCCGACACGAAGGACGATGTGCATTCCCCGGCTCAAGGCGGGTTTCTGTGGTCGCACATCGGATGGTTCACGTCGCAGACGCACTTTGCCCCTCGTTTGAAGGGCATCGCCGACTTTGCCAAATATCCCGAGCTGCGTTTTCTCGACCGGTTCGACATCCTCGTTCCCACGATTGCGGGCTTTGCGATGTTCGGGTTCGGCAAGCTGCTGGAGATATATGCACCGGAACTCGGAACCAACGGACCGCAAATGCTGATCTGGGGCTTCTTCATTTCCACCGTTGCCCTGATTCACGGCACGTGCACCATCAATTCGCTCTCGCATGTCTATGGATCCCAGCGCTATGACACCGGTGATGACAGCCGCAACAACTTTCTCCTCGCGCTGATCACCATGGGCGAGGGCTGGCACAACAACCACCATTATTATCCGGCGTCGACGTGTCAAGGATTCTACTGGTGGGAAATCGACATGACCTACTACTGCCTTAAGGTCATGGAGTGGCTGGGGCTTGTGTGGGACGTTCGAGATGTGCCCGTCTACGTGCGAGAACAGAAACGCAAAGAAGAAACCCTCCCAGGCACTCTCACCGCAGCGGAAGGCTAGAACGCCTTCCGCTCAGATCCAATCAGACTCTTCCCGCTCCGGACGCTGCACGGCCTGTCCGGCCAGTCTTGTTCGAATCTCCCGGCTCTGCTCCTCCATGACGCCGCATTCGCCGGAAGGCACGATCCAGGCGTCGTTCGCCTCCAATTCGAAACGATAATGATTGGAACTCGCCGAAAACCATTCGACGTAGGGATGGGGCATCAAATTTGGATGGGGATCAAATGAAATAAGGTTGACGGTTCCGATTTGAGGATTAGGTAGATCGCCGATGACCTGACCGGCCAACTCATCCTCTTCAAATCGACTGTTGCGGAACTGAATCAACCGCCCGGCAATGTCGGGCTTGAAATCGCCCTTCAAGTAGAGATCCACAGGACCGACGGCAGCCAAGACAATCCGACCCACCACCGTCCCCGCGATGCGGTTGTCCAGAAACCCTTCTCGCACCCAACGGCCGTTTCCGAATTTTTGAGCCATCCTATTCCGCTCCCATCATGCCGGCTCTGTGGCAGCGGCAACAGCCGGCGGCGGAGGCGATGCAACGGCACCGATGAGCACGGCCGTGAGGATCAATCCGCTGCCGATCCAGCCCTGCACATCCATCGTCTCGCCGAGAAAATACCATGACAACCAGGCCGCATAGGCGGGTTCGGAGGCGAAAATCAGGGCAATCTGCTGCGCCGGGACCGACTGTTGAACCCACATTTGCACGGCGAACGCACCTGTGGCAAACACGCCGGTGACCGTCAATCCAAGGAGGAGCGCCGGCGACGGGGCGAAGGCCTGGGCGGGGGCCTGCTCCCACACCATCAACGGAAGAAACAGCAGCGTCATCGCGATCATCTGCCACAAGAGCAAACTCGGTGCATCGAAGAGCCGCGTGTAGCGTTCAAGACAAACGATGTGGCCGGCAAAGGCCACGGCACACCCGATCGTCATCACATCGCCGAGATTCATCGTTGCACTCGGCTTGACGAGGAGCCACAAGCCTCCCGTGGCGATGACCGTCGCTACGATCACACGACGATCAAACCGGCGCAACATGAGCGGCACGAGAACCACATACAGGGCCGTGAGAAAGGCGCTGTTGGACGCGCTCGTGTAGCGCAGTCCCACCGTTTGAAGTGCGTAACCAAAGAACAGAAATACGGTCGCGACCGCGCCGGCAGCGAGGATCCCTCGCTGCCGGCGAAGACCGTACCCCGTCGCCAGAAACCAGCCGGCAATGATCAGGGTACCGAGCAGGAACCGAAGACTGAGGAACGACAACGGCGGCATCTGCTCCAACGCCGCCTTGGTCGCGGGAAAGGTCGCACCCCAGATGAAGGTCGTCAGCAGGAGTGCGAGACGAGGCATGAAATAGAAGTATGCTGAGTTTGGCAGTTGAGCAAAGCTTAGGGCCTTCCCAGGCTGTTCAAAAAGAGCCGTTGGCGAGGCCGCAGCGAACGAAGTGCCGAGGCGTACTTTTTCTGGTACGTCGAGGTCCTGAGCGACGCGAGAACAAAGCCAACGGCCTTTTCAACAGCCTGTTATGGCTTGCAAAGGGGGCAGCGCCGTTGGTCGGTCGGTCCCGCCTGCTCCATTGCCGCGAGGGCGCGTTCCTTGTCGGGGTAGTCGTACCAGCCACCCCCCCAATAGTCCGTGGAGGTTTGCGTGGATGGCACTTCCGAGCATCGGTCCCTATGCAAGGTCACCCGATCAATTGAGTGGGCGACGTGAATCCAGTATGTCATGGATGAATCGTACCGACTGAGGCGTGATGAGGTACCTTCTGTCTTCTTATGGCAGGAGCTGCCATTCGTCCTTTTCGATAAACACTTTGACGCCGGTCTCCAATTTCTTGACATCATCCTTTTCGAAAAGCCGGAAATAGCGTTCAATGCGATCATCGTCGTCGATCCGCTCCTCTTGCATCATGCCGTTGTGACCTTTATAGCGTCGAATCAGGACCGCCATCGCACATCCTCCTCCGTCTTGCCGCCGATATCCCCTAGTCTTCGAACCAGGCAGGTGTGTTACAATAAGGCAATCTTTAACGGATGGTCAAGGGCGCGCATTGCGCTCGACAGGCCACTGAAAGCCGGAGAGACCCATGCCACTGTACGAATACCGTTGCCAACGCTGTGACAAGCAGTTCGATGTCACGCAGTCGGTTCATGCGCGTCCGGAGGACACGGTGTGTCCGTTTTGCCAGGCCCAGGACGCCAGACGACTGCTCTCCTCTTTCGCATCGACGGTCAAGGGCGACCACAAGCCCGGTTTCAAGGAAATGAAGGCGTACGACATGCTCAAGAATCGCTCGACTGGTTTCTCCAAACTGCCTCCCATCTTCGGCGCCAGGAGCGCCCCGCCGTCCGTTCAGGATGTCTTTTCCGGTTCGGAGGCTCCGCCGAAGACTCCGGATAAATCGGGAAATTAGTTTCTCGCATGGACTCTCTGACGTTGTTGTCCGCACCTTCCTCAAGTCACCGATTAGCCGTTTCCCCGCATGTGTTTCTCCTCTGCGCTCTGTGCGCCGTGATCGGACTCGCAACTTTTCCCTCCTCGAGCCAAGCCGAAGTCTCGGGCAATCTCGTCATCGTCGGAAACGGCCCAGAGCAGACCACCATCGAATCAATCGCTAGAGCCTTCGAGAAGGCAAACCCCCGCGCGTATGTCGACGTCGTCTGGGACGACCATTCAAAGCCGGTGGAAATGGTCAAGACCGGCGAGGCCCACATCGCGGTCACCGGATCGGAAGATCCGGCCTTGGCGGCCACGCAGGTCGCCTGGGACGGCATCGGCATTCTCGTCCATCTGTCGAATTTTACAAAAGAAGTGACGAAGCAGCAGGTGGCCGACATTTACTCGGGCAAGGTAAAGGAATGGTCCGAACTCGGCGGTCCTGAAACCAAGATCTTGCTGATCGATCGGCCGAAAAATCAAAACATTCGCGAGGCATTCGAGCGGCAACTCGGTATTGACGGCAAAATTCCCGACAGCGCCAAAATGATCGCGAAAGACGATAAGGTCATTAAGACGGTGGTGGGCACGCTTCCTCCCATGTCTGCAGTCGCTTATATCTCGCTGAATCAGGGCTTGGCCGTCGTGACGAGCGGTGTGGCCGTCCGTCTGTTGCCCGTCGACAGAGTCGAGCCGGAAGCCCCCACCGTAAAAGATGGGCGCTATCCCCTGAGGCGACCCGTCCTGTTGCTGGCAAAGAAAGACCCTAATCCCTTAGTCGACGCCTTCGCACAATTTGCACAATCGCCCGCTGGGCGGCAAATTATTGCCGACACCTATATTCCGTTCGAGCGTAAATAATCCTGCCTTATCGTTCAAGGAGGGTTCTATGCAGATTTGGCGATCATCACTCTACCTCATGGGGCTGCTTGGATTGTGTCTTGTCTCGACTCCCTATTCCACCCGCGCGGAAGAAGCACAGCCTAGCGACAAGGGAGCCATCGTCGAAGGAGCGGGCTTCACGCTTTACGACGTGGAGTCGATCAAAGGGTCTGATGTGGAACGGGTTGAACGCGATCCAGTGTGCGACCGATCCAAACGGCCTAAAATCCATAAAGTAGATCCGGATGAAGCCAAGCCGGGCCAAAAAATCACGATCAAAGGCGAGGGCTTTGGCACCAAGGAATGCTTCCACGGTGTCGCCTTCAGTGCGGCGGGGCCCGCAAAGATCGATTATAAGTTCGTGAACGACACCACGATCGAGGCGACAGTCCCCGACGTCAAGGCCGGAATGTCCTTCATCGATGTGGTGGCCGGCGGGGGCAACGCTAGATCCAAGGGATTTTTGGTGCAAGCCAAGTAACCAATCCTTCTCGGGGAAGGGACGTTAGGCCGTCCCTTCCTCGCCGGTTGCTCTCCTCCGTTTCCCTCCCGACAACGGTGTTCTTCGGGCAACTTCCCTCGACATTCTTCCTGATCTTATGCTAGCTTACGCCTCCTTTGCGCCCGTCATGACGGAGCGGAGCGTGGCACCCCCCCAACAGGGACGCGAGATGTTCAAGAAAATCCTTGTAGCCAATCGCGGTGAAATTGCCATGCGGATTATCCGCGCCTGCCGCGAATTGAATATTGCGACGGCCGCCATCTACTCCGAGGCCGATTCAACCGGTATTTACGTCAAGAAGGCAGACGAAGCGTATGTCGTCGGCCCTGGACCGGTGAAAGGATTTCTGGATGGCCGGCAGATCGTGGAGCTGGCCTGCCGGATCGGAGCGGACGCCATTCACCCTGGCTACGGCTTTCTTTCCGAAAACGCCGAGTTCGCCGAGCGGTGCCAGGCCGCCGACATCACCTTTATCGGCCCCTCTCCAGCCGCCATTACATTGATGGGCAACAAGGTAAAGGCGCGGGAACTGGCCGAATCCGTCGGTGTACCTATCGTACCTGGCACTAGAGGCGGAGTGATCGAGGCGGGCGCCGCTCTGGCCTTCGCCAAAAAAGCGGGCTATCCGGTCATCATCAAAGCCAGCTCCGGAGGCGGCGGCCGTGGACTTCGGGTCGTTCGTTCGGACGCGGAGCTGCGCGAGAACATGGACGTCGCATCGCGGGAAGCCCAGGGGGCGTTCGGAGACGGCAGCGTCTTTCTCGAAAAATACATCGAGCGGCCGCATCATATCGAATTTCAGATTTTGGCCGACCGGCACGGCCGCATCATTCATCTGGGGGAGCGTGATTGTTCGATACAGCGCCGCCATCAGAAGCTGATCGAAATCGCGCCTTCGCTGATTCTGACGCCGAAATTGCGCAAGGAAATGGGCGAAGCCGCGATCACGATCGCCCGCGCCGTCAAATACGACAATGCCGGCACCGTCGAGTTTCTGCTCGACCCGGAAGGCCGGTTCTACTTCATCGAAATGAACCCAAGGCTGCAGGTCGAACACACGGTGACCGAACAGATCACGGCCATCGACATCGTCCGCTATCAGATCGTCATCGCGGCCGGAAAGCCGCTCGACATCGAGCAAGAAGACGTCACGCTGCAAGGCCACGCGATCCAATGCCGGATCAACGCGGAGGATCCGAAGAACAATTTCCTTCCGTGTACGGGTACGGTCACCGCCTACCTCTCACCGGGCGGTATCGGCGTCCGGATCGACGGCGCCGTCTATAAGGACTACACGGTGCCCCCCTATTACGACGCCTTGTTGGCCAAGCTGACCGTGCGCGGCCGCAGCTGGGAGGAAGCCGTCAGCCGCATGCGGCGATCGCTCGAAGAATATGTGCTGCGTGGCGTGAAGACGACGATCCCCTTCATGAAAACCATCATGCAAGACCAGGATTTTCTCGCCGGGCGTTTCGACACCTCTTACCTGGAGACTCACCCCGACCTCTTCACGTATGACGAATTCGAGCAGCCGGAAGATCTGGTGGTGGCCATTTCCGCCGCAATCGCGGCGTATGAGGGGTTGTAGCACCGGACGACGGTTCAGCTTCCTGAGACGATATCATGGCGACGAAGCGACCCATCAAAAAGCTCACGGCAAAGAAGCGCCCTTCGAGGGCAGTCTCCAAGACGTCGTCACGTCCGCGCGAGCTTGCCATCCAACCGGCCGCCGGAAAGCCTATCTTGATCACAGACGTCGCGCTCCGCGACGGGCACCAATCGCTCTTGGCCACGAGAATGCGAACGGAAGACATGCTGCCGATCGCCCAAAAACTCGACGCCGTCGGCTTTTGGTCGTTGGAAGTGTGGGGCGGCGCCACGTTCGATACCTGTTTGCGATTTCTGAAAGAAGATCCGTGGGAACGCCTGCGTGCGCTTCGCGCCGCCATGCCGCATACGAAGTTGCAGATGCTGCTTCGGGGCCAAAACCTCGTGGGCTACCGGCACTATGCGGACGATGTGCTCGAGCGGTTCATTGAACGGTCTGCCGCGAACGGCATCGACGTCTTTCGCATCTTCGATGCGCTCAACGACGTGCGCAATGTCGACCGGTCGATTCGGGAAGTAAAAGCCTGCGGCAAACACGCGGAGGCCGCCATCAGTTACACGGTCAGCCCGGTCCATAGCATCGACCGCTACGTCGATTTGGCGAAGCAGCTCGAGGACCTCGGCACCGACACGCTGTGCATCAAGGATATGGCCGGCCTCCTGGCGCCGCTCGATGCCTATCACCTCGTGCGCCGCCTCAAGACCGCCGTCAAGGTCCCGATCCATCTCCACTCCCATTACACGTCCGGCATGGCCTCGATGTCCGCTCTCATGGCCATCCTAGGCGGACTCGACATGCTGGACACCGCCATGTCCCCCCTGGCCGGAGGCACGTCGCATCCGGCGACCGAAACCATGGTGGCCTCGCTGCACGGCACGCCTTACGATACCGGCCTGACGCTTGACTCTCTCCTGCCGATCACCGATCACTTTCGGACCGTCCGCCGCCGCTACCGCCAGTTTGAAAGCGATTTCACCGGCGTGGATGCCGAGATTTTGACCTCCCAAATTCCCGGGGGCATGCTCTCGAACCTGGCGGCGCAGCTCACGGAACAGAATGCTCTCGACCGTATGAAGGAAGTGCTCGATGAAGTCCCGCGCGTGCGGAAGGACATGGGCTATCCGCCGCTGGTCACACCGACGAGCCAGATCGTCGGCACACAGGCGACGTTGAACGTCCTGACGGGCGAGCGCTACAAGGTGATTACGAACGAGACCAAGAATTACTTCCTGGGCCTCTACGGTCGTGCGCCCGGGCAAGTGGATCGCGACATCATGGCTCGGGCGATCGGCGACGAAGAGCCGATCAAGACCAGGCCGGCAGATCGGTTGGATCCGGAGTTGGATGCGCTCAAAAAGGATCTTCCGCCGTCCGCGGAAACGGTCGAAGACCAGCTTTCCTTCGCCCTCTTTCCCGCTATCGCGCGCGACTTTTTCGAAGCGCGTGAGAAGGGCGATCTGGTGCCGGAACCGCTCGAGATGACGCCGGCCAAGGGCCCGGCGGTCGCGGGCGAGCTGCATTTGGCCCCCGTAGAATTCAACGTTACCGTTCACGGTGAAACCTATCACGTGAAGGTTTCGGGGTCCGGCCGCAAGACAGACGGACGCAAACCTTACTACATTCGTGTCAACAACAAGCTCGAAGAGGTGTCTCTCGAAACCATTCAAGAAGTGTTGGCCGGAGTGCCTGAGGCTCCCGAGGGCGGCAAGGACACGAAACCGAGGCGGCCGAAACCGTCGAAGCCGGGCGACGTGGCGCCCCCCATGCCAGGACGGGTCGTCAAAGTGCTGGTCGAGAAGGACCAGCGCGTCAAAGCCGGCGATCCCCTGCTGATCATCGAGGCGATGAAAATGGAAAGCCGCGTGCCGGCGCCGGTCGACGGTCAAGTCGCCGCCATTCTTGTCGTTGAAGGCGAAAACGTCAAAACGGATGAGACCGTCATCCAACTGGAATAACCTCGTCCGGCGATGTGCGTGGCTGGCTGGATGTTGAACAGGCGAGGCATCGCCCTTCTACTCGCGTCGATCTTCGTCATGGCGGCTTGTTCCCCTCCTCCTCCGATTCCTCCCTCATTCGAGGCGTTCGACCGGATTCCCATCCGCACGGTTGACGTCAAAGGCCAGCACATGGCCTACCTGGAGCTTGGTCAGGGCCAGCCGGTCATTCTCATCCATGGATTCGGCGGTTCCATGTGGCAATGGGAGCATCAGCAACGGCCCCTGTCTGCGAGCTTCCGCCTCATCACGCCCGATCTCATCGGCTCCGGCCTCTCTGCAAAACCGGAGATCGAATATCGGCCGGATCAGATGCTGGACTACTTCGTCGGCTTCATGGACGCGCTCCAGATCCAGCAAGCAGCGCTGGTCGGCAATTCCATGGGCGCCGGCTTGGCCATCGGGATGGCCTTGGCGCACCCCGAGCGTGTCTCGCGACTGGTCCTGATCGGCGGCCTGCCTGCGAATGTGCGTGAGCGTGTGACCAGTCCATCGATTAAGCGGGCCTTGGATACGCCCGCGCCTTCGTGGCTGGCCTCGTTCGGCAATTGGTTGTTTGGCGGCGCGATGATTGAAACAGTCCTGAAGGAGATCGTGCACGATCCCGCCCTGCTGACTCCGGCAGTCCTTGAACGCTCCAACCGCAACCGGCAACGGCCCGGTATCATTCCACCACTCATGACCGTCCAGGACACGCTGCCCTTGTGGGAGAATGGCTTTGCGACGCGAATCGGGGAGATCGGCCATCCGACGCTCATCGTGTGGGGCGAGGAGGATCGGGTGTTTCCCCTTCCGGTCGGCGAAGAACTCAATCGAACGATCAAAGGGTCCACACTCGTCCGGATTCCGAGCGCTGGACACATTCCCATGTGGGAACGACCTGATCTGACGAATCGAGCTATAATGGAATTTTTACAGCGCTAGCGCTCCGCGCCTGGTACAACGAGTGTGGAGGATTTTTGATGATGCCGATACGTGAACGACATTTCCTCATCGGGCTCTGCCTGGGCACACTGGCGTTGACCGGCTGCAGCAGCGGGCGCGACACATTCATGTACAAGAACTACACCGTGGCGGACGGCAGCGCGACTGCGGGTGACGGGCACAGCGTGCTGTTCAAAGGCAGCCCCCTGTCGCTTTCCGGTAACGGCATCAAAGTCGGCGACCAGTTGCGAAGCGTGAAACTTGCTCAGCCCGATAACACGCTCGTGAACCTCACGGATACCGCCGGCAAAGGGAGGGTCCGCATCATCAGCGTCGTCTCTTCGCTCGACACCAAGGTCTGTGAGCAGCAAACCTATTATCTGAGCGAAAAGAACAAGGGGCTCGACAAGATGGTTGAGCTCATCAGCGTCAGCATCGACACGCCCTTCGCCCAAAAGCGGTTTGCCCAAGAAGCCAAGATCACCAACGTGACGTTCCTTTCGGACTTTCGCAATGCCGACTTCGGGAAAACGTACGGGCTTTTGTTGAAGGACCCGCACATATTGGCCCGTGCCATCATGGTCGTTGACGCCAGAAATATCGTTCGACACTTACAAATCACCCCGGAATTAGCTCAACTGGCGGACATGGACGAAGCATTCCAAGTGGCCCGGAAACTGATCACCAGCAGTGGTGAAACGCTCAGTAAGAAGTGACACCCCGGTCTGTCCGTCCTAAGTTCGAATCTCCTTCTTGAGGATGTAATGGCGCATTACGACCTCCTCGTCATCGGTACGGGACCTGCAGGTCAAAAGGCCGCCGTGCAAGCCGCCAAGCTCGGAAAGAAAGTCGGCATCGTTGAGCGGAAGGAGATGCTCGGCGGGGTCTGCATCCACACCGGCACCATTCCCAGTAAATCGCTGCGTGAAGCCGTCTTGTATCTCTCCGGATTTCGGCAACGGAACCTTTACGGCGCCGGCTATCGGCTGAAAGCCCACATCACGATCGAGGACCTCGCCTTTCGTGCCAACCACGTGATCGCGAACGAAATTGACATCGTCAAGAATCAAATGTCCCGCAACCGCGTGGACATGATTTACGGCCGGGCGAGCTTCGTCGATCCGCACCGATTGCGTATTTTGCAGACGACTGGGGAAGTCGACCATACGGCGGACTTCATCGTGATCGCCGTCGGCACAGTGCCGGCCAGGCCCGCGGAGATTCCGTTTGATGATGAATCCATCATCGATACCGACGGCATTCTTCGGCTCAAGCGGATTCCTGATTCGATCACCATCGTGGGCGGCGGGGTCATCGGAACCGAATATGCGTCAATCCTGGCGGCAATGGGAATTCCCGTCACGCTCATCGACAAACGTCCGCGCCTCCTGGAGTTCGTCGATGCGGAAATCATCACGACCCTTCAAGCACAGATGAAAGACATCGGCGTGACGCTTTATCACGACGAGGAAGTGCTCGCGATTGCCAAAGAAGCCGACCACCAGATCAACGTGTGCCTCAAACATGCGAAACCGATACAAACCAGC
>Ga0310810_10001906_pt1 | contig 22160 bp, 20 predicted proteins | sample NCmetagenome_FD_207641 | JGI IMG/M metagenome (GOLD analysis project Ga0310810, IMG submission 207641) | Soil microbial communities from experimental microcosm in Duke University, North Carolina, United States - NC | ecosystem: Engineered > Artificial ecosystem > Soil microcosm > Unclassified ... | reverse complement strand
GATCGCCGTGCGAATTGTTTTCAGATCGGCGCGGTCGCGCTCCGCTGGGAATGCGTCAATTGAGCGCAGGAAAAAACCGAGCGCAGACGGCCGAAAGAATTCGGCCATAGTCATCCAATCGATCTTTCTTCGCACTGGGATTGAAATCAGAAACGGATCGAAATGACTGATGTGATTCGACGCCAGCAAGAAACCTCCAACGTATCTTGCATTCTCCCGGCCAATTACGTGAATGCGCGCGACACAGCCAAATACAAATCTCACCAAAAACTTACCAGCGTGATACACGGCCGTTTTCATCTGTTCATTTCGAGTGTGTCGCGATTTGTGCTCGACCGGAAAGTTATTTTTTCAGGCTGATTGAATTTTTGAACGTGGTATTGTGTTGATGGTTCCAAACCAGTTGTCGGTCAGAGTCTATGAAACCGATGAGTCCTTCCAAGGGCGGTAAGAGACGCTTTCCGCATACAGACTATTTTTTTCATTCCGGTTTCGGTCAATGGCGCGGCCATTTCTGGTCGTCCGACGGAGAAGATGGACCCCGGTTCAGGAATCTTTTTGATCTAGGACGGGAATATCGTATCGAAGCGGCGCGGGAACGAGCAAGGGAGATGGCGGCGTTTGCCGTGATTGTTCTCACCTCGGCCTGGCCGGTGGTCTACATGATTGTGACAGTGGTGAAGTTGCTCAGCAAAGGCCGACCGCTGAATTGATCGTCCCGCTTTTCCAGCGGTTACTTTGGCCAGAGAAATTCGTCGCGATACTCGGGTGACTTTTCCGGGGCGAAGCCGTGACGGCTGGTGTTTTCGGTTACTACGCGCGGCACGAGAAAGTGCAGAAGATAATCTTCGCCACCGGCCTTGGTGCCGCTGCCGCTCATTTTGAATCCGCCAAAGGGATGACGGCCGACGATCGCGCCCGTGCATGAACGGTTGATGTAGACATTGCCAGCTTCCAGTCGCGCCTTGATGCGCTCAATATTGTCAGGGCTGCGGGAGAAGAAACCTCCCGTCAACGCGTAGTCGGTTCCATTTGCGACTTCGAGCGCTTCGTCGAGATCCCGCACTTTCAACACGCTTAGCACCGGGCCAAAAATTTCTTCGCGCGCGATGCGCATATTCGGTTTCACGTCGGTGAAAATTGTTGGTGGAATAAAATATCCATGTGGCGGGACTTCCTTTGCCTGATAAGCGAGCCTGGCCTCTTTCTTCCCGACCTCGATGTATTCCAGAATGCGCCGGTAAGCAGGTTCATCGATAACCGGGCCGACCATGATCCCTGGTTCCGCGGGATTCCCAACTCGCAGACTGGCTGCGGCGGGAACCAAACGTTCCATCACTCGGTCGTAATTTTCTTCGAGCAAAATCAGGCGCGATAGCGCGGAGCACTTTTGCCCCTGAAAACCGAATGCGGCATAAATTGAATACATGATCGTTTCGTCAACATCTGCGTCTGCATCAACGATCATCGCGTTTTTGCCGCCCATCTCGCAAATCACACGCTTCAGCTCGCGCTGACCGGGGCGAGTGATTCCGGCCGATTCCCAAATTTTCAGGCCGACTTCGCGCGAACCAGTAAAAGCGATCAAATCGACGTCCTTGTGATCGACCAAATGCGCTCCGATCGTCGAGCCGTGTCCTGACAAGAAATTCAACACGCCTGGCGGAACGCCTGCTTCTTCGAACACCTGCATGAGCATGGCGCCGCAAACAATCGACTGCTCGGACGGTTTCATGATCACGGCATTTCCCGTAACAACTCCGGCCGCCGCCATACCGCAGAGAATCGCGATCGGAAAATTCCACGGCGCGATTACGAACGCGACGCCGCGCGGCAAGTAATGATGATAACTTTCTTCTCCCGGCACCTGTTGTGTGAGTTTGGGGCGGCCGAGACGCCGCATTTGCTGCGCGTAGAACGTGCAGAAATCGATGGCTTCGCGGATATCGCCGTCGGCTTCAGACCATGACTTGCCGACTTCGAAAACTTCCACTGCCGAGAGTTCATATCGCCTGCGCTCCAGGATCTCGGCCGCGCGCTCGAGCAACTGCGCTCGCTCCTCGACCGGCGTCCATCTCCATTTTTCGAATGCCGCTCGCGCAGCTTTAACCGCACGCTCGGCTTCGTCGATGCCAGCCTCGGTTCCGTAGCCAACAATCTCGGTCGGCTCGGCGGGATTAACCGAAGGCGTCAAATTGTCGCTGAAAATCTTTTCGCCTCCAATGTACAACGGATATTTTTCGCCCAAGCGCTTTCGTACTTCGCGCAAAGCGCTCTGCATTTTGTCCTGGCTGTCTTTGTAAATAAAACTCACAAGCGGTGCGTTTCGGAAACTATGGCCAGCTGTTGCATGAAGTGAAGTGCCATTTTTGTTGTTCGATCCGCCGAGCGCCCGGGCATCCTCGATTCCAGTTACCGCGGGCTCAATCAGTTCTTTGGGATCGCGCAGCAATTCTTTCGCCGGCACGTTCTCGGCAAATTTTGCTCGCAAAAATCCTTCGTTCGACGTGTTCTCGAGCAGCCGCCGAACGAGATAAGCCATGCCGGGCAGCAGCTCGCCGACTGGACAATATTCCCGCACGCGGTACCCCATCTCGACCAGCGCGCGCTTAATCGGTCCGGCCATGCCGTAAAGCAATTGGAACTCGAAGCGGCTGGGATCAATACCGAGCTCATCCGCGACCGCTTGCGCATGGGCGATACTGCGGACGTTATGCGACCCAAATGCAGGAGTAACAACCGACTCATTTTCAAAAAGCACGCGCGTAAGCTTTTCGAAATTCGCGTCGCTCTCCGGTTTCTGGAGAAAGACGGGAGGATTCGATCCGTTCTGCCCCGATTTCGTTGTCTCATAATCCCAGTATGCGCCTTTCACCAGTCGGACTGCGAAGCGGGTGCCGCGTGCACGACCCCACTCGATCAGATCGCGCAAGTCTCTCTCTGAATCTCGCAAATAGGCTTGGATCACGATCCCGGCATGCGGCCAGTCTTTGAACTCTGGCTCCATCAAAATGGTTTTGAACAGCTCGAGAGTCGCATTTTTGAGCGCATAGCTCTCCATGTCGACGTTGATGAATGCGCCCAACTCGCGCGCGCGGCGAAGAAGCGGCCGGAGCTTGGTGCTAAGATGGACTATCGCATCCGCCGGAGCAGCGGGACTGATTTGCGAATACAGGGCAGAGATTTTGACCGACAGATTTACAACTGGGAAAAGCTCCGCGTTTTTTCCGAGTGGGTCGCTCCAGTCTTTTGTTTCGCGCGCCAGTTTCTCCAATAAATCCCCGTAAATCGCTGCGTATTCATCCGCCTCCGCTTCGCTTACAACAGCTTCGCCCAGAACATCTACTGTGAAGCCGATTTTTTGTGCTCGTCGCTTACGCAATGTTCCAATGACTTCACGCGGATTTCGTCCCGCAATAAACTGGCGAGCCATTTCGGAAACATTCCACCGCAGGACGGGAGCGCTTACCCACGGGACGAGGCGCGCCGCACGAACCCCCATGCCAACAAGCGGAGAAAAACCATTGTTCTTATCGCTAAAATATTCTTTGAGATGCTGAATAATTTCACTCGACCGGCGCAAAGACGGCAGAACTGCGACAAAGCGAAACAGTTGCGTCTTGAACCGCTCGTCATGCATAGAGAGCGCCATCAGGCGCTGATAAAATCCGGCCTTACTGAAAAGTCGCTCCGGATGTTCATCGACCAGCTCAAAAATACGCGCGCCGCGCTGCTCGACGTCGCTCTGGAGCGATCTCATTCGCGAAGGTTAGTCTGCGCCCGCGCGTTAGGCAAAATGCAACAAAAAGGGCTCATCACGTGCAGAAACTTACTAGGAAACACGGTCAATCGGCATGCACGCTCCGAAATAAAAGATGAAACTGCTGTACGCAATTCGAGGAGCTAATAGAAGGGATTTGCCTGGCAGAATCGGAGGCCCAGGGCTCCGCTGTCAGGCAATCTCTTTGTACTGATTGCCATGGCGAGAAACCCACGTAAGAAAAGGCGGGATGCGCGCCGACACGATTCGTCATCACTTTGCCAGTGATAACACTACGGCGATTTGTCCGGAGGCGTGGACAGCTTTGGAGAAAGCGAATGCAGATTATGCTCCCTCTTACGGCGAAGACGAATGGACAGCGGCGGTGTGCGAACGCATCCGGCAATTATTCGAAATCGATTGCGATGTTTATTTTGTGTTCACCGGCACTGCGGCGAACGCGGTCGGTCTGGCCCAGCTTTGCCAACCCTTTCATGGAGTGATCTGTCACGAGCGCGCCCATATCCAGACGGACGAAGCCGGTGCTATGGAGTTTTACACGCGGGGGGCCAAATTGTTTTTGACGAAAACCAATGACGGAAAGATCGACCTCCGCGAGACGGAGAAAGTCGTCGAGCAACAGGTCGAGCTGCACGGGCACATGATGCGCGCCATCAGCATCGCACAGGCGACGGAGCTGGGAACGGTTTACACGCCCGATGAAGTTACGGCGATTGGCGGCTATTCGCGGGCGCACAGAATGTTGCTTCATATGGACGGCGCGCGCTTTGCCAATGCCGTTGCGTCGCTTGGCTGTGCGCCGAAAACCATTACTTGGAAAGCCGGCGTAGATGTACTCAGTTTCGGAGGCACGAAAAACGGAGTGGCGACGGGCGAGCTGGTTATCTTCTTCGACAAGAAATCCTCATCTGATTTTCAATATCGAGTGAAACAGGCCGGGCATCTCGGCTCGAAAATGCGCTTTCTCGCTGCGCCGTGGCTGGGCCTGTTAAACGGAGATGTCTGGTTGCGAAACGCGCGACACGCGAATGAAGCGGCGCGTGGGCTTGCGCAGCGTCTACGAAACGAGGCAGGAATCGAAAACGTATTCCCGGTGGAATCGAATGCCGTGTTTGTGCAAATGGGCGATGAACTCGTCCGCGGTCTACACGCGCGCGGCTGGCGATTTTATAAATTCGTGGAGCCGGACATTTATCGTCTGATGTGTTCGTGGTCCACCACTGACGAGGACATTTCAATGCTGGTTGGCGATCTTCTGGCGATTAAATGATTGAACAGATCCCTCTAGGAACGATCTTACAAACGAGATGAACCTATTTGAACGAGCAATGGTGTTAGGGGCAGTCTTCCTCGCCGGATGCGGAACCACCCGCGACGTGGCAGTGAGTTCGTATCATGTGACGCGGGACGTGGCAGTCGGTTCCTATCGCGTCGCGACCGCGCCGGTGCATTACGCTCTGCGGCGCCGTGGTAACGAGCCAACCATGATCGGAACGACGGATGCAATCGAGTCCGATGTGACCCAGCCCGGTCATCCTGCTCCATCGACGCAAGTGGCCGCGGCATCGCAGCCTCGGCGAAACGCTGCTACGACAAGCTCTCAAAAGCCGCCCCAAAAAACACCGCCTGTCGCTCACACCGACACCACGCAGCCCGGACCGAAACCGTTGCCATCCACGCAAGCGTCTTCCACGTCTGCGTTCCCAACTGCCAAGGCGGTGCCTGACAAGCCGGGATACGTGTTTAGTCCATTTGATTCGAGCGGCAGGTACGTTGACGTGAGCGGTTACACTCCGGGGACCAAAGTTAAAGATCCTTGGACCGAGAAGATTTTTGTCGTGCCGTAATTTGCGTCTGAGGAGCGCACGCGTCCACGCGTGCTGGTTTCGGCGTCGCGCCGAAACGGACTTTGCTTTTAACTGAGGCTCAGCAAGGATGAAATGTAGAGGAAAGTTCGCAAGGGCGAGGACGCGCTTGCTTCCCAGAAATTGCCGCGACGTTGCCCGAGTGTTAAATATTTCCGTGAAACTGGCGCTGAGACATGCGACTGCTGGGCTGCTTTGCTGGCTGGTTGTTGCTGTTGCCCCACACGGCCTTGCGCAAACCTACCAGGGAAAAGAGCTCGTTAAGGCGGAACTTCTGGCCGACACAACCGCGATTGTTCCCGGCAAGCCGTTCACCGTGGGCCTGTTGCTGCGAATGGCCCCGGGCTGGCATACCTATTGGAAATTTTCCGGCGACGCAGGCCTGCCAACGGAAATGAAGTGGAAGCTGCCGCCGGGCTGGAAGATCGGCGACATCCAATGGCCAATTCCGCTGAAAACGATCGATCCCGGCGACATTGAAACCTACGGCTATGAAAATGAAGTACTGCTGATGCAGGAAATCACTCCGCCGTCGAAGCTCGACGGTTCGTCAGCAAAAATTTCCACGGAAGCGAATTGGCTCGTGTGCGAGAAAATCTGCATTCCCGGCGGCGCCACTTTGCAGTTGGATTTGCCAGTAGCATCAACAAGCCAGCCCGCGAACGCGGACGTTTTCGCGCGTTATCGGCGTTTGCTTCCGCAAAACTCGCCGGGGCCTGACGTGGCGCGCGCCGATTGGAGCCGGGTTGGATCTGATCTTCGCTTGAAAATTACGAGCGAAACTTTAGTGAAATATCCGGCAATAGATTTCTTTCCGTTGCCGGAGCAGCAGGAGACGATCGTTGGTCATCCTGCGGTTCAATCGCGGAACAACAATGAAATTGTTTTTAACATTCCGCTTGAGTCGGCGCCGAAAGATCTGTCGTCGATGGCGGGTCTCGTGGTGTTTGCGCAGCAGCCGAACGACGACGATCGCGCGGCGTGGCAGATCACGAGTGCGACGGCCGTTTCTGCGGCTCAATCGGCGCCGACGCGAGGAATCTTTACGTTTCTGCTCTTTGGATTTCTCGGTGGGCTCATTTTGAATTTGATGCCGTGTGTATTGCCAGTGATCTCGCTCAAGATTTTCGGCTTTGTCCAACAAGCGGGACAGAGCCGGCAGAAAATATTTCGCAGCGGGATTGCGTTCACCGTTGGAATTTTTGCATGGTTCATCGCGCTGGCGATCCTGCTGATCGCACTTAAAGGCGCTGGGCGTGATGTAACCTGGGGCGGTTTTCAGTTCACGAATCCTTACTTCGTCCTCGCCTTGAGCGTGATCGTGCTTGTTTTCGCCCTGAATCTCTTTGGCGTGTTTGAGGTTTCGTTGCCACAATCGGTTACGCGCAATTTGCTTTCGACGAGCGAGCGCAAGGATCTGGTCGGCTCATTTTTCCAAGGCGTGTTCGCGACTGTGCTGGCCACGCCGTGCACGGCGCCATTTCTTGGCACTGCGCTTGGCTTCGCGTTCACGCAGTCAGCCGCGATCATTCTGGCGATGTTCATTGCCATCGCTGCCGGTATGAGCGCACCCTATCTGCTTTTGAGCGCACAGCCTGCGTGGCTGCGGTTTTTGCCAAGGCCCGGGCCCTGGATGGTGCACGTGAAGCAGTTCATGGGCTTCCTGCTGTTGGCGACGCTGCTCTTTCTGCTTTATGTGCTCGGTGCAGAACGCGGCTTGGAAGGCGCGATCTGGGCGAGCTGTTTCCTGCTTGTGATCAGTGTCGCATGCTGGATGAAAGGCGCGTTCGTTGTTCCAACAGCGTCAGCTGTGAAGCGAATCGTCGTGTTGGTGCTCATGCTCCTGCTCGTGATCGGGAGCGCGGTATATTTCATCGGCGACAAATTTCAGTCTGCAAAAATTGCTTCCGCAGAGTCGCAGAGCGCAGGTGACTGGCAGCCGTTCACGCCCGAACGCTTGCAAACCGAACTGGATCAAGGCCGGACTGTCTTTGTCGATTTCACCGCGGCGTGGTGTCTTACGTGCAAATTCAATGAAGCCAGTGTCCTTGAATCTCACGATGTGCGAGAGGCGTTCGAGCGCCACGGGATTGTGAAATTGAGGGCCGATTGGACCAACGGCGATCCGGTGATCACAAAATTATTGCAGCAGTTCGGCCGGCCCGGTGTTCCACTCTACGTGCTTTATCCCGCGAAGAATGAAGAGCCAATCGTTTTTCCGGAAGTGCTCACCAAAAGCATGGTCCTGGACAAGCTTGAAACCGTCGCGCGCGGCGTCGCCTCGAATCGAGCCGCTTCACGTTGAAATTTTTCCGGGTGCGCCGATTGTTTTACTCGAAGAACTTTAAACGTCTCAGCAACTCTGTTTTCTAATAACCCATATGAAGAAAAAACTACTCTTGACCGCCCTTACATCATTGATCGCAGCCGCAGTCTTTGCCGCCGATGCGCCGCCAGTTGGAAGCGCCGCGCCGGATTTTTCGCTCCCGGACGCCAATGGCAAGACGCACTCGCTTTCGCAATACAAAGGCAAATACGTCGTGCTTGAATGGTTTAATCCGGAGTGCCCGTTCGTGAAAAAGCATTACGGCAGCAGCAACATGCAAAATCTGCAGAAGGAATTTACGGACAAAGGCGTTGTCTGGCTGACCATTGATTCCAATGCACCGGGAACGCAGGGGAGTCTGACACCGGAAGAAGCGCAAAAGGTCGCGACTTCGTGGAAGACACATGAGACCGCGCTGCTGCTGGATCCGGAAGGAAACGCAGGCCGCGCTTATGGCTCAAAGAACACGCCGAACATGGTGATCATCAATCCAGAAGGGAAAGTCATTTACCGCGGCGCAATTGACAGCAAAGCCACCCCAAACCCATCGGACATCCCGAGTTCTACGAACTACGTAAAGGCGGCATTGGATCAATCGTTGTCAGGCAAGTCCGTCAGCACACCAGAGACGAAGCCTTACGGGTGCTCTGTTAAATACAAATCCTCATAACATCCTGCACTGGCAGGATTTCGAAAGTTTCAGAGCGGCGGTCCGAATGCGACCGCCGCTCTTCTTTTGTACGTTTTGGAGTGCGTCGTTACTACGCCGCTTTTAATCTTCGAGTTCAACAGTCATGGCGTCCGCAGAATCAAAGTCGTCCAGGAATGAGCACTTTCTAATTCTGCTGCTCTGCGTCGCTGCTGCGCTCCGCGTTTTCATCTATTCAGCAGCATTCCCGTTTTTCAGCAACATTGATGAGGATCTGCATTTCGATGTTATCACGCAGTATTCGCATGCCCAGGTCCCACACAGTTTCGATCGGCTGAAGGAAGAAACTCTGAACTGGATTGTTCCGTACGCTTCGCCGGAGTTCCTCTTTGCGCCGGAGCACTTTCCGGATGGAAAATTTCCGCCGGCGCTGTGGAAAGAACCCTGGTCGAAAATTGAACCGGAGATTGCGGCCACGAGAGCGACATGGAGCAGCGAAATCAATTTCCAATCTTCTCAACCACCGCTGTATTACGCGTTGGCAACTGCGTGGTGGTGGATTGGGAAGCACATGGGATTGGTCGGCATTGAATCGTTGTATTGGATTCGATTCCTGAATGTCGCGCTAATGGGGATGGTGGTTTGGTTGGGTTATTTCGTCGCCCGAACAATTGCGCCGGAACGCCTCGACCTGCGCATCGGCGTGCCACTGCTGCTGGCTTTCATTCCTCAAAATGTGTTCTACGCAATGAACAACGACGTGCTCTCGCCGCTCTGCTTCGGCGCGTTGTTTCTTTGCGTCTTGCAATGGTTCCGAACAGATGCGCCAAGCTTTTTGCTCGGAGCACTCACCGGTCTCGCGGTCGCAGCTACGTGTCTGACCAAACTGTCCAACCTGCCGCTCGTCGCAGTCGCGCTTGCGGTGATCATTGCGAGATCCGTTGCGATCATTCTGAAAACACCTCGCGCCGGTCTGATCGCGCTTGCCTCACTGATTTTGTGCGCCGCAATTCCGGTAGGCGCCTGGATGCTGTGGACAAAATTTCATTTTGGCGATCTCACCGGATCGACAGCGAAAATTGGTTTGCTCGGTTGGACGCGAAAACCGTTCGGCGATTGGTGGGAGCATCCCATTTTTACGCCGCGCGGTGTCTGGATTTTCTGGTCTGACCTGATCGCGAGCTTCTGGCGCGGGGAAGTCAGTTGGCATGGTCGGCCGTTGCGTTGGCGCTGGGCCGATGGATTTTACGCGGTTTCGTCATTGCTTCTTCTTGCAGCGGCTACTGTCGGGTTGCGAAAACGGGCTGGGCTTTCCCCCTTCCAGCGACAGGCAATTGGAAGCGCAATTTTGATTTTTCTGGCAGGCGTTGCGTTTCTGGCACTCCTCTCGATTCAATTCGATTTTGGTAACTGCATCAACCCGTCACGGGAACATCCCTATTTCACATCCGGCCGATTGCTAAGCGGCGCGCTCGTTCCGTTCGCTGTTGTCTTTGTTTATGCTATTTCCTGGATAGTTCGTCGGACAAACACCGCGTTGACTCTCATCGTGCTGGGATTAATTGTCGCGTTCGTGACAGCCTCGGAGATTCTCGTGAACCAAGTGGTGTTCGTGAGCGACCACAACTGGTTTCACCTTTAACATTTCTGAATTCGATCGGATGCGATTTGAGACTACACGACGCCGCGTTTCCTCGGCGACATCTGTGCCACCCATCGCAAGATGGGCATGGGCATTAACCTAGCGAGAAGCATCAACAGCTTCATCGCGAACCCCGGGACGACGAGCGGCCGGTCTGCTTCGAGTGCTGCGAGCGCGTCACGCACGACCTGCTCAACTGTAACAATGAGGAAGTTCGGACCGATGTCCGGCTGCACTCCCTCCCGCTTGGCGACTTGCTGGAATTCCGTTACCACAGGACCGGGACAAAGCGCGCATACGCTTACCCCCGTTCCGCGGACCTCGGCTCTGAGCGCTTCAGAGAAGCTTGTCACATACGCCTTCGTTGCGGCGTAAACAGCGGAACCGGGGATCGGAAGAAAGCCAGCCGACGAGCTGACATTAAGAATGGCGCCGCGGTGCTTTGCGATCATGGGCGGAAGCAAATGACGAGTAATCGACGTTAGCGTCTCGACGTTTACGACTGTCATTTCCCTGTTCCGATCGAAATCGCTCTCCGCAAAAGGGCCGCTGTCGCCGAGCCCTGCGTTATTGATCAGGAGATCGACTTCGAGTTTGTCGCGATCAAGCGATTCGAGGAAAGCCCGCAACTGGCCAAGATCAGCGAGATCGACTTTGCGAACGTGAACAATAAGCTTCGGATGCTCTCGTTGCAGTTGATCAGCCAGCTCGATCAGCCTTTCATCACGCCGTGCGACCAAAATCATCGAGCGGACACGAGGGGCGAGTTGACGGGCAAATTCGCGCCCGATGCCAGCGGAAGCGCCCGTGATCAGCGCATTACAATCGTCGAGTTTCATCGTGGAGGGCGGAGTTTCTGCGATGCCGGGGTGGGGCTCGCGGGAGCTCGCCCCTCCAAAGATTCCAGCTCGCGCTTTGTCAATGGACGCCAATGACCGCGCGGCAGATCGCCAAGCCGAAGATTAGCGATGCGGACGCGAATGAGTTCTTTAACGCTATAACCAACGGCTTCGAACATACGGCGAATCTGGCGATTGATTCCCTGTCGCAGGACAACGCGCAGGCGGACGGGCGAAACGGAGTGGAGTCGCGCAATCTTTGCTCGCTCACCGTCGAGAAAAATTCCGCGCTGCAATTTCGACGCAAGTTCGGGCTCCCACGGGCGATCCAGTGTCACTTCGTATTCCTTCTCAATTTTGTAACGTGGATGCGTCAGGCTCTGTGCGAGATCTCCGTCGTTTGTGAGAAGAAGCAGACCTTCTGTTTGTGCATCCAGACGCCCAATGTTGAACAGCCGCGAGAATTTTGCAGGTAGCAAATCAAAAACAGTATCGCGCACGTGTGGATCTCTTCGCGTCGAAACGAATCCGGCGGGCTTGTGCAACATGATGGTGAGCGACGGCGCGACGTGAACAAGTTTGCCATTCACCTTGACGTGGTCGCGCCCGCCCGGTTGCGCGCTGAAGTCAGTACAGGTTTTACCGTTGATAGTGACCCGGCCCGCCGCGATCAATTCATCGCAATGCCGACGCGATCCGATACCTGCAGCGGCAAGGAAGCGGTTTAAGCGCATTAAACGAGCTTAACGGCCCGCTTCAACGCTTCAACGTGCTAAACGTCCGGCTTTGTCTTAGGCAGGCCGATCACTTTCTGACCGTCCTTCCAATGACCGCGTTTCTTGAGAACCTCGACGCGCTCAAAGCGTTTCAGCACGTTGCGCTTAGCCGCTATGGTGCTCGCCCCTTTTAGACTACGATGTTGCGACATAATTCGTTGAACGGTTGAAAAATTGAAGTGGAAGTGAGCCCGCACGGTAGCGCGAGTCGGTCGTTTTTCAAGAACGCCCAACAAACGAATGAACTTGGTTTAGAGCTGATTGCTAAGCACGACGTACGTGCCGGATGTAGTGACTTGGTGATAGGCGTGAAACCGGCTGACAATTCGCTGTTTCCAGTAGTCCGCCCGGCTTTGCTCCACAATCAGGTAAACCGGGTCGGGTTGATCCCATTTGTCCAGAACAGCTTGTTCGTTCAGAAAAATGTCGGTGCCGGGTGCGCCCATCGGAGCTTCCTTCCGGGGATTTTGGTTAACAAAAAGGAATTTTCGATTGAGATAAAAAATAAGGCTGCTGCTGTCGTCCAGCGGCCCTTCGAACATCGCGTGGCCGCCTGTTTCCAACCGCGGATTAAGGTAACGGGCGACATCGGCGAGCGAGAAATAGGGGGCGGTTTTCGCAACACCTATTACCATGCTCAGCCCAGCTGGAATCATCGAGGCAGCCAAAGCGACGGCCGCAAGTTTCCCGTGTTGTTTGAGAATGAAGTAGAGCGCTATGATCGAGAAGAACACGAATGAGATAGCCGTAATCATGAGCATGGGCCGCAGGGCTACCCAAGCGGACACAGGCATATCATCCAAGGCTTTCCACGCGGTCCAGCGCGCGTCCATTACTCCCCAGGTTCCGTTCAAGGCATGCGCCGGACGCGCCACGAACAGCGCTCCGCCAGCAAGGATCAGACCAATGACACCCACCGCGATCGCGCCCGCGGCGCGCAACGATTGGGGAGTCCGATCCCAAGCCATGGCTGCCCAAAGAGCAAACGCGGTCCACATACTCATCGAATAATAATCCTGTCGCTGTCCCAAAAAGAGCAGCGGAATGAACACCACACCCATCCAGCAAAGCAATAACGCATCCCCGAAATTGATCTCCCTCGGCCGGGTAACGCGACGCCAGGCAAAAATGACGCCCGGCAGCAACGCAATCGACCATGGAAACCACCATGCCACGTGCAGGGTCACAAATTGATAGGCAGGCATGCCAAGGAAATCGTGCGTCTCATCCGTGAGCCCCCCCAGGTGTCCCAGCCATTCGGATCTGACATAACGAAAATAATGCGGGAAATGCCATTGCGCCCAGATGTGCCACGGCGCCAGGATCAAAAGAAAAATCAACGCATATTCCCAGCGCAGAAGCGCGCGAAACCGTATCCTCGCTTCGCGATAAAAAATCGAGAGCAAAACAAAAACCACAGCCGGATAAACGATCCCGAGCACACCTTTCGTTAGGCACGCTAGCGCAACGAAAATCCAGACACGGGCGAACCACAGACTTCGATGGCGCCTGCGCTTATAGCCGCATATTGCGCAGAACATTGCGCCGGTCATGAATGCGGTTACGAGCGGTTCGGGCATGACGATGCGCGCGAGAAGAAACGTGCCGCAGAAGCTGAGATAGATCAGACCTGCGATGAAACCGCGCCAGTAATCCGAGAGCTTTTCGCCAATCAAAAAGATAAGTGCGACCGTGGCTACGACGGCCAGCGCGACCGGCAGACGGGCCGCTGCCTCATTCACGCCAAGAACTTTGTACGAAACAATGATGACCCAGTAGAGCAATGGCGGTTTTTGCAGGCGCGGTATGCCGTTGTTCGTTGGGAGCAACCAGTTATGGCTCGCCACCATCTCTCGCGCGGCTCCGGCGTATTGGCCCTCCGTCTCGCTGTAGAGATCGCCGGTCCCAACGGTCACCACGTGCAACAGCGCTGCGAGCGCAATCAGAATTACCAACAGAGCGTGCCGCGTAGGCGGCGGCGGCAACGCGGGCGGTTCCAGCAGCGTTTCTTCGATGCTCAGGGTGCGCGCGCTTGCGGTCATTGCACACTTTCTCCACCGGGAACCGTTCCGGTTCGGGATTCGCGTTCGCCATGTTCGCTGGATTCGCCTTTGTCGTACGTTTTCCAATGCTCAGGCAAACGCAGCAATTTTCCCGTCGGCATCTCGATCAATGCGAGCATCTGGCGGCACTCGGCGATCAACGTGTTGTCTTGTGGACGCGTGATGCGGAATGCGCACCAGAACCGCGCGCGCTCTACGCGATCCAACCATCCTTCAATCATCAGCCGGTCGCCGAGCTTCGCCGCGCGTCGATAATCGATCTCGGTCCGGACTACAACCGGATACGTTTCCTTTTGCGCCATCTCCACCACCGCGAGCCCAAGCCCCTCCGCAAGGTGTGTGCGCGCTATCTCAATGAAGCGCAGATACGCAATATTGGATACAACACCTCCACAATCGGTATCGAAAAACATCACTTGTACGTCTGTGCGAATGCGGGGGGCCATGGCCAATTTCACATTTTTCAATCTAAATTAGATTTGAGCGTTCAATTCCGCACGTTTTTTGCTCAAGGGTACTAAACAGTATGATCCTGCTTGCTTCCCAAGATAGCTGCGGTACCCGCGCCCGACTGTTTTCGGTGGCCGGGTGGATCCTACTACTCCATGCTGGCTCGGTCGCAGCAATCGCAGGTTCGTTGACATTCGCCGGAGTTCCTTTTTCTCCGGGTTCAACCGTGAAGGCTAACGTCCCTTTGAGTGCGCAGGAAAAGTCGTTGGCCGGACAAGGCGGAAACGCTGTGCCGCCGAATGCCTTAGCCATGCTAGCCACTCCTTCGAATTTTGATCCGCGAAAAAGTTGGCCGGTATTGGTCGTGTGTTCCACCAGCGATTTCAAACGGCAGAATCGCGATGACCTTGTCGACTTCTATCGCAGAGTTGGACTTGCGGCAGGTTGGGTGCTGCTTGCTGGCGACGGTCCGCAGCCTGCGCGGAAAGATACCGGCGCATGGCGTGGAGCGATGACGCTCGCAGCTATCGACGCGCTGCATCGCAGCTTCCCCGGCTCCGACAAATGGCCCATCGCGTGCGCTGGATTTTCCGGCGGTGGCAAAGGCGTAGGTCTGGTCGCGCCATTGCTTGCGAAGAATGGCAGTCGTGTCGCGGGCATTTACATCACCGGCGCGAATGCAGACCAGTTGAGCGAGGGATACGCACGCGTCGGGCCGGGCGCGGGTTTTCTCATGACGCCGGTTTACATTAGCGCCGGACGCGATGATCGCATCGCTACCGTGGAACAGCAGTACAATGTGGCTGGTTCGATAAAACGCACCGGATTTCAACGGATGAAAATAGGCACGTTCCACGGCGGCCACGAAGTCAACGATGCGCAAACTTCAATCGCTTTGGGCTGGTTCCGTCAAGTCCAAGGCCAGTAATAGTCCGAAAATCCGACAACCTTTCTCCAATCGAAATGATATGCTGGAACTGATTTCTTTGGTCTTACATCGAACAAAGCCGAGACGCATCGGCATCGGTCGCGTGCCAGATGAATCTTTCGTCAAATTCGATTGCTGATGTAGGTGCTGATCGCATCGGTGAGCCCATGAGGATCATCGGTGCCGAGCGCGATTTTTCTGCCATCGTGCAACGAAATCGCGACCGCGTCGAAGCCAGAGACATTGTAAAGCCAGCCGTACGGCGTCAGGTGAATGCCCCAGCCATACCACCAACGAATGCGAATCGGCTCGCATCTGACAATTTCCGCCAGCCGCACTCTCTTGCGGATAATGCCGGGTCCAAACGAGGCGCACAAAGTTTCATCCTCGATCGTAATTTTGAGTCTGTAGAACAGAACGAGGCAGACCAGCAGGATGATCGAAATAATTGCTGGCGGCGCGTGATGGCCTACCAGTCCGCCGCTAGCAATCAGAATGATCGCGAGAAGAGACCAAATTATTACGTGACCGATTTGCGTGTGCTTGTAGCGCGTCACAGAAGTTTGTCGGAATCAGTCACACGTGCTGCTTGCTGAAATTTCTCCAGCGACTTCACCAAGTTTCCGGGCAGCGGCCGCACCCGGTCGAAAATTCGTGGGGCCAGCGGTTTGGCCGTGGTGTAACCGGCGGCGAACATTTCCAGACGCGCATCCAGATTGTCGATGTAATGAAGCGCCATTGCTTCGGGCGTTTTCGGCGCAACGGGCGAACCAAATTCCGGTTCGCCATGATGCGCGCCGATCAAATGCAACAGATGTGTTCGTACGTCTTCCGATGCTGGCGAGAGATGTTTCCACGCGTCGGCATTTTCGACGCTCAACCTTCTCCACAACGCGTTCACCAATTCCAATCCGATGGAAATATGCCCCATTAATTCGCCCAGCTCGTCATAATTCATCACGAAGCCATTCTCCGGTAAAGCGTTCTCCCAAAGTTTGCCGGAATCGTGGAAAAGGATTCCCGCAAGCAATAAGTCGAGATTCAGTTCCGGGTACACCGGAGCGATTTGCTTTGCGACGCGCATCATTTGAGCTGTGTGCTCGACCAGCCCGCCTCGCCGCGCGTGATGGTAATTGCGCGCGGCCGCGGTGCGCCGAAACCGGTCGCCCCATTCGTTCAGAAAGGCTTCACCCAACCCGGCCAACCGTGGATCGTTGATCTCGGCGACGGCTTGCCTCACGAATTCGAAATCGGACGCCTGTTTAGCGCGTAAATCTGCGGGTCCTTGGAGTAGTTCGTTCCTTTCCTGCTCTGTCAGCGGCCGCACTGTCCACTTGCGAGCATCGAGTCCGTATTGCGATTGAAAAAACTCTGCGGTGAGTTCGATGAAATCCTGGTTGGTTAACGAGCTGCAAGTCTTGTAGGCAGGATGGTCGCTCCAGACGCGCAGCGTCATCCGGTCACAAGCGTCGGCCAACGTGAGCTCGCAATACGGCTGTTGTTCGCGTGTGAGCTTGGGCGTCGCGCTTTCCGCCTGCACGTGCACGCGGGCAGACGCAGCTCCATTCTGCGTCGCCCGGCGAATTTCCGTGAGCGTTAGCAAATTCATGGTGTTGGAATGTATCACGACTCGCAAGTCGTGCTGTAGCGTGCGCCGTCCTCAGCGCAGACATTGTTAATGCGCAGGGAACTCCGCTGAGGACATCGGACGCTACAGCATTTACGTTCCATGCTTCCATGTTTCTGAAGCGTCTTGAATGCAGCGCGTGCGGACTTGAACACGAATGGTCACGTTTGCAGAATCTCTGTCGCTCCTGCAACAAACCGCTGTTTGCGATCGTCGATCTCGCCGCGGCGAGTCGAACGCTGTCCCGCGAGATACTGCGCTCGCGGGAAAAATCACTCTGGCGTTATCGGGAAGTGTTGCCTTTGCCATCGGATGGCGAGCCGGTCTCGTTAGGTGAAGGCGGAACGCCGCTGCTACGCGCATCCCGCGCCGGCGGGACCAATGGTGTCGACCTTTGGATCAAGGACGAGTCGCTAAACCCGACGCAAAGCTTCAAGGCACGAGGAATGAGCGTAGCTGTTTCGATGGCAAAATATCTCGGCGCAACAAAGCTCGCGGTCCCCAGCGCGGGTAATGCCGGTGGTGCGCTCGCTGCCTATGCGGCGCGAGCCGGTGTGGAGGCGCACATCTTCATGCCGCGCGACACACCACGCGCGAACGTTGTCGAATGTCGCGAGCTAGGCGCTGACGTCGCGCTGATTGACGGATTGATCACCGATTGCGGTGCGGAGATCGCCCGGCGCAAAGCAAATGAAGGATGGTTCGACATGTCCACGCTTAAAGAGCCGTATCGGGTCGAAGGAAAGAAAACCCTCGGTTACGAATTAGCGGAGCAACTGAACTGGCAATTGCCGGATGTCATTCTTTATCCGGCCGGCGGCGGCACTGGTCTCATCGGGATGTGGAAAGCGTTCGACGAAATGGAAGCACTCGGCTGGATCGGGAAAAACCGGACGCGCATGTTCGCGGTGCAAGCTGCCGGTTGCGCACCGATCGTTCGCGCGTTCCAAGCTGGAGAAAAAACTGCCGCAGAATTTCCCGACGCGCACACGATTGCTTCCGGTCTGCGCGTTCCAAAAGCGATCGGCGATTTCCTGATGCTGAAAATTCTTCGTGAGTCCAATGGCGGCGCGATTGCCGTTGATGACGAAGAAATGATCCGCGTCGCGCGTGAGGTCGGAGCAAGCGAAGGTCTCTTCGTTTGTCCGGAGGGCGCGGCGTGCTTTGCAGCTTTGAAGCTACTTCGCTCCGCTGGAAAAATCGGATCCGGTGAACTGGTGGTCGTTTTCAACACAGGCTCGGGAATCAAATATCTTGAAGCTTACGATCCCGGATTCGGCGGATGACGCGTTTTAGGCGCGTTTGCCGGCGAAGATGGATATGCGTTTTGCAAACGCCTTGGATGGCTCGGCGTAGAAACGCCGCCCGAGTTCCAGCGCATCACGGCGCAATCGTTTGCCGCGTTTGCCAATCAATTTGTGGAGCTGTGTCAGTTCGCGGGCGAGCGCCTCATCGCCGCTTTCCCTCTCGAGGCGCGCCCAAAGAAAATCGAGATCGTGCTCGCTCCCCAGCAATTCGCCCAAGACCTCCGCATCATGAGCCATTTCTTCCAGAACCGTTCGGTTCAGTGGCTGCAAAATTCGCAGCTGATACCAGACATCTTTTACTCGCTTGCGCCAGGCATGAAAATTTTCCGCGTCCGGATGATCAATCGTTGTAGCAAGTGCGCGCTGGCCGCGCCTGTAAATCTTGCATACGGCGCCGCAAATCTGTTTCCAATTCAGACCGTCAAGTGGCCACGCCATCAGACGCGCTTTCGCGTTTTCCAACTGTGGTATCGCTTCCTTTTGCCAGCCGGCGAATGCTGCGGAGAAACTTTCGCGTTCGAGCACCAACAATTCCTCCGTCCGCGGAAAGCGCTGTTGTTCGGAATTTTTCGCCGCCTTATCGCGCAGTTGAGAAAACGTCTGCAATCGCACTTGCGCATCGCGCAAATCCGACACCAAACGTCCGATGTCGCGCACGCAACGATTCTCCTCCGCGTGGCAATTTTTGCCGACCACACCAATCGCGAGGCGCATTGCAGCACGAAGCTTTTTGAGATGCTTGCGAACTTCGTGCACCGTGACGCCGCGTTGTTTGGCTGGGTTTTGGCAACAGTGCAAAGCCGAGTCGATTTGTTCGCAAAAGACTCGCTTGAGTCCTTTTGACAGGGGTTCGCGCAATTTTAACCGGAAAGCCATGCCGTTTGCTATTCAAGGGCGAGACGCACGTTGCTGTAACGTTTTTCGCCGGTCACTTCCCGCCCAAACCACCATGGCGGTTCGAATCTGCGACAACTGGCAGTATCCGGAAATTCCACCTCCGCAACGACAAGACCCGCATGTCGCCCGCGATAGATATCGACTTCAATCAACAGACGTTCGCACGGGATTTCGTAACGTACCTTTCGCAGTCTCCTCCCGACCGTACCAGGCCAGAGGGCTGCGAACTGTTTCGGGCTTAGCTTAATCTCACGTTCTTCGCGGTGGCTCCCCCGACCGACCTTGAACGTGAGCGATGTAGCTTTCCCGGTCTTCCGCAGACGAACCTGTCGACCAGCCGACTCGGTCGCCAGATAACCTTGCTCGATAACGAAGTTTCGTGACTTCTTCAGATTATCCGGCAGCCAGGCGACCAAAAATTTTCGTTCAATTTCGCGATTGTGTCGCATTCGATTGTTTCCAGCCACAAGTTGAACATCGTAAACGCGATGCGTTCACTGTCGAGACTTTCGCACTCAATGCTGTAGCCGCAGGGCGCAGACCCGGCATGTCACGCCAGCAAGTCGCCGGCATCACCGATGCCGGCTACAGCCAGATCTCACAGACAAGCCCTACAATTCTAACTATTCACCAACGTTTGCTCAGGCTGCGCTTGATCGGTCGTTGGAGTTATTGCACGCTCGCTTGAGAAGAAGGGATGGTAATCGATCCGCGCGATCATGCCATCATTGCCCTCGACTAATGCCGTGCAGCTCTCCACCCAGTCACCACAGTTGTAATAAGCGATTCTGCCGAATTCGCGGATCCCTGCGCTATGGATGTGGCCACACAGCACGGCGTCCACGTGATAGCGCTCAGCGTAATGCGCGACAGCAGCTTCGAATTTGCCGATGAAACTCACGGCGTCCTTCACTCTTCGCTTGGCATACGCGCTGAGCGACCAGTATCCCAGACCGAAACGGCGCCTGACGAAGTTGATTAGCGGATTGAGCGAAAGGAGAAATTGGTAGCCGATGTCACCCGCAAACGCGAGCCACCTCATCGGGCCGCTGCCGGACACCACCACGTCGAGTTCGTGACCATGAATAATCAAGATCCGCTCGCCTGAGCCGGTCACATGGATTGCGCTTTCCTTGATCTCGATATTTCCGTAAGTCCCACAGAAGCTCGTCACCAATTCATCGTGATTTCCCGGGATGTAAACTACACGTGTGCCCTTGCGGGCCTTGCGCAGAATTTTTTGGATCACGTCGTTATGTTCTTGTGGCCAGTAAATCGCTCGCCGCAACGACCAGATGTCGATCAGGTCGCCCACGATGTAGAGCGTATCGAAATCGGTCTCGCGGAGAAAATCCAGAAGCGCGGTGGCGTTGCAGCCGCGCGTGCCCAGGTGCGTGTCGGATATCCACGCCGCGCGATAGCGCTTTGGTCCTGAAACTTGCTGCCGCGATCCGCCAAACGAGAAACGCTGCTGCTGCGCGTTGATGATTGGGGCTGAATCGCGTCGGGGGAGAGTCAACGCCTGCATGAGTGATCAGGCGCAAACGTACGAATCGGCAGGCGAATCGGCAAAAGAATTAGCGTTACATTTGTGTGGCAAAACGAAACTGTTGCGGCGGTCTACGACCGCCGCCCTGTCCGGAGGTAGCAATTTCATTTCGCTCCGGCGGCATCCTCGGAGAAGGCCGAAGATGAAAATGAGCGGGCGCCCCGGGAAAGCTCGATCCAGGGCGCCCGACTTTCGTTCTCGCTGCCTAACCTAACCGGTGCTTCCAAAAGATGTCTCATAGTTACACAGCGGGGTGACAACCAGATGGCGATTGCGAAAAAACTCGTGACATGTTATTGCCAACGCTGCGAATTCACGGCGAGCACGCTTGCTCTCACTTGCGAGGATCTGTTTACGCCTCAATGATGTAGCTGAGTGAAAAAAATAACCGCTGCTTTCACTGTTGTAGTCGCGCTTGCGATTGCCGGATGCGGTCTCTTCGGATCGGGAGAGGCTGTTAAGCAAGACCCTGGCCGAACCGTGTATCGAGCTGCGGAAGCTCCTCCGGACCTCCCGGACGCGACGCCAGTGCGACAACAGGTGCCGGGGGAAAAACGCTCACGGTTGCCGTAAGTTCTCCGCTGGGGAGCAGCGGACGGTACAACACTGCTGTCACAGAAACGTAACATTAATTCCATTGCTGGTTTGGCGGCTGTTTCGCATCGTCGCCGGTGTGGAAACCACCGCGCCAGAGTTGTCGATTCCGGCCGAAAAAAGCGCGACTGGACACCGACGGCGAACCGCCGAATCAGCCATCAGAGCTTTTTTTGGCAGCAACGCGCTCGTTGCCATCATCGTACTGACGTTGATTACCATTTTCCTCTTTCGCGAGGGCTTCGGCTTTTTCGGGCAAAATCTGGCGAATTTGCGGCTATATCGGCAGGCGGGCCTCGAATACGTGGACATCATTCGGGCGGAAGCCGAAAAGCAGACGGCTCTGTCGCGTCAACTCGGCGAGATCCGGCTTCAACAAATGCGAGCCGGAGCCGACCAGGCGGCGCTCGAAAAATTCGATGAGTTTGCAAATAAGTTTGGCGAACAGTTAAACGGATTGCTCTCGGACGCGACCGATCAGGCGCAGGCGCTCCGTGAAACAATGCTGCAGCTCGGCAGCCATGCTGGTGCTTCTGTGATCGAGAGCGAATCGCAGGATGAAGCCAGCGCCGCCACGCCCCCTGGCAACGAAGCCGAGCAGATGGCCACGCTTCGTTCTGCAACGGACAAGTTCGCGCAAATTGCCGGTTCGATGAAGGCGCAGATAAATGAACTGCTGGCAACCCCTCCGGCGTTGACCAGTGCCAAAGAGCGCAAAGCCTTCGCGAAATGGAAAGCCGAAGTCGAAACGTACTTGAAACAGCTTCCCGCAGTTGTCGAAAAACTGCGTGCGTGGGATCCGAACAAGCCAGTGCCCGCGTATCGCGCCATCACCTCTTTTCTGTTTGGCACGCAATGGATCACGGC
>Ga0310810_10001905_pt1 | contig 22164 bp, 19 predicted proteins | sample NCmetagenome_FD_207641 | JGI IMG/M metagenome (GOLD analysis project Ga0310810, IMG submission 207641) | Soil microbial communities from experimental microcosm in Duke University, North Carolina, United States - NC | ecosystem: Engineered > Artificial ecosystem > Soil microcosm > Unclassified ... | reverse complement strand
GGCAGCGCCTGCGCGCGCTGGAGCGCGCGCTCCAGCAGGGCCGAGCCCTCGGACGAGCGACCCGACAGCACGAGCGCGTACCCTTGCAGCGCGGCCGCCCACGGATACCACGTCGGCAGGTCCCGCGCCTCGATGAGGTCGAGCGCCTCGGCGAGGAGGCGCGTCGCCGCCTCGAGATGCCCCTGGACGAGATGAGTGTGGCCGAGAGCGATGTGGGCCAAGGCCAGGCCGAACGGCAGATCGAGCGCGCGCGTCTGATCGATCGACTCCGCCGTCAGCCGTGCGGCCTCCGCGAACTCGCCCAGGTCGGCCAGGCAGAACGCGGCCATGCTCCGCGCGTAGAAGGACGGAGGCATCGCCTGTCCGAGCCGCTGCCGGGCGAGATCACCGGTCAGGGCCTGGATCGCCTCGCGGAAGAGCGCGATCGCCCGCCGGTAGTCGCCACGCTCCCGGAGGGCGTGGGCGAGCGGTGTCCGTGCAGAAGCCCGGAGCCCGACGTTGTCGACCGTCTCAGCCGCCGCCACCGCGCGCTCACCCACCGCCAGCGCCTCCGCCGGCGAGCCGGCGAAGAGGTGGGTGATGGCCAGGTAGGTCCACACCCAGGCCAGCCGGGCCTGGTCGCCGAGGGTGGTGGCGAGGGTCTCGGCCTCGCGCAGATAGCGCGCGATCCGCTGCAGCTCCCCGAGCTGCAGGAGCGCGCTTCGGATGGCCAGGCGGATGTCGATCGCCTCGGCGAGGGTCCCCGGGCTCTCCGGCAGGCGCTCGAGCGCGGCGAGCGCGTGCTCGAAGGACTCGACCGCCTCGCGATTCGCCGAACGATCGAAGGCCTGCGCGCCCGCCTGGCGCGCGTACCGCACGGCCGCCGGCCACAGCTCGCCGCGCGATGCGTGGTACGCGAGCCGCTCGACATGCTCGCCGAGGCGCTCCGGATAGAGCTCCTCGATCGCGCGCACGATGCGCGCGTGCAGGGCGCGCCGCCGATCGGGCGCGACCCGACCGTACGCCACGTCCTGGGTGAGCGCGTGCTTGAAGGTGTGCTCGAGCTCGGGGTATCCCCGGGTCTCACGGAGGAACTCGGCGGCCTGCAGGCGGCGCAGCTCATCGGCGAGGGCCTCCTCAGGACGTCCAGCCACGGCGCGCAGCAGGGGAAACGGCACGGTCCGACCGATGACCGCGGCGACCTCGAGCACGTGCCGGAGGGGCTCGGCGAGACGCTCGATGCGAGCGAGGATGACCTCCTGCACGGTGTCGGGAACCGCGACGTGATCCAGACGCGTCGCCAGCTCCGCGGGGTCGCTCGCGAGCTCCACCGCACCCAGCTCCCGCAGCGACCGCACCAGCTCCTCGATGAAGAAGGGGTTGCCCTCCGCCTTGTCGAGGACGAGCCGCTGCAGCGCCGGCGGAAGCTCATCGGTCTCGAGCAGGCTGCCCGCGATCCGGAGGCTGTCCTCCCTCGACAGCGAGGACAGGGCCAGCGCCGTGTGGTGGCTCCAGCCGGCGAACGTGGAGCGGAACCCGGGACGACAGGTCACCACGACGAGGACGCGATGGGCGGTGATCGCGCCTGCCAGGCCGGTGGTCCAGTCCTCGGTGGCCGGATCGCACCAGTGCAGATCTTCGAGGACCACGACGTGTGGCCGCAGCAGAGCGCCTCGCTCCAGCAACAGATGCGTGGCCCGGACGATCGCCGCGTGCCGGCGCCTGGGATCCATGACGAGGACGCCCGGGTCACCCGGATCGAGCGAGAGCAGATAGCGCAGGAGCGGGCGGGTCTCCTCCATCTCGGCGCCCAGCCGTCGCAGCGCGACGCCGATCTTCTCTCCCACCACGCTCTCGGCGTCTGTGTCGCGGATCCGGAAGACCCGCCGGAGCATCTCGATGACTGGATGGAACGGCATCGCCCGGCCGAAGGACAGCGCCTGCCCCTCGATCCAGGTCGCGTTGTGGCCGAGCTGGCGTTGGAGCTCGCGCAGCAGGCGCGACTTGCCGATCCCGGCCTCCCCGACGATGGTGACGACCTGCCCCTGCCCGGCGGCCGCCAGCTCGAAGCACTCGCGCAGTAGCCGCAGCTCGCGCTGCCGGCCGACGAACCGGGTCCGCCCGGCCTCGGCATGCTGGATCACCCGGCACGCTCCGGCCGCGGCATCAGCCGCGGCATGGAGCGGCACCAGCTCGAACCGGCGGGCCAGAAAGCGGCTGGCGGCGGCGCTGGCCGTGACGCTGCCGGGCGCGCTCAGCTCGAGGAGCGGCTCGAGGATGCGAGCGGCTGCGCGGCGCGCCGCGGGATCGACCTGCAGCGTCGGCCCGGTCCGGGTCACCGGCAACGACGCGGTGTGGAGGACCACTTTGACAGGAGGCTCGGCCGGGGCATCCTTCCGGGTGCGCGCGGCGGCGAGCGTACGCACCGCGAGTGCCGCGTACGCCGCCCGCCGCGGGGCGTCCTCGTCCGGCTCGAGGCCGAAGGTCGCCATCAGATCAGCCGGGCCTACCTCCTCGATCCGCCCCCCGAAGCTCCGGACCTTCGCTGCGGTGTCCTCGAGAGCGCGGCTCGGGTCGCGGCCGGCCGCCTCCGCCGGTAACAGTCGAACCTGCAGGAGCGTCACCCGTCGCGGCTCGGGCTGCGTATCGCCGGGAGTGACGGCGGGCTCCGGCGCCTCGGGTCGACGCGGCGTGGGCGGGCGGCCACCGCGACGTCGCTCGGCCGGCCCCTCGAGGCTAAGCCCCAGGCGCTCGACGCGGTAGCGCAGTGTGTTGCGGGGCAGCCCGAGCTGCGCCGCGGCCCGCGTGTAGTTCCAGCCACTGGCGCGGAGCACCTCCAGCAGCAGACCCCGCTCGCTTTCGGCACCGGCATCCTCCAGCATCCCGCCGACGGCAGCTCCATCCGGCGGCGCGGCCATCGGCAGCCCGAGCTGTCTGGCCGACAGGCTGGGCCCGTCCGCGAGCAGCACCGCCCGCTCAAGCACGTTGCCCAGCTCGCGCACATTGCCGGGCCATGAATACCCGAGCAGCGCCGCCTCCGCGTCCGGGGTGAGGGCGGCCGCGTGAAGCCCGTAGTCCTCGCAGATGCGGGCCAGGAAGTGCTCCGCGAGCAGCAGGACGTCCCGGCCGCGCGCCCGCAGCGGCGGGAGGTCCAGCGTCACCACGGCGAGCCGGTGATAGAGATCCGCCCGGAAGCGCCCTTCCCGTACGGCGGCGGTCAGGTCCTCGCTGGTGGCGGCGATGATGGAGACGTCCAGGAGCTCGCTCCGGGTGCTGCCGAGGCGCCGGACGGTGCGATCCTCGATGACCTTCAGGAGCTTCGACTGGAGCGCTGGCGGCAGGAGCCCGACCTCGTCGAGGAAAATGGTGCCGCCCGCGGCGGCCTGGAAGAGGCCGACCTTGGCCTGTCTCGCGTCGGTGAACGCTCCCCGCTCGAAGCCGAAGAGCTCGGCCTCGAGCAGTGTCTCGGGGATTGCCGCGCAGTTCACGTCCACGAAAGGGCTTCCGGCACGATCACCGGTGCGATGAATGGCCGCCGCCAGGAGCCCCTTGCCCGTACCGGTCTCCCCCAGGATGAGGATCGGGGGCCGGCGCCGGGCCGAGCCCGATGCCGACCGCAGCACGCGCGCGGCCTGCTGGCGCAGGGCCGCGATGGCTGGGCTCTCCCCCAGGAGCTCGCCGAGCGCAGTCATGGCCTGCATCGTACCCGGAAACCGCTTCCGGGTCTCCTCTCAACCGGCTGCTCCGCGTGGGCCTCAGCTCGAGGTGCAGGGCCTCGGCTCTCTCGACGAGGCCAGGGAGAGCTCGGGCCGGACGGCGATAATGAACCCCGAAGATTCACGCCACCGCCATTTCGTTTGGCTCTGAAAGGGAGACTCATCCGCGCCACCGATACCGTCGAGATCGGCAGCACCCGCCTTCGCGTCACCCGTCTCGGGCTCGGAGGTGTCGCCCTGTCCGGCGCGCCGCCGTCGACTGATCCGCACCGACCCCCGCCGGAGCCGATCGGGCTCATCCGCCGGAGCCTGGGGCTCGGCCTCAACTATTTCGACACGGCGCCGATGTACGGCGTCGGCGAGAGCGAGAACGCTATGCCAGGCGCTCCGGGACGTTCCGCGTGACCGCTACGTGCTGTCGACCAAGGTGGGCCGGGTGCTTCGGCCGCACCCAGCGGGAAGCGGCAAGACGACGTGGGCTTTCGATTTCAGCCGGGAGGGCGCCCGGGCCTCCTTTGCCTCCTCGCTCGAGCGCCTTGGCTTGGAGAGGGTCGACATCGTCTTCGTCCACGACCCAGACGATCACTACCGGGCGGCGCTCGGCGCAGGTCCTCAGCTACGCCGGTCAGTTCTGGCTCCTCGCCCTGGTATTCATGGCCGTGCTGCCCATCCTGCCGCTGCTACGCCGTGTCCGCGCCGAGGAGAACGAGCGGGCGCGCTCCGCCGGGCCGGCGCGCGGCCGAGTCGCGGACGCCCACCGCCGACGCCCCACCGGTGCCCGACGCGATCGACTGATCGGGCGCTTCGCTCAGGGCTTGATGTTCTGGTTCAGGTGGAAGATGTTGTCGGGATCGTACCGCTGCTTGACCTCGCGCAACCGCTTCCAGTTCGGTCCGAACGCGGCCGACACCGCGCTACCCTCGGCCAGATCGTCCGCGCTCAGATAGTTGCCGTACCGGCCCTCGGTGAAGTGCGGGGCCATCGCGGCGTACGCCTCTCGCGCCCACGCCACGTTGGCCGCGGTGGCGGCGGCCTCCAGCCACTCCCCGACCGCCAGGAAGTTGTAGCCCACGCTCCGGTGAGGGAACGCGGTCTCCGTCGGCCCCACCCGCGTCGCCGCGCCGTGGAAGTGCTCGAGCAACAGCGCGCTCATCGGCGATGGGGCGGCGGCGAAGCGCTCGACCATCGTGTCGATGGCCGCATCTCCGAGCGCCGAGAGGAAGTTCGATTTCCAGTAGTTCAGGGCTCCCCGTGGGAACCCCGCGTCGAACAGCATGTTCACCGCCGTGTACGGCATCGGTCCGATCACGTCCATGACCGGCGAGCCGAAGCGCTTGACGGGGGCCACCTCCGCCGCGCCGGCCTCGAGACTCCCCACGTGGCACACGATGATCGCCGCCAGCTTGGTGCCCGACCCGTCGGGCGCGTGCAGGACGCCGGCGAACGCGGTGAGCTCGTCGGGCAGCGACGCGGTGAAGTCGCGGTAGAATCGGAGGACGTCGCGCGCGGCGGCGAACGGATGCGCCACGAGTCCACCGGTGACCGTCGGCCCCACCGGGTACAGCTCGTACTCGAGCCACGTCGCGACGCCGAAGTTGCCGCCGCCCCCGCGCACAGCCCAGAAGAGATCGGGATGCTCCTCCGCGGTTGCTCGCACGATCTCGCCGGCGGCGGTGACCAGCTCGACCGCCCGGAGGTTGTCCACCGCCATGCCGTACTTGCCCATCAACCAGCCGAGCCCCCCGCCCAGGGTGAGCCCCCCGACGCCCGTGGTGGAGACGACGCCGCCGGTACTGGCGAGACCGTGGAGCTGCGTCTCACGGTTGTAGTCTCCCCAGGTCGCCCCACCCTGGGCCCGCGCCCGGCGCGCGCGCGAGTCGACGTGCACCCCGCGCATGGCGGACAGGTCGATCATCAGGCCGCCGTCGCAGACCGCGTTGCCGGCCACGTTGTGGCCGCCCCCGCGGACGGCGATCTCGAGGCCGCGCTCGCGGGCGAACCGCACTGCCGCCTGCACGTCGGCGGTGCCGTGGCACCGGGCCACCAGGGCCGGCCGCCGATCGATCAGCCCGTTGTGAACACGCCGGGCATCCTCGTACGCCGTATCCGACGGCGACAGGACGGAGCCAATGAGCTGCGCGCGCAGGGCCTCGCTCGGGTGCGCTTCGGTCGTCATTGTGAGGCTCCTCATCGACGGCGGGCTGCGGGCCCGGGGCTCGGCCGCCTCGCGTCGGGGTTAGGGGGTAACGACACGGCGCCGGCGTGGCTCAGACCGGCGAGAGCCCCATGCTCACGCGGCCGCCGATAGCCGCCGTCGATCCGCTCGGCCTTTCCATTCGATTCGAGCCAGTCGCCGGCGCCGGTGCTGACCAGGACCAGCTCGGCCTCGGCGATCTTCCGCAGTAGTGCCTCTGCCGGCTGGCCGTGGAGATGACGCCAGACGGCCGCGGCCAGGAGGTGCTGGTGCATGGACAGGGCGAGCGCGGTGGACGGGCAGAACTGCGCCAGCTCGCGCAAGACATCGCAGAGCTCGGTACGACTGGCGCCGCCGCCCCCGAGCGCCTCGGGCACGCCGGCCGAGAAGAGCTTCCGCGCCTTCATCTCCGCGAAGTTCTCGGCGACGAACTCCTCCGTGAGATCCTTCCGGGCCGCGCGCTCGGCGAAGCCGGGGCCCAGCTCGCGTACGATCTGGATGAAGCGGCCCGTGGCCTCCTGTGCGATCATGACTCTCCTCCTTTGCGATACGCAGGGACCCTGCTGCCGAACGACGGCGCTGCCGACCCAAGAGCGAACGCGGCTGCACGCATCCGGGATGCCATCGCCGAAGTTCGCGGAAAGATTGCCGGGCCGGTCCCGTCACGCTCCTTCACGTCCGGGCATCCTGTCCGACAGCATGGCAGAATGCCCACCCGTCGAACGCCTGGAAGCGCCCAACCGGGAGCCGATCGCTGAGGGGAAACCTCGCAGCGGCCTATGCCCAGGGTTGCATCTTCGGACCGAAGACGCCGATCCGATCGACGCTGATGCGTACGATCAGTCGCTTCTCGCCGGGCCGACGGAACGGATACTTCTCGAACGTTCAGAAATCGCCTGGCGAGCTTGTCGACATGATCGTCGGCGCCCGTCTCGGTGATCCGGGCCTTGCCGTGGAACACCGCATACGTCTGAGGGTAGTTGCGGTCCTGCACGGACACGATGATCCGGGGATCGCGACGCAGGTTCTGCGGCTTGTTTCGACCTTCCGCAGTGTTGAACGTGACCTCGTATCCACAGCCACTCCTGAGCCCAAAGTCCCGCCATAAAGCGTGCGCACGCCTGTGGTAGGGTCTCCGCGACGCTGCCCGCTCTGCCAGGCGGTGGACCTGACGGGCCGCCAGACGGTCTGCTCGGCTAGCTGCCGCCGGGCACGGACCCGCCAGCGGGAGACGGCGGCGCGGCAAGCCCGAGATCGGGAGATCCAGACACTCTTGGAGACGGCGTTGAAGAGGCGGCAGGAGGGGCCATGAACCGGAGAACGTTTCTCTCGGCCGTGACAGGTAACCTCCTCGCCGCGCCGCTCGCTGCGGGAGCGCAATCGACCGCTAGACTCCCGAGGATCGGGATTCTCACGCCCGGCACTGCCGCGACCACCCAAGATCTCTTCGAAGCCTTCAGGCGGGGGATGCGGGAGCGCGGGTACATAGAAGGCCAACACGTCATCTTTGAACGCCACTTCGGTGCGGGCAAGCCCGATCGGCTCTCCGATGCGGCGGCCGAGCTAGCGCGCCGCAAGGTGGACGTGATCGTGGCGTCCACTGACCCGGCGATTGCGGCGATCAAACAACAGACCCGGACTATCCCGATCGTGATGGCCAATAGCACGGATCCCGTCACGACCGGGTTCGTCGTAAGCCTGGCGCGCCCTGGCGGAAACATTACAGGCAACAGCGGCATGTCTCCGGAGCTCAGTGGCAAGCGCTTGGAGCTACTGCGGGAGGTCGTTCCGAGGCTGTCCCGGGTGGCGTTTCTCTGGAATCCAGATATCCGAGGTGCGGTGCTCGACTACAAGGAAACTCAGGACGCGGCCCGTTCGCTGCAACTGCAGCTTCAATCCGTTGAAGTTAGCCGCGCTGACGATCTCGATCGTGCATTGTCGGAGCTGACGACCGGTCAGGTGAACGCACTGATCGTACCGGCTCCGAATCCCGTCGCATACGCGAACCGCGCCCAAATAGCGAGATTCGCACAGCAACACCGGCTACCGTCCATGTACGGGACTAGAGCCTTCGCCGAGGTCGGGGGCCTCATGGCCTTTGGCCCCAGTGCCGCCGACCAGTGGCGTCGCGCTGCTACCTACGTCGATAAGATCCTGAGAGGCGCCAAGCCCGCCGACCTCCCCGTCGAGCAGCCCGAGAAATTTGAGCTGGTCATCAACCTCAAGACCGCCAAGGCGCTCGGCCTGACGATCCCGCCGTCGCTCCTGCAGCGGGCGGATCAGGTCATCGAGTGATGAAGCGATGGGCCTTCATCGGGACTCTGAGGGGCGGTTTCTTCGTGCTGAGTGCTTCCGCTGCGTGCGGCGAGGTGGCGGCTGCCTGATCTCGATGCGAGGTTACGAATCGCCGCCGCCCATCGGAACGGTCGAGGTGCGACCCTATGGTGACCGTCTCTGGGCTGGGCGCCGATATCATCTGCGTCAGGTGTGGACGTGGCGCGGACCACGATACGACCTGTCATTCGAGATCACGCTAGTAGACGGAGCAGAAGCAGGGGCCACCGTCCTGAAGACCAGCTATCTTGCGAGCCCCGTGGAGCGGGTCATCGGACTGATACGCACAGTTGGCTTCGAGAACGTTCGACGCGTGGATGGGCGATTCTTTCAACCGGTGCTGGTGGGCACGCGACCCGTGGTCTAACTTCGCAATGAACCCGCCGCCGGCTTCGCGTTGCTCAGCCGTCGCGGGTATCGCGGACGTTCGACCCACCAGCGAGAAGGCTCGATGGTTACGATCTGTGTAACGCCAGTCACCTTCCGATTCGAGCCCAAAGGTAAGTTCCCGTCGTCGCCAGGCTCGACATCCCCGAGGTAGTTCGGATGGCGGGCCTGGTGCAGCAGGAGGCTGGCCCGAAGGGGCACCGGCGCGTCACCTGCGTCTCAGCCGGCGGTGCACGGGGGAAAGGTGTTACTGAGAATACCTTTCTGGCTCCGGCGCTTACCATTACGGGAGTTACGCAATGAGCGAACTGTCATTCAAGGACGAGGCCGCAACCGCATACGACCGGGCCGTCGCTCATGTCTCGGCGCATTTCCTCCCGTTCCTGCTGCAGGCGGCCCGTCTTGAGTCGGGCCAGCGGGTGCTCGACGCCGCGACCGGTACCGGGATCGCGGCGGAGGCCGCTCTCGCCGTGGTCGGTCCGGGCGGCCACGTCACGGCCGCCGACGTCTCCCAAGCCATGGTCGATCGGGCGCGCCAGCGCCTGGCCGGCTCGCCGAACACCTCGGTCGTGGTCGAGGACGGCCAATCGCTCAGTTTTGACGACGGCAGCTTCGACGCCATACTGTGTAGTTTCGGCCTCATGTTCTTCCCGGGCCCGGCGCGCGGTCTCTCGGAGTTCCATCGGGTCCTGCGCCCGGGCGGACGCGCCGCGGTCTCGGTCATCACCACGCCCGAGCGCTCCTACAACGGGCGGATCAATATGGTCATCGCCCGCCGCGTGCCGTCACTCGCTGAGGCCACGGCCCGCACATTCTCGATCGGTGACGAGGCGCGGCTGCGCTCGCTGTTCGACGGAGCGGGCTTCCGGGACGTGGAGACCTCCACGGAGGCCCACCGCTTCGTGGTCCCATCGTTCGAGGCTTATTTCGAACCATTCGAGCAGGGCGGAGGCTCCAGCGGGCAGGCCTACGTGGCGCTCCCCGAGGCAGAGCGCCGGGCCGTGCGCGAGGAGGTCCGGTGCAATTTGGGCGACATAGGCGGACCGATCGGGATCGATGTGGAGTTCCGGTTTGCCAGCGGGCGTCGCTAGCTGGGCTCAAAGCCGAGGCGGTCTAACTTCGCAGTCGAGCAATGCCGAGCAACGCCGCCATGTGCGGGAGTTGCTTCACGACACCCTCAAGCGACGGCGGGGCGAGAAGCGCGACCGTTCAGAGTAGCGGCCGGCCGACCCACCCCGGCCAGGCGCGCAGGGCGCTATTCCGGTAGCGCCATCCGCAAGACCTGCCACAGGGCTGGCACAATTGAGATGGAAGCTCAGCGTCCGGCCGTCCGGCAACTCGACATTGCACTCGACGTCCTTCGACCCGAGGACCAGGTCGCAGCCGTCGCACAGGCGGCCGCTTCCGAACCGGCCCGATCGTTTGGCGGGCGCGACATTCGGCAGGATGCCATACCAGAGCTTGTCTCGGATACGCTGCGAGGCTTGGTCCATGGTCGGCCGGGACCGTAACAAACGCTTGGCCGCATGGCAATGGCCGCCGCGACCGTCCTAGCGAACTGACAAGCCCGGCATTCGCCCGAAGGGGAAGGGCCGCCCTCTCGACCGCCCGCCGGGTTCTCTTCTAGCAGTCAGGCCGAGCGCTGACTCTCGCCGCGCCAGGCGTGATAGCAGGCGACGTGCACGTGGGCGATCATCACCGGGCCGGCGACCTCGTACTCGGTCTCACCGACCGTGATGGCCTGGTCGCAAACGGCGCACGGCTCATTGGTGCCAGCGCCCCCGATGACGTGGTCATTGGTCAATGGCCACAGCGTGGCGTCAAGGAGTCGTTCTCGGACGCGGGCGAAGAGATCCATGTCCATTGCCTCGCTCCTTGGCAGGAGTCTTTCCAGGAGACAAGACTCGGCTGGGGAGGCCCTTCTGCATCTCCTCAGAGGGCGGAGCGTGAGTATAGGCGGGTCGGTCGGGAAGAACAAGTGGTCTCCCCGCTCCATGCCAGAGGCCCTCGCACCTTCAGTGAGCGTTCTGCTTGGAGGCCAAGACCCTCTTCAACGTGTTGATTGCCTGCTTCAGCTCGACCTCCGACCAGGCCGAGAACGCTTCCTTTGCCTCCTCGATTGAACATGTACACCACTTCACCGTGATCTTGCCGCACCGAATGCAGGGCATGACGTGTCCTCCTGCTCGTCAAATCGGGGCCCATGGTGGCGCCCGTAGGCACATCTACCTCCCGACCAACCTCGCCTCAAGGTCAGCCCCTGCACTCGCAGTATCCGCCACTTCAGCCACTTGCGTCAGCCACTTGCGTCGCGCTCTGTCGCCCGGGGGTAAGCTCTCACGGATGCCACGGACACGGATTCGGTGCAGGACAGGTGCAGGCGGGCGAAGCGATAGGCACCGAGGGCCGCCCTCTTGAGGCCGCCCCTTCGGGCTCGTAGCCCAACGGGTGACGCTAGGCCCACGCTACGGGGTCGTGGCGGGGCGCCCGGTTACCTGTCGCCGCCGACGATCGCATACAGCGACCGCTCGGTCGCCACGAAAATCCGATCCCCTGCGACCGCCGGCGACCCCTGGACCGGTGAATCGAGCTCGAGCTCCCAGAGCAGGCCAGCGCCCGCTCCGTCGAAGCCATAGAGATAGGCGGGCATACCGGCATCATTCGCCACCACGACGATCTCACGCCCGTTTGCCCCCAGCACGACCGGAACCCCACCGAACGCACGACCTCGGGGAATCTGGACTTGCCAGCGCAAGCGGCCCTTATAGTCGATCGCGTACAGCGTGCCATCCTTCGCGCTCACGTAGACGTTGTCGGCGCTGTAGTCGCGACTGCCACGATGGTCGCGGTCCGTCTCTTGTCTCGTGCAGTATACGGACGAGTTGTCGCCCTCGTCCTTCCTTCCACGGCCGAGCGCCGGCGGAGAGCTCGCGAACCCCCCCCCGATCCCGTCTCTCCACGGCTGCGATCCGTCCTGGTCAAAGGCCCGCAGCGTATTGGAAAAGACGTACGCTCTGCCACCCCCACTCAAAACCGCATTTGGCTCGTAGACACGATCCTTGTTGTGGAGCTTGCGGCCCCATGGCTTGACGCGCATCATGCCGTACCGATCGGCGATCACCACGATGTCCTGGCATTTTTCGTGGAGGGCAGGTGCGGCCGGATTGGGCCACGGCCCGGGAACGGCCGGATCGTAGCGGCCAAACGCAGTGCCAGAGGTTTCAAGGCCCTGGGCGAAACGCGCGACCACCGTGGTCTCGAAAGAGCTCGAACGGCCGGACCGGAAACGGGTCAGGTTGTAGCCAAAGTCGACCTCGTTCTGCCACACGCGGTGCCAGATGAAGATGTTCCCTGCACGGTCGAGCGTCGGAGGCGAGTACGTCAGATGCTGTCTGTAGATGAACTCGTCTCGGTCTGGGGGCAGGTCGAACCGGGATGAGATCGCCGAGATTCGCCCGGTCTCGGGCCTAAGTACGGATACAAACCACTGCGAGTCTTCCGCGATGGCGACCACTTGGCCGTCGGACCGAACCGCCGGCGGTACACGGAGGCGCGTGCTCCCGCCAAGGCTGACGGCCCACTGCTGCATGCCAGCGGCATTGAGCTTCGCCAGCCGATGCCCTCCCCCGAGGGCCGCGATGCCTGCCACGTAAATGTTGCCGAGGCCGTCCACAATCGGGGAGGCCCCCTGCATGGAGCCAAGCTCGACCCGCCAAAGGATGCGAACGGTGAGCGGCACCGAGCCGCGCCAGGTTCCCATGCCCGTCTTCTCGCTGTTGCCTCGGTGCTGGGGCCAGCTGTCCTGTGCAGACGCTCCGCGTAGGAACAGGATCTGTGAGATGACAAACAGAAGTAGCACCGCTCGCAGAAGTCTCATGGGCGGCACCCCCTACGGCACGTGGTCCCTAGCCCGAGCTTGAGGAAAAGCAGTCCGGTTATCTTACCAGCACATCGCATCAAGAGCAGCGTCAGCACGACGCTCACCAAGCCCGAGCCGTACCGGGTAGTAACCGGATTCAGGTGCCTTGAACTGAGCTCCTTCCCACGTAGGCCGCCAACTTCTCCGCTGCCTGTTGTAGATCACCCTCTGAGACGATGTTGTAGCGGTCGAAGACGGAGCGGGTCTTGTGGCCGCTCATCTGCATCGCCACACGTTCTGGAATTCCGGCCCGGACCATATTGCGGATGGCCGTCCGCCTGAGATCGTGGAAGAGCTTGCCCGGCACGCCCGCAGCTTTACAGGCTCGCTCCCAGCCGTTCTTGAAACCCTGAAGGGATCCGGCGGCCTCGTGGAAAACGAGCGGGCTCCGGAGTGCTCTGGCGTGCCAGCGTCGCTCTATCACCGCATGGAGGGGTGTTGATAGGACAAGCACTCGGCCCTCACGGGTCTTGCTGACCTCAGGACGGAGGCGGATCATGCGTCCATCCCGGTCTACGTCCCGGCATTCGAGGGTGAGCACTTCACCCTTGCGCCACCCCGACAGATACCCAAAGTCCAGAACGTCCTGGTAGGCCGAGGGTAGGTGTTCGCGGATGGCCAGATACTCTCCGTGCTCCATGAAGCCTTGTCGGGGAGGGTTCTCGCGGAGTCGGGGGATAAAGGGGCGTCGGGTCATTCTCCTTGCCTGGATGGCGAGGGTGAACATACGACTCAGGGCCCCGAAGTCCCGGTTGACGGTGCCTGGAGCAACGCCTAGAGCTAGCCGCTTGCGGGCGTACTCACGCATCCGGTGGGTAGTAATGTCGCTGACGCGCATTCCACCGAAGAAGGTCTTGAGGTTCGCCACGCGGCTCTTGGACCACTGCAGGCAGGCCCCCCTAGCGCCGTGCACTTCACGCTCCTCGAGGTAGTCTGACGCCAGGTCTTCGAAGGTGAGGCGTTCCTCTTCCGAGGGACCGCCGGGCTTGCCCGTGTTGAGGCCGGCCAGCCGGTGCCGGAGAAGTCGCACCGCGTCGTCCCGGTCTACTGAACGGCTAGTTTCCCGATACTCCCGCCCGCCGTGCTGATACCGGACCCACCAGACCTGTCCCCGTTGATAGATGCTGCCGAGGCCTCGCATAACGCTGTGCGCTTTCTGTGCGGGACCGCCCCGCACATGCGGCACAACGGTGCGATTTTACAGAGGTGGGCGTTGCTGTACCTGCTCCGGAAAGCTTTGGGAGCAGGGAGTCGGAGGTTCAAATCCTCTCACCCCGACCACTTCCTACTCTTCCGCGGCGATCGTCGCCACGTGCCCGCTAGACCCGGACGATCGAGACTCCGCGAGCGGTCAGCCAGCCGCTGACCTTGGTCCAGGTCTCGGGCTCCCGGAGCTCCCACGCCTCGACGCTGCGCTGGGGCACCACGATCTGGGTGTGGCGATCGTGCGCCGCGGCTTCCACGAGCCGGGCGAGGTCGGTACGCGAGGAGCGAAGCTCGTTGAGCAAGTCTTCCGCCGTCATGCTGATCTCCGGAGGCAGAGGACGATCATGATTGACGCCGCTGCGAAGGGTCGAGGTCGCCGAGTCGGTGTGAATGATGAGCGCAGCCTATCGTGGGGGCGGGCGGCTGTCAACCCACATCTTGTGCTTACAGGGAATCGGCCAATGCCCGGCGCTGCCCCATCTTCATCCGCAGCGGGTGAGCGACACGCGTCGCTCCAGCGAGGCTCCGGTACGAATCGTCCGCGGCCCTTTCGAGATCTCCGCGGGTTCCGGGCTATGCTAGAAGGTGCGCGTATCACGAGTTCTCGTCGGCGAGAGGGGATGGAAGCCTGTCCGGTTTGATGCTCGGCGGCCCGCGTGGGTCGAACGTGAGGATGTTCTCCTTCGTGCCCGTATCCTCGTGGCTGACGGCCGGATTCTCGGTCGTCGCGGGGCTGGCCGCGGGGGCCTGCGGGGCCGGGCTGGTCGCGATCATCAACACCGCGATTCACAGCTCTGGGCCATCGACGCGGCGGCTCGCGTTCGGGTTCTGCGGCTTCCTGGTGGGCCGAACGCTCGCCAACGCGACCGCTCGCCTGCTCCTCAATCAGTTCACTCAGGAAACGCTCTCTGGCCTCGCGCTCAACCTCAGCCGCAAGTTGCTCGCGACGCCGCTCGGGGAGCTCGAGCGCATCGGGATCCCGCGCATCCTCGCCACGTTGACGCACGACGTGGCGATGCTCGGCTGGGCCGCCCAGAACCTTCCGTCCCTCGCCACCAACGTTGCGGTCATCGCGGGCTGCGCGATCTACCTCGGTGGCTTTCGCCCTCGACCCTGATCGTGTTGACGTTGGTGGTCGTGCTGGGAGCCGTCGTCTATCGGATACTCATCGGGAGGGCGTACCGATACCTTCAACGGGCGCGTGATACGCGGGACGTCCTGTTCCAGCACTTCCGGGCGCTGACCGAAGGTACGAAGGAGCTGAAGCTGCACGCGCCCCGTCGAGAGGCGTTCTTTTCGGAGCGGATCGAGCCGGCGACGGGCGCGCTGCGACGCGACGCGCTGGCGGGCGTCCGGCATCACATCGTGGCAGATACGTGGAGTCAGCTGCTCTTCTACGGTCTCATCGGCGCCGTCCTGTTCGCGGTGCCCGGAGTGCAGGGTGCCGGGTCACAGACGCTGACCGGCTACGTCGTCGCGATGCTCTATGTGATGACCCCCGTCTGGGGCGTGATGGAAGCATGGTCGGTATTCGCCCAGGCGCGCATCTCGCTGACCAAGGTGCAGGCCCTCGGGCTCTCCCTGGAGAGCGCGAACACGGTCCAGAATGGGATCGGGAGCCAAGCCGCCGAGGCATGGGATTGGGAGCGGCTCGAGCTCGAGGGCGTGAAGTTCGCCTACGCGGCCGACAGCGATGGGCGTGCGTTCGTGCTCGGGCCGTTGGATTTCACGCTGAAGAAGGGCGAGCTCGTATTCCTGGTGGGCGGAAACGGCAGCGGGAAGTCGACCTTCATGAAGGTGATGACCGGGCTCTATGTACCGCAGGCCGGACAGATTCGCCTGGACGGTCGAACGGTCGGCGATGGGAACCGCGAATGGTACTGCCGACATTGTTCCGCGGTGTTCGCGGATTTCTACCTGTTCGACAGTCTGCTCGGTCTTGACGCTCCAGACCTGGATGAGCGGGCCGGACAGTACCTGGCCACACTGGAGTTGGAGGGGAAGGTCCGCGTGGCGAACGGAGTGTTCTCCACGACCGCGCTCTCTCAAGGACAGCGCAAGCGCCTCGCTCTCCTGACCGCCTTTCTCGAGGATCGGGCGATCTATGTTTTCGATGAATGGGCCGCGGACCAGGACCCGCACTATCGACAGATATTCTACGAGCGCCTCCTCCCGGAGCTCAAGAGTCGAGGGAAGACCATCGTCGTCATCAGCCACGACGACCGGTACTATTCCCTGGGGGACCGAGTGGTGAAGCTGGAGGAGGGCAAGGTTACGCGGGAGACGGCGAACGTGCAGACCGAGTAGTGACCGAGTGATCCTGAGAGTGCCGGGGTAGCGTCTCGAGTAGCCCGCGCTGAGCGGGGTGGGGGAGACCGATCGTGGCTTGCGGAAGTCTCCCCCTCCTTTGGGACTGCTCGAGCATCAGTTACCCTGCTGCCTCTCCTCCTCGCCCTCCCAGGGCCCCGTCAGGCATGGTCGATTGGCCGGCCAGCAAAGTCGCAGGAGCCCGCCATCCCTGCTAGGCTTGCGTTGTCCGGTGTGTCAGGACCGATCGCATCAGCGGTCGCCCTGACGTTAAGTGCGGCGCGGGCCGCGGCGGAATCAAGGCTGAGCAGACTGATGGGAGGGTGACATCGCCAGGTTAGCGGCATGGGCTTACAAGCGTGTCTATGAGGCGGCCAACTACCGCATGCGGAGCCTCGCCGGAGGCCGGCTAGCTGCGTACTGCCGGCCGACCTCGGTGTGCCTCCTGCTCTCGGAGCGGTGCAACGCGCGCTGCGTGCATTGCGATATATGGAAGAACCGGGGCAAGGAGGACTCGCCCAGCTTCGATCAGTGGAAGGTCGTCCTGGCGGACCTGCGGCGCTGGCTTGGACCGGTCCAGACCACCTTCACCGGCGGGGAGGCTCTGCTGAAGCCGTTCGCGGTCGACCTGGTCGCCTACGGGAGATCCCTCGGGCTCTTCGTGGAGATCCTGACCCATGGCTACTGGCCGGAGCAGTCCAAGATCGAGGAACTCGCGTTGGCCAGACCGTGGCGTATCACCATCTCGCTCGATGGCCTCGGGCAGACTCACAGCCGGATCCGGGGGCGCGAGAACTTCTTCACGGTGACCTCCACGACTCTGCAGACGCTCATACGCGTCCGCCGGGAACGCAAGCTCGATTTCGTGATCCGCCTGAAGAACGTGATCATGGAGCAGAACCTGCAGGACGCCTGCTCGGTGGCCCGGTTCGCCCAGGAGGGCGGCATGCAGGTGTTCTATCAACCGATCGAACAGAATTACAATACCTTCGAAGATGCTCGGTGGTTCGAGACCAGCGCGAACTGGCCGAAGGACCCGGCCAGAGCGATCGAGGTGGTCGAACGCCTCTTGCAGCTCAAGCGCAGCGGGCTCCCCATCGCGAACAGCTACGCTCAGCTCGAGGCGATGATCCCGTATTTCCGAGACCCGGCCTCGCTGCGGGTGTCGACACAGGCCCATTCGGCGCATGAGCGTCGGCAGTCATGCGCGGCGCTGACGAACCTGCAGGTCCAGGCCCACGGCGACGTCACGAACTGTATCGCGCAGCCTCCCATCGGCAACATTAAGACGGATTCGATCCGACGCATCTGGGAGTCGCGCCCGCGCGCGTGGCAGGACGGCTGCTGCCTTCAGCGCCGCTGCACCCCCGCGGAGCAGGATGTCCGCCTAGCCGCGAGCGCCCTCGACAATCGGCGAGCTTGATCCCTCCACGTGCCAGGGAGTCTCGTTATGGCCGGGGTGGACCTGCGGAGCGTACAGACGCTCGGCGGCTGGCGCACCCTCCCGATGGTGCAGCGCCACAGCCACCTCGCGCCTCAGCACTTGCGCGATGCCGTGGAGCGCCTGGTCGGGGCGGCTGATGAGGTGGAACTAGCCCGTAACTAGCCCCGATGAACCCGAGCGACCGTCTGGTGTATCGTAAGTGCCTGCCGCGCCTGTAGCTCAGTTGGATAGAGCATCGGCCTTCTAAGCCGAGGGTCGGGGGTTCGAATCCCTCCAGGCGCGCCATCTCAGCTCCCCATTCGCGCTCCGACCGTGCCGCCACAGAAATTCGCCCCCCTTAGAATGGATCCAGGGCGAGAGCTTGCGGTACCGAGATCTCTTCGCACTGTTCCGGTCGGAGCTGCGGGCGGACCGGGTTCCCGGAGGGCGCTTGTACCTGCAGGAGATGCTCGAGGAGCTGATGCGAACTTTGACCGACGCGCCGATGGGCTCGGCTAACGCCGCCGGGGCCGCGCCGTGGTCAGCGTGAGCGTGGCCGAGATCGCCGATTCGACGACTGGCCAGCTCGCATCTCCCCGACCCGGCGAGGTGCAGGTGTGGCTCGCCAACTTGGACCCCGGCGCCGCGGTGGTCGACCGGCTCGTCGCGGTGCTCAGCCCGGACGAGCGGGAACGTGCTGCGCTCTTCCACTTCCGCTCGGATGCGATGCGCTGGATCGTGGCCCGCGCCACCCTGCGCGATATTCTGGGCGCCTGCCTCCAGATGGCGCCGGCCGCGGTCGCGTTCAGGTACGGGGACAAGGGCAAGCCCGCCCTCGCCGCAGCGCTTGGCCGCTCCGAACTCCAGTTCAGCGTCTCGCACTCCGCGAACCTGGCCGCGTTCGGGGTGACCGTCGATGCACCGGTGGGAGTGGACGTCGAGCGCCTTCGCGTGGTTGACGACATGCAGCGGATCGCGGAGCGGAGCTTCTCCCCTCGGGAGTGCACTGCCCTGCGTGGTTTGCCCCGGGAGCTGCGGAGCGTCGGATTCTTCAATTGCTGGACGAGGAAGGAGGCCTACATCAAGGCCCTTGGGGCGGGGCTCTCGTACCCGCTCGACCAGTTCTCGGTCTCGCTCGTGCCGGGGGCTCCCGCTCGACTCGAGTCCGTCCACAACACGCCCGCGCACGTGCACACCTGGACGATGGAGGCCCTGCCGCTTCCGGAGGGTTTTACCGGCGCGGTGGTGGTCGGCCGGACCGGCGTTCGTGTGCGGTGCGAGCGATGGGGTAGGCCGCGGTGACCGTCGCCTAGCCGCTGGCCTTTGCCGCCGGGGCGCCGGCGGTGGCGGGCTGCCCCCCCGAATGCCCATTGTCGCCCACCGCGCACGCGTCGGCCGGCGCGCTCCGGTGGATCGACAGGTCCGTGATGGTCGGGTGCTCGCCGCAGAGCGGGCACTTGGGGTCGCGCCGCAGCTTGACCTCGCGGAACCGCATGCCCAGCGCGTCGTAGGTCAGGAGCCGCCCGATCAGGGGATCGCCGATCCCGAGCAGGAGCTTGATGGCCTCGGTGGCCTGCACCACGCCGATGATGCCTGGGAGCACGCCCAGGACGCCGGCCTCGCTTCAGCTGGGGACCAGGCCGGGCGGTGGTGGGGTCGGGTAGAGGCAGCGGTAGCACGGGCCCTGGTTCGGGGCGAGCACGGTGGCCATGCCCTCGAACTGGAAGATAGAGCCGTGGACGTTGGTCTTGCCCCCGAGGTAGCAGGCGTCGTTGACCAGGTACCGCGTGTCGAAGTTGTCCGAGCCGTCGATCACCAGATCGTAGTCCTTGATCACGTCCATCACGTTGTCGACGTCGATGCGCATCGGCAGCGGGATCACGTTGACGTCCGGGTTCAGCGCCCGGATCATCTCGGTCCCCGACTCCACCTTCGGCCGGCCCACGTTGGCGGTGGTGTGGAGGATCTGGCGCTGCAGGTTCGAGACGTCCACCACGTCGCCGTCCATGAGCCCGATCGTGCCGACGCCTGCCGCGGCCAGGTACACCGCGGTCGGGGAGCCGAGGCCGCCCGCGCCGATGAGCAGCACCTTCGAGCGGAGCAGCTTGCGCTGGCCCTTCTCGCCTACCTGATTCAGCAGGAAGTGGCGGCTGTAGCGCTGGATCTGCTCGGTCTGGAGGGGACGGTCCTTCACCACCGGCAGGCCGGACTGCGCCCACTTCTGGAAGCCGCCCTGGAGGTTGGTCACGTTCTGGTAACCCAGGTCCCTGAGGGCCTTGGCGGCCAGCATGGAGCGGAGCCCGCTCTGGCAGTAGAGGACGATCGGGGTGGTTGGCTCCGCGGCGGCACCCCCGATGCGGAACTCGAGGAAGCCGCGGCTGATGTTGGTGGCCGGCTCGATGAATCCGTCGCGGTACTCGTCGGGATCGCGCACGTCGATCAGCACCAGCGGCTCGGCCGCGTCGATCCGCTTCTTCACCTCGGCCGGTCCCTGCTCGGGCACCACGGCCCGGGCCTCCGCCAACATCTCCTTCAGCGTCTTCATGCGCCGCTCCTTGGGTGAGTCTCCGACGACCGAAGCCCCTGACTTTTCAGCGAGTTCATATTACCATCAATTCCGGTCGGATCCAGCGCTCGGCGCGGGCCGGACGCCCGACACTGGGCAAGACTGCTATAATCAGCCGCTAAATGAAAGTGTCAATCGAGATCCGATGATACCTCGCGAGCCGATCGAGCTGACCGACGCGGCCAAGCGCGCGATGGCCGTGCAGGACTACGCACGCCCGCCCGAGATCGAAGGGGTGGCGCTCGTAGACCTCAAGCGCTTCACCGACGACGGGGGCTCCTTCATGGAGCTGGCGCGCCTCGAGCACGGGGCGGCCGCCGCCCTGCCCGGCTTCGAGTGCCGCCAGGTGAACTACAGCGAGCTGGATCCAGGGGTCATCAAGGCCTTCCACATCCACCGGCGCCAGACCGACGTGTGGTTCGTCCCGCCCGACGACAAGATGCTGGTGGTCCTCCTGGACGTGCGCGCCGGGTCCAAGAGCCCGAACGCGCAGCGGCGCCTGATCCTGGGCGACGGTCACGCCCGCCTCCTGCGGATCCCGCCCGGCGTCGCGCACGGGGTGAAGAACCTGGCCTCCTCCCGTGGCCGCATCATCTATCTGGTCGACTGCCAGTTCTCCCCGGACCCCGACCAGACCGAGGAGGGGCGCCTGCCCTGGGACTTCGCCGGGACCGACATCTGGGACGTCGCGCGCGGATAGTCGGATGAAGCTCCTCGTCACCGGCGGTGCCGGATTCATCGGCTCGAACTTCGTCCGGCACGTGCTGACCGCGCACCGCGACGACGCGGTGGTCAATCTCGACAAGCTCACCTACGCGGGCAACCTCGAGAACCTTCGCGACGTCGAGGCCGACCCTCGCTACCGCTTCGTGCGCGGCGACATCTGCGACGGGGCGCTCGTGCGAGAGGCGATGCGCGGGGTGGACGGGGTGGTGCACTTCGCGGCCGAGACGCACGTGGACCGGTCCAATCTGGGGGCGGACGACTTCCTTCGAACCAACGTCACCGGCACCTTCACCCTGCTCGAGGCCGCCCGCGAGCTCCGGGTGGGCCGCTTCCTCGCGGTGAGCACCGACGAGGTCTACGGGAGCATCGCCCACGGGGCGGCGCGCGAGGACGACATCCTAAACCCGTCGAATCCCTACTCCGCCTCCAAGGCCGCCGCGGACCTCCTGGTCCGCGCGTACTGGACCACGCACCGCCTGCCGGTGCTGGTCACCCGCAGCAGCAACAACTTCGGACCCTACCAGTACCCGGAGAAGGTGATCCCGCTCTTCGTCACCAACGCCCTCGAGGACAAGCCGCTACCGCTCTACGGCGACGGCAAGAACGTGCGCGACTGGCTCTACGTGCTCGACAACTGCGCCGCGATCGACCTGGTGCTCCGCCGGGGCCAGGAGGGCGAGATCTACAACATCGGCGGGGGCACCGAGGTGGAGAACGTCACGTTGACCCATCGCATCCTCGCGCTGCTCGGCAAGCCGGCGAGCCTCATCAAGCCGGTCACGGACCGGCCCGGGCACGACCGCCGTTATGCCCTCGACTCGGCCAAGATCGGCGCCCTCGGCTGGACCCCGGCCTCGAGCTTCGACGCCGCGCTCTCCGCGACCGTGGAGTGGTATCGCACCCACGAGGCGTGGTGGAAGCCGATCAAGTCGGGCGCGTTCCGCCAGTACTACCAGACCCAGTACGCGACCCGGTCCTGACGTCGCGCCCGGTCGCCCGGCCGGCTCGGGCATAATGCGCGGAGAGGTGGTCGGCATGCGACCGGTACTCGCCTGGATCGCGGTGGCCCTGCTGGGCCTCGGCCCGCCCGCGATCGGGCTCACCGCCCCCCGCGACGTCGACCGTCGCCTCGAGCCCTCCCGGGTGTCTCCCCTCCCGAGCCAGGTGCGTCGGGTCGAGCCGGCGGTGGTGGGCATCCGAGTCGAGGTCGAGCCGGATCGTCCGTCCGCGGCCACCCTGGGAACCGAGCGCTGGGGGAGCGGGGTCATCTTCGACGCCGAGCACGGCTACGTGCTGACCGTGAGCTACGTGCTGCTCGACGCCGAGCGCATCCGGGTCACGCTCCGCGACGGGCGCACGGTGCCTGCGCGCCTGACCGGGCTCGACCTCGAGGTGGGCATCGGTGTC
>Ga0310810_10001904_pt1 | contig 22166 bp, 18 predicted proteins | sample NCmetagenome_FD_207641 | JGI IMG/M metagenome (GOLD analysis project Ga0310810, IMG submission 207641) | Soil microbial communities from experimental microcosm in Duke University, North Carolina, United States - NC | ecosystem: Engineered > Artificial ecosystem > Soil microcosm > Unclassified ... | reverse complement strand
TTCGGATTCTCAGGTGTGACGTCGGCGCCCGCCGCAATGAATTTTGCGCTGTCATCCGGGTGGACTCTTTCCAACAACTGCTGACGGGTAAGTTGGATCGGTTCCTTTCTCAGACCAAGAATATTCAGGTACTCTGGAGATCGCACGACCATATCGGTCGCAACATCCCACTCGTATGCGTACATCCTTCCCGCTTGAGCAGCCAGATGTAACCGTTCCTCACTCTCACGCACCGCCTCGGCTACTCGTTTTTGTTCGGTAATATTACGGGCGATCTTGGAAGCACCCACTATTCGCCCAGCTGAGTCTCTTAGTGGGGAAATAGTTAAGGAAACATCGACGTTCTTACCTGATTTCGTGACGCGAATCGTTTCATAATGCTCGATCCGCTCTCCTGCTTTCGACCTTTGGAGAATGTCGTTCTCCTCGTCCAATAGATTGGACGGGACGAGACTAGCCAGCGGGAGTCCGATCGCTTCTGTTTCAGTGTAGCCGTAGAGCCGTTCTGCCCCTTTGTTCCAGTCAGTGATGATTCCATCCGTATCCACGGACATGATCGCATCATCAGACGATTCGACGATCGCTGCGAGCCGCAACCGCGCCTCTATCGCAGCTTGGTTACGCAGGAGATTTTCCCGCTCGCTTACAACTGCAGCTAGCGCCATCCCTGAGACTGAAAGCACTGCAAAAAAGATGTCCAATAAAACAGCATTCGTGAACGGGGTGTCCTGCGCAAAAGGCCCAAAGCCGTAAGCCGTTGCCAGAGTGGCTACTGTAGCAACAATGAAAACGGAGAGAGTCGTTCCACTCATTCCAAAGTCAATAGCGGCCCAGAGTACAAATGGCAATACTGCGAAAGCCATAAAATGCAGCCTGACCGGAACAAGAGACCAATCGCTGAAAACAATGAGACAGGTGATTGTTAGTAGAACCAGAAGAACAGCTAATTCTGCGATGCGATGCCGATCACGAAGCTTTAAGAAATTAGCAAACGTTAGCGCGAGGGGCGTCACCAACAGAACCCCAGTGGCGTCGCCCAGCCAATAGATAAGCCATGCCCCACCGAGCCCGGAATACGCATGGACATGGCTGGCGTAGAGAACCGACAGTCCGATGGACGCGCTTACAAGGGCACTGCCCCATGCACCGAACACAATCAAACCGAGCACATCAGATAAGCGGGATAGCGAGGGATGGAAGTTGGCAACATGATGGAGGAGGAAAGCACCAGTCATTGCCGCTAGTGTGGCTCCAGTCGCTTGCCCAAGCGCAGCGATGTGGGGAACGGGGCTGAAGAATGCAACAACAAAAGCACCAGCTGCTATACCGAGCCAAACGTGGTATCCCCAAATCAGGATCGCAGCAACTGCGACGCCGTACGCAGGCCATACCGGCCCGAGGTTGCTACTCCTGATGCTCGTGGTGGCTTGGCCTAGCTTTCCCGCAACAACATACACCAGAAAGACAACCGCAATCTGGGCGAAGTACTTCCTGAGGGGCTCACGCGCGCTAATCCCTGGGGAAACCGCACCTTCTCGTACGGTTAGCGCAGCATGATCAATCGAACGGCTCCACGAAGACATGAGGCAAATCCCGCAGTTTGAGGCGCCACTATACTCCATTTCCATGCTGGTCTGCACATAACTGGGAATCACCGACGGCAACGAGCGCCGATCACATACCTGCGAACGCGCATGACCACGGCAGGTGCTTCGACCATCAACCATGAGCGTCAGTCCTGCAGCAGATGCTCACGTGCATTGCCCGGTGCCCAGGTTTGCGCCCCATATTTTGGCCGCTCACCTAAGTTGACTATTCAGTTGGACCTACCGGCAAATCGAAATCGCAAGCTCGTGCAGACGGTAAATGTCCCTTGCCAACAAAATAGAAGACGGGTGCCCCATCCTTGCGCGTCCTTTGCGCAAGCATGGGATTCCGCTCTCGCTTTCGTCTAGGTAGAAATTTATCTCCTACTTTGATTTTTACGCGATGATCAGTAGATAGTCTGACCGATGATCTTCGCCCGCGTAGCAACGAGCACGACGAATCGGCACCCGTGGTCTTTCGTCTGTACTCCGCCCCATGCCTGGTCACCCGCCGGAGGTTCCGTTTTGAGCAATAATTTTGTGACGCGACGAGGTCGAGTAGAATCCGCAGTTATGTACAGCCCGGATACGCGGACTTGGTGGGAGAAGCGTCGCCTGCGATACAACGTCGGACTTGCGATTGCGGGTGTATTGGCGTTCGTGTGCTACGGGCTGGTGGTTGACCGGGGCATTTCCATCGGCAAAATGCCTGACGCCGAAATCACTCTCTTTACGACGGCGTTTCAGGGTATGGATTTTGGTCATGATGGCGGTCGCCAACTTCTGCTATTTCGTTGGGCCTTTATCCGAATCACTGGTTAAGCCAACGAATGTTGATACCGCCGCGTGACCTTTCAACTCGGCCTGTGGTTTTCGGTACTGCCACCCTTCATCATCCCTATGATTGTTGGCTGGTCTTATCTCCTTCATCCATCGACGGCGGTTACGCGGTGATGTTTGGCGATAACTCCCCAATTTCACTCATCAACCCTGCAGAAAGGCGAATGGAAAGCGCAAAGTTGTGAAATCGCTTGGTGCTGATACTTGAGAATTCAAGGCGCGTAAGCAATAGTTCTCTCAAATTGACCATGGTCAGCCGTCGCTGGAAAGTTGATCGTGATAGGTCATGTCGAGCGAATTCGAGAGAAACTGAAAACGGTTCACGAGCACGTCGTGTGTAGCCTTGGGCCATCCATGGATTTCAGTAACCAGTAGCAGTCGACAAATCCACCGGGCCGCCCGAGCGAACGAGTTCGGAAACACCGGCTCTTCTCCGCTTACGCAACACCGCATCCAGCGACCACTCGCCTGGCCCATTCACCAATAGAAACATGACAGTTAGCATCTGCGCGTACTCGGATCGGACCTCGTGCAACACGGCCCAGAACCCCACCTGTGGAGGCGCAGGCGGCAGAGGCAAGGGAGATCTTCCCAGATACAAAGAAATCTTCGTCGAAAAAATAGCCACAATCATCTCGCCGACAAACGGGAGCGCAATCAGCCTCGTGGTCAAGCCTGCCAGCAACAGCAACCCGCCAACGATCTCAAGGCTGCCAATGAAGGTCGCCGTGAAGTGTGGAAACGGGATACCAAGTTTTGTAAAACGGCCCACTCCCTGATTCGCATACACAAATTTCAACAGCCCTTCCCAGAAGAACACCCCTCCTGCCATAAGCCTCAGCAGCAGGGTAGATTTCGGACCATCGGTCGGCGGATTCACCAGCCAGGAAAAAATCTTATTCATTAGTTGCTCCTTTCACCGGATATAACTGGAACAGCCACAGAAATATTCCCTAGGAAAAACCACTCTCTATCCCGGACGACGCATGACGATCCTGCTGGCCTGCCTTAATGCTCAACTGTTTGTCATATCGCGATAGCACTAGAAAGAAACCGAAACGGCATCCGCCACCAACCGGAGATCATTCCGGCCAGCGGGGCAGGCGGTCGGAATTGAGCTAAGTCACTACCTTGATTGTTTCACGTGAAACCGTCTGGAAAATCTTCAGAATAGTGCCGCTTTGCCGTTCGACACCAACCTTCTTACCGCCCCAGCATCCGGAGCTCGGCTGCAAATACCCATTTCATTGCGATCCGGAAACCGAGGATGAAGCCAAACATCCCGATCTGGTGCCATGTCCCGAGCCCGATTGTCTTGAGCAGGGCCGCAACGACGCTGAAGCCGAGAGCCGTGATGACACCATCCGCCATCAGGCAGCCGGGCGCGATCAGCATCTCGACGCGTAATTGCCAGCAAGGCCCTCACCGCGAAGAAAGCGATGACGGCGGCCGACGCCGCATCGATGAGCACAGCAGCTGCGCGTACCAGGATCTCACTCACCTGCCCCTCCGATTCCGGGCGGCATCGTCGCCCTTGACGATCCGCAGGCTGTCCCCATCGCCTTAGTCGGTGCCGAGCGCCCGCCGCTCGCGCTCCTTTGCGACGAGCTGGATTCTTTTTCGATTTCCTTGGCCAGGAAATGGTTACAGGGCGGTCCGCAGAGCTGCGATGGCCGCCAGCTGCTCGATACGTTCCATGTCGCCGTTATCGCAATGCGCAGGATGTCGGCCGCGAGCTCGAATTCCAGGCCGAGCGCGAGCCAACGTGCGAAGCTGAGCCGCACTCAAACAGCTAAGAGTGCCGATCTAATAGGATCGGCCCGGGTATGAAGTAGCGTTGCGTTTCATGGGCAAGCGGGCCGCTCTACGCCCTTGAGGAGACGAAAGGCGCCAATTCTCCGAGGCTACTCGAACCTGTTGCTCGCGTAAAATGGCCCGACCGTCACCGTGGGGTAACGAGCACTGTTAATGCGGTGCATGACTGTTGAGCCATTTACGTTTCTTGCTTCATCGTGTCTTGAGCAGCGGCAGACACGAGCATCGGCAACACAAGCGCAAATGCAAGTGCTAGTAGCTTCTTCATGGTTCTCCTTTCAGGAGGCCCAGAGCACCGTGAAGAAGCAGCTTGGGCCTGAGCACGATTACCAGAGTGGGCAGCGCACCGGACAAGGTTGGAAGCAAATATTTGAACAGGTTCCTTGGGGTCGCCACTGTTAGGCCGATCGATTGACCGAGAGGCAGCGGAGAGTTCTACAACTGGCAGCGGAAGGAAAAGTCATGAAGGAGATTGGTTACACCCTGAACATGGCCACCAGAACTGTAGCCTTCCATAGATACCGATTATGGATGTCCTCGGCGCGAAGAGTAATGCCGAACTAGTGCGGTACGCAGTGAGAAACCATCTCCTTGCTGCTTAGTTCTTCCTATCGCGCTACGCCATCCTTGCCTGAGGTGTCCAGGGCAAAAGTTCAGTGCACAGAGACCACGTTGACAGATGGCGGTTAGGCGCTTTTTTGCTTTTGTGCCGTTTCAATCATACGCGTGGTCTCCTGTACGATCTTATCTACTGTCTGATTGGCCGCTAGAATTTTGGTCACCCGGTATTTTCGCTCGTCTGCGCTGTCTTCGACCTCGATTTGCCACCTATCACTCCCAGTCACTCCAAGAACGCTGATTCGCCAATCACCAGCGTAGTCTCTTAGTTCTCGGTTCAATCGTTCACGAATTTGCTTTTCAGCTTGTTTGTCGCCCAGATATTTTGCCGTTATTTTAGGCGGCATAAAACACCTCTGAGACGCTATATCATCGCAAGTCATTGCTCATGTATCAGCTCGTCCAGCCAGCTTAATCAGCTCTTTCCCGTCTTCTTGCTTACGCACCCCGAGTCTGTCGGCCAGTATTGCGAGAGAGGCCTCCGCATTCGCTGGCTTCGTGATGTACTCATCCACATTGTGGTGGATCTTTTCGATGGAGCTATTCAGTGGTGGATACCCCGTCAGAATTACTATTATGCAACGTGGGTTCGCCGCTCACATCGCGCGCACCACAACGTATCCGTCGCTCTCACTCTCGACATTCAGGTCTGTTACTCTTGACCCCAAGTTGTCGCCTGGGATTCTCTATGACCCGACCTTCTCACCAATTACTTCCCCGGAGACGACAATTTCAACGCGACGATTCTTCTGGCGACCCTCACTCGTTTGGTTGTCAGCGACAGGATTGTTCATCCCGAAGCCCTTCGCGGACAACGTACCCTCATCAATGCCGTGGGTAATCAAGTAGCCCCGGACGGCGTCGGCACGCTTCTCGGAGAGAGTCTGATTGAACTCGGCACTGCCAGTACTGTCGGTATAACCCTCGATAGAGAGTTGCAGAGAGGGGTAGTTGAGAACTATCCCAGAAAGCTTTGCCAGAGCTTCACGAGCATCTGCGCGAAGGTTGGACTTGCCAGTATCAAACAAAACGTCGCCCATATTCACGACCAAACCTCGGGGCGTATCGGTTGTAGGAAGGACTCGATTGAACTGTTCCAGCAAGCGAGCCCTTAACTGTTGCTTCTCCCGCTCTGCCTGTTGGACGGCTGCCTCTTTAGCCGCAATTTCTGCGTCTGCCTTTTGCTTAGCTTCTGCAGCTTTTGCGTCTGCCTTTTGCTTAGCTTCTGCAGCTTCTGCGTCGGCTTTTCGCTTGGTCTCTGCAGCTTCCTCGGCTGCCTTGGCTTCAGCCTCGGCCTTGGCTTGCGCCGCCGCCTCGTCACGTTCCTTCGCGATGCGTTCTTCTTCCTGGCGCTGTACGGCTAAGGCTCGTGCATCCTCCGCAAACTGCGCGGTCTGCCGCGCCAGCGAGATGACGGAGTTTCTGTCGGCCTTGGTTGCTAGGGATTTCTCTGCCATCTCTAGGCTGGCCCCCGCTTTGGAAAAGATGTCGCCTGCGTACTTGTCAGCCCCGCGAGACTTCGCAATGTCAACAGCGTTGCGTGCTTCGTACATCTCGAGTGGAACATTCGGATCAAGGGTCAGTGCAAGTGGGTTTCCCATCTTCTGGTATTGGCCGCGCCTTATCAGCTTGTACTCGGTGACCGGAAAGATTTTTCCTTTGGTGTCTTTTCTGCGCTCGCTCTGAAGAACCACCATTTCGCTGGGGACACGGACAGCGAAATAAGGTTCGGCCGTGATGATCAGAGTGAACGTTTGTACCGGCGTGGTGGCGCTCAGCTTTCCATCTCCGTTTTTGTTGACCATAATTTCGCCGGTATTTCCGGTACGTCCTTCCGGCGTAACGACCCACAGCACGTATGTCAAAATCTCCGCACCAAGGGTGGAGGGTGGCTTCATAGCCTTTACCTCGATATCGACCCTTGTACGCCCGGCATTCGATTTGATCTCGACCTTTGCCTCGCCTCTTGCCTCGGGCATTAGTTCGGTACCTTTTAGATCGACTTTGGTGCTGCCCCCTCCGACCTCGTACCCTATAGCCGTCACGGACTTGGTAACCGTGGCGGACGGAGGTACTTCCTGAGTTGCCTGAGCTTTAGCATTATCGACCGAAAATTCGGACGAGAGCCAAACGAACAAGATGGCACACGCAATCATCGATTTATTACGCCGCTTCATGGGACCTCTTCTCATGCCGACATTAGTGCCGAATACAAACTATCAGCACGCCAGTAAGAGTTATTCTGGGTCGTATCACTCAGTGCTTGGGCAACACTGCGGGCTTCTGGACATACTGAAGCCATGGTGTTCCGCAGCTAGTATTAGCCCGTGGTGGCAGCCCAGCCACTGTCAATTGCGACAGATAGATAGCTGGGTAGCTGGAGAATTGATTCCATGACAGTGTCCACTCCCGGTAGAGTTGGTGGGACCTTTTTGACCGGGTTGGTTCCGTTCATCAGACAAACACCATTATCGGCAGATGGACCGGCGAGGACGCATGCTGAAACTAAGCCTGCTATTGATAGTTGGGAGCATAACGCAAGCATTGAACACACCTAACTGCACAGACCTGCCCAAGCAACAGAAAGCGATTCCGCAGCGAGGCATGGCTGCGTTTAAGGCAGAAGCAGACCTTCGCGGAAAGCTTCAACAACGGTGGCACCAGACTTAAGGGCCGAATTTAAGGCAGGGACAAAAGATTGTGTCCAAGGCTGATGGCGTGGATGCAGAATCTCTCTTCACCTTCAGGAGTGCAGTCCCCCCAATCAATTTGCAACTCGAGTTCCTAGGCTTCCGACTGAACATTCCCTGGATAGGCGGTCGCTATCTGTGTATCCGTATGCACGTTCCGCTGGGACGCCTACTCAAAGCAGTACATCTTTTGTTAAGGAATGGCGAAGCACGTCCCAGCCATCGAGGTCATGCCCTGATGAGAGATCGAGACCACTCGCCAGCGTGTGCATGCCCTTCCTCACATACTGAAACTCGCCTGCAGGGCGCTGCACAGTTCTGGAAATCCGATCCAGCGACTCAAGCCAGGGTCCTGCAAGCTATTCGCAAAACAGGGGTCAAGTCTGTTGTAGGGCATTCTTGGGATGATGTCACATCCCGCATCCTTTCAAAGACACCGGCCCAACAGTTCGCGGACTCGCGCCGGAGTTTTCGCAGGCAAGGCCTGCCACTCTGGCTCGCGTTCCACACGCCGCAAATCGTGTCCTGTAGAGTCTCACTCGTGAGGGCCCGCTTGCCGGTGAGCAACTCGTACAACACGCATCCGAAGGCCCAAATGTGCGCCCGCTTGTCTGCGTACTTTCCGGGCGCCTGCTCCCGACTGATGTAGCCAGGCGTACCGACAATCTGCCCTGCGACAGAGTCCACGGCTGTCAGGCCCGCTAACTGCGAGAGATCCTGGTTCCCTGCCGGGCCCCAAATTGCTCTCGCCAAACCGAAGTCCAGCACTTTCACGCTACCCTGGGATTGACCTTTATATTGGCTGGTTTCAGGTTGCGGGGCTAGGTGCGCTGCCGGTTCGAGCATGGCCGAAAGGGCGCAGCTATGCTGGACAGGGTTCTAGCGCCATGGCAGGGATAGTTCTTCGGGTTAGTTCTTCGGGTTGTCGCATAACGCTTAACAACGAAGCAGGATTGCACCTTGAGATCAAGCGTCGAACGGAGCTCAAATGTAGCGAAAAAATCGAATAATTGATCTGGCGCAACGACGCCTTCACCGGGCCGACTATAGTGACCTTAGTGATTGTCGTTTACTCGGGGGTAGTACAAATAGGGGTTATCGGTGTATGGTGCGCTCCTCCTTGGGGAATGTGGTTATGTGCGCGACATCATATGGCGAATTGGGAGAAACTACCAATTTGATCTGGTGCCATCTGGGTGAATAGTAGGGCACGAGTAAATAACAGTAGCAAACAACAAAAACCGTCAAAATAGGGTCAGGTTCAGAACATTGGAAGAATGAGACCTCGCCATTTTTCTCAAGAATGCGACTTCCCCGCAAGCAATATTAATGTGTGACAATTCTTAGCCCCAAATTTGCGAACGTCAAATGCGTTTACTGGTGAACCCGGGCTACCTCCCTGCGACCACTGATGAAAGTGGAGGGAAGACATCTCGCAGCGGACCACTCTGACTGGAACGAGGATGTGATTTTGTTGCCTCTCAAGTACTTTCACTACTTTATGCTGATCTTTCTTTATGTCGCATCGAGTTCGCGCGCAATCGCTGATCCCAACCCGATGCCAGCGAATCATTCCGTGTATAGCTTGCACCTCTATCACGTTCATACCGGCGAACGCCTCGACATCGTGTATCGGCATGGGGATAGGTACGAATCCAATGCTCTGGCTCGAATCAATCAGCATCTGCGCGACTATCGGACCGGTGACGTTCGAGAATACGATCCGCACGTCTTCGACCTGCTGCGCGACCTACTGGCTTCTCTAGGACGTCCGGATGCGGAAATCCATGTGATCTGCGGCTACCGCACACCAAAGACCAATGAGTATTTGCGGGTCAGCGGGCACGGTGTAGCGCGGCACAGTCTGCATATGCAGGCGATGGCTATTGATATTCGCGTACCGGGAGTGTCTACCGCTCGGCTTCGCGATGCGGCATTGGCTCTGCGCCGCGGTGGGGTGGGATATTACATGGCCTCCGATTTCGTTCATGTGGACGTGGGTCGTGTGCGACGCTGGTAGTTCTCTCTATTACGGATATGGATAGCCTTTGGCCAAAGCTGCCGCCAGCTTTGCATCATGACCGTAGATGTCCTCGTAGAAATGCACCTCGTCATCCTCGTAAGCAAGCGCAGTTGCATAAACGATGAAGACCGGCACTTGTTTGGCGAGGCGCACAGTCACGTTGTCATTCCCCTGCAGCATACCCTTCTGCACGCGTTCGAGCGTCCAACCGGAGTTACTTCGGAGAGCCCACGCGGTGAGTTCGGCTGGATTTTCGACGCGAATACAACCGTGGCTAAAGTCGCGCCGGGTTCGTGAGAACAGCTCTGGAGCAGGTGTGCTGTGCAAGTAAACGTTGAACTCGTTGGGAAACATCAGCTTGACCAACCCGAGCGCATTCGCAGGTCCAGGCTTCTGCCGAACTGCGAGCTTGCCGTCCCGCAACCGCGCGAGCACATCATCGGCAATCGTTCCTGATGTAATCACCGTGCCGTCTTGAGTCGTGACCTCGTAGCCCTTGTTTGAGATGTAATCGCGGTTGCGCTGAATGGCCGGAACTATCTCATTCCGCAGAATGCTGGGCGGAACATTCCAGTAGGGACGCAGAACAACATAGGTCATATCCCTCGAAAAAACCGGCGTCTGAGTACGCATGGCTTTCCCAACCACCACGCGCATCCTTAACCTGACTTGATTGGCCTCGTCCAACGCCCTCAAATGAAAGTCGGGAATATTGACGACGATCGGCGGTGAAACAAATTCGGACGGCAACCAACGCCAGCGTTCAAGGGAAAGCTGCAGCTGCCGAACGCGATCCGACAGGGGCACATTCAGTTGCTTCATCGTGTCGGCTCCCAAACGACCATCGTCTTTCAGACCGTGTCGGCGCTGAAAACTTTTGACGGCCTCTGCCAGCGTATTGTCGTATATCTGGGAATTGGCTGGCCGCTTGACCTCGGCGGCCAGATCGCCCACTAGCGCAAGAAGCCGGGTCAAACGCGGTGCCCCAGAGTATGTCTGCCCGACGTCAATTGGCTCACGCGGCGCAGGAAGCTTTTCCCCGTCGTCTTTGCTTGCAAATTCCATATAGCGAACCAGCGCGGCCTGGGAGCGACGATACCCTGCAAACGGGGGCTCCACACCATCCAATATCGTGGTTACATCGGAAGCAGGCAGCAATCGATCACGCAGGAACTGGGCCAAGTCGTATTTCTTCTCCTCTACGCCGATGGCAAAGTTAAAGTGCTTCGGATTGATACGGCCGACACGGAGGTCCGAGACGAAGCGCATCGTGCAAACAGTAAGAGCTACGTCAAGGCGAGCCGCATCGGCGCCTGACTCCTTGAAGGCCTGGAGGCGACTTTCCCATCGCGAAGCGTCGTAGTCCTCAGGCTGCAGTCCTTTTCTCCACGCGTTTTTGAAGAGTTCAATCATGGCGGACGCTTGCGGAGATGGCTGAAGGCCCTGCAGCCAGGCTGGGGCAAAACCAGTGGGCTCATAAAACGCCATCACGTGAGTGCGGTAATCGCTGAAATCAGGCCAGCGGAGGTCCGCGAGTCGCCCGCCAGTAACAATCTCACGCAGCATGGCGTTGACTGCTGCGTGACTTTGATCCTGAGAACGCAACGCGTGATATGAAGGTAAGCTCACAAATGTGAGTAGGGCGACAGCTCGGCATATGTGACCGAGCAAAACTAATGACGATCTCAAAAGCATATACAGCTACTGGTGTTACGACCTATGGACTCGAGGCAGGCTCGCCGGTAAATAGTCATGAGAGCATGTAGCCATTTTCTATTCTTCTCTAGAACTGGCAATGTTGACAGAAACGCCGATTGGCAGGGGGCGTTAAGGGCTCAAGTGCGTAGTCAAGATCACAGATTTTGGACTGAAAGCAAAGCATAAGACAGTCAAAACGATGGAGGCAAAGGAAACGCCCCTGGGAGATGCTGTATGTCAACCAGTAGCAGGCGCGTTCCTAAACCAGACCCTAGGAACGGCAAGCCGGCTCAGCTTTCAGACATGACAGATTGGGAAACGTGCAGGGGCAACGTCCCGGGCGGCAGTTCATGCAGGGTGCCTGGCGGCAGCAGATCGCGTACAAGCCGCTCAGCGACTTCGAAAAGATTGAGACTACCCAGACAGGGCACAGGCCGGCTTAGGCGTGCAGGATTCGCGAGAATCAATTTCCAGCGCGCCGATCTGTCTGCCCACTGTGAGTTCGATTCCGTGACGCGATCGACCAGCGTCACCAGCCCGATCAAATGCCCGAAGATCAGCTCATTGTCGGGCAGCGCCTTGATGCGCGGGTGACGTCGCGCGCCATAATCGAAATGCGTTGAGTCGTGAATCAGCAGCAGACCGCGATGCCCGAAGTAACGCGATCGATTCTCGACGTCCTTGCCGAGCAGGGTCGCATTTGCCCATGGCTGGCGCACCGACAGAGCTTTGATCTTCTCACGTTGCTAGCGCCGCTCGACTCTTATTGTCAGAATGCATACCTCAGCCACACAGTCGCGCGATTGTCGTGAAAATAGCGTGGCGCAGTTGGTCCAGTAAACGAATCCTCATTGTACTGATCGTAGTTCCACTGTGCATTTAGGCTCACATTCTTGAGAAATTCATAGCTGAGTGAACCGACTGGTTGATGGTATGTGTACTGCAGGGTTCCCAATGGTTGAAGAGCATTGAGCACAGTCTCATTGCCGTTGCTGCGAGTAACCCCGTATCCAACTACCGCTGTGAGTCGCTTCACAGGTTTCAATCTTACCGTAAAGTTGAAATAGTGAGTGCTGTTATCGTAGTTCGAGCGAATGGAATTCGGATTGTTATTAGTGCTGGAGTCGAATGTCGGACACCCGTTGGGGACTGTTCCTGGAGGGGTAAAGCTTCCATTGAAACAGATGAGGGCGGCTTGCAATGCAGAGGTGTAATTGTAGGCGAGATCGAGGCCGAAGCGGTCGCGGGGGAGCAGAGACACAATAAATCCAGCATTGCGATAATGTTGTTCGAGTTGCGTATCTGATTCGCCATTGCGACTCTCGGTCAGGTTGGCGCTAGCTGCCACGCTGGCCCACTTGTTGGGTTTGTAGTTGATGCGCCCGCGGTAATTCTGCCGCTGGCGTGGGCTGATGCGCGTAATAAAATTGTCGGCAGCCATGGCTTCCGCTTCAATATTGATACGAATTGTATCGGTGGGGCGAACCCACAAACCGAAGATCGGTGTGTGTTCGTTTACGTCAATTTCGTCGCCTTCGAATTCAGGAATTCCAGACTCAGGGTCGACAACGACTTCAGGTTCAGATTTGAATACATGACGATGGCGGAAGCGGTAGCCTATGTGTACGCCGGCGTATTTCGAGGGCGTGTACTCAACTTGAAACTGATTAGCGAATGACTTCTGGCCCAGGAAGTTGGCGGTGAACGCTGTTGTAGTAGCAGTAGGGCCAAGCGGGCTTAAGAGAACGTTTACAGCTGGTGGAGTTCCGACCGGAATTCCGCCAGTCGTTGTGGCAACAGAGTTCCAGTTGCCAGGTATCTGGAAGTTATCATAACGAAAAACATTGCTGAGGTTCACCTTGTCGGTCAGAGCCACGGTGATGCCAGCATAGGAGTTCACACTAATGCGACGAACGGACGCGGGTCCGCTGAACGTGAACTGACGCTCGTCGTTACGCGACACTAACCCGTTGAAACCCTCAAAATAGGGGCTGTCGAGATCGCCAGAACTGTAGGAACCTTCTCCCACGAAATTTACTCGTTTGAAGTCAGAGTGAAGACTCAGTCGCTCCGTGGGTGCCGTTCTACGGACACGCTGATTCCGCACGTAGCTGATGTACAAATTGCAGGTCGGATTTGCAAATCCGGTTGGCAGCACTGGTGTTTTGCAGGGTTGATTGGCCACCGTATTAAATGGCAAGCCGAGACTAACCGGCGTGCCGTCGGCCAGCGGGAATGCTGCAAATGGCGCCAAGCTGGAATTTGTGTCGTTCTTGTCGACCTGGACTGCTTGGTCATAACTGATGCTGGTATGTGGCAGCACCTTAATGTCGAAGCCAATGAAAAAATCGTCGGAAGTGACATTCCACGGTTGGCTCAGCAACGGGTCGGTACCCTCGTGAAAACTGGAGAAAGACGCACCTTCGGAGCGATTGCGCGAGTAGCCGAAACGAATGCTGAACTTCGATTGAGGCATGATAGTCACGTCGGTATCGTACATGCGACGAACGACCTGCATCTGATGAGGCGAAAAAAGGACCGGAATATTGGGATTCGATGTGGCTGGATTCAAAGGATTGGCGAGTAGATCGTAATCAAAGAAATTCCGGTCCCGACGAAACGACAGGCCGAAGTCATACCAGAGATTTTTAGATACGCTCAAACGGGCCGCGTTCTCGGGATCGCCTCCCCAACCGAAGGTACTGAAAGAGAGACGGTCGAAGGCGATACCGGCGTGATTCACCGAATTCATGTTGAGCGTCTGTTCGAGCAATCGCGGTCCCTGATGCTCATTAATTAAAGTATCAAACATCTGTTCGCTACCATTTACATCGGTGAAGCGGTATCCGAAGTCTATGCTCTGTTGAACCTGATAACCGCCGATCTCCTTGCCTTCCGGGGCGGTGGTCTGGGTCGGGCTGCCGCCGGTTTGCGACAAACATAGAGTCGAAAGCACTACCACATCCATCAGTGCGAAGACGGCTTTCTGACTCATAGAACCTCTCAATACTCGCCTGCTTCAATCATTCCTCGGGTTCGGCACTTACTCAGTCGGTAGATCGCCACAGCTCCGAGCCTTAAGGCTTGAAGTAAACTTCACTGAAATTGGAACCGTGAATAAACGCATGACACATGGTGCACGCCTGATATTTCTGCGCCTGATTATGTGCAGGCCCAACCGGTGGTTGTGATGGCACACTGCTCAGGGCTAATGTGTGGCATTCGAGGCACAACTGGTTGACCTGATTCACCTTCAGCAAACGCGGGTTATTGGAGCCGTGGGGCACATGGCAAGCAGGACAGCCTTCGGTTTTCACCGGGAGGTGTTCGAATACGAAAGGACCCTTCTTCTCTCGGTGGCACTTGTAACAGACTTGATCCTGCTCAGCGCTGGCTCGCAATTGCTTAGGCAGACTCCCACCATGCGGGTTATGACAATCTTTGCAATCCAACAGACCTGAAGTAACGCGATGCCGGTACGGGCGGTCAAACTCGGCTCGCACCTCGTTGTGGCATCCATAGCAGAGCAGCGGCGCTTTTTCGATGAGGAGTGCCCGATCCGATTTCGCGTTATGCGGAGAGTGGCAACTAGTACACCCCACGTTGTTGGTCAAATGCGCGGAACGTTGAAAGTTGGCGTGCTCATTGCTATATACGTGGCATGTCATGCAACGTTTGGAAGCCTGCTCAGCAGTCAGATTCTTGAAGCTAATAATCTTGCTGACGTCCCCCCCGCTGTCCACGTGCGCCTTGCCGGGTCCATGGCAGGCTTCGCAACCTTGATGTTCCGGGCCAGCTTTCTTGTCCATGGTGGTCGCAAAGTGAGCCGTGTGCTCGAAATGTTTAGCTAGATCTTCGTGGCACGTTTTGCAGGTGTCGGCTCCAACATATTCAGCGGCGGGAACGGCATTTGTTTCTTGCTGGCCAACTACAAGGACGGATTGGACAGGAAGCAAGAACAAGACTGTGATGACGAGTCTCGTAAGCTGATCCAATTCACTGGTCTTCACGGCTCAGCTCCCACAGCCCTGCCCACGTTCGTCAAAGGACAACGATGCGCACTCCATTGCGGAACTTCACGCTTCTATGAGCAAAGGTGATCTACTTAAGAGTCTTAATGAACTCAGAAATTGCGTTCGCTTGCTCCTCAGTTATTCCCGAGATCGCCTTGTTGTGTGGCGGCTTGCTTTGAGGATTGCCCTTGGTGGTGTGTTCCGTGATTTGGCTGGCCTCGATCTGCGTTCCTTTAAGTGCGGGCGCTTTAACCGCAGGCTTGCCTTCTCCGCTCGCACCATGGCAGCTGGCACACTTCTTTTTGTAGAGGGCCGCGCCATCTTCTGCCGCAAGCGAAATCACAGATAGAGTCAATACGATCGTCGCTAGGATAACTAACATCCGAGATTCCATGCGAAGTCTCCTCTTGTAAAGCCACGCTTCTTTGTCGCTTTTGGGACTAACTCCATGCAGCCTACAAATCCAATTTGATGACGGCATGAACAGCACCTGCCTTTACAGATAACCCATAGCTAAAGCGCCCAAAAAACGAATGATAGGGATCTCTCCTCGCCATTCACACTGGCAGAACTGACAGAATCTGGGTATCGATCCGACGCGTTCAGGAACGGAGTTCGTGCTGTCTAGCAACACCATTCAGATTATTGTTTCTGCATTTTGGTTATCCGGCCCGAGATGCCCAGCGTTCTCAGGATTTCTGGCGAAGCCTCATCCGCGGCCAGTGTCTCATGGCAGGTGGTGCACTCTTGCGTGATCGCTTCGCCCCCGGCCGTGCTATGTCCGCCATCATGGCAGCGGAAGCAGCCCGGAAAATCCATGTGCCCGAGATTATTTGGATATGTGCCCCACGTTACTTTCAGATCCGGAAATACGTTGCGATTGTAGATCGTCAAAATGGCCTGACCTGCCTGGCGAACATCCTGTTCACGTGCTGCGAAAATCTTGGGATAGCTCTGCTTATAGAAATCAATAAAGGCTTGCGGCAATTTGGTCGCTGCCTCTTCACTTGTGTGGTATTCCGTCTTCAACAATTCGACACCCTTTTTCTTAATGAACGGTAAAGTGACCGAAATGTCACCAAGTGCAAGAGCCTTATCTATCGCGCGTTCAGGCAGATCGAACGTGTGCGTCGGCCGGTTGTGGCAGTCCACACATTCCATGTCATGGTGTGGCAGATTCTTGTCGGAATCTACCGGCGAGGTAACGAATGTTTTGACAATTCCTTTCTCAGTGTTTCGGTATTCCACCCACGGAATGGACTGCCGCGTCGGATCCGATGCCGCAAAACGAATTTGGACTCCGGGGCCAAAATGCGCGCCATGAATCCCGGAGATCGCGTTCCCTCCCACCATCATCATTAGCACCGTTTCCGTGCGTGTGTTCGATTCATCCTCTGCAAACTTGCTGAATACGCGCAAGCGGACGCCGCCGAATTTCTGAGGCCAATGGCAGTTCTCACAGGTCTCTCGGGCGGGAATCAGGCGGTTACTCTCCAGAGCTGAGGGAATCGGTGTTCGGTAAGTCTTGAATGTCGTTTCAACTAGCTGGCGGATTCCGCTGGTCTTGCTGCTGAACCAGCCAGCAGCCCCTGGCGCCACATGACATTCAACGCATTCAACCCGGGAGTGCAGCGAGCCTTGGTAGGCTGCGAACTCCGGCTTCATGGTGTGACATGTTGCTCCGCAGAATTGCGGCGTCTCCATGTGCTCGACTGCACGATAAGTAATTTGAGTTCCAATGAAGACATTCAACGCTGTCGTGATGCCGAAGAACCAAGCCAGTCGCTTCAGAGCGATCTTACGATCGAAGCCTGGTTCAGCGAGCCCTTCCCGGAGCCGCTTCTTTCCCAGGTAAATGCCAACCGGGATTAGCGCTAAGCCGGCAAAGAAAATGATCGGAAGGATCAAGAAAACGACGATCCCAACATAAGGATTGTCCACATGGCCGCGGACGTGAAGCGGTAATACAAACAAATATGAAATACCCGCAGTGGCGAGCAGCGCCAGGCCTAGAAGACTTACCCAGTGACGAGTTAGTAGAAACCAAGCTGGTCTGTAGTTCGGAGTATTCATGGGAACGCGAAGAATTCATTCCAGATACTGCGCTCGAGTCTAGGGAGCGTAATCGGAAAAATTGACTGGTAAAACTGACAGCTTTCGCAGCCCAAAGTCGGTGATTACCATTCCCAACTGCATCCGCGGCGCCCGTATCGGGAGCGACCGCTCAATGAGGATCCGATTTCCCCGAATACTCAGAGCTGAGGTTCTACGATGAATGGGCCAGGGCGTTCCGGTGGTGAAGCTCAACTCGGCAAGCACGTTGGGAATGATTCCGCAAGAAACTCCTTGAATATTCTTAACCGCAGGGCGTGGCTCAAGGGCGCGATCGGTGGGGGCGCTGGGCTTGGAGTCGCCAGTCTATTAAACATTGGAGAGGTTAGAGCCGCGAATAAAACCCTGAAGCTCTCCAATGTCAACGAATACACAACCTCGTGTAACTTTTGTTCGTGTGGATGCGGCATGATCGCTGCCGTGCGCGAAGGCAAGCTCATCGCCATGGAAGGTGACTTTGACCACATTGTCAATCGCGGATCGCTCTGCGTCAAAGGCATATCGATGTTCGCCACTCACACCTCGCCGAATAGATTGCAAAGGCCGCAATACCGGGCGCCCGGCGGAGATCACTGGCAGGAGATCTCGTGGGAAGAAGCGGTCGAGCGGGTTGCGCAGAAGATCCTGAAGGCACGCGATACGAACTGGATTGCCACTGAAAAACTCGGTGATGTGGATGTTCCCGTCAACCGAACCGATGCGTTTGCCTTCATGGGTGGTGCGCAGAACACCAACGAGGAGTGCTATCTCTTTCAGAAAGCGGCTCGCCTTCTCGGCACCGCTTTCGTGGAGCACCAGGCTCGACTTTGACACAGCCCCACCGTCCCCGGTCTGGGGGCAGCGTTCGGTCGTGGAGCGATGACAAATCACTGGATCGATTTGCAGCACTGCAAAACGATTTTAGTGGAAGGCAGCAATGTCGCCGAGAACCACCCCATGGCCTTCAAGTGGATTCGCAAGGCGCAGGAGAATGGGGCAAAGATCATCCACGTCGACCCACGCTTCACCCGAACATCCGCAACAGCCGACATGTATGCCCGCATCCGACCCGGGGCTGATGCAGCGTTTCTCAATACCATGGTCAACTATGTTCTCGTGCACAAGCTTTATGACGAGGACTACGTAAAGACGCACACCAATGCTCTTTTGCTAGGCCACGCAGGTTTCGATTTCAAGGATGGGCTCTTCAGCGGATTCGACGAGGAGAAACACAACTACGGCACTCAGACCTGGGGTTATCAGCTTGATGGGCATGGCAAACCGCGCGTAGCCGCGAGCCTTGATGATCCGCAATGTATCTTTGCGCGCCTGAAGAAATTCGTGTCGCGGTATACGCTCGAAGTCGGAGAGCGCATCACCGGCATCCCATCGACCCAGATTCAGCAGATCGCAGAAACCATGGCCAAGAACCGGCCTGGATCCATCCTGTATGCGCTTGGGATGACCCAGCACACCACTGGGGTGCAAGGGATTCGCGGATTCACAATACTCCAACTTCTACTCGGCAACATTGGAAAGCCAGGTAGCGGAGTCAACGCATTGCGCGGCGAACCCAACGTGCAGGGTGCGTGCGACATGGGTGTACTGAACAATTACATGCCCGGTTACCTCAACTATCCGGCGCACACGGAGCCCACACTCGCGGAGTTTACCAAGAAGAACGGGACGGGAGATCGCAAATTCCTGATCAACATGCTCAAGGCCTTCTATGGAGATTCAGCCACTCCAGAGAACGACTTTGGGTATGCATGGTTGCCCAAGCGTGACGCCGCGAAGGATTACAGCACGATGTCGATCTTTGAGGACGCACTCGCCGGATCGATGAAGATGCTTTGGATCGTCGGCCAGAACCCTGCAGTAACTATGCCTAACCTGAACCTCACGTTCCAGGCGATGGCAAATCTCGAGACGTTGGTAGTTCAAGAAATCTGGGAAACGGAAACGGCAACGTTCTGGCGTCGTCCAGGGGTTGATCCGAAGTCTATCTCCACCGAGGTTATCTTGCTGCCGGCGGCATTCTTTATGGAGAAGAACGGTACCATCACCAACTCGGGCGGAATGGTGCAATGGCGGCACGCTGCGGTCAAGCCTCCGGGCCAATCCAAGCCAGATGGTGAGATCGTCGACATGATATTTCGCCGGGTGCGCGACTTAGTGAAAGATTCGACCGAGCCGAAGGACGAAATTCTCAAAAAGGCCTTCTGGACCTACACTACCGCCGAAGACGTGCTTCGCGAAATCAATGGACGCGCGCTACGGGACCTTCCGGGTTCTCAATTGAAAGCCGGCGATCTCGTCAATCGAGTGGCCGACCTGCAGCCCGATGGTTCTACTTCATCGGGAGCCTGGATCTACGCAGGAGTTTTTGGCGGCGGTGTGAACCTTTCCAAGCGCCGGGATTCAACGACGGATCCCGGTGGTCTGGGACTGTATCCGAAGTTCGCGTGGACCTGGCCGAACAACATGCGCATTCTCTATAACCGGGCCTCATGCGATCGCAATGGCAAACCGTATCCGGGCTCAGAACCCATAGTCTGGTGGGATGAGAAGACAAAGCGGTGGGCTGGACACGACCTGCCGGATGTTCCGGTCCTTACGGACGGACCGAATACGCGGAACGGCCAGCGAGCGTTTCACTTGAATCCGGAGGGTGTTGGACGCCTCTTCGCAGCCGTCTACCGGGAGCCGGACCCAAACAGTCCCGACTTTCCCCACGACGTGGCCTACGTCCCAAAAGATGGTCCACTTCCTGAGATGTACGAGCCGGTTGAGAGTCCCGTGGAGAATGTGTTGCATCCCCAAGTGCGGTCCAACCCCACATTGAAGTATCCACGCGTCAAGGGTCACCAGCCTATTGGCACGGCTGAAGACTTTCCCTATGTGCTGATGACGTCGACCGTGGCCGAGCACTGGTGTGGGGGTTCGACGACAAGAAACATTCCCTGGCTTAACGAACTGGTACCCGAACCGATGCTGGAGATGCCTGATGCACTCGCACGAAAGTTGACGGTGAAAACCGGAGACTTCGTGAATGTATCTTCTGCCCGCGGCGAACTCGTTGTACGGGCAATGGTCACTCCGAGGATGCAAACGCTCAAGGTCAATGACCGCGAAATCATCATTGTCTGGATGCCGTACAACTGGGGTTTCAGCGGGCTTTCGACCGGCCCAAGCGTGAACCACCTGACGATAGATGCTGTCGATCCAGGTGCGGGCACGCAGGAGACAAAAGCGTGTCTGGTAAATGTCACCAAGGCCCCAGGCTCGGTCGCAGCGGGCTCTCGCTCGCGAAGGAAAAGAGCATGATGGAGCAGACAACGGCTACTCCCATTAAGTCAACGCTGATTGACATTACTAAATGTATCGGTTGCCGTGCGTGCCAGGTAGCCTGCAAACAGTGGAACGACTGCGATGGAGAAGAAACCGAGTTGCAATGGAACATGGGTCTGCAAAACCCGGCCACTCTCAGTGCGAAAACCCTTACCTTGATTACCTTTCACGAGTTGCCGGATGAGAAAGCACCTGGGGGCTTGAACTATCTCTTTACCATGCGCCGCTGCCTGCACTGCCTTGAGCCGGCATGTGCATCGGCGTGTCCAACCACAGCCTTGGAACGGCAACCCGACGGACCAGTTACTTATGATCCCAACCAGTGCATTGGCTGCCGCTACTGCATCTGGGCTTGTCCATGGGGCGTTCCCACAGCCGAATGGGACTCACTAGCGCCAAAGATACAAAAGTGCACGCACTGTGCCGACCGTGACGATCAGCCGCTTCCCGCGGCGCGCAATGGACAGGCCCTTAGCTCTGATCAAGGCAGTCTTTACCGCGAAAACATCGTCGTTCCGGCGTGTGTTAAGGCTTGTCCTGCGGACGCGCTGAAATTCGGCACACGGGACAACATGCTGGAGGAAGCCCGCAATCGGATTGCAAGTCGCCCCGAAAAATACGTTGGTCACATCTATGGAGAGAAGGAGGCGGGCGGTACGAGTGTGCTGTACCTATCTTCTGTCCCGTTTGAGAAGCTGGGCTTCCCTGATGTTGGAACGAAGTCATATCCGGGACTTTCCAGCTTTGCGCTACATGCAGTCCCTCCGGCCGTGCTAGCTGTTGGCGCTATGTTGGGCAGCGTATACACATTTCTAAAGCGTCGGCGAATGGCCATGACATGCGCCGGCATAGATAGCCAACCGCATGTGGAGTTTGAATCTATTCCGTACAAACTCATGACTCCCTTGAACAAATTGCTTCTAGTGCTGATGGCCTTCGGCGTCATCTCGTTGTTTGCGCGATTCGCTCTGGGCTTGGGGGGAAGCACACACTTATCCAACACCTATGCCTGGGGATTGTGGATCGTTTTTGATCTGGTATGGATCGCGGTGGCAGCTGGAGCGTTTGCAACGGCCGGTCTGATCTACGTTTTCCAGCGAAAGGACTTGTATTCGCTCGGCCGCTCGGCCGTACTGATGGGCCTGCTGAGTTATTCGTTTGTGACCGTCACCCTGATTGCCGACCTCGGCTTGCCATGGAATTTCTATCAGCTTGGGTTGCAGGCCCCAGCTCAGTCCGCCATGTTCGAAGTGTCATGGTGCGTTGGGCTCTATGTGACGATCCTGCTGCTCGAATTCCTACCCATCCCATTGGAACGATGGGGCCTGAGGAAAGCGATGGATCTCTGGAACCGCTGGTCCGGTGCATACGTGGCATTCGCCGTGACCCTGTTTGTCTATCTCCTGTCGCGCAGCTTGATTTACGCGGCGCTGGCTGCCGT
>Ga0310810_10001903_pt1 | contig 22171 bp, 17 predicted proteins | sample NCmetagenome_FD_207641 | JGI IMG/M metagenome (GOLD analysis project Ga0310810, IMG submission 207641) | Soil microbial communities from experimental microcosm in Duke University, North Carolina, United States - NC | ecosystem: Engineered > Artificial ecosystem > Soil microcosm > Unclassified ... | reverse complement strand
CTGTAGTGTCAGCAGGAGCTTTTGTGGCAGTATCCGCGGCGCCCGCAGGAAACTGCTTTGATTTAATATACGTAATCACCTCCCAACGCTGCCTCGTCGTTAATTGTGAAGCATAGCTGCCCATTGCTCCCTTGCCATAGGTAACTGAATGGAACATAGTTCCTTCAGCCATACTCTTCATTGCAGCGTCCATGAAATTCTTTGGAGCGGCGGTAAACGGGCCATTGCCGTCTTTCCATAGTGGGCCATTACCATCCAGCTTGGATCCATGGCAAATTCCGCAGTTGACAAGATATAGTCTTTCTGCATTCGTCATATCAATGGCCCCGGTGGTCAGCGGATTCATCACAGATGCAGATTGAGCATAACCCACAGAATCATTTTTAAGAGCATAAGGCATCAACTCACCACGGGCAATTGTGCCAGGCACAGGGAGTCCGGTATAGTTAATTCCTTTATTCTTTAAATTATCTGTGGAAGCATAAGTTTCAACTGCCACGCTGTAAGCCATATCCGGCATATAAGCTCTACCTGGTTCGCGGTGTGCGCTGTTACACCCGATCAGGCCTGTTGCGAACACTGCACCTATTATGGCGAAAAATTTCTTCATCTGTTGTTATTAATATGATCAATGAACAAGTTCAGTTTTTTTCTCTAAGTGCCGCGATTCCTTATCATATCTTCCCAGCCACCATCCTGTTTCTTTAAATTCAACCTTTACTTCTGACGCCCCGATGCTTTTCAGGAATGCAACGGCTTCCTGCTCATTTGTTCTGTCCGTGCCTTCAAGAGCCATTACAAACGTATCATCGGTTGACCGTGGATTGAAATGATCTTTTTTTACAAACGGAGCCATCTGGCATAGCCAGCAAAAAGTGAGCACCATGCCTATTGAAGCGAATAATACTGTCAACTCAAAAGTGATAGGTATCCATGCCGGCAATGAAAAGAATGGTTTGCCCCCGAAATCCAAGGGCCAGTCCGTAGTCAGCGCCCAGGTAATAAAACCAACGGCAGTTATCGTTCCGGAAAGGCCATAAATAAATCCTGCCACATGCAAACTCGTATCCCGCAGTCCCATTTCCTTATCCAACCCATGAATGGGAAACGGGGTGAAGACGTCATGAATCTTATACCCTGCCCGGCGGACTTTTTTTACAGCAGGAAACAAAACTGCTTCGTCGTAAAAATTGCCAACAATAAATTTTTTTACACCCATATAGTATTTCCGCCCGGGGGCGGACTATTTAGACTCCGAACTTCATAAAAGGCTCCATCCTTTCATCATGCGAAATACTCAGAGTCGATTAAAAAATAGATGACTATTAATTCAATCTAAACTTTTTCAAAAATCTATATTTCATCCTGCCGGCACTCTCTTCAAACAAAATGGTTACAGGCCGTGATCGTGTCCATGTTTATGGGCAAACTCTTCAATCGATTCAGCTTCTACTCCATCCATTTTTTCTTTGAATTTATCACCGTTCTTCTTTAATATATGCTTGATCTCTGCAATAGCAATTACCGGGAAAAACTTTGAAAAAAGAAAATAACAGGTAAAAAACAATCCAAAGGTGCCCATATAAAAACCTACTTCCCATACGGTAGGAGCATAGTACGTACTCCAGGAGCTGGGAAGGTAATCGCGATAAACAGATGTAACGATGATCACAAAGCGCTCGAACCACATACCAATATTTATCAGGATGGACATAAAGAACGTCAATACGAGGCTCCTTCGCATTTTCCGGAACCAGAAAATCTGTGGCGACAAGACATTACATCCCATCATAATCCAATAGGCCCATCCATAAGGACTATTGAGATTTACCCGGTTTTCTTTAAAGGCAAACCACTCAAAGTCCACGTGGCTGTACCACGACATGAACAACTCGGTCAGGTAGGCAATACCTACGATCGAACCTGTCAAAACGATGATTTTGTTCATCACTTCTATATGCTCAATCGTAATATATTCTTCAAGTGCAAGCACCTTTCTTGTGACAACCAAAAGAGTTTGCACCATGGCAAACCCGGAGAATACCGCACCGGCAACGAAGTAAGGCGGGAAGATGGTAGTGTGCCAGCCGGGTACTATAGAAGTCGCGAAGTCAAATGATACAATTGTATGCACGGACAACACCAGGGGTGTACTAAGGCCCGCAAGTACGAGTGAAAGCGCTTCGTGCCTTTGCCAGTGCTTGGTGGAACCTGTCCAGCCAAACGCTGCGACTCCGTAAAATAATTTACGCCACTTCAACCGGGCGCGGTCGCGTAATGTGGCAAGATCGGGCAGCAAACCTGAATACCAGAATAACAAAGAGACGGTGAAGTACGTCGAGATCGCGAATACGTCCCATAATAAGGGAGAGTTAAAGTTGACCCACAATGGCCCCCTTGTATTAGGATAAGGTAAAGTGAAGAAAGCAAGCCATACGCGGCCCATGTGCCAGATTGGGAATTGTCCTGCACACATCACGGCAAAGATTGTCATTGCTTCTGCCGCGCGGTTTACGCCTGTTCTCCAACCCTGCCTGAACAATAATAAGATCGCGGAGATCAAAGTACCGGCATGACCAATACCCACCCACCACACGAAGTTGGTGATATCCCATCCCCAGCCAATCGTTTTGTTCGTGTTCCATTGATTGATGCCATAGATTACTTCCATCGTGACCGAAACCACTCCAAACAAAAGCAGGCAGACCGAAAGAAGAAAACCAGCCCACCACAGTTTTGAAGGCTTTGCTTCTACCGGGCGGCAAATGTCTACTGTCACCTGGTGATAGTCCTTATCGCCCTCAACCAGCGGTGGTCTCACCTGAGATTCGTATCGGAGTAGTCCCATAATTTAAGCTTTGAGCCTGACCCGGTATGGTCGGGTTGGGCTTCGTTTATTGGTACAACTAAATTATTATGTGTTCTTCCTGTTGTCTTTCCTTTTTCAGCCAATTACTTCAAACAATTTTCAGTGGCTATTTACCGCCAGCCTTAATGCGCTGCCTCTTCTTTCCTTTCACCGGTTGCTGCACCCTCGTGACCCTCAGCAGCTACATGATGCCCTTTCATTTCGACGATCTCATCAGTATTCCTCACCTTTGAGAGGTAAGTGATATTAGGCAAAGTGTGCAGTTGCTCAATAACATAAAAACTGCGCAATGGATTATCCCGGCGGATCTTACTAACCTGGCTTTGTTCATCATGAACGTTCCCGAATACGATGGCGTCGCCCGCACAAGCCTGCTGGCAGGCTGTTTTAGCCTCACCATCGGCAAGAACACGGCCTTCTTTTTTCGCAGTAAGCTTAGCCGCTTGCGTACGTTGAATACAAAATGTACATTTTTCCATCACTCCCCTTGAGCGAACGGTTACGTCGGGGTTCAATACCATTCTTGTGAGATCTTCATTCATCTGGTGAACCACAGGATCCAGTTTACCAACGATCCATTGATCCTGGTTATTTGGAAAACTATCAGCACCCGTATAATCTCCCCAGTTAAACCTCCTTACTTTATAAGGACAGTTATTGGCGCAATATCTTGTACCGATACAGCGATTGTAGGCCATCTGGTTGATGCCTTCAGTGCTATGGTTAGTGGCCGCAACCGGGCAAACATTTTCGCAAGGTGCGTTATCGCAGTGCTGGCAAAGCATTGGTTGAAACACAACACCCTTTAGGTTGTCGGCATCATTTTCATCGCTCACGAAGTAACGGTCAATCCGAAGCCAGTGCATATCATGGTAACGCAACACTTCACTTTTACCTACTACCGGTACATTGTTTTCTGCATGACAGGCAACTACGCAGGCTCCACAACCAAAACATGCATTCATATCAATCGCCATTCCCCATTTAATTCCGGGTTGTCCATGCACGCCATACAGGGTAGCTTCACTGCGATAATCGCCGGTGGTCTTCGCATATTTTTCCCGAAGATCTTTCCGGTAATCAGCTATTTCATTTGGACGTTTCTTGAAGGTAGCCAACGTCGTTTCCCTTACTACTTCGGTACGGTCTTCGTAAGAGTTATGAATCTGCATCTGCGCGAGCTTATACTTTCTCTTCAGATCCGTTACTGTCACATCAACGGCGCTATATTCGACTGTAGTGCCATTGAATGATGCAAACGGGTAAACATTCTTTCCCACGCCCGCAGCTGTTTTTCCAAGGCCTTCATTTCTTCCGTAACCAACTGCCACTGCAATGGTGTTGGCATTCATGCCCGGAATAACATATATAGGAAGCTCCACCTCCTTGTTGCCCATCGTTATTTTCACGACTGGCTTACCGGGATGGTATTCGTAGTCATTATTCTCTTTTTCGTTATTCTTATTGCCAAGATCAAGGCCCAATACTTCCTTTGCGATACTCATGGAGATCAGGGCATAATTATCCCAGCTGATCTTCGAAATGGGATCGGGTAATTCCTGCAGCCAGGGGTTTGCTGAACCGGAACCTGCACCAATAGATCCTTTATGATAAAGTACCAGTTCATATTTGCCTCCTTTCTTAGCGGAAGCTATTGCTGAGGCAGCACCGGCGACGGCGGCACCATTATAAGCACCTGCTGTGGCCGCAACGGCGGCTGATTCAATTACTCCATCCTGCAAAGCTTTAAAGAATGCTTCGGATGTTCCCAATTTTGTGGTCCAGTAGTTTCTGAAAAATGTATCGTAATCAGTATTATTGCCCGCCCATTTTAACAGCGAAGCCTGGAATGGCCGCGTCTTAAATAAAGGATTAATGGCAGGCTGCATGAAGCAGGTAAACCCTGATTTCGGCTCTGCATCTCCCCAGCTTTCCAGGTAATGATGCACAGGAACAATATAAGAGCAAAGTTCCGTGGTCTCATCCATTTTTTCGCTGAAAGCGACGCTGAGTTTTACTTTCTTCAACGCCGCCTTAAACTTCTCGGCGTCATAAAAACAATAAGCGGGGTTTGCCCCGGCTATTAAAATAGCGCCAACCTGGCCGCTATCCATTTGCGAAACAAGATCAACGAGATCTTTATCGATACCCTGCCGGTAATTGGAAGTTACAGCCCAATCAATGGTCTTTCCATAGGCACCGATGGCATTGTTTATTGCGTTAACAACAGTTTGAACATTTACATCATTGCTTCCTGATATCACCAGCGCGGCGCCATTATTTGCTTTGAGATCGGCCACTACTTTGGCAATCCCGGCTTTTAATTTTGTATCTGCAAGTGCAGGGGCAGTTACAGAACCATCCAGGCCGGCCAATATTGCCAATGCCACAGCTCCCGTTTCGGAGGGGCGATGGCTAAACCTTTCGTCAGCACTCCCGCCGGTTGGACTTAGATTTCCCTCAAACTGGTAATGCTTACTCATTTGAGGATCTTTTTCGTCAATCTTTCTACCCTTCGCATAACCTGTAGCATTTTCGACCGGGTTCATCCAACCGCCAAGGAAATCTGCGCCAAGGCTCACGATAACTTTTGCAAGGTCAAATTTGTAGGTCGGCAGATTCCTTCCGAATCCACTCGCTTCATTGGCGAGCAACATTCCTGCGTATGACACTGCATCTGCCTGTACGTGCCTGCTGTTCGGGTATTTTGCCAGAAATTCTGAAATTATTTGTTTAGTGGAAGGTGAAACTATGGTGCCGGTAAGCAGCACGACAGGTCCGCCGGCAGCTGCCAAACCTTCAGCAATTGTCTTATCGATAAACTCGTAGGTAGTTTCTTCATATTTGTCACCCACTTTTCTCTTTGGGTGAGTGATGCGGTTTGTGTCGTACAGATCCAGAACAGAAGCCTGTGATCGGGCCGAAGTGCCGCCTTTAGTGTACGAAGTTGCCAGCGTGTTCCCCTCTATCTTAATAGGTCTGCCATCTCTCACTTTTGCTACCACAGGAATGACCTCCCCGTCCTGCACGAAAGTTGTAGCGTAATAGCTTGCTTCGCCCGGGATAATGTTCTCCGGCTTGTTTGCAAACGGAATAACGTGGCGAACGGGTATTTTGCAACCGGCAGCCAGGGCAGCCGCGGCCGTACTGAAACCCAGGTATTTCAAAAAATCCCTGCGCGGAGATTTGGCATCCATCAATCCTTCCTTCACATCTTCAAAAGGCAATTCTTCCCGAAATTCATTGTCCTCTTTCTTTTGTAAATTTTCGTGGTTAGAAATCTCTCCAAAACTCTGCCAGTACTTTTTTTGGCTCATTTATAGTTAGTTTGAAAATGAATCAACTTGAAAATTTGTTCCGTCGCCGTCAGCTCAACCTGTTTTATTAATAGTGGCACTTCTGACATTCGAGGCCACCGATATCTTTCACTGTTATGCTGTCCATTTTTCCTGACTTGATGTCGTCATGGAACTTCTCATAGATGCTATAAAATTTGTTGCCACTTGTATTTTTATAATCGAAATCGACTTTTGTATTGCGATGGCAGTTAATGCACCAACCCATGCTCAATTCTGAAAACTGCTTCACTTCATCCATTTCAGGGATGTTGCCATGACAGGTTTGACATTGAACTTTGCCGGCCCTTGTGTGTTGGGAATGATTAAAGTAAACGTGATCAGGCAAGCTGTGTATTCTTACCCATTCGATCGGCTTTGCTTTGGAGGGATCCCAGGTAACAGGTTGTTTAGTCGGATCAAATCCGGCCGCCTTGTGCACTTTTGCGATCTCGGCAGTTCCATTAATTTCCCTTCCATCTTTGCCATAAAGTTTGGGCCCTTTTTCATAGGTGGTGATCGTTTTATGGCAGTTCATGCAGATGTTTACGGAAGGAACCGTTGCCGATTTGCCTTCATAAGCATTGCCATGACAGTATAAGCAGTTAATCTGGTTAATGCCGGCGTGGACTCTGTGAGAATAGTAAATGGGTTGCACAGGCTCGTAATCCTTTAGACGCTGAAGCCCAATCGCGGCCTTTGTAACATAATAACCTCCCACAATAAACAGGATTACGGCGATCATAGCTATATATACCTTGTTCCTGAAGAATGGAACAGGCTCAGGACGCTGAATTCCTTCGGCATCGTCCGACATTTTTTTCAGGTTGCTGTTAACCTGCATTAATATCAGCGCGATGATCGCAAGAATCAGCGAAATGACGCCAAAGATGATTGCATTCTGGTTGCCGCTGGTTTCAGCCGTGGGAGCCTGATCGCCGACCGGGCCTTTGTTTTTATTGGCAACTTCAGTATTAATATAGCTTACAATCGCCGAAACGTCTTCGAGTTTCAGATCTGGAAAGCCGGTCATCATTGAACCAAACCTGGCCTTTAAACCCTGGGTGTACGCATCGTGAGCCATGTACCCTCCGGGATTATTTACCCACTTCAATAATTCTTTATGATCTGCCCACTTATGCCTGTCTTCTAACCCACCTAAGGCAGGACCCGTCGCATCTCTGAACGGGTTATGACAACTCGCACATTTGCTTAGAAAAAGTGTTTTGCCAGCATCCTGCGCCGGTACAGTCAAGTAAGAAAAAACGAAAGTTAAGAGCAGGATGTATGGCAGTTTTGAGATAGTTGGTTTATGAAGCATCATTGGACGCAGTCTTGTTCTGAAAAAATGTGGATAAAAAACTCAAACCGTTGCAAAAATAAGCCACGAAGTCATCCAAAGGACAATGCTGTTAAAAAAATTTTAACCCGCTACCAGTCTGCATTTCAAAGGATTTATAATGTCTTTTCATATTTATTCAAAATTGTTTGTCATGAATGAGTAAATGAGTTTTATCGTCAAAAGAAATGCGATCGTAAATCTTATTTATAAATGTTTTTTTTGACTTTTGCACGCAAAATTTTTCCCGTGCGGAAAAACTAAAGCGGAAACGGATTTTATTCAACCATGTTCCAGCGATTACAACAAAAATGGAAGGTTAATGGCCTGCAGGTGCTGCTTATATTATGCACGTTCGCTGTCGGCGGAAGCCTGACGGGATATGCAGGGAAAAAACTGATGAACCTGTTATTCGTTGAACAGAGATGGTTATGGGTGGTAATATATATTCTGATCATTACTATTATCTGGCCGGTCGCCGTGATGGTTGTAAGCTTGTTTTTTGGACAGCATCGCTTTTTTCTGAAATATATCAGGAAAATTGGAAGCAGAATTGGAATTGTGAAGCCAAAAGAGTCCAAACCATTAACACCTGCCAATATTGCCATCTTTGCCTCGGGTGCAGGTTCCAATGCAAAAAAAATTATAGATCATTTTCGGAATTCCGGTACAGTTACCATTTCGCTGATTGCCTGTAATAAACCCGGTGCCGGCGTACTCAACATTGCAGCTGCCGAAAATATTCCCGTCATTTTAATTGAAAAAGAAAAATTTTTCCGTGGCAATGCTTATGTCGATGAATTGAAGGAATTGAAAATTGATTTAATTGTGCTGGCAGGTTTCTTGTGGAAAATACCAGACGGGTTGATTAAAGCCTTCCCCCGAAAGATTGTCAATATTCATCCTGCGCTGCTTCCAAAGTTTGGTGGCAAGGGCATGTACGGTAACTTTGTTCATGAAGCCGTGATCAAGGCAGGCGAAAAAGTGAGTGGTATTACCATCCACTATGTTGACGAACATTACGACAATGGAGATACGATCTTCCAGGTCCGCTGCGCGGTGTTGCAAAGCGATACCCCTGATTCTTTAGCACAGCGCATTCATCTTTTGGAACATGCCCATTATCCTGCAATCATTGAAGACCTTTTGAAATCACGCGCCTGAAATGGCCGTTAAGATAATTTTTACCCGCCATTTTTTTCCAAAATGATTTTATCTTCCGTCTTTAAATTTTTTTTTAATGAAACGAATCCTCACGCTCCTGCTACTGTTGTCAATTGGCCTATCCACTATTGCTCAACCGCTCTTAAAAGAAGCATCGCCTGAAACAGCCGGCTTTTCTTCTGACCGGTTGACACGCATTGATAACCTCTTTAACGAATACATCGGCAAACGATGGATTGCCGGAGGTGCAGCGATTGTAGCGAAAGATGGAAAGATCGTTTATTATAAAGCGCTCGGCTATGACGACATTGACACTAAGGCGCCGTTGAAACGCGATGCAATTTTCCGGATCGCTTCGCAAACAAAAGCTATAACAAGCGTGGCTATTATGATGCTTTATGAAGAAGGAAAATTTTTGCTTACCGATCCTGTTTCGAAGTATATACCAGAATTTAAGAATCAGCAGGTCCTGGACAAATTTAATGCTGCAGACACTACGTATACTACCGTGCCCGCTACAAGAGAGATCACCATTCACGACCTGCTGACGCATACATCTGGTATTGGCTACGCGCAGATCGGCAGTAAGGAGGCAAATGCTATTTATTATAAAAATGGAATCGTCGGCGGCATCGGTGTAGGAAAGATTGTGTTGGCGGATAAAATGAAAAAACTTGGATCACTTCCTTTGTTTCATCAGCCGGGGGAACAATGGACGTATGGACTAAATACCGATTTGCTCGGTTATTTAGTGGAGGTCGTCAGCGGAATGAGCCTTGCTGATTTTTTCACTAAAAAAATATTTCAGCCATTAGGCATGAAGGATACTTACTTTTTTTTGCCGAAAGAAAAATATAAACGCCTCGCTACCCTGTATACAGAAGATTCATCAAAGCTGGTAATAAAAGCAAAGGATACGGACAATATTAATGGAGAATTCATCAGCAAATACCCAATAACGGACGGAACCTATTATTCAGGAGGAGGAGGTTTGTCATCGACCGCACTGGACTATGCAATTTTCATGCAGATGCTCCTGAATGGCGGTACCTACAATGGCAAAAGAATACTAAGCCGCGCGTCGGTAAATATGATGACGGTAAGTCAGTATGATAAAATAAACTGGCCGGACAATAAGATGGGTCTTGGTTTCAGCATTAACACTGAAAAAAGCATTGCTTCCTCGCCGCTTTCCCCGGGTTCTTATTCGTGGGGAGGGATGTTTAGTTCCAGCTATTGGGTGGATCCTAAGGAAAAAATCGTTGCGCAGCTTTTCCTGAATGAGTTTCCCCAAAGCCAGGGAGAGATCCACGATAAGTTTAAGGTGCTCGTTTACCAGGCACTGAAGTGAGCTAAGAGATCAAAAGAGGAAAAGAGTTAAAAGAGTTTTTACGTGGTACAATAAATCAGGCTGAAAGGAAAGCTTCCCGCCGGGACTCTTATTCTCTTTCATCTCTTTTAACTCTTAGTTTGAAGTTTGTTTTGTTACTTGCCCTATTAATCACCAGGCTTGACAAAATCTATTGTTCAAATAACCGTTTTTCTGCTGCTGTTTTTTTTCATCAGGACAACGCCGGTATTTGGGCAATATAAAATCAGGGGTACAGTTTATGACAGTACCCGCACTTTCCCGGTGGAGCTTGTCAGCGTGCTTACAACATCCGGAAGAGGAACCGTTACCAATGCGAATGGCGAGTACGAAATTGAAGTGGCTGAAAAGGATTCCATTTGGTTTAGTTATCTTAACAAACCAACCATTAAGTTCCCCGTTTTGAAAATAGTCACGCCACTGCGTTTTGATATCTCATTACAAATAAATGTTCCGATATTAAAGGAAGTCAAGATCAGGCCGCGTAATTATAAACAGGACTCCATTCAAAATCGTGAAGATTACGCAAAGATTTTTAACTACCAGAAACCAGGACTGCGGACTGTTACGCCACAATATGGTGCCGCGGCCGGCTTTGACGTAAATGAGATCATTAATGCATTCCGCTTTAAGCGGAACAGGGCAATGAAGTCATTCCAGAACCGGTTAATACTACAGGAACAGGAGAAATTTGTCGATCACCGGTTTAACAAAGGCCTTGTGCGGCGACTTTCCGGCCTCACGGAACCCGCGCTGGACAGCTTCATGCAGATGTATCGCCCCGGTTACGAATTTACGCTGCTGGTAGGAGAATATGATTTTCAGAAATGGATCAAAGATTCGGCCGAGCGATTCAAAAAAGGTCTGCCGCCCGAAAGTATGTGGAAAGAGGAAGAGCAATTCTAGAGGAGATCCGGGAACCAAATCCCAAGAACCAAATCCCAAGAACCAAATCGCAAGAACCAAATAAAGGTCAAATTAGAAAATAAAGGCTGAATTTATTCGCGAAGTAGTTTTTCGGATTTCGGATTTTGATAAAGAACCAAGAACCAAATCGCAAGAACCAAATAAAGGTCAAATTAGAAAATCAAAGGCTGAATTCATCCGCGAATTAGCTTTTTCGGATTTTTGATTTATTTGGATCTTGTTTCTTGTTATTTGTGATTTTCTCGCGGAGATCGTTAAACATCTATGCAAAAAGAGGCTGCCCTCTTACAAGACAGCCTCTCTTGGTCTCACATTACTATTAGCATTTTCAATAGCCGTTACCCGGTACGGTTCCTGTTTTTCTTCCGAATACCTTGCCCAATCCGCCCAAATTATCATTCATCATTCTTTTACCTTTTTCCCTCAATTGAGTCTTTTGTTCGGGAGTCATTTTAGAATAGCGATAATATCCGTAAGCTGCAGCAGCCGCGAGAAGCAGGCCTAATCCTTTTCTTTGCATAATGATGTCTTTTATGATTAATAAATTAATACCCGGTGAAAGTGATGTAAATATCATGCCGGAATGCGATTGGCAAACAGTAATCTTCTTTGACGGCACGGTGCCATTCTAAAAAAGATTAGTGCAGGCAACCAATTATTGAGAAATAATTTCTACAAACCGTTACCAAAAGCAGCAAGTTCATTCGTTGTCGCTAGAATTTTTGGAGATTTATTGTATTTTTCAATTCCAATTGTTTACGGATAAAATTTTTTTACGATGGAACAAACAAACCTCGGAATTGGTACCAGGCTGCAACATACACAATTTGGACCGGGCGTGATAGTAGGTATCAGGTATGCAACATATCTTATCTCGTTTATCAATCATGGCATCAAAGAGGTGGACAAAACGGATCCAAAGCTGGACGAAATCATACCTGAAAATGTAACAGCGGAGATAGAAACACATTCAGATGTAGAACGATCCTTGTTGAAAATACTCCGCCTTTGGGGAGGAATAAATGAAACAGTTCCACTCGGTGACAGGTGGGTCAAAGGAATGATGTTGTTGCAACCAGCCGACAAATCCTTAAAACCAAAAGAAATTCCGATTGATGATTTCTTTCATAAAATAGTGATGCTGCGCGACAGGCTCCGGGTCCTGGAACAAAATATCAACAGCAATAAAAAGCTCGGTGATGAGGATAAGGTGAACCTGCAGCAATATATCACGCGCTGCTACGGATCGCTCACAACATTTAATGTTTTATTTAAAAACAAAGAGCATTGGTTTGTGGGTGAAAAGGGTGGCAAGGAAGATTGATGCTCACGTTTAATTATTTGATGCCGGTTGCGCTGCGCCGGCTTTTTTTGTCCGCATTTGGCAAAAAACGCTGCCATCGGTATATTTAGTAATCCTGTTTCTCCGTCTTCCTATTCCAACTACTTATTGCGCTGACCGGCTTTTCTCAATAAAGAATACATGGAAGAAAAATATCCTTCGGAAAATAAAATCATTGGCGACAGAAAGTCGATTCCCCTGGTCAGGGCGTTGGGATTGTTTACCGGGGTACTTTTAGTGGCCGGGGTGATGATTGGTTCGGGCGTATTCAAGAAGATTATACCCATGGCGCAAACGGGGCTCGACGAATCATCAATCCTGATGGCCTGGGTCATTGCAGGTATTATTACCATGTTTGGTGCCTTTACACTGTCCGGTTTGTCTTCGATAACGGAAGAATCCGGCGGCGTGTATGAATACCTGCGGTTGTCATTTGGTAATTTCTTTTCCTTTTTATTTGGCTGGACCGATTTTACCATCATGGGCAGCGCTTCGGTGGCGGCAGTAGCTTATATTTTTGCGCAAACTGTGCACGCATTGACGCCGTTACCCAATCCGTTGACCGCCTGGGAACATGTTTCCATCGGCAATTTCATTTTTCCATTTGCCGACTCGGGTATAAAACTCCTTGCAATTGCCGCAATTATATTGCTTACATGGATAAATTACCGCGGTGTTCAAAAAGGCGGGATGGTGAGCAATGTTGTTACTTCTGCGAAAATATTAGGTATCGTTATCCTGATCTTTCTTGGATTATTCTATTCAGCTCCCGGGACCGAAACGTCAACAGCTGCCAGAGAAATTAATTTACAGGGTGGTGCCTTTTTGAGTGCCATCTTTGGTGCCATGCTCAGTGCGTTTTGGGCCTACGACGGTTGGAGCAATATTTCCTTCGTAACCGGCGAAATAAAAAATCCGAAACGAAATGTGCCGCTGGCGATCATCGCAGGTGTCAGTATCGCGATGCTCCTTTATATACTGGTAAATTATGCATATATGCATGTATTGTCGCTGCCGCAGCTCGCGGCGGTTGATCAGAATACCATCGGGGCGGTGGTAGTAGCTGAAAAAATTATCGGGACTGCGGGAAAAACGCTTATAGTTATGCTGATCATGATCAGCGTGTTTGGGACACTCAATGGAATCATTCTCGCTCATTCACGAGTGTATTTCAGGATGGCCCAGGAAAAATACTTCTTTAAGAATGCCGCCAATGTGCATCCAACTTACCGGACGCCTTATGTTTCCCTGGTTTATACGATGATCTGGAGTTGTATATTGGTGATATCCGGCACATTCGATATGCTTACCGATATGGTGATCTTCGCCGGGTTTCTTTTCTATGGATTACTGGCTGTTGCAGTTATAAAGCTGAAGCGAAAGGGGGTAATAAAAGTAAAAGTGATCGGCTATCCCATAATCCCGGTTATCATCATCTTGTTTTCAATGGCGCTTATTGTCAACACAGTTATGGTGCAACCAAAGCAATCGTTAATAGGACTCGGGCTTGTGTTGACCAGCGTACCTTTTTATTATTATTTTAAAAAGCAGCAGCAAAGAATCGGTAATAAATGAGTGAGGAAAAATCTGAAAAACGTCACCCCGTGCGAAGTGAAGGGGAAAATTTGAAATCTGAAGGATTCGATGCGGGAAAGCCCAGTGAACATCTTCCTCATAAAAAATCCGAAAGGCGTCATCCTAAGCGAAGCGAAGTGGAAAATTCGAAATCCGAAGGAATTGGTGACCGGAATCCTGACGAACATTTTTCGGAAGACAAAGGTGCGCCGGGCCAACCTCAAACATCGAACATCGAACCTCAAACTGAAAGCATGGAAGTCCATCATCACGGCCACGTCCATAATCAAAAGAAATGGAAAGAATATTTGTTCCAGTTCTTTATGTTATTTCTTGCGGTATTATGCGGATTTTTAGCAGAATATCAATTAGAACATACGATCGAGCATCAACGGGAAAAAGAATTTGCCCAGGCCCTTTACGACGAGTTTTTGGAAGACTCCATTTCAGTTGCTGATAAAATAACTGCGAGGCTGGACAAAGAAAAGGATTGTGAGTACTTAAGCACCTATATCAGCGACAGTTCATTAACCGATTTGCCCAAAGCATTCTATCCCGCTTATACTACCGTGTTTTACCTGATCAACAGTTATAAGTTTGAACCCAAAGATGGAGTGCTCAGCCAGATGAAGAATTCGGGTTCACTCAGGTATTTTAAGAGCGCTGCCCTGCAGAAATTGTTTGGTGACATTAACGTTGCCATCAACAATGTCCGAAACAGGAATGAACAGGAATATCAATTCTTTGCGGATCCGATAAAACCTTTTATGGTAAAGCATTACGATTTTAAATGGGCGAATGAACTGCGCAAAGCCAGTCCTGACGCCTATAACATGGACCTTATCATTCAATACAGAAAAGGAAGCAATTTTATTAAGGCAGACATACTCAATCCTTCGACTTTCGACAGGAAAGAAGTAGTGAATATCGTAATGTTTTATAAGGCAATGCTGCATTCTACCCGGACGCTGCAGATGAATGAGTATGTAAAAGCGAATCATAAACTTTTGCGGGCACTGCGCGATAACTATTCGTTGAAGGATGAGTAAAGAGAAAAGCCCGAAAAGCGCCTCCCCGAGCGAAGCGGAGGGGAAAATCCGAAATTCGAAAGGTTGAAGTTTCGGATTTCGGAATTCTTAATTCGGACTTTCTTTAATATATTTTCTCATGTATATCTTAACGGCTCCATCTTCTCTTGCACAAGATAAAAGAGTTAAGTCCGTTGACCTGCTTCGGGGTCTCGTTATGATCATTATGGCGTTGGACCATACGCGGGACTTTTTTCACCACAGCGCTTTCACTGAGAACCCTCTTAACCCGGCCACGACGACACCCGTATTGTATTTCACGAGGTGGATCACTCATTTTTGTGCCCCGGCTTTTGTATTTCTTTCCGGCGCTTCAGCCTGGTTTCAAAGCCTGAAAAAGACGAAGAAGGAATTAAGCCTTTTCCTGGTTAAACGAGGAATATGGCTTATCCTTCTTGAAATTACCCTGATAAATTTTGTGTTTAGTTTCGATGTTCATTTTAGCGGGTTCACCCTGGAAGTCATCTGGGCGATTGGCATCAGCATGGTCATCCTGGGACTTATGATTTGGTTACCCTTCAAGGTTATTTTGATTGCCGGCCTGCTGATCGTTTTCGGTCATAATAGCCTTGATTTTTATGAAGCAAAGAATTCAGGTAATCTTTCTTTATTATACCACATAGCGCACCGCCTGAAGGTTTTTGACTTTGGCAACTTCAGCCTGTTGGTATTCTATCCTTTTCTCCCATGGACCGGCCTCATGTTATTGGGATATTGCTTTGGGAAGCTTTTATCCAACACGAGCGGTCAACAACAGAAAAAAATCCTGGTATTGACAGGGGCGGGCATCGTTATTGTTTTCATAGGACTAAGATTGCTGGACATATATGGCGATCCCGATGTTCTGACATCAGCTACGAAACCGATGGATTCGGTGTTTTCATTTCTCAATACAAATAAATATCCACCATCCCTCTTATACATGTGCATGACCATTGGCCCTTCGATTCTTTTCATTGCTTTTTTCCAAAATACCGCGGGAAGAATTGCGGAGACATTTTCCGTTTACGGAAGGGTCCCGTTCTTTTATTTTGTACTTCATTTTACAATGATCCATGTCATAAGCATGATATTCTTTCTTAGCCGGGGGCATTCTATAAAGGATGGTCTCAACAATGATGTAATGGTTCCCAATTTTATTAAACCAGGAGAAGGAACGGGGTTATGGGCGGTATACCTGCTTTGGTTAACTATTGTTGTGACTCTTTATCCGCTATGTAAATGGTACGATCGGTACAAACAGTCGCATAAAGAAAAATGGTGGTTGAGTTATTTATGAAAGCAAACACAATGGCATGAATGCTACTCCCGGATTACAGCAAAGAATATATTCGATTGATTTATTGAGGGGAATTGCTATGATTATCATGGCGCTCGATCATGTGCGGGATTATTTCCATGCTGATAATTTTTTGTACGATCCCACCGATCTTTCACAAAGCAATGCCTGGCTTTTTTTTACCCGGTGGATAACGCATTTTAGTGCGCCGGTGTTTATGTTCCTGGCTGGCACATCTGCTTTTTTACAGAGTGAAAGAAAAACCAGGAAACAACTTGCGATATTTTTATTGACAAGAGGGCTTTGGCTAATGTTGCTGGAACATACTATTGTAAATTTTGCGTGGAGCTTCAATCCCCATTTTCTTTTCTTCCGCCTGGCTGTGATATGGGCACTTGGGTTTTGTATGATTGTGCTGGCTGCGCTTATTTTTCTGCCCAAACAAATCATACTCATCATTGGTCTCCTGATATTGTTCACCCACAACATGCTGGATGGTATACATGCGTCCGGAAACGGCTTTGGAGATTTCTTGTGGGCAGAATTTCATGAACGAAGAAGATTCTTCATCGGGGGCCGCGTGGTAGCAACCGGTTATCCCATATTGGCCTGGATTGGTATTATGGCACTTGGATACTGCCTCGGGGGGTTATATAGAAAGGGAATGGATGCCGTTGCAAGAAAAAAATATTTACTCATTATTGGCAGCGGAGCAATCCTACTTTTCCTTTTGTTAAGAGCGATAAATTTATACGGCGATAAATCACCATGGGCCATTCATTCATCTTTTATAATGACAATATGCTCTTTTTTCAATACGACCAAATATCCGCCGTCATTGATGTACGCATTAATGACATTAGGACCTTCCATCATGTTTTTAGCAATTTCAGAAAAACCATTGGGATGGTTAGGAAAAAAAATAATGATCTTTGGCCGTGTGCCCCTTTTCTTTTACATCCTTCATTTGTTTCTTATTCACTTGCTGGCTATTGGCGCTGTTGTATGGAGCGGACGACCATGGACGGATATGATTCTTATAGGCAACACGAATGCAAATGACAGCCCATGGCTGGCCGGTTATGGGTTTTCATTGGGCATCACCTACATAGTTTGGATGCTTATAATACTGGTGCTGTATCCAATTTGCAAATGGTATGATAAATATAAAATCAGTCACAGAGAAAAAAGGTGGCTAAGTTATCTATAAGGCTGGATCCACCGTTGAATAAAGAGGGCACGCCAGTTGATAAGCTTTTTGAAAATAAGAATCCAATACCAATGACTCAATACCAAACCGGCAGCCACGACCTAAGACCATGACTTTCTTTCTTAATTCTTTCATTAACTTGAGCCGATGAAGTGGTTGGTTCTTTTATTGCTATTCCCGACGGCGGCACCTGCCCAAGCCCCGGCATGTGATATACTGATCCGTAATGGAAAAATAATTGATGGTACAGGAAACAACTGGTATTACGGTGACATTGCCGTCAGCAACGAAAAAATCATAGATATTGGAAAACAATTAAATTATTCGACCGGTAAAATAATTGATGCAAGCGGGCTCATTGTTGCCCCGGGGTTTATTGATGTACACACCCATCTTGAGGAAGATGAAACAAAGGACCCGATGGCGCAAAATTTTATCTATGACGGGGTGACGACCTGCATTACCGGCAACTGCGGTTTATCCAATACAGATATAGGGAAATACATGAAGTTTATTGACTCATTAAAATTGTCGATCAATGTAGCCACGCTTGTTGGTCACAATGACGTACGGGAAGCAGTAATCGGGCGGGCTAACCGTGATGCAACTGTCGAAGAACAGCGGCGAATGGAAGATATGGTGGACAAAGCCATGAAAGATGGCGCGATGGGTTTGTCGACAGGATTGATTTATATCCCCGGCACTTTTACTAAAACACCGGAGATCGTTGCACTTGCAAAAGTTGTTGCAAGGTATCACGGCGTGTATGCTACGCACATGCGCGACGAAGCCGACAGTTTGACACAGGCCATAGAAGAAGCATTGACGATTGGAAAGGAAGCCAATATTCCCGTCGAAATTTCTCACTTCAAGGTAAGCGGGCAACAAAACTGGGGAAGGAGTAAGCAAACCGTGGAATTAATAAAAAAGGCAAGGGAAGACGGTATCGATGTCACAATCGATCAGTATCCTTACACTGCAAGCAGCACGTCAGTCAGCACATTGATTCCCGATGAGATTCTGGCTGATGGACAGGATTCTATTAAAGCAAGATTGCTTCGACCCCAAGTAAAAAAATACGTGATCGACGAAATGCTGCGCAAGCTGAAAAAAAGGAAGCTCAAACATTTCAGCTATGTTGTAGTGGCAAATTATCAGCACGACACTACTTATAATGGCAAAAGCATTGAAGCAATCAACCGGATGAAAGGAAGCAAGCATAAAGCAAAGGCCGAAGCAGAAATCATTATCGATATCATGGTCAATGGCGGAGCCAGCGCCGTGTTTCATGGCATGAGTGAAGACGACGTAAAACGCATCATGCAATATCCATTCAATATGTTTGCAAGTGACGCGAGCATACGCGTATTAAATTCTGGCATGCCTCATCCGCGGGGGTATGGCACCAACGCAAGAATTCTGGCAAAATATGTGAGACAGGAAAAAGTAATTTCGCTGGAAGAAGCGGTGCGACGGATGACTTCTTTACCTGCACAGAAGTTTCAATTGGAAGACAGGGGCATGTTAAAGAAGGGATATGCTGCGGACATCGTCATCTTTGATGAAAATAGGGTGAGCGACCTGTCGACGTTTGAAAAGCCGCATGCCTATTCAGTGGGTTTCGTTTATGTAATTGTCAATGGAAAACTGACGGTGGATGATAAGAAACACAATGGGACAAAAGCAGGCAAAGCATTATACGGACCCGGCTATCATCCACTGTGATATAACCGATATAAACGATGCTTGTCGCCGTCGGTTTCGCCTGCAGAAAAAATACAAACGCCAGGAATTCCAGCCTTAGTCTAATCACCTTTCAGCTGCTCTTTTCCTTTTCGACAAGTTTTACTGACAACGGCCCATTGCCCGCGATCAGGAAATATACAAGTAACAGAAGTATGATAATTGAAACCAGCAATTCTGAATAGGGCCTCAGCATTTCTTTGTTTGTGCCAACAAAGAAAATGGCTCCTATCATGACAGGAATCTGTATCACGCATGCAAAACGGGTCAGAACACCAAAGATGAGGAGAATACCACCAAGCAAATGAGCAAATACAACATAATGGCCGGCTAACAGGTAAGCAAAGGATCCGAAAGAAGTGTTTTGTGACATGAGGCTAACGAGATCGCCCATGTTGTTGAGAAAGTCAACTGCCTTATAAACTAAAAATATACCCAAAGCGATACGGACAATATCCATCCAGCGGGGATGATGCCTATCACCCCAAAATTCAAGGCGGTGCAGAAGGTCCATATGTTAAGTTTTAAGTGGGAATAAATAAAGAACTCTTTTAAAGTTACATTTATTCTTTCACTTGCATCGCCGCTCAGTTCGCTATTTAAAAGAAATTGGCTTAACCGAATCTCAACTTTACTTATTTCAATTGGGATACTACAAGTGGCACTTACCATTTTTTAAGTATTGTTCTTTGGCAGATTATCCACTAAGTATCGGCATTACATAGTGTTAGCTTGTGCACAGGCCGTGCTAGTGTTGAAGTTGAGATAGCAGCATGTCGCCCGACAAAAAAATTCTTGCTTCTTTGATTAATCCATCGTTTAAAGTGTAACTGACGCAGAAAGGAACTGTGACTGATTTGCCGGTCGGGCTAACTCCCCAAAACTCACCGATATGTTTTCCAATGAAGAAACCTTCTACCATCGCTTTATTCCCGGTAACAATGCGATTGGTTATTTTAGGATATGCGTTGAAGGCGACGTGATAATAAAAGTTGATCATTTTTTTAATTGCCTCCCTGCCTACAGCTCGTTCACCCGATGAGGTATTTATATAAATGGCATCTTCTGCTATATAGCATGAGTCGTGCGTCTCAAGATAAGCCAACATATTTTTTTTCGCCAGCCTGAGCGTACCGCTTCTCATTACGTCTTCCATAAAAAAAATTTGGTGATAGATCCTGCAACCATCAGAAGTCTAAAGTCAAGCACAGAAAAAAGTGTGCAGCCACCAACGCGGTTCAAGGTAAAGTTATTTTTAAAGAATTGTTCTGGGTGTGGGGGCGGATTGACTGCAAATCACAAGTTTTAACGAGACTTTATTTTTTAACCTCGCCGATGTGGTATTCCTGTATCAATGGCGGGTTTTCGGGGGAAAGCGTAAAATAAATTTCAATATTGGCGTTCGATCCTTCGATAATGAACGAACCACGCAACTGGTTTTGTGGTTTCAATTCTTTTATCCTGGTGATGTTGCCCGCTTTTGCAAATAATTCACCCGCGGATTTCTTTAACGAGTCTATGGGATAGTCGGGGAAGAAATTCTCAGCAAAGATGCCGGCAGATTCCGCATTATTCCAATGCGGCAGCAATTGTACAAGTTCATTTTTCCTTTTCTCCAGGATTGCTGATGCAGGCAATTCTCTTGGTTGTAATCCGGCGATTTTAATGAGTGTATCGAGCACTCTTAAATTAATGGCACCCATAGGTGCATAGGTCCGGTTGGCAAATGCCAATACACCGATCCCGTAGTCGGGCATGATCCGCCACTGGCTTCCAAATCCCGGGAGGCCGCCGCTGTGACTTATAAATATTCTGCCTTCGCAATCCTTCATCCAACCCAATCCATAGTTGTATGCGGTCGCGACTGCGCACGTTCTGCCGTCAGGAAATTTGTAATCGGAGATTAGTTCGTTCATTCGCCAGGGATGGTGCATTTCTCTTAACGAGCTTCTCCTGATCGGTCCGTTGTCTGGCGCATTTGAAGGCGGCCAGGCTGCGAGGTGTAACGCTACATAATTGGCGAATTCGTCAATTGATGAAATCATGCTGCCCATCGCTCCCCAGGAGCCATCGGGGACATCATGTAATAATGTTTCTTCGTTCCATTTTTCATTGAGCCAACGGTATCCATGTGCCAGTTTATCCGGCGCGATATTCCCAAATTCCCATTCTGATGTTTTCATACCAAGCGGTAACCAAATGTTTTCGCGTATGTATTGCTGGTACGACTGTCCCGATACGGCAGTAATTATTTTCCCGAGCATCGCAAACCCGAGATTGCTGTATTCATAAGCAATGCCAGGAGGATTGGAAAAAGAAATTTGTTTGCTGATGAATTCTACAAAGTCTTTGTCGTTGTCAGCAAGCTGCCGGTCGCCCCAGGGATTGTCTTCCGGAAAACCCGCACCATGGGTTAGCAGGTGACGGATGGTCAACGGAGGTGAATCGGCGGTAGGATATTTTATTTTCTTCAATTCGGGAATGTACAGGTATGCGGGGTCGTCAAGGTGTAATTTTCCTTCGTCGCGCAGTTTTAGAATAGCCATTGCGGTAAAGCTCTTGGTCATGGAGGCGATCCGAAACAATGAAGATGAAGTAACCGGAATTTGTTTTGCAATATCGGTATAGCCCTGCCTGCCGGTGAACACCAGTTTACCATCGACAACCAAACCAAATGCAATCCCGGGAAAATGATTTTGAGTTGCGTAATTTTTAAAAAGGCTATCAATAACAGGAAAAGCGGCCTTTATTTTTTCAAGCCTTGACGGATCGTTAAAGGCTGCCGGTTTGTAAGATGAATCAGAAATAATCATTTCATCGGCACTGACATTTGTCCTTTTTGTTTGCCTGCATGCGGCAAATGCCAGTATCGCAAGGGACACCATGAAGAAACTTTTCATTTCTTTTTGTTTGTTTAATTTTTATGCTGGC